>Ga0075030_100006106_pt1 | contig 10815 bp, 12 predicted proteins | sample LitLauG_LLR_2012_FD_71393 | JGI IMG/M metagenome (GOLD analysis project Ga0075030, IMG submission 71393) | Freshwater sediment microbial communities from Pennsylvania, USA - Little Laurel Run_MetaG_LLR_2012 | ecosystem: Environmental > Aquatic > Freshwater > Creek > Sediment | place: USA...
CCGGGCGCGAGCGAGGACAAGGTCATGGAAGCGGCCCTGGAGGCGGGTGCCGACGACGTGGTCGCCAACGACGACGGCTCGGTCGAGGTGATCTGCGAGCCGCAGCGTTTTGGCGAGGTGCGCGCGGCGCTCGAGGCCGCGGGGCTCCGGCCCGAGGTCTCGGACGTCACCATGCTGCCCCTGAACGAGATCGAACTCGCGGGCGAGGACGCGGAGAAGATGCGCCGGCTCCTTGACGCGCTCGAAGACCTCGACGACACCCAGCACGTCTATTCCTCGGCCGCGCTCGAATGAGGCGATCGGGGGCGCGCCGGCGCGCATGAAGGTCCTCGTCGTCGGCGGCGGAGGGCGCGAGCACGCGATCGCCTGGCGCCTCGCCCGCTCGCCGCGGGTGCAAAACGTCTTCGTCGCCCCCGGCAACGGCGGCACCGCGGCCGACCGCGACCTCACCAACGTCGACCTCCAGGGCAACGATGCCCTGCTCGAGTTCGCGCGCTCGCAGGACATCGGCCTCACGGTCGTGGGTCCCGAGGCGCCGCTCGCCGCGGGCCTCGTCGACGCGTTCCGGGCCGCAGGCCTGCGCATCTTCGGGCCGACGCGCGAGGCGGCGCGTCTCGAGTGGTCCAAGGAATTCGCCAAGGACTTCATGGCGCGCCACGCGATCCCGACCGCGCGCTACCGCAGCTTCGACCGCGCGGCGCCGGCGCACGAGTACGTGCGCCAGGAGGGCGCGCCCATCGTCGTCAAGGCGGACGGCCTGGCCGCGGGCAAGGGCGTCGTCGTCGCCCGCACCGCGGACGAGGCGCACGAGGCGATCGACGCCATCCTCGCGACCGGGGCCGGGGCGCGCATCGTCGTCGAGGAGTTCCTCGAGGGCGAGGAGGCGAGCTTCATCTGCGTGTGCGATGGCCGCTCGGCGCTCGCCCTGGCGACCTCGCAGGACCACAAGCGCCTGCGCGACGGCGACGAGGGACCCAATACGGGCGGCATGGGGGCCGTTTCCCCGGCGCCCGTCGTGACCCCCGAGGTGCACGCGCGCGCCATGCGCGAGATCATCCAGCCGACGCTTGCCGGCATGGCCGCCGAGGGCCATCCCTTCACGGGTTTCCTCTATGCGGGACTTATGATCGGGCCGGGCGGCCGGCCGCGCACGCTCGAGTTCAACTGCCGCCTCGGCGACCCCGAGGCCCAGCCCCTGCTCCTGCGCATGAAGTCCGACCTCCTCGACCTCCTCGAGCGCGCCGCCGAGGGAAGGCTCGAGGGCGCCGAGGTGCAGTGGGACCGGCGCGCCGCCGTGGGCGTGGTGGTGGCGGCACACGGCTATCCGGCCGACCCGCGAGCAGGCGATGCCATTGCCGCCCTGCCCGCCGATGGCGACGATCTGCGCGTCTTCCACGCCGGCACCCGGCGCCAGGGCGCGGAGCTTCGCACCGCGGGAGGGCGGGTGCTTTGCGTGACCGCGCTGGGCGACGGGCTGCGCGCCGCCCGCAAGCGCGCCTACGAGGGCGTGGCGCAGGTACGATTCGAGGGCATGCAATTCCGAACCGACATCGGCAGCCGCTCGCTGGGACGGGGACGTGGCTGAGGCGGCGCCCCCGGTGGGCGAGGTGCGCGCCTTCCTCCTCGGTCTGCAGGAGCGGATCGTGGCCGGCCTCGAGAAGCTCGACGGCGCGCGCTTTGCGCGCGACCGCTGGAAGAAGCCTCCGGGCGAGACCCTCCAGGGAGAGGGCCTGACCTGCATCCTCGAGGAGGGCGCGCTCTTCGAACGCGCGGGCGTGGGGTTTTCCGACGTGCGCGGCGAGCGCCTGCCGCCCTCGGCGAGCGCCGCCCATCCCGAGGTCGCGGGCTGTGCCTTCGAGGCGATCGGCGTCTCGCTCGTCCTGCATCCGCGCAATCCCTATGTCCCGACCGTGCACATGAACGTGCGCTTTTTCTGCGCCACGCCGCGCGCGGGAGAAGCGGGCGGGGCGGGAGCGTGGTGGTTCGGGGGCGGGATGGACCTCACCCCCTACTACCCCTTCGCCGAGGACGCGAGGCACTTCCACGCCAGCTGCCGCGAGGCGCTCCTGCCCTTCGGGGAGGAGTGGCACCCCAAGTTCAAGCGCTGGTGCGACGAGTATTTCTATCTGCGGCACCGGGGCGAGGCGCGCGGGATCGGGGGGATCTTCTTCGACGATTTCAACCACCTCGGCCCGCAGCGCAGCTTCGCCCTGCAGCGCGCGGTCGGCGAAGCCTTCCTCCCCGCCTATGCGGCGATCGTCGAGCGGCGGCGCGACCATCCCTACGGGGAGCGCGAGCGCGAATTCCAGGCGCTGCGCCGCGGGCGCTATGTCGAGTTCAACCTCGTCTACGACCGCGGCACGCTCTTTGGCCTGCAGTCCGGCGGGCGGGCCGAGTCCATCCTGATGTCGATGCCGCCCACGGTGCGCTGGCGCTACGACTGGCAGGCCGAACCCGGTTCGGCCGAAGAGCGCCTGGTGCGCGAATTCCTGCCGGCGCGCGACTGGCTCGAGGGGCAATGACGGCGCCGCAACCGGCGACGGCCCCGCTCGGCCTGCTCGGAGGATCCTTCGATCCGGTGCACGAGGGACACCTGCAGCTGGCCCGCGATGCGCTCGCCGCCCTGGACCTGGCCGAGATCGCCTTCCTGCCCGCGGGCCTGCCCTGGCAAAAGCGCACGCGCACCCCGGCGTCCGACCGCGCGCGCATGCTCGAGATCGCGATCGCCGGGGAACCCCGGTTTCGCATCGACCGGCGGGAAATGGAGCGCACCGGTCCCACCTACACGGTGGAGACGCTGCACGCGCTGCGCGGCGAACACGGTCCGCACCGGCCCCTCGTGTGGATCATGGGGTCCGACCAGCTGCAGCGCCTCGACACCTGGCACCGCTGGGACGAACTCTTCGACCTCGCCCACATCGCGGTGGCCCGCCGGCCGGGCGCCGAGGGCACGCTGCCCGAGGCCGTGGCGCAGGCGGTGCAGAGGCGACATGCCGGGGCCGCGGACCTGCGCACGCGCGCGGCGGGGATGCTCGCCGAATTCGCCATGCATCCCGTCGACTGCTCGGCCACCGAACTGCGACGCCTCCTTGGCGAGGGCGTTCTTCCGCGCGAGCATCTCGCCGGGGGCGTTCTCGAGTACATCCAATCCCACCGACTCTACGAAACCGCGCATGGACCTGCGAAAGCTGCAACGACTCGTCATTGACGCCCTCGAGGACGTCAAGGCGCAGGACATCGTCGTGTTCGACACGAGCGGCCTCACATCGCTCTTCGACCGGGTCGTCATCGCGAGCGGCACCTCGACGCGGCACACGAGGGCCCTCGCGCACGGCGTCGCCGACCGCGCGCGCGAGGGCGGCCACGCGGTGCTCGCCACGGAGGGCGAGGAGGGCGGCGAATGGGTGCTCGTGGACCTGGGCGACATCGTCATCCACCTCATGCAGCCCGCGGTGCGCGCCTACTACGGCCTCGAGGAGGTCTGGGGCGGGAAGCCCGTTCGCGTGAAGCTCGCCGCGGCGCCGCGCCCGCGCACGCGCTCCTGAGCCGCGGACGGTGAGGATCCGGGGGAGGATCCCGTCGTGAAGATCCTGCTCGCCGCGGTCGGCCAGAGGATCCCGGCCTGGGCGCAGGAGGCGACGCGCGACTACCTCTCCCGCCTGCCGCGCGACTTTGCCGCCGAGGTGAAGGAGGTGAAGGCCGAGCCGCGCCAGGGCCAGGACGGCCCGCGCCTGCGCGCCGCCGAGGGGCAGCGCCTGCTGGCGCTCGCGCCGCGGGACGCGATCCTCGTGGCGATGGACGAGCACGGCAGCGACTGGGACAGCGAGCGGCTCGCGCGGGCGCTCTCGGGCTGGCGCGAGCGCGCGGGCTCGGTCGTCTTCTTCCTGGGCGGCCCCGACGGCCTCGACGAAGCCCTGCGGTCCCGCTGCGAACTCTCCCTGCGCCTCTCCAGCATGACCCTTCCCCATGCGCTCGCCCGGGTTGTCCTTGCGGAGCAGGTCTACCGGGCGTGGTCGATCCTCGCCTCGCATCCGTATCATCGCTCCTAGTCCCCGGGATCCCGATGGCCGACTTCTACCTTGCCTCCGCGAGCCCGCGTCGACGCGATCTGCTGCGCCAGGTCGGGGCGCGATTCGAGACCCTGCTGCTGCGCGTGGCCGCGCCCCGCGGCCCCGACGTGCCCGAGGTTCCCGCGCACGGCGAGGAGGGCGCGCAGTACGTCCTGCGCGTGGCGACCGGCAAGGCCGAGGCCGGACGGCGCGCGGCCCTGGCGCGCGGCCTCCTGCACCGTCCCGTGCTGGGCGCCGATACCGAGGTGATCCTCGATGGCGAGGTGCTGGGCAAGCCCCGGGACCTCGCGCACGCGGCGCAGATGCTGCGCCGCCTGGCGGGTCGCGAGCACGAGGTCCTGACCGCGATCGCCATCGCCCCGGCCGGGCCGGGCGCGGCCGCGAGCCGCCTGAGCGTCTCGCGCGTATGGATCCGCGCCCTCTCGGACGAGGAGATCGCCCGCTACTGCGCGGGACGCGAACCCCTGGGCAAGGCCGGCGCCTACGCCCTGCAGGGCCGCGGCGCCGCTTTCGTGGAGCGCGTCGAGGGGAGCTGCTCGGGCATCGTCGGCCTGCCGCTCTCGCAGACCGTGGAGCTCCTGGCCGGGGCCGGCATCCTGCTACCCTAGTTTGATGTCGACCGAAGACGTCCTCATCAACATCACGCCGCAGGAGACGCGGGTCGCGCTGCTGCAGGCGGGCGTGGTCCAGGAGATCCAGATCGAGCGCGCCGCCACGCGCGGGCTCGCCGGCAACATCCACCTGGGCAAGGTGGTGCGCGTGCTCCCCGGCATGCAATCGGCCTTCATCGACATCGGCCTCGAGCGCGCGGCATTCCTGCATGTCGCCGACATCTGGGAGGCGCGCCACCACGCCACCGAGAAGCCACCCATCGAGCGCCTGGTGCACGAGGGCGACACGCTGCTCGTCCAGGTCATCAAGGATCCGCTCGGCACCAAGGGCGCACGGCTCTCCACCCAGGTGAGCCTCGCCGGGCGCAATCTCGTCTACCTGCCGCAGGAATCGCGCATCGGCGTCTCGCAGCGCATCGAGGACGAGGCCGAGCGCGCGCACCTGCGCGAGCTCCTGGCGCGGCTCGTGCCGCCCGACGCAACGGGCGGCTTCATCATCCGCACCAGCGCCGAGGACGCGAGCGAGAGCGATCTCGCCAACGACATCGAGTACCTGCTGCGCCGCTGGACCACGATCCGCGAGGAGCGCGGCCGCAACGGCGCGCCCGCCCTCCTCTACCAGGAGCTCTCGCTCGCGCAGCGGGTGCTGCGCGACGTCGTTTCCGAACAGACCGTCGCCGTCCAGGTCGATTCGCGCGAGAACTACCAGGCCCTGCGCGCCTTCGCCGCCCAGTACGTGCCGGGCGTCGAGGCGCGCCTGGTGCATTACACCGGCGAGCGCCCCCTCTTCGACATGCACCGCATCGACGAGGAGATTGAGCGCGCGCTCTCGCGCCGCGTCGACCTCAAGAGCGGCGGTTACCTCGTCATCGACCAGACCGAGGCGATGACGACCGTCGACGTCAACACCGGGGCCTTCGTCGGCAAGCGCAACTTCGACGATACCGTGTTCAAGACCAATCTCGAGGCGGCCCACGCCATCGCGCGCCAGCTGCGCCTGCGCAACCTGGGCGGGATCATCGTCGTCGACTTCATCGACATGGCCGCGGCGAGCCATCGCGAGGCCGTGCTGGCCGAGTTCCGTCGCGCCCTGGCGCGCGACCGCACCCGCGTCACGGTGAGCGAGTTCACCGCCCTCGGGCTCGTGGAGATGACGCGCAAGCGCACGCGCGAATCGCTCGCCCACGTTCTGTGCGAGCCCTGCCCGGTCTGCCAGGGCCGGGGGGAGCTCAAGACCGCGCGCACGGTCTGCTACGAGATCCTGCGCGAGATCCTGCGCGAGGCGCGCCAGTACGGCGACGCGAAGGAGTTCCGCATCCTGGGCGCGCAGGGCGTCATCGACCTCTTCCTCGAGGAGGAGAGCCAGTCGCTGGCGATGCTCTCGGACTTCATCGGCAAGCCCGTGTCGATGCAGGTCGAGGCCCAGTACAGCCAGGAGCAGTTCGACGTCGTGCTGATGTAGCGGGGGCTTGACCGCGCATTGTGTATCAGTATACTGATACACATATATGGAGTCCGCTCCCACCCTGCCCGCCCGCTTCTTCGTCCTGCAGCCCGCCTCCGGGGTGCCGATCTACCGGCAGCTCGTGGACCAGGTGCAGCGCATGGTCGCCAGCGGCCAGCTCGCCCCGGGCACCGCCCTGCCCTCGGTGCGGGAGGTTGCCGAACTCCACTCGGTCAATCCGATGACGATCTCCAAGGCCTATGCCCTGCTCGAAGGCGAGGGCGTCCTGCAGCGCAACCGCGGCAAGGCGATGACGGTGGCCGCGGGGCGGCGCAGCCAGGGGACGCTTGCGCAGCGCCTGCGCCAGCTGGAGCCGCAGGTCGACGCCCTGGTGCTGGCGGCGCGGCAGCTCGAACTCGATGCATCGGACCTCGCCGAGGTCCTCCGCAGGAAAATGGGAGGGAAATCGTGAGCCAACCCGTACTGAGCGCCCGCGGACTGGGCAAGGTGATCAAGGGCAGGACGATCCTCAAGGATGTCTGCGTCGAGGAGCATCGCGGGAGCGTCATCGGCGTGATCGGGCGCAACGGCGCGGGCAAGACGACCCTGCTCGACATCCTGCTCGGCTTTTCTCCTCCGACGAGCGGGGAGTCGAAGGTCTTCGGCCACGACAGCCTCGCGCTCCCGGCCACCGTGAAGGGACGGATCGGCTTCGTGCCCCAGCAGGACGAACTCATCCCCATGATCACGGGGGCACAGCATCTGGCCCTGCATTCTTCCCTGCACCCGCGGTGGAACGGGGACCTCGTCGACCGGCTGGCGCGAGCCTGGGAGGTGCCGCTCGACCGGCCGGTGCAGGTCCTCTCGGTCGGGGAGCGGCAAAAGCTCTCGTCCCTGCTGGCGCTGGGACACGACCCGGAGCTCCTCGTGCTCGACGAGCCCGCCGCGAGCCTCGACCCGCTCGCGCGGCGCCGGTTCCTGCAGGAGCTCCTCGAGATCTCCTCGGATCGCACGCGCACGGTCCTCTTCTCCACGCACATCGTCTCGGACCTCGAGCGCGTCGCCGACCGGATCTGGATCCTGCGCGAGGGCGCGCTCGCCTGGAGCGGCGAGCTCGACACCCTCAAGGAATCCGTCGTGCGCCTGCAGGTCCGCGCCCGGCGCGCTCTCCCGCCCGGGCTCGCGCTGCCGCACGCCCTGACCCAGCAGGTGCGAGAAACCTGGGCCTCGGCACTGGTGAGCCAGTGGAGCCCCGGCGAAGTGCAAAGCCTGCGCGATTCCCTGGACGCCGAAGTCGAGGTGCAAAACCTCGGCCTCGAGGATCTCTTTGTCGAGCTGCACGCATGAAACCCCCTGTCCGCGGCATCGCCCGCATCGCCTGGCTGATGCTGACCTGGCGGCCGCTCATGCGCTGGATGCTGGTGGCCGGAATGCTCCTCTCGGTCGCCGGCGTGCTGGCGATCCTCCTGGGTGGCACCTCGTTCACCTTGAGGATGTTCGTGTTCCTCGGAACCGGCATCTGCCTCCTCCCCGTTGCGATCACCTGCGGAATGATGTTCCGGGCCATCGCGGACTCGCGCGCCGTCCAGTTCGCGCCGCACGGCGGATTCAAGGTCTTTGCGGGGGCGTTCACGACCCTGATCGCCATGACGCTCGCCGCCGCGCTCCAATGGTCCGTCGCTCTGGGTGCCGGCTCGAGTCCGGGCTTTGGCGTGCCGGGTTCGCGCATCGCCGAAGTTGCATTCGTGGATGCCTGGGGCGCCATGACCGCGTTCTTCTTCCTGACCTACTACCTGACCCGGCCCCGCATCGGCGTCATCGCGATCCTGGGGCCATTGCTCGCCGCAGGCCTCTTCCTGGGCTTCTCTCCCGACCTGCACCTGCCGCGACCGAATTCGCCCGACCGCGAGGTATTCCGGCTTTTCGTGGCCACCCTCCTTGGCTGGGCGGGTTTTGGCACCTGGTTCCTGGGTCGATCGAGCCTGTGGCACCCGGCCGGCGGCCCCAACACCGTCGTCCGGCTGCTGTCTCGATTGGTGCGGGTGACGGGCAGGCGGCCGCAGTCGCTGCGCATCGTCCTTTCGGGTCCGCTCGACGCCCGCACGACGGCCGCCCTCTCCTTCGCCGCCTGTCTCGCGCTTTTCGCGTTCATCGAACTCGTGACCGCGGTGGGCGGTTCGTCCCGCCGCCATGGCGGTGCGGTCCTCTTTTTCCACGTCGTGCCCTACGTGGCCGTCGCCGCGGGATCGGCGACCGGGGCCCTGCCGGGACGCGCGCGCTCCCTGTGGCTCCTGGGGGGATTGGACCGGGGCCAGCTCTTCCGTCTGGCCGAGGCCAGCGCGTGGCGCCAGTTCGCGGCGTCGGCCGGCGCGGCGCTCCTGGCCTGCGTCCTGGTCGACGAGTTCCTGCTGCACTCTAACGGCACCGAGTTCCCGCTCCTCGTGACGGGCGTCGTCGCGGGCGTCTCGATGCTCTACTTCCAGCTCTTTCGCACCCGGGGATGGCCGGTCGGGGACATCGCCGTGTCCGCCCTGGTGTGCGCGCTCTGGACCGGAGGGATCTCCCTGGGTCAGGAGAGCCTGCGCGACCCGCAGGTCGCTCCCTGGCTGGCGCCTTTCCTGCTGCTCGATTCCGCCCTGGTACTCATCCTGCGCTGGCGGGCGCGCCGGCGCTGGGAGGTGATCGACTGGCGGGTGTGCAAGCGCCCGCCCACCTGGCAAGGGTGGACGGGATCCTCGTAACGCGGTTCCGAAACTGCGCAAGCGGTTCGACAGGACCTGGATCGCCGCGCAGCGGAGGCCCAGGGTGACGCCGATGCATGCGACCGCGATCCTTGTTGGTCCGGGGACCCTTCGCCCGGGGGCATGGTCGGGCGCCTGGGGACACTGCGGGACTTCGGCGGTCAGCGAAACGGATTGCGGACCTTCAGCCGACCTTCGAACACCTGTGCGTGCTGCAGGTCCTCCGTGACGAGCGTCGTGCAGCCGGCGGCGATCGCCGAGGCCACGATCGTCGCGTCGTAAAGCGACAGGCGGTAGGTTTCCGCGATCTGCAGACCGCCGTCGTGGGAATCCTCGTCGAGGGGCACCACGGTGCATACGGCCCGGACCGCGAGCAGGACCTCGCGGATCTCCGCGAACGTCATCCGGAGCTTGCGCGAGGCGACCGAGGCGAATTCGTTCAGCACCTGGACGCTGAGCACGCCGCCCGCGGACACTTCCCGTTCGGCGCAATCGGCGCGCGCCGGGTCGGCGGAAAGGAGGTGGAGCAGGACGCTGGTGTCGAGGAAGCTTTTAGCCGCGCCCATGGGATTCGAGGCGGTCGAAGCGGAAATCCGGGGGAAGGCGACCGCGGAACCTGCGCAGGCGGGCGACGAGTTCCCGGGCATGGGGCCGCTTCACGATCTCGAAGGCGCGCGCCCCGGCGACGTGGATCTCGATGTCGTCGCCCTCCTGGAGCGACAGGGCCTCGACCACGGCGACCGGGAGGCGGACGGCGAGGCTGTTTCCCCACTTGGCTACCTGCATTTCCATCTCCGGGGCTCCGTTGGATATACATGCTAGCACTGTATATCTTGCGGAGATTGCGGGGCTGCCATGGATGGCAGTGCCTTGCTTCCTGGCCGCCCTCACCCCCCGCCCCTCTCCCGGAGGGAGAGGGGCGAAAAACCCCCTAGGCGGCGAACTGGATGCGGTGCAGGGTGGCGTAGAGGCCGCGGTGGGCGATGAGCTCGGTGTGGCGGCCCGATTCCGCGATGCGCCCGTGTTCGAGGACGACGATGCGGTCGGCGCGCTCGATGGTCGAGAGGCGGTGCGCGACGACGAGGGTGGTGCGGCCCTTCACGAGCTTTTCCAGCGACAGCTGGATCGTGCGCTCCGATTCCGAGTCGAGCGCCGAGGTGGCCTCATCGAGGAGCAGGATCGGGGCGTCCTTGAGGAGCGCGCGCGCAATGGAGAGCCGCTGGCGCTGCCCGCCCGAGAGCTTGACCGCGTTCTCGCCCACCCGCGTATCCAAGCCCTGGGGCAGGGTTTCGATGAAAGGCAGGAGGAACGCGGCTTCCGCCGCGGCGCGGACCTGTTCCGGCGTCGCCCTGCCGGCGCTGCCATAGGCGATGTTGGCGCCGATGGTGTCGTCAAAGAGCACGACGTCCTGCGAGACGAGGGCGATCTGCCGCCGCAGGCTCGCGAGCGAGAGTTCCTGGATCGGCACGCCGTCGAGCAGGATCTCCCCTTCGTCGGGGCGCAGGAAGCGCGGGATGAGGTTGATGAGGGTGGTCTTGCCCGCGCCCGAAGGGCCCACGAAGGCCACGGTTTCGCCGGGGTTTACCTCGAGGTCGATGCCGTTGAGGGCATGGGCCGACGCGCCGGGGTACTGCAGGCGCACGGCCCGCAGGGAGATCGCGCCCCGGGCGCGCCCGATCTCGCGCGAGCCCGTCTCCACCTCGACGGGGGCGTCGATCATCGCGAAGACGCTCTCCGCGGCCGCGCCCAGGCGGGCGATGGGGCTGCTCACCGAGGCGAGGTGCCGGAGCGGCTGCAGGATGAGCATGGCCGCGGTGAGGAACTGGTAAAAATCGCGCCGGGTGATGATGCCCGCCTGCATCTGCCAGAGCGCAGGCCCGATGACGAAGGCGAGGCCGATCGCGGCGATGAGCTGGGTCACGGGGGTGGCCGCGGACCAGGCGACCTGC
>Ga0075030_100006107_pt1 | contig 10814 bp, 9 predicted proteins | sample LitLauG_LLR_2012_FD_71393 | JGI IMG/M metagenome (GOLD analysis project Ga0075030, IMG submission 71393) | Freshwater sediment microbial communities from Pennsylvania, USA - Little Laurel Run_MetaG_LLR_2012 | ecosystem: Environmental > Aquatic > Freshwater > Creek > Sediment | place: USA...
GGCACTGGCGTTGGCCAACAGTCTTTGAGCGCGGTGCAGCACGGCTTGGTCGACGCGACGATGGGGTTCGAGCCCTTGACCACGGCCGAGGCGCAAACCGGTTCGACGATCGTTTTGAATCTCGCTAAGGGAGAGGGGCCGCCGGAGACGCGGAATGTCTCACCCCAGCTGACTTACTTTGTCGACAAGAGCTACCTCGCTACGCATGCTGATGTGCTCACCGCATTCAATGAGGCGATCATGGAAGCGGTGCGCTTTCAAAATGATCCCAAGAATTTTGATGCAGTCGTCGCGGCCATGAAAGAGGCAATGGGACCACTCGGCGACACGCCGGGTTTCGCCCAAATCGTTCGAGACAACATCATCCCGAGCAGCACGACAGCGGTCACGACGGATTCGGTGAGTGCATGGCTCAAGTTCACGCAGGCCTTTCTTAAGTTTCCGGCGGATGTGACGCCGGAAGCCATCCTGAAGGAAGTCGTGTGGGAGAAGGCCTGCAAGTAACAATTTCGCAACGCATGGGATGAAGGCTTCGAAGAGCAGATGAAGCAGCAATCGGCGATCGCGGGAACACCTGTCCCTCCCGCTTCGGTACCCGTCGACGCCGTGGCTGCGGCATCAAGAATTCTCACCGTCGATTCCGTTTCCCACGAGTTCTTTCTGGATGGAACTGGGGGAACGGAGTCCCGTGTCCACGCCTTGGATAATATCTCATTCACTGTCGAGCGTGGTGAGTTTGTCTCACTGGTGGGCCCGAGCGGTTGTGGCAAGACGACGCTTCTCAATGCAATTGCCGGCTTAAATACACCAAGCTCCGGAAAGATCATGCTCGCGGGAGGCGAGCCGAAGGCTGGTCGAGCTGATGTCGCGTATATGTTTGCGACCGATTGCCTTCTGCCGTGGCGAAGGACCGTCGACAATGTGACCTTTGCGATGGAGGTTCGCGGTGTAGCCGATGCCGAGCGTCGAGAGCGGGCGCAGCATCTCCTCACCAGGGTCGGCCTCGCTGGCTTTGAAATGGCATACCCATCGCAGTTGTCCCGCGGCATGCGCCAGCGCACCGCTCTGGCCCGTACTTTTGCTCTCAACAGCCCGATCTTGCTGATGGACGAACCATTCGGCGCGCTTGATGCGCAGACGAAGCTCATCCTTGAGCGGCTTTTGCTTTCGTTGTGGGAAGAAGGCGAGCAGCGCACCACGGTGCTGTTCGTGACCCATGACCTGCATGAGGCGCTGATCCTGTCCGACAGAGTGCTCGTGTTTTCGCGCTCGCCGGGACGCCTTAAGGCGGATACACGCATTCCGTTTGAGAGGCCGCGCGATCCGCTTCGAATGCAGGGAACTCGGGAATATCATGAGGTTTTCTCGAAGCTCTGGGCCGATCTTGGCGCGGAACTTCTATCAGACGGCTCGCCCGGCCCAGGCGCCGACGCGTCCCCGCCTTGAAGCTGTTGTGGCTGTTTTTGGGTTTCGACGTGAATGTGAGAATTGCGACTATGCGACCACAAGCCTTGGTGTCCAAGAGCACTGCAGACATGCAAGCCGCGCTTCCCAGAGTTGCGGCACGACGCAACCGTCATTCGCGCAGGCGTGTCGTTATCATCAGCTATCAAATCCTGCTAGCGGTCGCGGCACTTCTCATCTGGCAGGTATGTGCCAGTGAAAAACTTTTAGACACGACAGTGATAAGCAGCCCAGGCGCGGTGTTCGGCTACTTGTTTGGGGATGCTCTTGAAGGTCGCGAGCTTTGGACCAACGCCTATTACACCATGATTGCAACGATCCTCGCGTTTGGCCTCGGCAGCGTGAGCGGCATTATTGCCGGACTAATCTGCGTGCAATTTCCCGTTGTCGAGGAGGTGCTTGATCCATTCGTGACTCTGATGAACAGTTTTCCGCGTATTGCCTTGGCGCCGCTGTTCGTCGTTTGGTTCGGTATAGGCATTCTGTCGAAGGTAGTCCTGGCAGTTAGCGTCATCTTCTTTATTCTGATGCTGACCACAATCGCCGGTGGACGAAGTGTCGATCGCAATTTGATCGCTCTATGCAGGTCGCTTGGAGCCGGACCTTGGAGGATCTTTCGGTCGATAACCTTGCCCACCGCGGCGCCCAGCATTTTTGCAGGTCTCAAGCTCGGCCTGATCTATTCTTTCCTCGGCGTGATCGTTGGGGAAATGATCGCCTCGGAACACGGCCTCGGGCAGGAGGCCATGAAATATTCCAATCTGTTTCAGATGGATCGTGTTTTGGCCGTGTTATTCTTTCTGGCTATAATCACGACCTTACTCGCGACGATAATGACGGTGATCGAGCGGCGTGTACTGCGGTGGCAGCGTATGTGATGCAAGGCTAACGGCATGAGCGAGATCAACCTTATCGACGTCACGCTGCGGGATGCGCATCAATCATTATGGTCGACCCGCATGACCAACGCGATGATAGCCCCGTGGCTCAAGTCGCTCGATGACGTGGGTTACCACACCATCGATATTGTCGGGGGCGCGGTGTTCGACGTCTGCGTTCGATATCTTCGGGAAAATCCGTGGCAGCGAATGCGAATGATCACGGAGAAAGTGAAGCGAACGCCGACCAACGTATGGCTTCGCGGTCAAAGCTTATTCACATTTGAGTTGTTTCCAGATGACGTCGTAACGGCAACGGTCAAGCATATTGCAGCATGCGGTGTCCGGCACATTACGACATACGACGCTCTCAACGATGTACGCAACGTCGAGACGACGGTGAAGGCCGGCCGCGGCGCCGGGCTGAGCGTCACCGGCGCCGTCGTCTATACGTTCAGCCCTGTCCACACCGACGAATACTATCGCGCGCGCGCCAAGGAGCTCTTGGCGCTCAAGGTCGATCGCCTTTGCATCAAGGATCCAAGCGGCCTGCTTACGCCCGAACGGATCAAGACGCTCGGTCCCGCAATGCTTGAAGTGGCCGGTGCTACTCCGGTTGAACTCCATTCGCATTGTCTATCGAATCTGGCGCCGCAGGTTTACGCCGATGCGCTCAAGCTCGGCATAAAATACTTCCACACGGCGATTTCGCCGCTTGCTAACGGCGCGTCACTGCCGGCCGCCGAGGACTTTCTCAGGGAGGTGCGCGGCGGGCGGCATGCGAGCGCGGTCAATGAAGGCCGGCTGTGCGCGATGGCTGACTATTTCACATGGGTCGCACTTTCAGAGGAAAAGCCACTGGGTCGGCCAGTCAAATACGATCCTGCGATGTACGAACACCAGGTTCCAGGAGGAATGATCTCTAATTTGAAAGCGCAGCTTGCAATGGCAAAGTTGGAGGCCCGGCTCGGTGAGGTTCTTAAGGAAGTGAGTCGGGTGCGCGAGGATCTCGGCTACCCGATCATGGTCAGTCCTTTTGCGCAATTCCTGATCACGCAAGCGACGCTGAATGTGGTTCAAGGCGAGCGCTATCGAACGATCCCAGATGAGATCCGAAAATACGCGCTTGGGTATTATGGCCGGCCGGCGGCGCCAATCGCGCCGGATTTCTTCGATCGGGCAACGAACGGCGCCGATGTCGTCACATCCCGACCGGCAGACTTTCTTCCTCCCGCTCTACCGCAGCTCCGCAAAGACCGTGGCCCGATACGAGATGACGACCATCTGCTTCTCGCCGCGTATTATGACGACAGCCTGATCGCGCCGGTACTCCACGATGGGGCTCGCGCGCTTCGATTTGTCACAAGTCCGCTTCTTGAGCTGTTAGACTATGTTACGCGTAATAAAGATATCCGCTCTGTACGGATCAAGGTCCGCGATCTCGAGCTGATGGCGACCGGCGCCTGAAGTTGGAACATCTGGAAGAAGTGTCGCATGGCGCAACCACTGCAGCGTGACCCGCCCGTAACGCCGTTAAGCGCCGCGCCCATCCCGTGGGACGAGTTCGCCGCACTACGGCGGCAAAATCTCGCGCGCTGGCCGACCGGAGCCGAGGTGAATATCGAGGAAGCCGTCGCGTTTCATAAGACCATGCCGGCGCATCGCAACTTGGCTTACGCGATGCGGCGAGCCGCGGCGGAGGGACGCTGCCTGACGCAGCCGCGTGGCGGGTTCGGCACGCTCCAGCTGCAACTCGAATTGATGCGCACCATCGAAGCCGATGGCCTTGCCGACATCGTTCCGACGACGACCGACAGCTACACGCGCAATGAGCGCTTCGCGCAGGCCGCCAAGGGCATGGAGGAATCCGAGCAGGCCGGCCGGTCGATGCTCAATGGCTTTCCGATGGTCAATGCGGGCGTGCGGACCTGCCGCAAGCTCGTCGAGGCGGTCGATCGCCCGACCATCGTGCTGTCCGGCACGGCGATGCCGCGCTTGACGTCCGAGATCGCCATTGCCGCGGGCTTCAGCGGCTATCTGGGTTCGGCCATCGCCTATACGACGTCCTACACCAAGGAAACCTCGATCGAGGAAGGCATCCGGAACTATCAATACCTCGATCGGCTCGCCGCGCTCTATGCCGAGCATGGCGTCGAGTTGCACCGCCGCCAGCCGGGATTTCTCACCGGCACCAATATTCCGCCGTCGATTGCGATCATCGTCTGCGTGCTCGACGCGCTTTTGGCAGCCGGCCAGGGCGTCAAGAATTATGGGCTTGAGCTCGGTCAATCGCTCCATCTCATCCAGGACGCGGCGGCGATCCAGGTTTGCGGCGAGCTCTGCCAGAAATATCTGCGCAAGCAGGGTTTCGACGACGTCTTCACCCCGGTCACCTCGCTGCATTGGATGGGTGCCTGGCCGCACGATGCGGCGCAATCGGCGGCGCTCGTCGTCTATGGCGGCACGCTCGCCGCGGTGGGCCGCGCCGTCAGCGTCACCACCAAGAGCACGCACGAGGCCTTCGGCATCCCGACCCCGGCCGCCAACGTCGAAGGACTGCGGATGACCCGCATGGGCATTTATCTTGCGCGCGACATCCGGCTTGACGGGCTGCCGGAATTCGAACGCGAGAAGGAACTGATCCGCCGCGAGGTCATCCCGATCGTTGATCGCGTGCTTGAGCTCGGCGAAGGCGATGCGGCAGTTGGAGCAATCCGCAGTTTTGAAAGCGGCGTGCTCGATATCCCGTGGTCACCGAACCGCAACGTGAAAAGCCGGGTCCTGCCGGCGCGCGACGCCGACGGCTATTTGCGGATCCTTGAGGCCGGTGATATGCCGTTTCCACGCGATGTTCTCGGCATTCACGAAGAGCGCTTGCGCAAACGGGCCGAGCGCGACGGCTTGCGCTTCGATCACGACCTCGCGGTCTCCAGCGTCTACGAGCTGAGCGAACCGCTTGAGCGGTTATTGCCGTTTTCGCTCAATGCCGTCGCATCGTGAACTTTTGCGGGGTAAATGCAACAACTACAATATTAGGGGGACGTCATGGATAAGATGGGTTCAAAGGAGTGCAAACGGGAGGTTCTGCGACCAGCGGCAAAGTCGCTCATAGGCCTCGGCCGGCGCGAATTTCTCGCCTCGACCGCGACCGTCTTCGGTGGCCTGCTGCTTGGTAAGGGTGTCGCTCCGCGTAGCGCTGCGGCGCAAGGTGTTGCTGCACCCGCGGTGTCGGCAATGAAGTTTAGCGATTGGGGCTGGCCGCAGCCCTATGAGCAGATTTCGGAAAAATCCAAGCAATGGCTGCAAAGTAAAGGGTGGTGGCCGCTCAACGCCGCTTGGGTCGTGGTGTGGTCGAGCGAGGAGTCGATCAACACCATACTGCAGACGCAGAAACTGCTCGAGAAGCGTGGCATTGAGGTGAACTGGCAGAGCTTCGTAGCGGCTGGTTTCTCAAACGAGGCGTTCATTCCGGGCAGGATTCAACTTGCCAGCACTGGCGCGCTCGGAGTGCTTGCGCTTCTGAGCAACAAGGTTCCGACCCGTGCTCTCGCCGTACACTCACCGGGGATCGATCATGCAGCGACTGTCCCCCTTGATTCGCCGCTAAAGAGCCTCGCCGATCTCAAGGGCGCGAAGGTCTTAAAACGACCGGCGATCGTCGGCACTACGACCGGCTCCACCAATCACTTCGCTTTCATCGCGGCGGCGGGTTATCTCGGCCTCACGGAAAACGAGGACTACACGCTGCGCAGCATGCCGCCGGGAGACCTGGCGACTGCCCCGAAGGGTGTCGATGTCTATACGATCTGGGAGCCTCATGTTTCTTATTCGACTGATGTCCTGAAGGTCAGTCGCCTGCTCGAGAAGCTGAATGCGTATTATGTCTATAGTGGCTACTTTTACGCGCGACAGGAAATCGAGGACAATGCTCCTGATGTCGTACAGGCAATGACTGACGGGTTTATCGAGGCTGTGTTGTGGAGTAAGGCAAATCAGGCGCAGACAATCTCGACCCTGATGAGCAATCCCGCCTACGGTCGGCTCAATACCGATCTGATCAAGAAATTGACCGAGCTTTATCTATTCTGGCCCAAGCCCACGGTGTACTACCCGTTCGACGATATGGCGGGTCTGTGGCCAAAGGAAGAAGCGCGGATCAGCAAATGGGCGTTTAACAGCGGTGCCTCGAAAAACGAGGTGACTGCCGCCGATTGGCATAACGTTCGGCGCACGAGTTATATGGACGCGACTTTCGAGAAGCTCGGCTGGAAAGTTCCCGACCGGGCGCCGTTCCTGCCGAAAGACTGGGGCGGCGTCGGTAATCTTCCCTACAAACCTTATGCAGCGGAACTGCTCAATGGTCCGGCGCCCTTTCCGGAACCCGGCGAGCTTAAGAAGCAGTGGACGTTTATGGGAAAGACCTATTTTCCATGACAATTTCACTGACAAACGGCGCTCTGCAACAGGTCATATCCGACCGCGGGGAGGCGGTGCCGGCCGACGCGCTCATCGCCGCGATGATGCCGGTGCCAAGGTCACGCTGGAAACGGACGATTGCCAAAATATCACGGTTCTGGTTGCTCGCGGTCTTCATCGTTGCGTGGCAGCTCGTCAGCACCTATGGGCAGCGGATCAATCCGCAATTGGACGTCATGTTGCCGCCGCCGACGGCGGTGCTGTCGGCGGCGCAAGATCTGATGGCGCGTCACGTACTGATGACGCACATTCTGGATAGTTTGCGGCGCGTTCTTGTTGCGGTTGGCGTGGCCGCCCTGCTCGGCGTACCACTGGGTCTGGCCATGGGCTGGTTCGACAGGTTTCGTGCGGCGGTCGATCCTCTGATTGAATTTATTCGTCCGATTCCGCCGCTTGCGTGGATTCCCCTGAGTATTCTGTGGTTCGGAATCGGCGATGCACAGATCGAGTACATTATCTTTCTGGCAGCGTTCTTTCCGATCGTGCTCAATTCCATGGCCGGCGCGCGCGACACCGATAGTTATCTGGTACGGGCCGGCCTGAGTCTTGGCGCTCGGCCGCACGATCTCCTGTTCACGGTGCTTCTGCCCGGCGCGCTGCCCAACATTTTTACCGGCTTACGCGTTGGGCTTGGCATCGGATGGATGGCTCTTGTGGCCGGCGAGCTGGTCGCGGCGCCGAGCGGGCTAGGTTATTTGATCAACAACGCGCGGACGATTTTCCGCAGCGACTATATCTTATTGGGCATGGTGCTTATTGGTGTTCTGGGGCTGGTACTCGATTATCTAATACGCCAGCTGATGCGGATTTCGATGCCGTGGAATCGGGCGCTGTAGGACGGGGTAGCAGATTTCGAATGGCTCAGATCGATGTCGCTCATATCAGCAAAGTGCACCTATCTACGAATGGCGAGCCGCTGCTCGCGCTTCACGACGTCAGCTTTCAAGTCGAGAACCACGAATTCTTTTCAATCGTAGGTCCGAGCGGATGCGGCAAGACCACGCTGCTCAACATTCTTGCCGGCTTCGAGCGGCCGACCCGCGGGGAGGCCCGGATTGACGGCAAATTGATTACACGACCCGGCTGGGAACGGTCCGTCGTGTTTCAGGAATACGCTTTGTTTCCTTGGTACACGGTCATCGAGAACGTGCGCTATGGACTGCGCCGCAAAAGGCTGCCGGAAGCCGAGCAAGTCCGTCTGGTCAAGCATTACATCAGCCTTGTTGGATTGACGGGTTTCGAATCTCGTTATCCTCGTGAGCTTTCCGGCGGCATGCGCCAGCGCGTCAGTATCGCGCGCGCTTTAGCGGTCAACCCACTTTTGCTTCTGATGGACGAGCCGTTCGCGTCGCTCGACATCCAGACCCGCGAATACATGCAGGATGAGTTGCTCAAGATCTGGCAACGGGAGCGGCCGACCGTCATCTTCATCACGCACAGCATCGACGAAGCGATCAAGCTGTCAGACCGGATCGCCATCATGACGCCGCGTCCTGGCCGTATCGCGGAACTCAAAACCGTCGAGTCTTCGCGGCCCCGCGATTTGACGGAACCCGCGATGGTCCACCTTGCCGCTGAGGTCAAGAACTGGTTGCGGCAGCAGATCTTTGAAGCCAGTCCTGCGGCGTGAATGGCATCGGCAGTGAATCTTAAAACCGGCAATGGAGGAACGGATGAAGCCCGACGTAACAAGGCTCGGCAAAGTTATCATCACCGTCGCTACGACCGGAGGTTTGCACGGCAAGGAGGCCAATCCGGCTCTCCCGGAGCAACCCAAAGACATCGCCAAATCGATGCGGGATTCGTACAACGCCGGTGCGTCCATCGCCCACGTTCACGCCCGGGATAAAGCCGGCCTCACAACGGCCGACCTCAATGTTTATCACGAGATCCTTCAAGGGATCGTCGACAGTTGTCCCGGCATGATTACGCAGGTGGGCAATGGTATCGGCGTTCGCTACGCGAACGGCCACGACAAGCCTGGTCTCGGGTTCACGCAAGAACAGCGGATGGCGCTGCTGGATATCGACCCGCGTCCGGATATGCTCACTGTCAACGCCGGCACCTTTCATTTCTATCATAAACGCACGGAATTTCTCTTCGACAATTCGATAATATGGAACACGAAATTCATTGACGGGTGCAACGCGCGTGGAATTCAAAATGAATTCGAAGTCTACGATCTCAGTCATATCGCGAACGTCTTGAAACTTGCTGATAGCGGCGTGGTGCAGGGGCAGATGCACTTCAGCATGGTTTTAGGAATCGAGGGTGGTATTCCCGCGTCGCCGCAAAACCTGATGGCAATGATCGACGCGCTTCCGGAGAATGCGACCTGGCAAGTTGTGTGCATCGGCAAATATCAGATGCCACTCTCGACCATGGTGCTGGCGATGGGCGGAAATATTCGGGTCGGTCTTGAGGACAACGTGTACTACCGGCACGGCGTTCTGGCAGTGAGCAATGCGCAGTTTGTCGAACGCGCTGTTCGCATGGCGCATGAACTCGGACGCGAAATCGCAACACCGGAAGAGGCCCGCGCGATGATGGAGATGCCGGCGGCGCGGGGGAAATCAAAGGTGGCTTAGCCTGCCCGGTTGATAAGGCGTGGGCACAAAGCATGAGCGGGCTCAAGTCGACCCCGACCATGCGGGCGCGATATCAAAACCATTGGCATCACCTCATGCGGAGGGCCTGACACCTGTCGGCACGGCTCCCTGTCCGTGCCTGACGGAGTTACGGTCATGGCGATCTGGTCTGCGCAAACCCTTGGGCTCCGGATGGAATCTGGCGTCAAACATTGTGGACTGAAGGTTTGACCTCAAGCTCCCGAAAGTGATCGCCCATGTCGTTTGTCAACTTGCAGTCTCGGACCACTATCGTAACGGGCGCGGCCGGTGGTATCGGACGGGCGATTTGTGAAGAATTGGCCAGGGCAGGTTCGGGTATTGCTCTCTTCGATATCGATCGTGAAAAAGTGGAGGAGGTTGCCCGTAGTCTAACCAGGGCTTTCGGAGGCGCGGCCAAAGGCTACGTCGTCGACATCAGGCAAAATGAAGCGGTCGTGCGCTCCGTCGACGATGTGCTACACGATTTCGGCGCGATTGATCACCTCGTCAACGCCCACGGTATTCAGTTCTTGAGCTCGTTTCGAGATTTTCCGCAGGACAAATGGGCGCTTATCCAAGACATAAATTTGCAAGGTCTTTTTCGCACCACGCAAGCGGTGTGGCCTCACATGTTGGAGCAAAAGAGAGGACGCGTCATAAATATTGCAAGCGTGCACGGACTTGTGGCGTCTGAATTGAAATCAGCATACGTGACGGCAAAGCATGGCGTTGTCGGCCTTACGCGCGCCACTGCAATCGAAGGCGCCGAATATGGGATCACAGTGAATGCAATTTGCCCCGGCGCGGTTTTGACGGATCTGGTCATGCGGCAGGGGCCGGATTATGCGCGCAAGTTCGGCGGGGATATTTCCGAAAAGGCCGCGCTTGAGCGCGCTTTTCTGGATGTAATGCCGACTCGACGATTCATCGAGCCAATCGAGATAGGCCAGCTCTGCGCATTTTTATGCTGCGACGCGGCCTGCTCGATCACCGGTGCCGCGATTCCGATCGACGGCGGCTGGTCGGCGCGATAGCGCCGACATGCAGTCGTGCATCGGCATTTCGGATTGGTCTGAAGCGTCCCGTGTTTCCATAGTTCTTGCATAAGCCCGAAGTGTTGCTCGAGCGCTACGCCTTGCCGGTGGCGTGGGACGGGGAATGTCCGGTGGCAATTCGCGATATAGTTCTGGCGCCCATTGCCGCCATGATTTTGGGCTTGGGATTTGTCGCGATCAAGTTCGGCCTCGAAAGCTTTTCTGCGTCCCAGTTGACAGCGCTGCGATTTGTAATTGTGTGCATTCCGGCTGCATCTGGACCAACGTCGCCACGTCGGTCGCCGCAGATCAGGGTCTCAGGACAATCTTGGCGGCCGCTGTGGCCCCTGCAT
>Ga0075030_100006113_pt1 | contig 10805 bp, 8 predicted proteins | sample LitLauG_LLR_2012_FD_71393 | JGI IMG/M metagenome (GOLD analysis project Ga0075030, IMG submission 71393) | Freshwater sediment microbial communities from Pennsylvania, USA - Little Laurel Run_MetaG_LLR_2012 | ecosystem: Environmental > Aquatic > Freshwater > Creek > Sediment | place: USA...
TTGGAACATGCGCCGGACGGCGCGGGGGTCGAGGTTCCAGAGTTTGGACAACTCGGGAATACCTAAATGGCGCTCGAAGGCGGCCGTTGCGGTAGGTTTCGTGCGCGTTTCTTGCATCGCACGGACTGATTAGTATAGGAGCCGCGATGTCGATGTGTAACCTTTGGATCTATTGAACTTAATGCGATGATCAGGCTGCATCGAGGTCAAGGTAGGTTCCGCCCAGTGTGCTGCACCACCCCGAAGGAACTGGAGTCCCTTAGCGAAGGTGCTCTTTGAGAAACTCCACGAACGGGACTGGAAAACCGGGATCGTAGCTCATGCGGCAGCGCAGCATTTCCTCCAGGAGGCGGAGGAGCCCGGAACTGTCCGAACCAGCGATTTGTCCGACTATTTTCAGGAACTGGCGGCTGGGCCATTTGCCGAAGAGTTGCGCGATGAGAAGCGGGATGCGTGCCGACGGCCGCTTGGAGAGCGGCAGTGACGATACTGCGGCGTTCTTACTTTGTGGCAGCATGCTGTTCGCGGCGCGGACCAAGGCGCCACTCGGGTGCATCCGAATCCCCCTTCTTCGGTTCTTTCGGACCGCTGTCTTCCATGTGCCGATGCCTCGGAGTTGCACTTCACCGCCCGCCGCCAGCGCCGCACAGAAATCCCGATACAACTCGTCTACGCAGCTCTGCGCCCGTGCCGGCGTCATTTGAAAGCGCGCCACCCAATCGCTAGCAAGATCCCTCCTGGTCATCGCCGACCTCCCGGCTTCTGTCGGAACATGGCCGTGCGACTTCCGATGATCTGCCGCTGATGCGGACGTAGAAACTCGACGGGTATCACCACCGGCAGGGGGCGCGGCAAGACCGTGTGGGCAGAGCCAGGCCGCGCTGTCGGCGGTGGCGCCGACTTCGAGGCCGGCTTGTCCTTCTGCAAGGGCTGCTGTTCAGGCATGGGACTGCCGGGCGTCCATTTCACCCTCCGGCTGCGGTCCTTGGGTTTGGTCACCTGAAGTGCATTCCCCGCGGCGTCATACTCAAAGTACACCGTGGACCTCGACGACACCTTCAGCCTGATGCGGGGCTCGACCAGCCGGATCGGCGTTTTTCCGCTGTTCTTGAGCCGGCCGGCCGGCACGGGCCGGAGTTGCCCCTTCTGCTGTCGCCAGCAGATTTGCAAATCAAGTCCGGGGACTTCGACGGATTCGCCGCGCAGCAGTGCCTCGATCCAGAGATCTCGAATGCGGCGCGCCTCTGCCGTGGCCGGGCGGGTATTCATCCCGAAGTTGCTCAGCGAGCGGGCGATCAGTTCGATACCCTGCTGCTTCGTTCTGCTGCTCATAGAGTATTTCTCCTTTCAACGCCTGAGTAGTATTGGAAAAAAAGAGAAGAAGGCAAAAGCGGCGGGCAACGTGGCAATGACCTTGTGCCGACGGTCGCGCGTGCCGATGACGCCGCTAGCCGGCGGCGAATCCGAGGGCGATTCCGGTCTCGATGCGCCAAGATTTCGCCTGAGCCGCGCGTGGATGATTGGCCATGGGGCGGGTGAGTGTGCTAGTGCTAGTGTGCTTTAACTCGGCGGTCACGACTCTAGCGTTAAACAGAGTTCGAATCCAGGTCGCAGAGCCACACGATTTGGCTATAAACTTGCCTCCCGTTTTGCTTGACACCAGCCAGCTGCGGCGCGTCCTTTATCCCAAACAATTCAAAGGTCTTTGCTGGAGTCGACCTCTCCGGTTGGAAAGGCGGCTTCGTGGGAGAGCGCGCTCAACCCCCAGGGTTCAACGCGGACCCTACGCTTTCGCTTGCGAACTCTCCGGTTTCTTCGGTTGACAGGTTGCGTTTGTTGACGGCCCCGTCCAATGTGGGGGGCTATGATTAGATTTGAGAACGGGATCATGGCATTTCCCCTTCACAACTCAGCCCCTGAGAACAATCCCGATCGCTGCATCGATCTCGGTGAAGGTCAGCTTCCGGAACTGGGCCTTGTCTCGTAGCTCCTTAGCAGCTTGTTGGACCGCCGCCTTCGACCCACCGCCTGGGACTCTGCCTCGCAATTCCGCGACGAATTCCTCTAAACTCGTAGGCTGGGCGGCCTTCGGTGTTGCCTGGCTGCGTTCGCCGGTTTGAGCGACCGCCGGCCTGCTTGGAGGAGGGGATGGGAGCTTCGTCAGAAGAAGCTGAGCGACTCTGTCTGGGCTCAGGACGATAGGACGATGGTGCTTTGCCAAGAACCGCAGCGCTGGATGATCCTCCCATCCGCGTTGCAGCATCACGATCAGTCGGCACTGCGCGCGGCTGAAGGCCACATTGACCAGTCGCATGCCCTCCTCGCCCGCAACGAAATCCGCTGTCGGACAGACCGGGTCGAAAATGACGACTCGCTTTTCCGACCCCTGCGCGCGGTGGACGGTGGACACTGTAGCGGCCGGTGCGTTGATTGAGGTCAACTCGGTCTCTATCCTCCTGCGCTGTGCACGATACGGAGTGAGCACAATTATTTCGTCCCTGATATTTGTGATCGACCAACTCAGAACATGGTCAACGACTAACGCCGCTATAAGAATGGCGGACTCCTCGCATTCGTACCCGCGGAATCGGTGCGCCGCTCTCGCCGCTGCACCTGTGTCAACGAGGACGACGTTGTCATTGCCCAAGAGCTTGGTCGGCGCTGGTTGCCGGGCCCAGAGCCACGGTCCATCGTGACTAAGCGGATCAGCCACTCTCAGCTTGGAATCATAAAACAGATCGCTGACCGCGCTGGAGATCGGGCTAGCCATGCGCCACTGCTCGTTAAGCATGCAGGTGGCTTGCTGCAGGGAGGCACGCGAAGTCCAGTGAAACGGCGATTGGCCGAGCCAAGTGTTCACGTCCGGGCTCGCCCCCTGTGCGATCGGAGCGAGTTGTTTCGGATCGCCGGCGAACAGGGTTCGCGCACCCAGTCGAGAGAAGGTTGCCGCTTGCGCCTTCCCCACCTGGCTGGCCTCATCGAAAATGACCAGATCGAAGTTCCCGAGGTTCACGAAATCGTGTGCGGCAAGCGTGGTCGTCATAGCAGCCAATCGAGCGCTCGCCAGAAACTCTAGGTTTTCCTTCCGGATTGCTTCCCGTAGCCTGTCTCTCTCCTGCTTCCATTTGTGGTAAGGACCGGCGTCGGCTGGGTCCGGCACAACTTCGTAGTGGCGGCGAAGCTTATCGACGAGTTCTCTGTCCCGGAGCGGGGTGAGGTGCTTGCGATTCTGAAATTTCTGCGGATCGAGCCTGGAGCCAAAGCGGTAGCAAACTGGTCTGGTGGCCGGTTTTAGTTCTTTCAGCGCATCGTCGACGGCAAGAATCGCGAGATCCACCGCGACGTTCGTTGAGGACAGCAGCAACACTCGACCGCCCGTATGATGGGTGAGGTAGGACGCCAGCAATCGCCCGAGCGTGTGCGTTTTACCGGTTCCGGGTGGACCCCACAGGAAGCTGGTCTTCCATCTGACCAAACTAAACGACTGCTCTTGCGCCGGGCGCAGGCCGTTGAAAACAGAGTACGGAACTTCCTTGTCCCAGGTGATTCGATTACCCCCGAGGTCGAAGACCCACTGGACAAATTCGACTGCGCGCGTGCCGTCCTCCCACAGCGACAGTAGCGCCTCAAGATAACGAGGAGGATTCACGTACACCAGGGAGCCCTCTTTTGGAGGTTGCCCCGTGGTCAGGCAGGCATTGATGACGGAGAGAGCGGGGAGGACAGAGATCACTTCGGCGGAGCCCGTTGTGTCCGCCTCCCAGCCCATCCGCCCCTCTTCCAGCGTCTCGTCCAAAATCGAATGCTTGCCCTCGGGAGTCAGGCTCATGTGAAGTACCGCGCCTGCCCGACCGATATCCCAGGCTCGGAACGGCATGCCGCGGGATGACGCGTTGAGTTCCTCGCGGATCGCGGCGCGGATTCTTGCCGCCAGATCATTCATTTCATCTTGTCGAACGGCAACTTGGCTGCTCATGGCACCGGTGCGACTCTTCATCCCAGGCCTTAGAAAGCAGATCCCGGAAGTACCTGTCTTGAAGAACAATTGTATTTCGCATTGGCGTTGAATGCGAACTGTCGCTCGCCCGCGCGAGAACCACGGTGTGGTAGTTCGCGCTGTCTCAGTCGAGGAGCGGCATTTGCGGGTCCTGTTTGGGTGCGGTGAGTCCGCGCACCTCGGCGCTCGCCGGCGGAACGGCAACGGCCTCCAACACGGGACGAATGTTAGGCCGATTCGCTGAACGGCTCTTCATCAGCCTTCGCGCGCCCTGGTGCAGCAACTCCTCGTTCCCGGTCGCCGATTCGGGCATGCCTTCGTAAACGGCTGCGAAGAGGGGCAGGTTCAGTCTTAGGCAATCGCGCCCTGCCTGAATGCTCCCACCAGTACTTCGAGCCTCGATCAGGATCATCGCTCGAGACAACCCGCAAATGGTGCGGTTTCGCTGCATCGCGTGGTTGACGCTCCAGGGGAGGTTCGGCCCGAACTCGCTGACAACCAATGTCCGTCGTTCATCCCACTCTTCACGAATGTCCTTCTTGACCCGGAAGCGAAGAATCCCTTCCGCCAGCACCACGGTCGTTGTTCCCCCCGCCGCCAGCGCCGCGCCGTGAGCATTCATATCGACGCCGGCCGCAAAGCCAGAGACGATGTTGATCCCCTCACGAGCCAACAGATCAGCAGAGTCCCTTGCCGTGGCCACGCCTTTTTCCGTCGCCTCGCGGGAGCCACAAAAACCGACGGATGTCTTCTTGAGGAGTTCCAGGTTCCCGACACACAACAGCAACACGGGCGCGTCCTCGCCCAGAGTCCGCTTCAAAGCATCGGGGTAGGTCGGATCGACGATCGACAGCGCGTGGACGTTCTTCTTCGCGAGTTCGTCCCAATGGCGCTTTACCCGCTCACGGCTCGTTGGTAAGGCCGCCACCTGCGATGCGGTGAGGGTCTCGCGCAGCAAGCTGTCGTCCAGGAGGGAGCCGTTCGCCTGAACCAGTTGCCAAAGTTTCAGTACTTTCCTGACGCGGCTGGGCCCGACCCCAGGGGCGTCCATTAGCGTCATCAGGTCCAACGCCAGCGCCTGCGCCGCCATGACCTATATTCTCCCACCGACATTGTCGTCATTGCGGCATGTCTTTTCGCAGGCCAGCCCGAAGATCTTCTTCGCACCCGCCTGAAGGAGAAGCAGCGCACAGTAGTTCATGCTAATGCCGGACTGGTACAGATCGTCGATCAGCAGCACGTGCTTGCCATCGAAAACGCTGGCGTCGACCTCGATCGTGCCGAGCAGCGTGTCGAGTTTCTGGGCGAGGGGAACGGCCTTAATTGAGCCCCGCGCCTTGATCGTCCGCACATGCTTGCTCAGGTCCTCCAACCCCGACTTCGCCGTGATCCGGGCGGCGAGATGACGCGGAAGGTTGTACTCCTTCGTTGGATCGGACGGCGGCATCGCGACAACACAATTGGCCGATTTGTAACACGTCATCTCCTTCAGAAACGCCAGGCAACGGTCAACGAGATGATCCGCCGCGGCGGTGGTTTGCTTCGTGGCTGCCTGACCGCCATAGGGCTTCGCTTGCGCCCGGAGGGCGCCAGTATCGGTTTGTGGCCGGTTCGGGCTGCCCGCTTCCCTTTCGTAGTCGAGCGCGAAAGAGAGGGCGAGAAAGTCCTTCATAACAACGTACTGTCCCACTTTCTCCACCCAGTCGGTGACCTCGGCCGGTGGTTCCTCGTCCGGACCGATGTGTTGGAGGTACAGGCACAGTTTCCCGCTCGCTGCGTGGTGGGCATATGCCTCCGTGTCGCACATGGTGAAGAACGCGTTCTGATAGGTGTTGGAGAACGGAAGGATCAGGCACCAGTCCTTCTCAGGGCTATCGGGTTTGTATAGCGGCTTAGGCCACTCGGTTTTCAACTGCCTCCGGCCGACATTCATGCCTCGGAGATCACCTTCCTCGAAGCTCTCCTGAATAGGTGGAAGATCGAACTTTATGATCACTTCCGCCAGTCTCCTTTCTGGGAGTTGTGTTTATTGTCGAAGTAGATTCGGGAAATGGGATTTCCTGTCATGATTGACTCGCCGACTTGTTCGGAAGCAGCGTCGTCATCTGGCCATAGCCTGTGATGGTCGCAGAGCGCCGGGCGCGGGTCAGCGCCACGTAGAGCAGCGATCGTTCCCCAGTTTCAGCATCGCGCCGCGCCACCGCGTCTTCCGCGTCGACGACCGCGGCCTTCAGGGGGAGAATGCCCTCATTCGCCGCAACGACGATGACGTGTTCGAACTCAAGCCCTTTGACCCGGTGCATGGTGGCCAGTCGGACACCCGGCTTATCCCGCTGCTCGGCGGCGTTCCGCTTGATCTCGTAGGTGCTAAAGCCGGCGGCCTGAAGTTGGGAGATGTAGCCTTCGACGAGGTGTTTGGTTCGCGACACCACGCAAACCGACTCCAGCGGCGCACCGTCCTTCTGGATGTCCCCAATGTGCTGTTTCAGGAAAGCGACTTCCTCGGCAAAGGTGCCGAAGCTCCGGACCAACGGCGGCCGACCATGGGTCAAAGAGACGTAGCCCTTCTGCTGGTCCGTCTCACCATCCAGGTCGTCGATCTCGCGACCCTCCAAGAGCGCAACTGCAAACCGGCGAGTCTCATCGGTGGTGCGGTAGTTGATCTTGAGCTTCTTACCGCGGCCCTTGATGTTGATCCCGCACTGGCCTAGCGAGACGCGATGGCGGTAAATCCGCTGGTGCGCATCGCCGACGATGAACAAGTCGTTGGTCCCTTCCGGCACAATCGCCCGCATCAAGCGGAACGCCTCGGCGCTCATATCCTGAGCCTCATCGACGATCACCGCCCGATAGGGCAGGGAGATTCCCTTGCTCTGGATCAGGCCGCGGGCGTCGCGCAGAAGATCGATGTACTCCTTCTTCCCCTGTTCGTTGAGTTGGGCCCGGTACTCCTGAAAGACAGGCCAGATCCGCTTCTTGGCGTCGCGGCCCAGCTTTGTGCCACGGCCAATGCGGGACGCCTTGAGGTACTCATCAGCGTCTGTGATGTTCTGTGCCTGAACGACCTGTTCCCACTCGGAGCGATAAAAGTTGGGTGCGAGCCCGAGATCGGATGGAGCTTGGTTGAGGGCGTAGGCCCATGCCTCATTTTCGTCTTCATCGAAAACGACCTGATGCCGGTACCCCTGCCCGCGCAGGAAATTCGCCACCCAGGCATCCAGGTTCACGACGTCGATGCGTGAGAGCGCGTCAACCGAGCAGAGCTTGCGGAGATTCTCCTGGATATCCGTGGCCAGGTTGCGCGTGAACGTCGTAAACAGTATGCGGTCCTCCTTCTTGTTGAAGACCTCCTCGGCGAGATAACGGGCGCGGTGCATCGCCACGACGGTTTTCCCAGTACCGGCGCCACCGAGAACTCGGACAGGTCCGTTGGCCTGCATCGAAACAAGTTTCCGCTGCTTCGGATGGAGGAAAACGCGCCATTGGTCGAGCGGAGCGTTGAGCACCTCGGCCAAATCCTTGGCCTCGTCGACCACATAGAACCGCCGCTTGGAGTCCTCGTTCTGCAGCGCGGCCACGAAATCCTTCTGATCGACCGGAACTTCCTCTTCCGGTTTCTCCATCTCGCGGAAGACGTCGTCCAGGCTGAAGCCGGAGGCGAGCATGAATAGTGCTTCGTAGGCCTCCTGCGGAAGCCGTCTCTCCGCAGCCTCCAACTCGGCGTCTGAGTTGATGCCTCGCACAACGCCGATCAGTTCTTCCGGCACCCCCAAGCGCAATAGTTGCTTGTCCTTGACCTCAGAGAATAGCCCCGTCTTGGCAGCGGCGGGAGCAGGCGCGGCCGGAGCCGCCTCCCGAGGTTCCGCGCTGAGCATCTGTAATGCGCCGGTGGCCGGATGCACGACAAATTGCTTCCGTTCTGCCCAACGGTAGGCTTCGTCATGGTGATCCACCCATGACAGAACGTAGACCTGCGAATTCGAAGGATGGAAGACCACGGCTCGATACGCCTGGTTGATGCGCACAGAATAGAGATCCTTGCCCTTGGCGCTCTGGATCACCTCGTAGTTCAACCCCGGCGCATCGGGCCGCTCGCGGAAACGTTCGATGAACTCCCGCACTTGCTTCTGGTGGCTCTTCTGGACGTTCGAGAAGGCCAGCAGAAAATCACTGGAAAGGGCAATCGTCATTCGGCAACCTCATCGGGCAATAGATCCAGCAGCGCCTCCGGTGCACTCAGGACGGCATCGGCAAAGAACACCCGCCAACCTGCGGTCTCGAAGCAGCGCGCGCCGTCAGCTTCATGTTCCAGCAGAACGGCAAGGCGGCAAACGGGCCATGCGAGTTCAGCAGTGGCAATAATCTCGCCTTCCTCGCTGGTCAACTCAAAGCCTGCCTCCGGTAAAGCCTTGCCGCGCTCGGCAGCCCTGCGGCAAAGATCGTGCATCGCTGGAGCCATGAGTTCCATAAGCGCGGCGAGCTGGTCAGGGACTGCACCCTCACGCGGCCGGCGCGCGGGCTCGAAGATCGGCGCATACACTTCGTCATTCAGGCCGAGCGAGCTTACGAAATCGAAATGATCGAGGAACTGCAGTAGATTCCCCAGCCGGAGGAATTCCCGCCAGGCTCTCTTCCACTCGACCAGTCCGTGATGGGCATAAACATCGAACAGACAGAGGCGCACGTTGAGATTGGCGAAGTCGCGCGCCTGCAAGGCTGCGGAGTCCATTCCGCCCTCAGCTTGGAGCAACGGGCTCCCGTCAGAGTGGGTCCGCTGCCACTGGAGCCGCAGACGGCCAGGAGTGTCGGGATCATTCTCCAGCAGACTCACCACAAAAGACTGGGCATAGGTCGGCCAGGATCTAGACCGCCCGGCCCCGAGCATCAGCATGAGAATCCCAAAGGACGACAAGCCGCCAAGGCTCTTCCAATTGCCTGTATTTGCCGGGTCGAGTTTGGCGAGTAGAGCACCGAGCTTCGCTCCAGGAGACAGAAGTTCAGCCTCAAATCGGGGCACTGGGTTTTTGAACTGCTCTTGTACGTCGTCCCATGTCAGCGACCAGACGCGAAATCTTCCCGAACGCATGAGCGCCATTCGCTGGGCAGTGTCCGTACCCACGCGAAGACCTGAGTTCGGATCGGCATGGTACTCGTAACCGTCCGTGAAGACGGCGATAGGCAGGTCGCTCCCCTCTGGGCGCTCCGGATAGAAAACAAAATCAACGCGGCTTGGAACAGCCACCCCCTGTGCCAAGCCAACGTCCACCTGCGGTTCAATCAGATAATTCCCAAATTCCGACCGCAAGTAGAAGCCTTCTTTGCCGTTCACCACATGATGCGTGACACTACGCGGCGGCTCGCCTTCCGGGGTTCGGCGCAGAGCCTCGATGAAACGGCCCTCCAACTCACTTTCCAGCAACCGGTTGATCCGGATGGCGTCCAGCCGGTCCGTTCGCTTTAAGTGCTGGCGGTTGTCGAGGATCAATCTCAACAATTCGAGCGCTGCCTGCCGGGACGTGTTTTGCTGGTCATGCCGGCCCCGGTATGCGAGGAGGCAGCGATAGCAGCCGTCCTTCTCCGGGTCGTTCTGGCATATGCAATTCTTCAGGACGTCGTGGGCTAGCTCGAACACTTCCAGGAGGCTCTGTTGGTCCCGCATCAACTCCTTTAGGTAGCCGGTCCCTCCTGGCACACCGTCATAGAGCACGAGATACCGCTTGCGCACGTCGGAACCAGGCACCGGTTCATCCATCACGGTTGTAAGGAGGTGGCCGGGATCACCTCGGAACTTCTTCCTGAGACCCAAATCGAGCGCCGCGACAAAGGAGTGGATGTTGCGCTCCACGTCGAAACTTGCCACGGGGAGCAGCATGCGGATGGCCTCCGATGTGAATTCCCGGTAGAGGAAGCATGCCTCGATGACCTTCTCTTTCTCTTCCTTGCCCCAATAGCGGCAGTAAATGGCATGCTCGATTTTGCCGTTCTTCTTGACCTTTCCGCATGCGCCGCACAACTCGAAGGGTCTGTCTACCACTGATCGCCCGGCGATGGTCAGTTGCGGGCCGCCGGCCATCTTCTCGCCGAAGTTCACTTCCCGCAGTTTGATCTTGCGGAAAAACTCGAACCCGAATGGCACCTCTTCGCGGTCTATAAAGTAAGCCTCGCTGATGTCGGCGTCTTCCTTCACCACGAACATGTTTTTCTGATAGAACTGCGGCTCGCGGTCGTCGCTCTCGTCGTAGGAGCGGCTCTCCTGCTCCGAGGACGTCGAAATGACCTGCCGCATCCGCAGCATGTTACGCCGCTGTCCTTCATCGGCCCAAAGCGGATTGTCGCAGCGAGGGCCCGACTGGAATTACGCAGCCGTAGTCGCGGTACCACAACTGTTCATAGACGTTTATCTGCCACGACTCCGCCTGGCGGAAGTAAAGCTCTTTCTGCACTTCTGTCGTCACATTCCCGTGCCGAGCCCATCCACCACTCCGGCCAGCATTAGGGTGACGTTTCAGGAGCTGGCCGCCAGCGTTGGGCTGTCCCGGGACATGGCAATGAAAGCTCTGCGAGTGCTTGAGCAGGAGAAGTTGATCGTCTGCGACCGCCCGCGCGGACGGAGCGCCAATCAGTACCGGATCTGCTGGGGAACGTTCCGGGCGACGCCACCGCGATGAGCCCCACCCAAAGAACCTGACGAATGGACCAGGTGCTGCAAAAAAGACGATATCGCCGCGCTTCATCTCCATCCCGACGTGTCCGCCAGTCCGTACCAGCCGGCGTCATGCTCGTTCCTGGAAGCACGCTCGGATTGACG
>Ga0075030_100006116_pt1 | contig 10802 bp, 5 predicted proteins | sample LitLauG_LLR_2012_FD_71393 | JGI IMG/M metagenome (GOLD analysis project Ga0075030, IMG submission 71393) | Freshwater sediment microbial communities from Pennsylvania, USA - Little Laurel Run_MetaG_LLR_2012 | ecosystem: Environmental > Aquatic > Freshwater > Creek > Sediment | place: USA...
GGAGGATCAACCTAGGCATGAATCACGACATTCAAGAACCTTTTCCCGCCTCAGGCCCCGTTCCGCCGAGCCAGATCGAAACTCTTTGCGTTGTTCTCGCCGCCGAACCAGATCCTGCGCGACAGCGTCACTATTGGTCGATACTGCAGCAAAGCGCTCCTTCTTCAAAAGGCCTCGATCTTGCGCTCGATTGCATCATGAATCCGAGCGCGCCAAACCGCGGCGAAGCCATTCGTTATTTGCGCCTCTGTTTCCCCGATCGTCTGCCGGGCCTGATGGATTCCTTCGCCCGCGACCCCGACGAAGACCTGCGCTACCAGCTTTCCGAATTTGTCCGCGATTCCGACCCCGATGCCGCGGTGGGCATGAAGATCGGCATGCTGAAAAACGCTAGTCCGGCTATGCAAGAAACCCTTGTCAATGAAATCGCCGAGCAGGGCAACCTTTGGCACCTTGAAGGCTTGCACGGTCTCGACGAAATGGCCGGCGGCAATTCCCCTTTCGCGCGGGCGGCCGAACTTCTCGCCAAACGGACCCGCTCGCGAGCAGCCAGCAACGGCGGAGACTAAATTCCGCCGCGACCTCGCGCGACAATGGTTTTTGACCAAACCGACCCACAAAACCCGCCTCGCCCTTATTTTTGGTGGTCGCTCCGGCGAACACGAAATCTCCGTCCGCTCGGCCGACTCCGTTAAGAAGGCCCTCGATCCGGCCAAGTACGAAGTCACGGAATACTTCATCGACAAGGCCGGCAAGTGGCATCCCAAACCAATCCTTCCAGAACCCGGCGCCAACGGCGAGATCGACGTTGTGTTCCCCCTCCTTCACGGCACCTTCGGAGAAGACGGTACGGTCCAAGGCTTGTTGGAACTCGCCGATCTTCCCTATATCGGCGCAGGCGTTCTTGGTTCGGCCGTCTCGATGGATAAAGCCGTCACTAAGAAACTCTGCATGCAAGCGGGCCTTCCTGTGGTGGAACATCTCTCTCTCACCCGTGGTGAGTTCGACCCCAAAACTCTGAAGCTCCCCTTCGATTTTCCAGTCTTTGTCAAGCCGGCTAACCTTGGCTCTTCCGTTGGCATCACCAAAGCCAAAACGCGCGAGCAACTCGAAACGGCTCTTGAAACCGCCGCTCATTATGACCGCAAGATTGTCGTCGAGCGCGGCGTCGCCGGTCGCGAATTCGAATGCGCCATCCTCGATGGCGATCCTCCTCGCGCGTCTACACCTTGCGAGATTATTCCTTCGCAGGAGTTCTACACCTACGAAGACAAATACCTCCTAGATAAGGCGCGCATCGAACTGCCCGCCAAACTGACTGAGGCACAAACCAAGGAAATGCAGCGCCTCGCCATCGGCTGTTTCGAAGCCGTTTCCTGCGAAGGCCTCGGCCGCGTCGATTTCCTCATGGAAAATTCCACGGGCCAGTTCTACATCAACGAGATCAACACCATCCCCGGCTTCACCTCCATCAGCATGTATCCCAAGATGTTCGAATACGGCGGCATCGGCTACTCTCAGTTGCTCGATTCGCTAATTGATCTGGCCTTGCAGCGCGCCAAAACCCGCCAAGCCACCCAGTACACCAAATGAAACGTCTGTGTCTTTTCGCCGCAGCCGCCGCATGTCTGGCGCTGGCGCAGCCGCAGACTAATTCTGTGAGCCCGCAGCCCGCCGGCGCGCCGCAAGGAAACCCCGCGCAAGAACTCGATCCCTATCTCAAACAGTTCGTTGATGTTCTCACCGCAGTCCAATCCCACACCGCCGATCCCACGACTCCCGAAAAAATGATCTACGAAGGCGCCATTCCATCCATGCTGCGCCAGCTTGACCCGCACACCCAGTTCTTCGATCAACTGCAGTTCCAGCAACTGAAGCAAATGCAAGACTCCGAGCAAAAAGGTTTCGGCAGTATTGTCTCTGTATTGCCAGGTCAAGTGATTTTCTTGCAAACTCTGCCCGGCACGCCTTCCAACAAGGTCGGCATTCAGGCCGGCGACGAACTCATCGCCATCAACAACGTCGCCATTCAATCCTTGGAACCAAACCAGATTGTCGAACTGCTCACCGAAGCGCGCCAGCAAAAAATAACCGCCTTCATCCGCCGTCAGGGCTTCTCGCGCCTCTTTCAGTTCATCCTCACGCCCGAACTTGTCGATGCCCCCAGTGTTGACCGCGCCTTCCTGCTTCGCCCCGGTTACGGTTACATCCGTGTTGCCAGTTGGGACATGCACACCTCCAAGGAACTGCACGATGCCATCGAGAAGCTCTCACCCAATACGCTGAAAGGCCTCGTTCTAGACCTGCGCAGTAATCCTGGCGGCATCGTGAAAGCCGCTCTCGACGCTGCCATGATGTTCCTTGAACCGGGCCAGCGGATCCTCACCGCACGCGGCCGCTCGAAAGAAGTGGATAGCGCCAACGTACCGCCCAACGCCCAGCCCTATCACTTCGCCCTCTCGCTGATCGTCAACGAAAAAACCGCTAGCGCTTCTGAAATCCTATCTGGCGCGCTGCAAGATCACGACCGCGCCACCATCGTCGGCGTCCCCACTTACGGCAAGGGCCTCGTGCAAAGCGTGATGCCTCTTTCCGGTGGCACCGGCCTCGCCATCACGACGGCCTTCTACTACACGCCGAGTGGCCGCACCATCCAAAAGCCGCTGCGCAATTCCGCTTTGTCCGATACTTTCGCGGAAAAGTCGGCCGCGACGCTGCCCACCTTCAAAACCGATAAAGGCCGCACTGTTACCGGAGGCGGCGGCATCGTGCCCGATCTCGTTGTTCCACCAGCCCAACCTACTCAGTTAGAAGGTATATTGGATGCCAGTGGATTAATGACTGCCTTCGCCACCCACTATCTCGCGAACCACTCCCCTTTACCGGATCAGTTCGAAGTAACTCCCGATTTGCTCGATGAACTGAAAGTAGAACTGGCCGCACGCGGGATTCAACCGGGTGCAGGCGAATGGATCCAAGAATCGCGCTGGCTCAAATCTCGCCTCCAGGAAGAAATCGTCACCCAGGCTCGCGGCGTCGACAAAGGGGATGAGATCCTGGCGCAGCGCGATCCGCAAGTGCAGGCTGCCCTCCACGCTATAGAAGGGAAGTAGCAAAACCCATGTTCCCCAACAAACTTCGTTGCGGGCTTTTCGTCGTCGCGCTCGCCGCCGTCTGTTCTGCACAAGAAGAAATCAAAATCGACACCGCCGCCAAAACCACACCATTCGCGCATTTCTGGGAACAAGTTTTCGGTTCCGGCCGGGCCATTCTCGCCCTGCGCGAAAGCTATCGCGAAGATATTCGCGCCGTTAAACAAGTTGCCGATTTCCGCTATGTCCGGTTTCACGCCATTTTTCAAGACGAAGTCGGCGTCTATAACGAAGACGAACATGGCAATCCCGTTTACAACTTCGCTTATGTCGATCAGATCTACGACGGTTTGCTAAAGAATGGCGTCCGCCCTTTCGTCGAGATAAGCTTCATGCCGAAGAAGCTCGCCTTCAATCCCGACGCCCTCCACCCTTTCTGGTACAAGCAAAACGTCTCGCCACCCAAAAGCATGGAGCGTTGGGACGGCCTAATCACAGCGTTCGGCAAGCACTTGATTGATCGCTATGGCGAAGAAGAAATCGCGCAGTGGTATTTCGAAGTCTGGAACGAACCCAATATCGATTTCTGGGGCGGCGTCCCGGCGCAGCGCAGTTACTTTGAGCTGTATGACCACACCGCCCGCGCCTTGAAAGCCGTCAACCCGCGCATCCGTGTAGGTGGTCCCGCCACGGCCGCCGCCGCTTGGGTCGACGACTTTCTCAGACACACTGCCGAAAAGAACGTCCCCGTCGATTTCGTCTCCAGCCACGGCTATGCCGACGACACCGTCGAAAATCTATTCGGCACCAACGAAGAGATCAACATGAAAGATCGGGTTTGCCGCGCCGTCGCTAAAGTCAAAGGCCAAATGTCGGCCGCCGGTAAAGCCGGTCTGCCGCTGTTCTGGACTGAATGGAACGTCCCCGGTATGAATGCCGTGCGCGACACCGATTTCGTGGGCCCAGCGCTGGCTTATACGATTCGCGGCTGTGCCGACCTGGGCGCGCAGTTATCTTTCTGGACTTTTTCTGATGTCTTCGAAGAAGGCGGCCCCATTCCCGAACCCTTTGAAGGTCACTTCGGCCTCCGCGCCGAATACGGCATCAATAAGCCCAGCTATTACGATTTCGCCCTCCTGCATCGCCTCGGCGAAACCCGTCTCGCCAACGACAATCCGAACATTATTGTCACCAGGCGTAAAGACGACCATCTCGTCATCGCCCTTTGGAACTATGTCGAGCCCGATCAAAAAGGCGCCGCAAAAAAGTTCCGCTTAGTCTTCGAAAACATGCCGCTGGCGGGTATCGAAGTCAGCGAAAGCCGCGTTGACGATGAACACAGCAATACGTTAGCCGCCTATCGCAGCATTGGCAGTCCGCGCTATCCTACCGAGGGGCAAGTCCAAAAGCTGAATGCGATGACAGCTCTCGAACCGCCTAAGGTGCACCCGCTCAAAACCAAGGAACTCGATATCGAGTTAGGGCCCAACGCTTTGGTTCTTCTAGAAGTCGGCAAACGTGCTCCGCATAACAAGCTACGAGCGCAATAACCCATGAAATTACTCGCGCTTACCATTCTTCTGCTGCTGGCCAGCGCCACCAGTTACGGCCAAGGCAGCATGCGCCGTCCCACAGTCGAAAACGAACGCACCGACTCCGAAGGCCACCTCAAAGTGGAAAGCGACACACACGTCCGCAACGAACGCATTCACGGCGCGGTGTTGCTCGCAAACGGTGAGGCAGCGCAACCACTCGTAGAAATCATCGCCACTTGCCCGGAGACCAGCCGCCTCATGGCGATAACTGGTGAAAAGGGGAAATTCGCCTTTGAATACGACCTGCGCCTCCAATCCGACGGCGACCTTATCAGGCACTGCAGCCTTTATGCGTCTCTCGAAGGCTACCGTTCCGATGTCATCCCGCTTGCTTCTCTGAATTCCAAATCGAACAAGGGTCCAGCAAACCTCATCCTCCAACCCATTTCTAATGACCCGTCTGGCCTTTCTAGCGGTGCCGGTCCAACCCATCGCAGGCTATACGACAAGGCGGTCGAGCGAGTTTCCAAAATGGATTTCAAAGGCGCCATCGCTTCTTTGGAAGAAGCCACAGCCGCCGACCCAAACGATAGCTCAGCTTGGTTCGCGCTCGGCTTCTGTCGCCAACAAACTGGCGATCTCGTCGCCGCCGAAAAAGCGTTTCTCGAATCCGCGCACGCCGACCCTAAGTTCGTCTTGCCATTCATTCGGGCCGCAGCCATTGAATCGGCGGCCGGCAACATGGCGGCAGCGCTTGCCAATTCACAGAAAGCCATCGATCTAAACCCCAAAGCTTTCCCCGACGCTTACGCAATCAACGCCATCGCGGGCCTCAGCACGCAGAAAGCTGAGATCGCCGAAAAGAGCGCTCGCGCCGGACTCGCGCTCGACACAACGCACCAATATCCGGAACTCGAATACGCCCTTGGCGTTGTTCTCTTTGCCAAAGATGATCAAGCCGCAGCCAAGCAACACTTTCAAAATTACTTGGCCCAATCCCCAAACGGCCCCAACGCTGCCACTGCCAAAAGCCAACTCGCCCAGATGCAACTCGACAATGCGGCCGCCTCCCAACCCACTGAAGCCGCCATTGCACCCCCATCGACGGCTCAATCCACGCCTGCCTTCTCTCTGCTGCAGGCTCACAATGCTCCACTCTTGACCAACCCCTCCGCTTACACCTGTCTCGAAAGCATTTCTCCCACAAAAGTAGATCAGCGCGGCCACATCGCAGAACTCGAAACAATCCGCGTCGACGTCGCCATCGCCAATCACAAAGAAATCTACGGTTCCGCCGACGGCAAGAGTTTCGCCGATAGTTCCGAGCACGAATTGCTGGGCTATAGCTTCAGTACCACCGGTTTGTTCAGCTCTATCGCCCGTACGCTCATCGCCGCCGATCAATTTTCCATTCAGCCCGCCGGTGAGTTGCAACAAAACGGCGAAACGCTGCTTCGCTATAACTTCCATTCCTTGCCCACCACCGCAGGCTGGACCATTTCTTACGGCAAAGAATCGGGCGTCGCCGCCGAACAAGGCTGGTTCTTAGTGGAATCGAAAAATCAAATTCTGCGCCGCGTTTTTGTCGCCGCCACCAACCTTCCCAGAAATCTGAAGATCGTCAGTCTCTCCGCTTTGATCGATTATGAGCCGGAAACGCTAACCAGCCACCGCGTTCTGCTTCCGACTTCGGCAAAGATCGAAGTAGACGAGCGATCGAACACCAAGCGCAAAAGTGAGTTGTCGTTCGATCACTGCCGTTCTTTCACCGCCGAATCAGTGCTTTCTTTCGACGTAGCCGCAACCCCCACTCAGGATCAAAAGGCCAAACCCCCGCGCCTTCCGCTCAATACGGAAATATTGGTCTCGCTCAACTCACCCCTCAGCCTCGCCCACGTCGAAGAGAACGATCTGATCACAGGAACGATTACCAAACCTTTACTGCAAGATGGTCGCGAACTGTTAAAGGCCGGTGCCCTGGTCGAAGGCCGCGTTCGGCTCCTCCGCGGAGAGAACAGCGTGATCCTGCAACTCGACCGGGTTCAAACCTCGTCGGGTGCCTGGGCGCCCTTCTATGCTCAGTTGCTTAAGCTCGGGTCCTCGCAAGCCCAGATCCGCACCCCGGCCCATACCGACGTTCCCGGCGTTGCCACAATTGATCTTGCCGCCTCCGCCACGGAACTCCCGGCCGGCATGCAAACCCTATGGAAAACCGAACCGCTGGCCGCAGCGAAATCCGCCGCCGTCCCGCAGCTTGGCACGTCTATGAGCATGCACGAGTAATGTAGCCATAGCGGCAAGCCACTGCTCGCAAGATTGTGAGTGAACTTAGGCGTTGATTCGTCAAACTAAGCTTGATATGATTCGGGACCATTGGGGTTCCCAAACTCATGAACTTAGCCGTTCGAATCATCCAGGCCGCAGTAGTGGCCTTCTCTCTCACTCTCCTAGCGTTCGGCCAATCACAGACTGGTTCTCTTTCGGGCACAGTTGTAGATGTCACCAACGCTCCCGTGCAGGGCGCAGAAATAGAAGCGCGCCTTGAAACAACCGGGTTAACTCTTCACACGGTAACTTCCGAATCTGGTCTTTATGTATTTCCAGCCGTCCCAGCGGGCACCTGGACGCTCACTGCGGCGAAATCCGGATTCAAGACGGTCGTCCAGGCCAGCATCGAAATCTTTATTGCGCAGCGCCAAACACTCAACGTCCGATTAGACGTCGGCGATGTTAAAGAACACGTCGAGGTCACCTCCCAACAAACCCTGCTCGACTTAGAAACCAGCGAGCGCGGACAAACCTTTTCCAGGCAATTTTTAGAGACGCTGCCCCTCTGGTTTGGCGGCTTACAAAGCTCCGAAGCGTTTCTTGGTTTCATGCCAGGAGTTAACAACGGCTCGGAAACGAGCATTTCCGGTTCCACCGGCCGCGCTCGCGAATCGCTCATTGACGGCACTAGTAATGTCATTCCAGAATCGGGCGGCACCGTCTTCAACCCGCCTTCGGCCGAGGCGTTCACAGAATTCAAAATACTCACCGGCACCTACACCGCTGAGTACGGACGCACCGGCGGCGGTATTGAGATATTTACCACAAAGTCCGGCACCAATGGATTGCACGGCACCTGGGCTTGGAACATGCGCCGCGACATCTGGGAGGCCGCAGGCTGGAGCGTGAATCAAAATACCCACAATGCCCCGGGATTCAGACCGAAAGATCGCTACAACGACACCGGCGGTGGTGTTGGCGGACCTGTCTACATTCCCAAAGTCTACGACGGCCGCAATCGGACGTTCTTCTATTTCTCCGACGACAACGATCTGCGCCCCGTGTCCCCCGGTTCTATCACGAATACGGTTCCCACCCAGTTAGAAACGCAGGGCAACTTCAGTCAGATCTCGCAAATCCTTTACGATCCGGCCACCACAGTAGGTTCCGGCACCAGCGCCACCCGTACGCCGTTTGCCGGCAACATGATTCCCACCGCCCGATTCAGCTCGATTTCGGCTAAGATCATTCCCTTCATCCCGGCGCCCACTAATTCCCTGCTAAACGCCAACCATGCGTATGTGAACGTTTCCCAGGTCACAGACCACGCATGGACTCTGAAGTTCGATCACATTTTCTCGGAGAAGAACCGCATCGCCTATTTCCAGTCTCTCGACAGCCAGTTGACGCATGCCGTGTCTGATTTCAGCGGACCTCTGGGCACCGCGCTCGGCAATCAATACCAGAAGCCGCAAATCTTCCGCGTCAATCACGATTACGCGTTTTCTCCCACAATCTTGCTGCATACAACCTACGGATATTCGAGCACTCGCCAGATCTGGGGCAATCCCGCACAGAACGGCTTTGGCTCCACATTTGGATTTCCCTTGACGGGAGATTCCAACGCGACTCCGTACATCTCCTTTGCCGCAGCCGATGGCTACACCGCTTGGGGCATGAGCCAAGGCAAGGTCAACAACGGATACCAAAATAACTACACCACTCAAGTGATGCAGGGTTTGACTTGGGTTCACGGCCGGCATGAATTCAAAACAGGTTGGGAACTGCGGCGGCTCGCCACCGTCGCGCATGACCTAGCCGGCACCAACGGCGCCTATGTCTTTGCCAGAGCGGAAACCGCCAATCCCGCCGCAACCGGTACCAGCGGCAATTCATTTGCCAGCATGCTGCTCGGTTTGCCCGATTCCGCCACCGCCACAGCCACACCCGTCGCCGATTCCGATATTCGCTATCAGTATTACGGCTTCTACTTTCAGGACAACTGGCGAATTACCAAAAAACTAACCCTCAATCTCGGAATGCGTTACGACATTCCCATCAATTGGTATCAGCCGATCATGGCAACCATTTCACTGACTGCGCCGAATCCAGCCGTGAATAACTATCCCGGTGCGCTTATTTTTGCGGGCAGCGGACCCAATCGCTCCGGCCAAACTCGTTTCTGGCCGACCGACTATTCCGATCTCGGACCGCGCGTCGGTTTCGCTTATCAACTCACGCATCAAACAATTTTGCGCGGCGGCTTTGGTACGTTCTACGAAGCAACCAGCAATGGCGGCTGCGGCTGCACGTTGGGAGCGAACGGATCTTTCCAAAGAACTTCACCCGACGGAATCAGCTCGTCATTCCAATGGGATGGCGGAATCCCCAAACCGCCCGGCTACCAACCGCCTCCGTTCCTTAGCCCGAGTTACGGCAACGGCAATTCCGTCGATTTCCTCGGGCCAACGTTTGGCAACGCGCCGCGTATTTACAACTGGAGCTTTAACGTGGAACGCGAAGTGGCAAAGTTCCTGATCGATGTCGCATATGTCGGAAATCGCGGACACCGCTTAAACTCCACTCTTGACTTGAATCAAGTAAACCCTTCTTACCTTTACTTGGGCCCGTTGCTTTCCAAGTCGATTACCGATCCAGCGGTAGTGGCTGCCGGCTTCAAAGCGCCCTACCCGGGCTTTACCGGATCGCTCGCCCAATCTCTCCGGCCGTTCCCGCAATTCTTGAACGTTTATTCGCGGAACAGCGGGCTCGGTCAAACTTGGTATGATTCAGCGCAATTCAAAGTAGAGCGGCGCATCGGCAATTGGCAATTTATGGCTTCGTACGTGCGCTCCAAAACTTTGGGCTTCCTCACCTACCGGCAGATTTTCTCTCAAAGCCAGGTCTGGCCGCAAGATATGTACAACTTGCAGAACTCCAAGACCTACTTGCCGTTCGATCAACCGAACGTCTTCAACGTGCTCAATAGCTATCGCCTTCCGTTTGGAAAAGGCCGGAGACTCCTCGGTAACTCGAACAGATGGCTCGATGCCGTGATCGGCAATTGGACCATTGCCGACGATCACCAGTATCGGAGCGGCGCTTTGATCGGCCTCACCTGTACAAACACTCTCAACGCGGGCGTTCTTTTCACCGACGCCAGGATGTGTAACGCCAACGGCGGCCCCATTCTCACTGGAACGAGCCGTACCTCTCTCGATCCAAACAACCCAACCTCTCTCTATTTCAACAGTGCCGCGTTCAGTGTCCCCGGACAATACTCGTTCGGAACATCGTCGCAATACAACGGTAGATTCCGCCAGCCACCCGTGCTGGTAGATCAAGCGTCTTTGATTAAGCAGATTAATCTTTGGACGAAGGGAGACAACAGCCTGATCCGTTTGCAGGTCAGAGCCGATGCGGCGAACCTTTTCAACCGCACCAACTTTGGCGTAAACGGCACGGTGGGCAACGCTTCCTTTGGCCGCGCCACCGGCCCGCAATATGGGCCGCGCATTATTACCATGGGGCTTCGTCTATATTTTTAGTTGCACATGAAATCCGCTTGCCTGTCCTTTGTATTGGCGGCGTGTTTGGTGGCTGGCTTTGCGGCTGCCGCCCGGCCCGCCGCCGCCACAGCCCAGTGGACTCTGGCGGTTTGCGCCTCTATCTCCAAAGACTACGTGGTTGGTGCCAAACTTCCACCTAGCGGGCTGTTCTTCCGGAAAGATGAAGATTGGCAGCATGCGGGGTACAACCATCCCTTTGTCGTCGCACTCGACTATGACCCGACCGACCCATCGACACTCTATCTGGCCGCGGGCAACGGCTTGTTTCGGGCTGCCAAAAAAGGCACGGAATGGACCCAACTTACCGGCAGCGATGTAACCGAGTTACGCGATCTGGC
>Ga0075030_100006117_pt1 | contig 10801 bp, 8 predicted proteins | sample LitLauG_LLR_2012_FD_71393 | JGI IMG/M metagenome (GOLD analysis project Ga0075030, IMG submission 71393) | Freshwater sediment microbial communities from Pennsylvania, USA - Little Laurel Run_MetaG_LLR_2012 | ecosystem: Environmental > Aquatic > Freshwater > Creek > Sediment | place: USA...
TGTGGCCGCTGCTGCCCGCCTTGTGGCTTGACCTTGGTCCCGAGACCGTCAAGGTGCGCTTGGATTACGCTGACGTGGTGGCCAGCGAAATGGAGCGCCGCTATTTCCAGCCCGTCTTTCAGTGGCACGAGCGGCACGGCACGCTGTTCGGTCATGACAACGTGGGCCGCGGCGAAATGCGCCGGGGTCGGGAATACTACGGCGATTACTTCCGCGCCATGCGCTGGTATTCGGCACCCGGATGCGATGATCCAAAAATCGCGGGCCAACGCGCCTTCAGGGGGCTCAAAGTCAACAGCTCGATCGCCCACCTCTATCATCGTCCTCGCGTTTGGCTGGAGGCCTTTCATTCCAGCGGTTGGGGAACCACCCCGGCAGAGGTCATCGGCGCTTTGAATGAGGACTTCGCCTACGGCGCGACTGTCGTCAATCTCCACGGACTCTACTACACCACGCGCGGAAGCTGGTGGGAATGGGCGCCGCCGGACTTTCATTTCCGACAGCCTTACTGGGCGCATTGTAACACGCTCAATGATTACTGCACGCGCATTTCGTGGTTGCTGTCTCAGGGAGTGCATCGTTGCGACGTTGCCATTCTCTACCCCAGCGCCGCGCTGGAAGCGGAAGCCGCCGTCACTGACTTGCGCGAACTGCATGCTCATGTGGGCCATGAGGCAATCGAAGATTTGGGCGGGGATTGCACGGACCCGGAACAGGTCGCGTTCGGCCTGGGCAAATACTTGTTCGACCGGGCCTGTGACTTCGATTTTGTCGATTTCCAATCTTTGAGCCGCGCCACCGCAGTTGATGCCACCCTGCGGGTGAGCGGTGAAATCTACCGGGTGCTGATTTTGCCTGCCATGCCGGTTGCGCGGCATTCGACTTTGGAAACCGCCCGGGATTTCGTGCGCGCCGGAGGGTTGGTGATTGCCTGCGGCTGCCGGCCAACCGCCACCGAACTCGCGCCCGCTGGCGACTCGAGACTTGAAGCCTTGCTCGCGGAAATCTTCAGCTCCGAACCGCAGGCCTCTGGTGGACGCGGGATTCTGATTTCGAAGGATTATGCCGAGGTGTTGCGAAAAATCAACGATTTCATCCCGCGTGAAGTCACAGTTTCGACGGAGCCGTTGCAAGTGCTTCATCGCCAACTCGAGTCACAGGACGTTTTCTACATCTTCAATCCCACTGCAACGCCTGTAACCACCGACGTGGATTTTCGGGCAAAAGGCTGGGTGGAGCAATGGGATGCATGGACGGCGGCGGTCGAGCCACTTTCAGCAGTAAAGTTGGTAAAAGGTGTCATTACGCTGCGGCTGACGCTCGCAGGGCGTGAATCGAAAATAATTATATTTCATCGAAGTGAGCCGCTGCAGACTGTCCGCGACGCATCCGTCGCAGCAACCAAAGAGTTGGAACGCTTCGACGGCCTTTGGAATTTTGCGTTGCAGCCGACGCTCGACAACCGGTTCGGCGATTTCCGCCTGCCGCCGACAGCGGAGTTCCTTGGGCCGGAAGCACGGCGTTTCCGTTGGGCGGAAGAACTTGCGGCGGGGGTAACCTGGCACGAGGCGGCGTTTGATGATTCAACCTGGGCGGAGACAACGTATTCGTTCGGCCCGCGCTTTGAAGTTCTTGGCCCGCTCCCGCCGGACTCTGCCGCGACTGGCGAATGGCAACCTTATGCCTTCTCCTTGCGTTGGGGAATCGAGCGCGACCCGTTTCTCACGGACTGGCTGAGCGGCCCGCACGGGTTGAAGAACCGGGTGCCGGATGAGTTTTTGGATTTCCATTGCAATATCCCAGGAAATGTTTGGCATCTCCGCGCACAGGTAGCGGTGGAGTCGGAGCGAGAGGTGACGATGGTGACGGGCGGGCGATGCGCCTATCAAGTCTTGGTGAATGAGGGGCTGGTTCTGGATCAAGCCGACTCGCTGCCGCCCGGCCGCTATGCGCCGTGGAATATTCCGCACTACGAATGCACGCCGCGCAAAACACGAGTGAGATTGCGCCGAGGTGTCAATCAGTTGCGACTCAAACTCGTCCAACCCGAAGGCCAACGCACGCGGGCCTTTATTGCTTTTGATCCGCCCGCAATTGATCCTTCTTATCTGGGCTTGCGTTGGTTCACCGATCCGAAGGGGCCACGTCCGGCATTGCTCGCGCCGCCCCAACGCCGGGCGGTCTGGCTTCGTTGCGTCGCCCCGCCGGGTTTGCGCGGATTGCAATTTGTAGCGCGCGGACCAGCCCGAGTCTGGGCTGATGGCGAGGAACTTAAACTTCAAAAATTGGAACCGCTTGCTGATGGCGGCGTGCGTTATCGCGCCTCACTCGAGAAATCCTTTTCCCGACCAGTCACGGTTGCGTTCCGAACTGAAGCCGCACCTGAATATCGTGCCGGGGATGTCTTGTCCGAACCTGTCCGGTTTGAGTGCGGCGCCGGGCAGTTGCCCCTGGGCGATTGGTGCGCGGAGGGATTGGCCAGCTATTCCGGCATTGGAGTGTATCAAAGAGACTTTGAACTAGCCGAGCCGCCCGGCAAAGGAAGGTTGGTGCTCGATCTGGGTGACGTGGCGGCCACCGCGCAAGTGCGGGTGAATGGCGCACTGGCAGGAGTCCTGATCACGCCGCCTTGGCGCGTGGATGTGACGAAACTTGTCCGCCCTGGCAAGAACAACCTGCTGATTGAAGTCGCCAACACGCTCGCCAACCATTACAGCGCTGGCATTCCAACGCCTTATGCGTTCCCACACCAGACCCGTTCCGGCTTGTTCGGGCCGGTGCGGTTGATGCAGGAACATAACTAGCAACCCGCGCGAGATAGAACAGCAACTATGGATACCACGCAACCCACCCGCACCGCGTCCCTGCCCAAGATGGTCGGCTACGGCTTTGGCCAATGCGCCAATTCGCTGGTCATGAATGGCATCAACGGTTTCGCCATGCTCTACTATACGGAGGCGCTCAAGCTAAGTCCCGCCTTGGCGGGAATGGCCATGTCGGTTTCGATATTTTGGGAGGCCCTCACCGAGCCGGTCATGGGACATTACAGCGACCACACCCGGAGCCGTTACGGCCGCCGACATCCATGGATGCTGTTGGGCGGTCTGCTGATGGCTGTCTGTTTCTACTTCATCTGGGCCGTGCCAGCCGCACTGCACGGCCATGAAACCGCACTGTTCTGGTATCTGGTCGTGATGAACCTCTTCCTGCGCTCGGGGTTGACGATGTTCTTCGTACCCTACCTCGCGCTAGGGTTTGAGATGTGCGGTGATTATGAGGGGCGTTCCAAATTGCAGGCCGTGCGCCAGGTGCTTGACATGGCGGCCAACTTCGCCGGTCCGGCGCTGGCATGGAGCATTTTTTACCGGGATACTGTCGGTCCTGATGGCGTGAAAACGGTTGGCACCTCCATCCCGGAAAACTTCATCCACATGGGCACGGCCTTCTCCCTGGCAACGGCTGTCTTTGTGCTGATCGTTTTGTGGCTCACAAGGCAATGGATCGAAGATACGCGCCGCAAGGCTGAACAGCAGGATCCGGTCCCGCGTGAAAACTTCTGGGTGGACATGAAACGCACCATCCTCGACCCGAATCCACGCTGGGTGTTTGTGTATATCTTTCTCGTCTGCATCGGGATGGTGCTGGTCAGCTCGTTGCAGATGTATGTGTACGTTTATTTCATGAAATTCGGGCCGTACGCGAAATCCGTTGCCCACGGTTCAACGATGGTGGGAATGGCGATGGGTGCGGCGATTTCTGCGTGGCTGGCGGTTCGGTTCGACAAGAAAGGCGCCGTCATGATTGGCGGCATGGTCAGCGTTGCCTGCAACGGAATGCTCGCCGCTTTGTTCCTGACCGGTTGGATTGTGGTCGGAACGAACACCGCGCTGCTCTTGTTCGTTGCCTTTCACGCCACCTATTGGCTGGGCAACGGAATCATGCTGCCCATCGCCACGGCCATGATGGCTGATGTGGCCGAGTTGTACCGCGCCCGCACCGGAGTGAACAAGGACGGTGCCTACTCGGCGATGTTCAGCCTCGCGATGCGGATGGCCATTTCGTTCAGCTTTTTGGCATCGGGTTGGACGCTAACCAGCATCGGCTTCGTCACCGACGCCGCGCATACGACGCAGACGCCCGAGGCGATTTGGCGGCTGGGCGCGGCGACCTTCATCGCCGGCCCAGTGGTTTGTGTCGCTTCGCTGCTGGCTATTCGGCGCTATCCGATCACCCGTCAGCGATTGGACTCGCTCCTTGCGCAGGCGACGCCGGACGGGGGGATCCGGGGGATCACTGCCGCCACCGGGCTGGCTAAATAAGTAACAGCATCCATTTGTGGAGTGAATTCAAACAGGCGAGCGCGCAGATTTTGCACATGGCTGGGTCTGTGCCAAATGAATTTTTGAATCTTCTCCTCCCGCCTGCTACCATAAGCCTCGTAATACGCCTTATGGGAAAATTATTTTCGATTGGCACCCTGGTTTTGATCGGCACGGCTCTGGCCTGCGCCCAAATTCAGGCATCCCCCGCTTTCAAAAAAATCAAGCTCGAAAGCCAGTTCCTGAGCGAAGGCGCGGCGGTCGGTGACTTCAACCACGACGGCAAGAAAGACATCGTCGCCGGCTGGCTCTGGTTCGAGGGGCCATACTTCACCAACCGTCACGAGTTCACCGCGCCGCCGGAGAAGCCCTATGACGGCGAGAAGAGTTATTCCGATTATTTCCTCACCTACGTCTACGACTTCAACCACGACGGGTGGGACGACATACTCGTCTTTTCGTGGCCCGGAAAGGAAGCCGCGTGGTACGAAAATCCCAAGGGAGGCAACGGCCATTGGGCGAAGCACATCATCGTGGCCGAAGCGGACAATGAATCTCCCACGCTCGGCGACATGAACGGCGACGGCAAACCGGAACTGATCTGCCACACCGGCGGCAGGTTTGGATTCTTCGAGGCGGACTGGGCGCACCCGGACCGGGCGTGGAAGTTCATCGCGATTTCGCCGGAGAACAAAAAAGAAATTTTCCGCTACACGCACGGCTACGGTTTTGGCGACATCAACGGCGACGGCCGTCCCGACATATTGGAGAAGAACGGCTGGTGGGAACAACCAAAGGATTATCACGCGGGTGGCGATTGGAGATTTCACAAGGTGCCGTTCGCCCCGGAAGGCGCAACCGGCGGCGCGCAGATGCTGGTTTATGACGTCAACGGCGACGGCCTGGCCGACGTGATCACAAGCTGGAACGCGCACGGCTGCGGCATTGCGTGGTATGAACAGGTGCGCAACGGCGGCGAAATTTCCTTCAAGGAACACCTCATCGTGAACACCAGGCCGGAGGACAACAAATACGGCGTGCAATTTTCCCAGCCGCACGCGCTGGTGCTCGCCGACATCAACGGCGACGGCCTGATGGACTTCGTCACGGGCAAACGCTTTTGGGCGCACGGGCCGTCGCATGACGTAGATCCCGGCGCGCCGGCGGTGCTCTACTGGTTTGAATTAAAACGCGCCGGCCACAACGCGGAGTTCATTCCGCACCTGGTGGACAGCGACTCCGGCGTCGGCACGCAGATCAGCGTGGGAGATCTCAATGGCGACGGCAAGCTCGACATCATCTCATCGAAAAAGAAAGGTCTGAGCATCTTCATCCAGCAACGCTGATCACAGAGTTTTTCGCCAAGCCTCCTCAAAGCTTGCCGTCGGGATTAAAGGAGGCATTATTTTGCCGGTGAACATTGGCCGTCCCAAGACCAGGCAGCGTCGCCGCCAGCATGCTACTAGCGGAAGATCGCCGGGCTTTGCCACCACGACGCCAGCAACAATTCATTCGGCCGTGACAATCTCGCTCGTGCCGGAAACCAAGGGCGGACCGTTTGTTTTTTCGCACGATTTGAAACTGGGCTGCGCCAAGGCAGCAGCGCTGGGCTTCGATGCGGTTGAATTGTTTCTCCCTTCGGCAGATGCAGTGAACGTGAAAGATTTGCGGGCATTGCTCAAGCGACACCGCCTTCGGCTTGCGGCACTGGGCACCGGCGCCGGCTGGCTCAAACATCGTTGGACGCTGACTAATGCCGATGCGGCGATCCGAACGCAGGCTTGCGAGTTGATTGGGAGCATCGTTGATCTGGCCGCCGCCTTCGGCGCCCCGGCAATCATCGGCTCGATGCAAGGTCGGGTGGAACCTGGGGTGACTCGCAAACAGGCCGAGCAGTGGTTGGGCCAGAGTTTAACCACCCTCGGTCAACGCGCCGGTCGCCAGGGCGTATTCCTGCTCTATGAACCGCTCAATCGCTACGAAACCAACCTCTTCAACCGGGCGGAAGACGCGGCAGCGTTTTTGGTGCGTCGAAAAATTCCTGACGTAAAACTGCTTTGCGATCTCTTTCACATGAACATTGAGGAGACCTCGATTCCCGCCACACTGCGCGCCGTGGCGCGGCATCTCGGACACATTCACTTCGCGGACTCGAATCGGCGCGCAATGGGTTTCGGGCATCTCGATGCGAATCCCCTCATCGAGGCACTGCGCGATATTGGCTACACCGGATACCTGAGTGCGGAGGTGTTACCGCTGCCGACGCCCGCCGCGGCCGCGCGCCAGACGATTCGCACGTTTCGAAAACTCATTCGCTCCAACTGACTGAACCCATGCTCAAGACAACCTTGCTCCACCCCGAGATCCTCCGCCTGTGTGCCCGGGCCGGACACCATGCAAAAATCCTCATCGCCGACGGCAACTATCCGGCCTCGACCAAGCGCGGACCGAACGCAGAACTCGTCTGTCTCCAACTCACGCCGGGCGTTCCGACCGTCGCGCAGGTGCTGCGCGCGATCCTCAGCGCGGTGCCGGTGGATGCCGTGAACACGATGGGCATTCCCACGGATGATCCGTATGCGAAATTCGGCGAACCGCCCGCGTGGTTGGAGTTCCGCGCCCTGGCGAAAGAAGCCGGCATCGCCGCGCCCATCGCGCCAATTTCAAAGTGGGATTTTTACAAGGCAGTTGAATCCCCCGATCACGTCCTCACCATTCAAACCGCCGACCAGGCGCTGTGGGCCAACGTGCTGCTGACCGTGGGTTGTCGCACGGCCTGATACATCCAATGAACATGCAAACTCGTCGCCTCGGAAAAACCGACCTGCATCTGCCCATCCTCAGCTTCGGCGCCTCGTCGCTGGGCCAGGAGTTTCGCAGCGTCACCTTGGATGAAGCCCTCCAGAGCGTCCGTGTCGCGCTGGTCTGCGGCTTGAACTTCATTGACACCTCGCCTTTTTACGGACGCGGCATGAGCGAGGTGCTGCTGGGTGTCGCGCTCAAAGGCCTGCCGCGCGCGAGTTACACCCTGTGCACCAAGCTCGGACGCTACGATCTTCCGCATTTCGATTTCTCCGCGCGCCGGGTCGCCGAAAGTGTGGACGTGTCGCTCCACCGGCTCGGCTGCGGGCATCTCGACATCGTGCTTTGCCACGACATCGAATTCGTCCCCATGCAACAGATCGTGGACGAAACCCTGCCCGCGCTCCGCAAAGCGCAGCAGGCCGGGAAGGTACGCTACCTCGGCTTCAGCGGGTATCCGCAAAAGATTTTCAAGTTCATCTGCGACCAGACGGACGTGGACTGTGTCCTCAGCTACAACCAATACACCTTGCAGAACACCCGATTCGCCGATGAGACGGTGCCTTGGTTGAAGGCACGCGGCATCGGCGCGATGAACGCCGGCCCGTTCAGCGCCCGGCTGCTCACCAATGCGCCGTTGCCGGTCTGGCTGAAAGAACCCGAGGAGGTGAAAGCCGCCGCCCGCGCCGCCGCGGCGCATTGCGCCAGCAAGGGCGTGGACATCGCAAAACTCGCGCTGCAATTCAGCATCGCGCATCCGGACATCGCCACGACCATCGCCGGCAGCGCCAACCCTGCCAACATTCGTCAATGGGCGAAGTGGGCGGCGGAGCCGTTGGATGAAACGTTGTTGCGCGAAGTGCTGGCCATTTTCGCCCCCGTAAAAAATCGTGGTCACTTGGAAGGTTTGGCGGAGAACAACTGATTCCACATGAGAGCCATCGAATTCACCGAACCGGGCAAACTCCGCATCATCGACACCTCCGAACCCGCTCCGCCCGGCGAAGGAGAAGCGCAGGTGCGCGTTCATGCCGTCGGAATCTGCGGAACAGACTACGGCGGTTACCTCGGCAAGATGGCGTTCTTCTCCTATCCGCGCATCCCCGGCCACGAACTGGGCGTCGAGGTGGTCGCGGTTGGCTCGCGCGTGACGAATGTAAGCCCCGGCGACCGCTGTTCCGTTGAGCCTTACATCAATTGCCGGCGATGTTACTCCTGCCGGCGCGGCCACACGAACTGCTGCGAAAATCATCAAACGCTCGGCGTGCATTGCGATGGCGGGTTGCGTCCGTTTTTCAACGTCCCCGCCCGCAAACTCCACGTCTCCCGCAAGCTGGCCGCCGAACAACTCGCCCTAGTGGAGACGCTCGCCATCGGCTGTCACGCCGTGAATCGCGCCGCGCCCCAACCCGGCGAAAATGTTCTTGTGCTGGGTGCCGGACCGATTGGTTTGTCGGTGATTGAATTCGCCAAGCTTTCCGGCGCGCGGGTGATCGTGCTCGATTTGAACGAGCAACGGCTCGCTTTCGTGCGCGAGAAAATGAATGTGCCCGACACGATCGTGGCTGGCCCGGAAGCGCTCAAAAAACTGGGCGAACTGACCAACGGCCAGCTCGCGGATGTGGTCGTTGACGCGACCGGACATCACGAATCCATGAGCCGCTGCCTGGAGTTCGCCACCTTTGCCGGACGCGTCGTCTATGTCGGCATCACGGTCAAGGAACTGGTCTTTCCCCACGCGCCCATCATGCACCGGCGCGAACTGACGCTCCTGGCGAGCCGCAACGCGCTCAGCGCCGACTTCCCGCGCATCATCGGACTGATCGAGCAAGGTCGCATTGACACTCGCCCCTGGCTCACGCACCGCGCAGAATTTGCCGAGGTGCCCGCGATCTTTCCGACGTGGCTGCAACCGCAGGCCGGGGTCATCAAGGCGGTGGTAATGGTTCCGGCCAGATGAAACTCGACGCACACCAGCACTTCTGGCGTTACTCTGCCGCCGAGTATCCGTGGATTGCAAAAGGTTCGCCGCTTCAGCGCGACTGGCTGCCGGAAGACCTTGCGGTTCTGCAACGACCGCTCGGTTTCGACGGGAGCATCGCCGTGCAAGCCCGGCAGTCGCTGGAGGAAACCCGCTGGCTGCTTGCCCTCGCGGACCAGCATCCGAACATTAAAGGCGTGGTCGGTTGGGTGGATTTGAGCTCGACAGAATTGCCCGCCCAGCTCGAAGAATTTGCCGCTCACCCAAAATTACTGGGCGTGCGCCATGTCGTGCAGGACGAACCGGACGACCGCTTCATGCTTGGAGCGGAATTCCAGCGCGGACTGGCCCAATTGAATTTTCACGGCCTTACCTACGATCTGTTGATTTTTCCCAAACAGCTCCCGGCAGCCTGTGCAGTCGTGGCGCGTTTGCCGGAACAACGGTTCGTGCTCGACCACCTGGCCAAACCCGCGATCAAGTCGCACCAGCTCGAACCTTGGGCCACGGAAATTCGCAAGCTGGCCCGGCATCCTAATGTCCTGTGCAAACTCAGCGGGTTGGTGACCGAAGCGGATCACCGGCAGTGGCGTGAAAACGATTTGACCCAATATCTCGAAGTGGTCGCAGAGGCATTTGGTCCGGCACGGCTGATGATCGGATCGGACTGGCCGGTGTGCCTGCTCGCCGCCAGCTACGAACGCACGCTCAACGCCGTGATGACTTGGGCGCAGGAATTTTCCGCCGCCGAGCAAGCCGCAATATTCGGCGGCAACTGCGCGCGGTTTTACCTGGCCGGCCGCAAACTCGTTACCGAATTCTGAATTTGATCTGCCTCAAGGAGGAAGCAGTTTTCCAATCTCAGCGGCCACCTGCTCCGCTTGGATCTCGATTCCCGCCTTGCTGAAATGAACGTCGTCGCTGTGGTATTCTGGATGAGCCACGAAGGGCGAGTTTAGATCGTCCACTGCAATATGCTTTGCGTTTATAAACTCACGCGCGATAGCGTTGCGGGCGGCGATGCGCCCGTTTGTCGCGACGGTTGGATTGGCCGGCGCAGTGTTGGCGGCCTGCCTGATTGGGGTGGTGTCGGCCCAGATCAAATGCGCACGGGGAGCGTGTTTTTGAATGGTCTTGAGAAAAGCCGGAAATGCCTTCCGATATTCCGCCTCGCTGTGCTGCCAGCCGTGCATGCCGTTGTTGAAGTGGATGACGTCAAATTTGATGTTATCGAGCAACATCACAATCTGCTGGGCAAGCATGGGGTCGCTCAAAAAAGCAGAGGTTGTCAAGCGCGCCACGTACGCTTTTCCATCCAGGCGCTTTTCAACTCCCGAACAATAGCCACGAGTGATGGAATCACCGATGAGCAGCACTCGTGGAAGGTTGGTTTCGTTGGCGTGGGTGATCCAGATATCACACCACTCGATTCCTTCCCGGGCCACCGGCGCAATTCCGGCGGACGCCGTGGTGATGAAAGTAACTAGAGATAGACTTAGCACGACATTTTTGATCAGGATCGATCGAATGGGATTACGCATAATTTGTTTCTTTCAAAGTTTCCAAAGTTGATGACTTATCACTTGCTTCCAGCGTCGGCCTCTTTCAATACCTTGAACAGCTGCCCGTCGCCGGGATCGAGGTTTACGACAAACAGGATGCGGACGTTTGAACCGAGTTGGAACCAAGTGCCAGTTTG
>Ga0075030_100006120_pt1 | contig 10797 bp, 8 predicted proteins | sample LitLauG_LLR_2012_FD_71393 | JGI IMG/M metagenome (GOLD analysis project Ga0075030, IMG submission 71393) | Freshwater sediment microbial communities from Pennsylvania, USA - Little Laurel Run_MetaG_LLR_2012 | ecosystem: Environmental > Aquatic > Freshwater > Creek > Sediment | place: USA...
ATTCACGACCTTGACGTCCTTGCGGAGGTGGTCAAGAAGTCGGACTACCTCGAGACTGAGGACTCTCTTAAGCTTTGGCAGGAGATTATCGAACACGAGCGACACGGGCGCATCGAAACTTATCGCCAGCTCACTCTCGGCAAGACCAGCCTTTGGAACATTTGGCGCTCCGGCCTGCCCACGAATGGCCGCGTCGAAGCAGCCTCGCTGGCCCGCCTGCGCGCCACGGCACGGGCGGTCGATCCACATGTGCGCCGTACTTCCCAAGTTTCCCGCGTCGCCGTCGCCCTGTTTGACGCTTTCAAACGCGCAGACTGCGTTCCTTCTTTTGGCGACGCCACCCTTCGCCGGATTCTGCTGGCTGCAGCTCGGTTGCACGGCGTTGGCGACGCGCATGCGGAAAAATCTCCGCAGAAGACAGCTCGTAAATTCCTCGTTGGTCTCACTCTTCCTCCCGGATGGAGCAACGAGGAATGGGAATTGCTCGCGTTGGCGGTGCGGTATCATCGCGGCGCCGAACCTCGCGAAGGAGATGGTCCTTTTTCGAAACTTTCCGCAGAGCAGCAGAGGAGTGTCCGTGCCCTTGCAGGCGTATTGCGCCTGGCGCGTACGTTGCGCAAATGCGGCGCGGCCAGCGGCGCCGGACTTCGCGCCGAAAAATCCACCGATGCCATCGTGCTTCGGGTGCCTGGTCTATTGGATGATGTGGAAACCGCCTCACGCCTTGCGGCAGGCAAACATCTGCTGGAAGAGTATCTCGGCGTTCCCTTGATCCTGAAAGCCGTTGCGAGGCCGGAAAAAGTCGTTGCCTTGCCGCCCTGCCAAACGCCAGAACTTTCCGTCCTCGCTTCTGATTAATTTAGTTTACCCATCTATTTTCCCGCTCGCCGCAGCAACTTCGGAGTCGCCAGCCACACCAGCTCGCCAATCGGCGGCGAAAGCCGTTTCAACTCCACAAACGCGACGCCCGCTTTCTTCAGACTAGTCAGGTGTTTTTTCGAGCCCAGCGCGGTAGCGATCACATCGTCGAGTTGCGGCGCATGCCCAAAAAGAAATACCGAGGACGCCTGCTTCTCCTTCGCGAGTTCCCGAAATAGCAGCGAAGGTTCCGCTCCCGGGAGCAGCAAATCCGTCCGCCGGATTCTTTGCTTGGCGTACTCCAGGGCCCCCGCAAAAATTTCCGCGGTTTGCGCCGCGCGTACATACGGACTGGTCAGGAATAGATCCGCCGCCACACCGAGCGTTGCCACGCCCTTTGCCACCTGCTTGGTCTTTTCGACGCCTTCCTCGGTCAAGTACCGATCCGGGTCCGGGGGGCATTTCGGATCCTCGCGGTCAATGGCGATCCCGTGCCGCACAATATATAGCTGCATAATCCGCTCTCCACTAGCTTCAAGAACTGGGGCCGCACAGAATCAACCGCAGCTGCCCTGACAGTTTAACCGGACCTTCAACTGGAAACTCACAACTTAAGAAGCTCAACTCGCGGCCGCTGGCCGGAAATAGAGCCTGACGTGAAATTCCTTTTCAAACAGTTCCGCGCTGCGGTCCGCGTCCCTCAAATCTTCCGCCACATCTCCGCGAGCGTGCACCTGCAAGCCCAGCGCCCCGCGTTGAAAAGAAGCACGAACCTTCAGCACCTTCTGCCGGTGCGAATGGTCGAGGCCCTCCGCGATGCGCAGGATCGCCGACAGTCTCCGGGTGATCCGCTGGTCCGCACTGTTCAGCAAGGAGTATGCGGTGTGATGTCCCGCAGGCTCCGACTTTCGATTGTGATAGCGCACCAACGCCGCCACCACCGCGCGGTCGCGGCCTTCCAAACCTGGAATATCGCCGCTCATCGCCAGGTACTCTCCATGCTTGTGATGCCCGCGATGGCTGATCAAGTGCCCGGTATCGTGCATGAGCGCGGCAGCCTCCAGTAACACTCGCGAATGCGCGGGCATGTGATGTACGGCCTGCAACTGATCGAACAACTGGATACTCAGCTCGCGTACGTGCTCGGCATGCTGCTGTTCATATCCCAGACGCCGGGCAAAACTCCGCGTACCCACGAGCAATTGTCGCGCCGCCACGTTGTAGTGGTGCGGTTCCGTTCGCGAGAACGCCTCGCGCGCAATCTCTTGCAGAAGCCCTTCGCGCACACCCACGCCGGGAATCGCGAAGGTGCGCAAGTTCAGGTAACGCCCAAGCGTAAGAAAGGTGATAGCCGCGACCCCGATCACATCCGCTCGGTCACGCCGCACCGCATAGGCTTTCATGCGCTCGCGCACATCTCTACTCAGAATGTCCGGAAGGCGGGCCCGCAAGAGGGATAATTCCATCGTTTGCAACCCGTGCTGCCTCGGCCCCGGCGCGATGTTCGCTAACGTTTCGGCGTTCCCGCCAAGCGCCACCGCGATGCTCTCCCCCAGGTTTGGCCGCGGCACCAACTTTGACTCCAGCAACGCGCGCACGTATCGCCGTACTTGCTCCGCCTCCGCTGGACGAATCACTCCGGGAAGCTCCAGCGTAGTCATCAACCGCACCGTACCCACCGGCAACTGCGCGCCCTGCTCAACGGCGTGGTCCCGCAAGATGCTGAGCTCCAGGCTTCCACCGCCCAGATCCACGATGCACCGAGGAGGCGCCTCCGGACCTAGGGCGGCCAGCACCGCCTCCCGGCCCAGCCTCGATTCTTCCCCCGCGCTGATGACCTCCAGCCTCATTCCTGATTTCTTCTTAATGCCTCTTACGAAGGCATCGCGGTTTCGCGCTTCACGCGTCGCGCTGGTTGCCACGGCGCGGTATCGCGTGACACCGAATTCATCCATCAATTCGCGGAAATGCCGGAAGGCCTTCGCCGCCTTATTTGAAATTTCTTCGCTGAAACGGTGCCGCACAAAAACACTCTCTCCGAGGCGTAGCGGGTAGCGTTCCGTGTGCACCGGTTCGATATCTAAAGCGGAGTAGGCTCGCGCGACGGACAAGCGCACCGCGTTGGAACCGGCGTCGATGGCCGCGATATGAACCGGCTCGGACATTTCAGAATTTACCGCCAGAGGTGCGCGAGCGCGGCGGAAGGCGTGTACTTCGTCGCACGAATTCCCAATTGCTCGCCGATGCGCTGCCGCAACTGTTTGTTTACCGCGGGAACGCTGGCTTCGCCGTCCAGTTCAAGGAAGCTGTGCTTTTTGGCCATGACCTCAAATTCCCGCTTGATCATCGTCTGATACCGGATGAACGACCAATACAGATCGTGGGAAAGCGACATATCTCGCCCAGCTTCCCAATAACTGATCGCTTGCGCTTTCTTGAATTCGCGCCCGAAGGCCGTCTCCGGCCGCACGTTCAGCCAAAATGTCAGGTGCGGCCGCAGAGCCATCGCGTAAAGCCCGCTCATGTAATCGCGATTGATGCCGCGCACCACGCCGCGCGCGATTAGCGTAAAAATAAATCGATCCGCCAGCACGATCGTCCCCGATCGCAACGCCGGCAAAATTCTGTGCTCCACCTGATCGAAAAAATCCGTCGCGTACATCAGCGCCAGCGTCAGCCGCGTCGCCGCGTTCTTCGCCAGCAATTCATCGATATCGCGCCCCACCAGATTCGAGCGGCGCAGTCCGCTCGTCTGTACCGCGAACCCTTCCGACTCCAGCCACTCCTGCAACAACGCAATCTGCGTTGACCGCCCCGACCCGTCCATCCCTTCAATCACAACCAGGCTGCCTGTAATTTCGCTGGGATCAAATCCAACCAGTGGCTCACCAAAGAAATATTGCGAAGAAGCCTCCTCGGTTACCACCGCTTTCGTCGCAACCGCTGGTGCCGCTGGTGCGACCGCAGGTGTTTCCGCTGGTGGAACCGCAGCCGCCGTTTTCTCTTTTTCCTGGTCCGGCATGGTTACTCCGCTTCCGGCGCGCGTGGAGCGAAGCGCTTGAGATCGATTTTTGAAGCTACAATTTCACGCATCTGTTTTTGCAGTTTGTTCACCGGCAGGGTGCCGTCGAGCACCACGAAATTGTCGGTGTCCACCATCTTGTCGTACTCTTCCAGAATCCGCGCCTGGAACAACCGGAAACTCTCCGCCCGGTCATACGACATTCCCAGATCCATCCCCGCTTCGTAGTATTTGAGTTTTGGGCGGCCGCTCAGGATGCGATGCACCGCCACATCCAGTGGCGCGCGAAAATAAAACGTAATGTCCGGAACCGGCGCAAAGCGGTACAAATTCCGCAGCCAGCGCGCCGGGCACCCTCGCGCCGCATCCCGCGCAAACGCTGTGTACACGTAGCGGTCGGCAAGCACGAGGTAATCGCCCTGCAGCAACGGCATGATCTGCCGCTCGCAGCGGTCCGCAAAGTCCGCCGCGTGCAGCAACGAAAATGTGGTCGGCGTCAGCAACCGCCGCTGTTTCCCACGCCGCGTCGCCGATTTCACCAGCGGCGAAGAATTCCATTCCGTGAAATGCAGCCGGTATCCGCCGATTTCCAGCCACCGCTTCAACAAATAAAGCTGCGTGCTCTTGCCCGAACCGTCCGTTCCTTCCACAACAATCAAGGCTCCCGGATAAGAGCGGCTGGGAACTGGCTTCCCGGGTTGCGGAAGGGTGGATTTCGCCGGCTCGGTCCGCGGCGCTTTTTGTACGACGTCTTGTGTTTCGGTCATCTTATTCGAGAGAAGCTTGCCTGCTCGGCACAGTAATCTTTCCTTGTTACAGTTGCATTACAACACACGCAACCACTTCCGGCAAAGCGTCCCGGCCCATCTAGAAAAGGCTGAGCTTGATGTGCAGATACTTCTTCGGATTCTTCCGGAAATCCCCAATCAACAAACGCATATCCCCGGTTAAGTTCGTCAGATTGTCATAGAGTTTCGGGTCCGAGAAGAGTTTGCCCGCTGTCGTGTTGTTATCATTCAACTTCGCGGTTGCCGAAGCCAGATTAGTGCTGGTTTCCCGTAATTTTGTGTAAAGCGTATCATCCGTGGCGAGCTTCCCCAATGTGCCCTTTCCGTCGCGGATGTCACCGATCATCGCGTTGCTATTGGTGACCGCCTGCTTCAACTGGTCATACAGCGTTGGGTCATACATCAACTTTCCGATAGTGCCCTTCTGCGCACGCACGTCCGCCAGAATCACATTCACGTTGTCCAGGCCTTTGTCCACTTTCGCGTACATCTCATCCGAAGTCACAATCTTCCCCAGCGTGCCCTGGCCTGCTTGAATGTTCGCCAGCATTGAATCGCCTTTCGCCAGCATGCTGTTCAAGTGGTTGTACGCCTGCTCGTCCGTCAGCAGCTTTCCCAGCGAGCCCTTCCCTTCCTTCACGCCCTGAATCAGGTCCCGTATATCGTCCGACAGCGCATTGAGGTTTCCGAGCACCTCCGCGCTTCTCTCCACCACTTCCTTCATGGCTTTTTCTTCGGCGCCAGGAATCACGCCGGCGTCGCCGATCGGCGTCCCCGTAAATCCGCGCGCGATGTTCACATACCGGTTGCCTAACAGTCCTTCCGTCACCAGGCTCGCCGTGGAATCCGTCAGAATGTCGCTCTGGTTCCGCCGGTCCACGCGCATCACCACTTCGATGTTCTTGTTTTTGTCCGCCGCTTTTCCCGGAGTCCGCGGCAGCAGCCGGATGGACTCCACGTTTCCAACTTCCACGCCGTCCACGCGCACTGGCGCTCCACTTGTCAGCCCAGCCACTTCCGGCAAATACGTCTTGAGCCGGTATTTCGGGCTCAGGAATCCCCCGCCGCCCGTCACGTAGAAAATTCCCGCCGCCAAGACGAACAGACCGACCAGGACGAACAGGCCAACGCGCAATTCCGTCCACGTGAGTTGTTTTCGGCTCGCCATCGCTGCTTCCCTCCCTCGCTACCGTGAATCAGACTACTCTAAATTCAAACGAGAAAACGCTTCAGATAAGGGTCCTCGGTGTTGGCCAGTTCGTTCGGCTCGCCTTCGAAATAAATGCCGCCGTCCTTGTAAACCACGAAGCGCGTTTTGGCAGCGTTCGCCGTTGCCGCAGCGCTGCCATTCTTCGCGTTGGGAACGACTCGTTTCGTCTCCGGATCAAAATGAAAATTCGCCAGTGCAAAACCATCTTGCAAACGCTGCGTCGCCAGCAACGCAGTCACGCCGTACACGTCTCGCAGCCTCAGAATCAGCGTGATGATCGTCTGCGATGTCACCGGATCGAGTCCCGCCGTCGGTGAATCGTACAGCACGATGGGCGGACGGTTGATCAATGCTCTGGCAATCGAGACGCGCCGCCTCATTCCACCAGATAGTTCCGATGGGAACTGGTCCAGAGTGTGCTCCAGCTCAACGAATCTCAGGACTTCCAAGACTCGGGACTCGATCTCTTCCTCGGCCACGCGCTCTTCGCGAAGCCGATAAGCCACATTGTCCGCCACTGACATCGAGTCGAACAACGCCCCTTCCTGGAACACGAAACCGACCTTTTGCCGAAACGTCAGCAACTCGCTTTCGGACATCTCCGAAACTTCTTTTCCCAGCACGACGACGCTCCCGCTATTCGGCGCCAGCAGCCCAGCGGCCATCTTCAAGGTCAGCGTTTTTCCCGTGCCGGTCTCCCCCATCAAGACGAGTGTTTCCCGCTCCTGCACCTGAAACGTGACTCCGCGCAACACTTCGCCCTCGTCGAACCCCACCCACACGTCTTCAAACGTGATGGCCAGTCCGACGCCTACCTCCTCTTTTGCCGGTGTGCTCATGAACTTAGTCGTGATTATATCGGCAAAAGCACTCTGGTTTGAAAAGGAATCGCGCTAGAAGATTTGAAAAGGCGGGCCTTTGCATCAGAAAACTTTGTCGGAGAGGAACAGCGAAAGTTTCGTCAAAAACGCGTCCGCCACAATGATGAGCACGGAGCCCACCACAGCCGCCGAGGTCGTCGCGCGTCCTACTCCCTGCGTGCCCCCGCGCACCGTCAGTCCTTTGTAACACCCGATGGTGGCCAGGATGAAACCGAATACCACCGGCTTCGTAAATCCTTGCATGAGGTCGGCAAAATCCAGCGCATCAATCGCCCGCCGCCAGAACTCCACCGCTCCCAGCCGCAGCGAAAACACAGAAGCCGTGCATCCTCCGAGCAAACCGATGAAATCCATCAGCGCCGTCAACAGGGGAAGCATCAGCAGCGCGGCAAGCAACCGCGGTGCCACCAGCTTACGGCTGGGATCCGTTCCCATGGCCCGCATCGCATCGACCTGTTCCGTCACCAGCATGGACCCCAGCTCGGAGGCAATTCCCGTCGCGCATCGGCCCGTCACGAGCAAGCCGGTAAATGCGGGTCCCAGCTCCCGCACCAACGCAATCGCCACCACGTCGCCGGTCAGCGACGTTTGCCCAAAGCGGATGAATTGCGACCCCGTCTGCAACACCATCACCGCGCCGATAAAGAAACCCGAAAGCAAAATAATCGGGAGCGAGCCCGCGCCGATAAAATCCATCTGCTCCAGCGTGTCTTGGAAGTAGTGCGGACTCGTGAAGATGTTCACGAACGCGCGCCCGGACATGATCGCGTAGTCTTGAACGGCAGCCACAGTTCGCTTGGCCGCATTTCCCAATACGTCGGTGACCGAGACGGTTTCTTCCTGCTTTGTCTGCCGGCCGGTAACCTGAAGAGGCGTGTCTGCCACGAGTACCTGTTCGCGTCGGCTTTCCGCGATGAACTGCTCGTCCAACGTCTGGCTCGAAAGCCTAACCGTGCCGCAACATGACGTCAAGTCGCCGCTTCGCATCCTGGTTATCCGCTTAGATCCTGCTGGGCGTTTCGCGCGCCCTCCTTCGGATGCAAATTGCAAGCGCGTGCTGGTATTCTCTGAAGGCCATGAAATCTCGGATCGCTCATCTCGATCACCTACAGATTGCCGCGCCCGAAGGCTGCGAAGCTGCCGCTCGCGATTTCTATGGCGCGCTTCTAGGAATGCGCGAAATCGAGAAGCCTGAATCGTTGCGCGCCCGGGGCGGTTGCTGGTTCGAATGCGGCGCTCAGCAACTTCACATTGGCGTGGAAAAGGATTTTCGGCCTGCCAAGAAGGCGCATCCCGGCTTCGCCGCCAGTAACCTCGACGAGCTGCGCCAGGCGCTGCTCGCCCGAGGCGTCAAAGTCACTGACGACGCCTCCATCCCCGGTGTCCGGCGCTTCCACACCGAAGATCCCTGGGGCAATCGCCTCGAGTTCGTGGAATGTTCCGCGCAATCTCGTTCCAGTTGAACCCGCCAACCTGTCCGTTTTCGCCACAAATTCGTCCCGAAATCGCGCAATTTCATAGCTCGCACCCTTCCGGCTCCCTACCTAACTCGCATTGGCTCTATAACATGCCCTCTGTTTTTAGATGGGCAGGATAGGCAGCACCTTTGCATTTAGAACCGCGGGTTATCCCGCGAGGTGTGTCTATGAGAAGTCTCTGGCAGGATCTGCGTTACGCCTTCCGAGCGTTAAGTAACTCCCCTTGGTTCGCCGCGCTAGCCATCGTCACGCTGGCCCTCGGAATCGCCGTCAATACCTCCATTTTCAGCGTAATCAATGGTTTCATCCTGCGCCCCCTGCCCGTTCCCCATCCCGATCAGCTCGCCGTACTGGCCCTGCAGCAAGCCGGCGAACACTCTCTCCAGAAATTTTCCTATCCCGACTTTGTAGACATTCGCGAGCAATCTACTTCCTTCAGCGACATCGTGGCCTTCCGACTCACCCTCGCTGGCCTGACCGCCGATAACCATGGCGACCATTGCATCGTCACCCGCGTCTCCGGCAACTATTTTTCCGACCTGGGCGTGCAGCCCGCTCTCGGTCGACTTTTTCTCCCCACCGAAGGACAAACTCCCGGCGCCGATCCTGTACTCGTTCTTGGCTATTCCTATTGGCAGAAAAGATTTGGCGGCGACAAAAACATTCTCGGAAAACATGTGGAGATTAACAACCATCCCCTGACCATCGCGGGTGTGACCCCTAAAGAATTCCACGGCACCTACTCCATCGTCGATTCCGAACTTTACGTGCTCCTGAGCGCGGATATTTCTTCGCAGGGAGATTCGCCGGTCCAGGACCTCTGGACTCACCGCGCCGACCGCTCACTCTCCCTGATGGCCCGACTCAAGCCCGGGGTAAATCTAAAGCAAGCGCAGACATCTCTTGCGGTTGTCGCGCAGCGTATCGCCGAGCAGCACCCTGAAACGGACAAGTCCATCTCCATCCTCGGCTTCCCGGAAAAACTCGCCCGCCCCGATCCCGATCCGGACAATTCCCTTCCCGCCGTGGCGGCCGCATTCATGGCCCTGGCTGCACTCGTTCTCCTCGTGGCGTGCTTCAACGTCACGAATGTTCTGCTGGTTCGCGCCACGGCTCGCCAGCGGGAGATGGCCATTCGCGCCGCTCTTGGCGCAGGGCGCGCGCGTCTTGTCCGTCAATACCTTACGGAAAGTGTACTGCTCGCGTTCCTGGGCGCGGCCGGCGGGATGCTCCTGGCCTTTTGGGCCACGCGTTATCTCAGCACTCTATCCCTCGGCACGGATTTGCCCATTCAATTCGATTTCATGCCCGACGCTCGCGTGTACCTCTTCTCGCTCGCCGCCGCGCTCCTTACGGGCGTGATCGTTGGGGTATTCCCCGCCCTTCGCGTCGCACGCCGCGACGTCAGTGCCATTCTCCATGACGGTAGCCGCGGATCCTCCGGTGGCCGCCGCCGTCAACTCGTTCGCGGCTCTCTCGTGGTCGCGCAGGTTGCCGGCTCTCTCGTTTTGCTGATTGTCGCCGGACTCTTCATCCGCAGCCTTGGCAAAGCGCAGACTATTTATCTTGGTTTCAATCCCCACAACGTTTTGGATTTTTCTCTCGACGTTCAACAGATCAGTTATCCAGAGGTTCAGGGCCGCGCCTTCTACCGTGATCTCGAATCGCGTCTCCGCGCACTCCCCGGCGTGGTCTCCGTTTCCCAGGCTTTCACTGTTCCGATGGGCGTCATGAGCGCCTCCGGTCTTCTCTACGTGGAAGGCCACCCGGTTCCAGCGGGCCAGCAGCCTCCCGGGGCGGACTACAACATGGTCTCTCCAGCATATTTCGACACCCTGAGGATCCCCGTACATCGCGGCCGCACCTTCACCGACTCCGACACTGAGAAATCTCAGAGCGTCGCCATCGTCAACCAAACCATGGCCAAGCAACTCTGGCCCGATCAGGATCCTCTTGGAAAACGCTTTAGCACCAAGGGCGCGGCCGGCCCCTTCCTTGAAGTGGTTGGCGTGGTTCAAGATGGCAGATACAAAGGCGTGATCGAAGACCCGCAATCGCATTTCTATTTGCCAATAAGCCAGTCTTACGTGCCGCTCCGCACCTTTCACGTTCGCACTTCGGGGCCGCCGGAAAGTCTCGCTGCGCAAGTACAAGCACAAATCCGCGAACTCGCCCCGACTCTTCCCATCTCCGAATTGCAAACGATGGAGCAATCCCTTCAAGGTGTAAACGGCTTTCTGTTGTATCGTCTCGGCGCGCAATTGACCGGCACCATGGGATTGCTCGGATTGGTCCTCGCCATCGTTGGCGTCTATAGCGTGGCGTCCTATGCCGCCGCGCAACGCACTCAGGAAATCGGCATTCGTATGGCCATCGGCGCCACGCCCGGCGACATTTTGAAAATGGTGCTGCGCCAGGGCATCGGTATTGTCGGAATCGGCTTGCTTGTGGGCCTGGGCGCTGCCTTCGCAGGCACGCGCCTTCTCGCCGATCTTTTTTACGGCGTCAAACCTAGTGACCCCTTAACGTACGCGGCCGTCGCCACGCTTCTCCTCGCCGT
>Ga0075030_100006122_pt1 | contig 10796 bp, 9 predicted proteins | sample LitLauG_LLR_2012_FD_71393 | JGI IMG/M metagenome (GOLD analysis project Ga0075030, IMG submission 71393) | Freshwater sediment microbial communities from Pennsylvania, USA - Little Laurel Run_MetaG_LLR_2012 | ecosystem: Environmental > Aquatic > Freshwater > Creek > Sediment | place: USA...
GCCGAAAACGTCGTCAAGCGCATTGAAGGTGTAGAAAAAGTTGTCAACAACATCGAGGTTCTACCTCCTTCTCCGGGCGACGATCGCATTCGTCGGGCGACCTACCGGGCCATCTACGGCCATGACACTCTCAGCCAGTATCAGTTGCGTGCCGTTCCGCCCATTCACATCATCGTGAAGAACGGACACATCACGCTCGAGGGCGTAGTGGCTCGCAAGATGGAGAAGCAGATCGCAGGGATGCAGGCCAACCAGGTCTCCGGCGTGTTCTCAGTGACGAACAACTTGCAGGTAGAAGAGAAATAAAAGTAAGTTCCGTGGAGCGCCGGGCGTCCCCGCCCGGCGTTTCCCATTCGAATCCCATCCCGCCAGATTTTTCGAGTAGCCTGAAATTCGCCCTCTACAATTGATCTGTGCCGCAAGCACTCCCACTCATCAGTCCCGACGAGATCGAGCACGCCGCCCGCCTCCTCCGCGCCGGACGCCTGGTTGCGTTCCCCACCGAAACGGTCTATGGTCTGGGCGCCAACGCGCTCGACCCTGAAGCCGTAGCCCGCATCTATGCCGTAAAAGGCCGTCCCGCGACCAGTCCGCTCATCGTCCACGTCGGGTCGATAGAAATGGCGCAGTCGCTGGCCGCTGCCTGGCCCGAAGCTGCGGCCCGCCTGGCCCAGAGATTCTGGCCCGGCCCGCTGACGCTAGTCCTCCCCACGTCCCGCGTAGGGACAGCCGCCCACGGCTGTCCAGCCGTGCAAAGCTCGGCAGAATCCAGCTGCCAACCGGCCATCCCCCTCATTGTCACCGCCGGCCTCCCCACCGTAGGCTTGCGCATGCCTGCTCACGCCATCGCCCTTGCGCTGATTCAAGCCGCCGGTGTGCCCCTGGCCGCTCCGAGCGCCAACCGCTTCACGCAACTTTCTCCTACCACCGCCGACCACGTCCGACGCAGCCTGGGCTCCGACGTGGACTACATCCTCGATGGCGGACCTTGCCACGTTGGCATCGAGTCCACCGTCCTTTCTGTCGCCGGACCCCAGCCCGTCCTGCTTCGCCCCGGAGGCATCTCGCGCCTGCAGATCGAAGCTGTCATCGGCTCGATCACCACCGCCGCCGATCCCGATGCGGGCCCACATCCCGCTCCCGGCATGCACCTGCGCCATTACAGTCCGCGCACCTCTTTATTGCTGGTGACCGCAGGGAGGCTGCCCGAACAGGGCCAGGGAATCTACCTGCAACTCCTGCATCCGCCCGCGCGCGCCAACGTGGCTGCCCGCCAAATGCCGCATGCCGCAGCTGATTACGCCGCGGTACTCTATCGCGAACTGCACGACGCCGACGCAGGCAACTACGATTGGATCGCTGTCGACCTTCCACCCAACACTCCCGACTGGGAAGCCGTCCACGACCGCCTCCGCCGCGCCGCCTCGAATTCCTGAGAAGTTTTCCCAAAAACCGCACTCATCTCCTCCAACGTTACTTCTGTCACTTGGGTTCCCTTCGAGAAAAGTTTGTAATTCCCACTGGAGGGATGAGTGCGTCTTCGATCGAGCTCGAAGGTTTGGGCTTGGGCAGTCGTCTGCCTCGTGATTGCGCAGGCGCTCGCGTCGATGCTCCTCCCAAAATCCTATCGGCTGACCGCAATTACCGATTGGATCAGCTTCATCCTGATGCTCTCGGCCGCGGCTGCCTTTGCCCGGAATGCCTTCGGCAGCAATCGCCGCCAGCGCCTGGTATGGATCCTTCTGGGTGGCGGTTATGCCATCGAAGCCTGCGGCCAGATCGTGTGGATGCATTGGGAATTGGTACTGAAACAGATACCCGCCATGAGTCTGGGCGACGCCTGCGTTTTTCTGGCCTGGACCGCCCTGATTCTGGGTTTTGCGTTGCGGCCTCACGTGGATCTGACCCCACAACATCAGCGCTTGGGAACCCTCGATCTGCTCCTATTGCTATTGGCAGGCCTGTACCTCTACCTGTTTCTCGTGATTCCATGGCAGTACCTGGCCCCCGAGCCCCATACGTATGCTCCCGCCTACAAGTTTCTCGCCCTGGCCCAGGACCTAATCTTGCTTTCGATCGTCATCCACGGCTGGCGCCACAGCTCCGGACGATGGCGGAATTTCTATCTCTTGCTCACCGCCATCGTCGCCTTCGACAGCGTCATGGAATACGTCGTGGATACGGTCGCCGATGCCGGCGTTTACTTCAGCGGCAGTTGGTACGATTCCACGACGGCCGCCTGCCTCGCCGGCATGACGCTGGCTGCGCTCATGGTGCAGGGTCTGGAACCCCTGTCGGAACGGGGCGACCCCGACGGCGAACAGTACTGGCGGTGGGCTTCTCGTCTGGCCGCACCCGTAACTCTGATTCTCCCCCTGCTGGCGGCCTGGTCGTTCGTCGACCGTACCCTGCCGAACCCGGTATGGAAATTCCGCGTCGTGCTGTCGCTGGCTGCGGTCGTGGTCTTCGCCTTTGTCGGCATGGTCAAGCAGGCGCGCCTCGAACGGGAACTGGCAAATGCCAATCGCGAGTTGCTCGACGCGTCCCTGACCGATCTGCTCACCGGCGTTCGGAACCGGCGGTTCTTCACCAGTTCGATCGAAGCCGATGTGCAGCAGGTCGTGCGCTCGTTTACAAACGATCCGTCCGTCGACATTCGCAATCGTGACCTTGTCTTTTACCTGATCGACATCGACCACTTCAAGAAGGTCAACGACCAGTTCGGGCACACGATTGGAGACCAGGTCCTGGCCGAGGTCGCGCGCCGCATCAGTTCGGCCGCACGCCTTTCCGATGCCGTGATCCGCTGGGGCGGAGAGGAATTTCTCCTTCTGTCGCGCTCCACCGATCGCAAGGAAGCCCACATCCTCGCCAATCGCGTTCTCGATTCAGTTGGATCCAAGCCTTATCAGGTAGAAGTCAACCAGCGCGCTTTGCGGATTTCCTGCTCGATCGGCTGGGCGGCCTTTCCATGGACGGAACTGGAACCGCAGCTCGTGTCTCACGACCAGGTGCTCGTGTTAGCTGACTACGCACTCTACCAGGCCAAAGGTTCGGGAAGAAATCGGGCAGTGGGTCTTTTGCCCGCCGGCAAAACCGTGCGCGGTGGAACCGTTGCCTCCACCATCTACATCAACGGAATCCCCGCTGCCCCGGTGACAACCCTCGGCCCCGGCAAGGGAAAAGCGGCTGGCGCAACCGCGAAGTAATTGGTTCAGACTTCCACTGTGGTCCCCTGTGTCCTCGGTGGTTGAGGTTGATTCTCCGGCTGCAATCTGACTACTTCAATTGTTCGCGCACTCGCCCGGCACGCGCACCCGAATCGTATGCGGCACGCTCCGCAACTTGCCCAGCAATTCCTCATCGCATGCCTGATTAATATCGTAAATCGCATATCCCAGCGATCCTCGCGTATCCAGCACCTGCCGCTCGATGTTGATCCCGCGATCGGCCAGGATATCGTTAATCGCCCGCAAAATTCCCGGTACGTTGTGATGGATATGCAGCAGCCGGTGCGATCCCAACTCGTAGTCCAGATGGCAGTGGGGCAGGTTCACGCTGAGCAGGGAATTCCCGCTCCTGAAGTAATCGATCATGCGTGCCGAAACAAACTGCCCGATATTCTGCTGCGCTTCTTCCGTGCTCCCCCCGACATGCGGCGTCAGAATCGCGTTGGGCAGTCCCTGCAGCGCGCTCGTAAACGAGCCTCCACTTTCCGGCTCCTGCGGAAACACATCCACCGCCGTTCCCCCTAGCTTCCCGCTTTTCAAATAACGGGCCAGCGCCTCATGATCCACCACAAACCCACGGCTCAGATTGATCAGGCACGCGCCCTCTTTCATGGCCCGGAACTCATCGTCCCCAAACAGATTCTGATTCTGCGGCTTGCCGTCCAAGTGCAGCGTGATCACATCCGCAGTCTCCAGCAATTCACGGAAGCTCACCGCGCGCGCATTTCCACGGGCCAGCACGTGCGCCACATCGTGAAACACCACGCGCATGCCCATCGCCTCGGCCAGATCCGATACCTGCGACCCGATTTTCCCGTAACCGACAATTCCTAACGTCAGCCCGCGCACTTCGTGCGATCCCGCCGACGATTTATTCCAAACCCCACGATGCAGCTGCGTGCTCTGCTCAAACGTCCGCCGCATCAGCAGGATGATTTCCCCCATCACCAACTCGGCGACCGACCGGCTGTTCGAATGGGGATCGTTAAACACGCCAATCCCACGGTCACTCGAAGCCATGCGATCGATCTTGTCCACTCCGATGCAGAAGGCCCCCACCGACACTAGTTCCGGGGCCGCATCCAGCACGGCCGCCGTGATGCGCGTCTTCGAACGCACGCCCAGAATCGAAGTCCCGCGCACCTTCTCGACCAACTCGCGCTCTTCCAGAGCGCCCTTCAGCGACTCAACCTGGAACCCCGCTTCCTCAAACTGCGAAGCCGCCACTCCACTGATGTTCTCCAGCAATAGAACCTTCAAGAAGCCTCCCAAAACTGGATCGCAAAATGATTCAAGAGAATTATAGAGGTGGGAGCTTCGTATCAGGGTATCGCTTTAGCGATACCGCAAAACTTTCAATATTCGAGCCCTTTAGGGTTGGGCACTGAATTGTATCCTCGCGTCAAGGCGGGTAGAGTACAACGCAGTCCCTTTTTGCAACCCGCGTGCTGTATGAAGAAACCCGAAGACCGCCGCCTGATTCGCCTCTCCAAAATTTGCCTGGCCCTTCCCGAGGCCACGCGCTGGTACGACGGTCGGCACGCCGGATTCCTGATTCGAAAAAAGACCTTCGCCTATTTCCTCAACGACCATCACGGAGACGGCATCGTCGCGGTCAACGCCAAGGTTCTCCCCGGAGACAACAAAGCTCTAGCCGACGCGCAGCCCCGCCGCTTTTATCTGCCCGCCTACGTGGCGTCGAAAGGATGGGTCGGACTCCGCCTCGATATTGGTGAAATCGATTGGGACGAGGTGTCCGAACTGGTCCGTGGCAGCTACCAACTCATCGCGCCCAAGCGTCTGGCTGCGCTCGTGAACGATGACGGGCCGCACTAAACTTCGTCGAAAATGTTACAAATATAAGGGTGTGGGACACTGCGATCCGTTCGCCGCTCTGAATCTTTGTGGCTACCCCTGACATCTTTTAATCCTGTGGAGGAATACTGATGGCGCACGAACTAGCCCCCTTGCCGTACGATTACACGGCGCTCGAATCTACCATTGACGAAAAGACGATGCATCTGCATCACGACATGCATCACGCCGCCTACGTTAAAAATCTTAACGCGGCGCTCGACAAGCATCCTGAGTTGCACAAGAAAAGCGCGGAGGAACTCATCCGCGACCTGAACGCCGTACCCGAAGACATTCGCACCGCGGTCCGCAACAATGGCGGTGGCCATGTCAACCACTCGATGTTCTGGAAGATCATGAAACCCAACGGCGGAGGCGATCCCACCGGCCCCATCGCCGACGTGATCAAGAAGACCTTTGGCGACTTCAAAACTTTTCAGGAAAAATTCAACGCCGCCGGTGCAGGCCAGTTCGGCAGCGGATGGGTGTGGCTGGCCGGCGACGCAAAGGGCGAAGTAAAAGTCCTCTCCAGTCCCAACCAGGACAACCCACTCTCGCAAGGCCTCTATCCCGTCTTCGGCAACGACGTGTGGGAGCACGCCTACTACCTCAAGTACAACAACCGTCGCCCCGAATATCTGCAGGCATGGTGGAACGTAGTCAACTGGGACGAAATCAACAAACGCTACCAGTCGTCGCTGAGAAAGTAGCTGTGAATAGTCATGTGGGGACGGGCGACCTCGCCCGTCCCCAGTGTGGCGCGGACACTCTTGTCCGCGCGCCCTGTCCCAACGTAGCCCACTTGCCCCGCAGCGTAGAATCGACTACAGATCATTCGTCGCGCCCATCGGAGGCCGCCATGCGCAAGCCAGCGTTCGCGTCTATTGTGTTTCTGCTGATTTCATTCATGGCTCACGCACAAGCCACCAAGCCCGCGCCCAAGACGGCCTACACCCCGGTCCCCGTGGCCGCTGCCCGCGAGCCCAACCCCGTGAAGTCGACTCCCGAGTCCGTCGCGGCAGGAAAGAAGATTTACGGCTACGACTGCGCGCAGTGTCACGGCGCCGCCGGCGACGGCAAAACCGAAGTTGCCAAGGAATTGAAGATCCCCGACCTCACCGATCCCGCCGTTCTCAAGGACTACACCGACGGCGCTCTCTTCTATATCCTCAAGAATGGTCACGGCGACATGCCCCGCGAAGGCGGCCGCGTCGAACCGGAGCAACTCTGGAACTTGGTCAACTACGTCCGATCCCTGGCCAGGAAGCCACCTTCCGCCGAACCGAAGCCGTCCAACTAGGTCGGATCACAAGGGAACCATCAACTTCCAAAGAACTCCCGGATCTGCGGCCAGTACTTGCGAACAATCGAGTCTGTGCTCAAGTGCCCGCCACGCCGGAACGACTTCAATTTCACTCCCGTGAGCTCCGCAAATTTCTTGACCGATCGATAGGGAACGAATGGATCATCCTCCGCATGAAACATCATGACCTTCGACGCATTAACTTCCTGTGCATGATAGGCAGGGTTATAAAACCGTCCGCCCTGCAGTTTCTTCCAGTTTCGGTCCGACAGTCGGTATCCATTCCCGAAGGCTTCGCGAATATAGGCGGAGTAGCTGGCATTCGAAGTCTCGGCCTTCTCAGACCGCGAAAGAATGGTCCAATCCACCACCGGGCAATTGGCAATCACTTTCTTCACTCGTGGGTCGAGCGACGACAGGATCGCCGCCGCCCCGCCAAAACTGCCCCCAATCACAAACAGTTCCTCCACCGCCACCTGGAATCGTCGCCCAAACGCCAGTTCTCGGAACTCGCGCGACAACCCGCTGATCACGTTGAGAATATCCTCGTGCGGCGAGCGTTCCAGGAACTCCCCGCCACTCTCCCAAGCTCCGCGATAGCGCGGATAGAACACCCAGTACCCCTTCCGGGACAGAAATTCTGCCAGCGGCTGCTTGCGCGGGATCGAAGGCATGCCATCGCACAAGATGATCACCTTCTGTATCTTTCCCGGCCGCGCCGGGGGCAGAAATTCCGTAATAATGTCGCTCTTGAATCGTGTTCTGAACATAGCGCCGTTGTGGTGTCCTCTGTGATCTCTGTGTCCTCTGTGGGTTAAGATGTTGCGAACTCTGCGATCTCGCTTAGATCAAAGCACTCCTCGCACCCCCCGACACATTTCACGGCTTGACACTACGACTCCGGGGTCACTAAACTCCTCTCGCACCGACAGCTTTTCAAACCCAAACTGACTCTGCACTCCGCCAGGTCTTGCACTCGCCATTGGAGGATCTTGTGACCGCTTCCCAGATGTCGAAACTCGCTGCCCGATTCGCGTTCTTTCTGCTCGCTACCCTCGCTGCCGCCCAGCTCAAGATCGGATCCGCCAACACTGCCTTCGCCGATCCGCCGGTGCCGCGTCCTCATGGCCAGCCCTGCGTGGTCACACTCTACACGGGATACAAGTTCGCCGACTTCAGCCCCAAGACCTTCACCTACACGCCGCCCACCGATTGTCCGGGCCCGTGGGCGAAGATTATTCTGACAGCCAACTTTTCTGTTACCGCCGGCCGCCAGTTCGACCGCACGGCCAACATCTGGATCGGCCCTACCAACATCTATTTCGGCACCACGGCCGAGCCCTCGCACTCTGTGGCTCGTCACTGGCACGTCGAACGCGACCTGACCGAATACAGCTCGATCTTCACCACCGCCCAAACCGGCACCGTCGATCTCGGCAACCTGGTGAACTCCACCTACACGGGCATTCTCCACGGCTCCGCAAGCCTTCTTTTCTTCCCCGTGCAGCCGAATGATTTCCCACCTGATACCGCTGACCTGGTCATTCCGTTCTCGTCGGGCGCCACTGGGGGCACGGTCGCGCTCTTCACCAACACCGACCTGCTGTCGCAGACTTTGACTCTGCCGCAGAACATTCAGCGCGCCTACTTCGATGTTTTCGCGCAGAGCCAGTCCGGCGACGAGTTCTGGTACACCTGCGTTCCCAACGACGTGGCCAACGAACTATTCAGTTGCGGTGGCACCGCCTTCCGCGAGTCTGAAGTTACCATCGACGGGACGCCCGCCGGCATCACCCCCGTTTATCCCTGGATTTACACGGGCGGCATCGATCCTTATCTATGGCGCCCCATCCCCGGCGTCCAGACCATGAACTTTCAGCCCTACCGAGTGGACCTTACCCCGTTCGCCGCACTGCTCGACGACGGCCAGCCCCACACCATCGCGCTGAGCGTCTTCAACGCGGGCAGCTATTTTTCGGCCACCGCATCCCTGCTGCTCTATCTCGACCACAACGCCACGCAGGTGACCGGCGCGGTCACCGAGAACACGCTCGCCGTCCCGTCGCCCAACATCGTCGAGAATATTCACGTTGCCACGAACGGCAACATTCACGGTTCCGTCAAGACTCGTGCCGCACATCAGTTCCAGATCTCCGGATACGTCAACACATCGTTCGGTCCCGTGACCACCACTCTTTCTCAGAGGATCAACTTCTCAAATCTGCAGTACTTCAAAATCACGCCGGCTATCTACGTCCAGAACATCAACCAGACCACAACCATCCAGAACGTTACCACCACCCGCAATGCGGGTGGCACGTTTGTCGACTCGGTCCACTATAGTTGGCCTCTTCGCGTCGACTTTCTCGAGGTGTTCAACTCCGACGGTTCCTTCTCGTTCGCCACCACCATCGACCAGTCGTACGAAAAGGACACCAGCGCTCGCCACAACGGCCAGGCCACGTTCTTCAGCCTGGTGACGAACCACGTGACGCCCACCGACACGCTCGAGTTCGATTCCGGAGGCAACGTGGTTGGGAACACCAACCAATCCAACGCGCAAACGTATTTTGCTTCTGATTCCACCGGATACTGTTACAGCCGCGGCCTCACCGCCGCGGGCGGAGTGCTGACCAGCGTTACTGACGGCCAAAGGTGCAAGTAAGAATCAAGAAGTGGAGCGACGGGTGCCCTCGCCCGTCAGCGGCGGACGGCGCAGGTTTCTGAAAGGGTGAGCGGGACTCACGATACTCGTGCCGCCCGGCCAACTTTTTCACTCGCCCGCCGAGTGGTCGTGCACAATCTTCCAGCCCTCGGGGAACTTGCGGAAGACCAGCGTGAACAGCCCGTGCGGCGTTTTGCCATCCGACATGGTCAGGTGAAACTCGCCGCGCACGAACGCGGCCTCCGGCCCCAGCACCGCGATCCGCAGATTCGCAAATTCCAGCTTCCCCATTTCGTGCCCGGCGCTCTGATAGCTATTCTTGTACCGGTCCAGTGCCGCTTGCCATCCTCTCGACTCATGCCCTCCCGAGAAAAAAGTCAGCTCCGGCGAATTCCAATACCCGGCCATGAATCCTTCCAGGTCGTGCCGGTTCCAGGCCGCCTGCTGCTCCTCGATGACATGGCGAATCGCCGACGAAGCAGACCCTCCGCTGTCCTGACCAAAGCTCGCCCCGGCAAAAACCACAACCAAACTCAACAGCAACCCCAAGTCGCGCATGACCCCTCCCCAGCAAACAGTTTCGCATGGCCGTCTTCTTGTGCCGCCAGCCTGTCTTCCCTGAGACCCTGACGATCAACTCATCGCGCACTTTGCGATGAGCGGGCCTTTCCCAGCCGAACCCCCGCCGGTCTGGCAAAAGCGCTTCTTCGACTTCAACGTATTTACCCAGAAAAAGGCGGACCGGGAAAAGAGCACCCGATCCTCAATGCCTCAACCACCAAAAGAGGGGGAGAGATCAGCGTGCGCCAAATTCCAGGGTGCTGGATTACGCTGGCCCACGGTCTCCGCTTGGGCGGTGCCTTGGACCTCTGCATCACTCCCTTCCGTGTCCTGCGTCACAGACTTCCCACGCGCCCCGGTGCAACACTGATCTCCTGATTGGGGCAGTGAAGAGGTGTGCCCGTCCATGAAGACGGCCCTCGAAGCTGCCCCAAACCCATTTTCAGCGTTCTTTGACAACCGTAAGTCCTTATTCCGGAATATTTTCCATATAAGTCCTTGCGAATCTAAATTTTGAAGTGTTTTCACCACCTAACTCTATGATTCCAAAAGACCGGGGGAAGGGGGGGCCCCTAATCAGTTGGTTAGTACCCTCGAAGTGAATGGGTAGAAATCTGCGCCAGGCACAGGGCCGCTCTAGGCTGCACGGATCACCGGCAAACGCCGTTCAACCCTGCTTTTCCCCCGAATACTGGGCGGAATTAGACTGCGACCGGGCCGGGATGTTCAAATCAGAGATTAACTCCCATGGCCTCCGCGCTTGTCAAACTGCGCCGCAACTTTAAGGCGGCAGAACGAAATGCCCACGGATGGTGGCAGGTCCTTAAGGCGATTGCCTCAACCGACCATCCGCTGCTGGCGCATCTGATTCCGATCCGGCGCTGCAACCTGGACTGCACCTACTGCAATGAGTTCGATAAAGTTTCGAAGCCCGTGCCGATCGAACAGATGTTGCGGCGAGTGGACAAGCTGGCCGAGTTGGGGACATCAGTCGTCACCATCAGCGGGGGCGAGCCGATGCTGCATCCCGAACTGGATGACATCATCCACCGCATGCGGCAGCGACGCATCGTGTCGGGGCTGATCACGAACGGATATCTGCTCACCGCCGACCGGATTCAGAAGCTGAACCGGGCAGGCCTGGAGTGGCTGCAGATTTCGATCGACAACGTGAATCCCGACG
>Ga0075030_100006123_pt1 | contig 10795 bp, 8 predicted proteins | sample LitLauG_LLR_2012_FD_71393 | JGI IMG/M metagenome (GOLD analysis project Ga0075030, IMG submission 71393) | Freshwater sediment microbial communities from Pennsylvania, USA - Little Laurel Run_MetaG_LLR_2012 | ecosystem: Environmental > Aquatic > Freshwater > Creek > Sediment | place: USA...
CGTGGCGGCGCGCATCGCGCAGCTGCGCGCCCGCGGGCGCGACCCCTTCCGCGAATACCAGCTGCCCGAGGCGATCACGCTGCTCCGGCAGGGCGCAGGACGCCTGATCCGGGACGCCGGAGACCGGGGCGTGCTCTCGATCCTCGATGGGCGGATCCTCTCCAGGCCCTACGGCCGGCGGATCCTCGCGAGCCTGCCGCCCTTCCCGCTAACCCGAAGCGAGGAGGAGGCCTGCCGGTTCCTCGCGGCGGAGCCCCGGAGGCCGATTTCGCCCTCCGGAGCATCATGAAACCCCTATCCCGGGAAGCTAAGACTCTCCTAATTCTCGCCCGATACTTTGCGATCCGGGAATCGACCATGACAATCGGACTACTTCGGATCACGCTGGCCGCCACGTTGATTGGCGGCTGCACCTTCTACCACCCGCTTGCGCTCGACGACTCCGCGCACATGGCGGCCTCCCTTGCGGACCTGAAGGCCGATCCTTCCCGGATACGGATCGGGTCCCTCGCGTCCCACAAGTTTGATCCATCGGACGGCCTTGACATCACCGAGGTCGCCACGCTTGCGGTGATCAACAACCCCGACCTGCGCCTTGCCCGCGACGATGCGCGAATCGTACGGGCGCAGTCCTTCGCCGCGGGGCTTCTGCCGGATCCTCAGGTCTCCCTGACCCGGGACTTCCCGCGCCGGGGCATCCAGGGGACCACGAGCGCATACAACGCGGGTCTGGGGTACGACCTTTCCAGCATCATCGCCCACGCCGTCGGTGCCGCGGCCGCACGGGAGGAGAACGCCCGGGCCGACCTGAACCTGCTGTGGCAGGAATGGCAGGTTGTCGCCCAAGCCCGCCTGCTTTGCTCTCGTGCCCTGAGTCAGGACCGGTTGCTGGTCTGGATGAAGAGGAACCACGAACTCCTCCAGGCGCGCCTTCGCCATTCTCAGGAGGCCGAGGCGGCGGGAAACCTGGGAATCGACCAGTCGAGCGCGGTGATCGTCGCGGCACAGGATGCGGCGCGCCAGCAGAGCGACCTGGAGCGTCAGCAGTTGCAGGTGCGTCAGGATCTCAACACGCTCCTCGGACTCGCGCCGGGAGTGCTGCTCGAGCTCGTGGACGAAGATCTCCCCGGCGTTCCGGACGAGGAGGCAGCCCGTCGCTACGAGGAACAGTTGCCGGCGCGCCGGCCGGACCTGTTGGCACTGAAGGCGGGTTTCGCCGCGCAGGATGCGCGCTACCGCCAGGCCATTCTTGCCCAGTTTCCGCCGTTGAACCTGACGTTCACGCGCGCTCGCGATACGGCCGGCGTCTCGACCGTGGGGTTCGCCCTGGCGACGGCGCTTCCGCTGTGGAACCGCAACCGGGGGAACATCCGGATCGAGGACGCAAGCCGGGAGCGCCTGCGCGACGAGTACGAGTCGCGCCTTGCCGCTGCGAGGGCGGAGGTCGAGCGGGTGCTGCAGGACAATCGCCTGGTCTCCGCGCAGCTGCGGGCGGCGGAGGATTCATTGCCGGCGCTGGATCGGGCGGCAGACAATGCCCGGCGCGCGCTGGACGAGGGAACGATGGAAGCGGCGTCCTTCGCCGCCGTGGAAACCGCCAGGATTTCCAAGCACGTGGAGGCGGTCAACCTGGCGCAATCCCTGCGGGAAGGGGAGATCGCCCTGCTAACCCTGGTCGGAGGGGACTTCCCGGCCTACTCTGCGTCACGGAACAAGCCATGAAGACGTCTGCGATCGTACTGTCCCTATTGACAATTCTTGCTGGATCCGCCCGCGCTGGGGAGGAGGCCGAGGTCAGCGCGCTCGTGCAGACCGGGCCGCTTCGAATGATGACCATCGTGAAGCGGATCGAAGGCCTTGGTACGGTGACGGGCGTCGCGGACGCCACCGCCAATCTGAGCTTTGCCAAGGCCGGGCAGGTTCGGCGGCTGAAGGTGGTGGCGGGCCAGAAAGTGCACGCGGGCGAGACCCTGCTCGAGGTGGACACGGATCCCGCATCGACACTCGCCTTTGGGCAGGCCGAGAATGCGGTCGAATTCGCTCGCGGCGAGTTGTCGCGCGTGCAGTCGCTCTTTCAGCAGCAGCTGGCGACGCGCTCGCAGGTGGAAGGCGCGGCCAGGGTCCTGAAGGACTCCGAGCAGGCTCTCGAGGCCCAGCGCGCCCTGGGCGGACAGGCGAAGCTCGACAGCCTGGTCGCGCCCTTCGACGGTCTCGTGGTTTCGGTCTCGGCTACGCCCGGCGACCGCTTTGCGCCGGGAGCCAGCCTCCTGCAGCTTGCCCGCACGGCCGTGTTGCGCGTGCGCCTGGGCGTGGAACCCGGCGACAGCCGGACCCTGCGCGCCGGATCGATGGCGAGTCTGGCATCGCTGTACGACCCGCAGAGCGTCGTCGAGGGAGAGGTCGGCATGGTCGCGGCGCAGGTCGATCCCCAGACGGGTCTCGTCGACGTGACCGTTTTCTTCTCCGGCGCGGTCCTGCCGCCGGGAAGCAGGGTTCGCGGCACGATTGCGGCCTCGAAGCGGCAGGCACGGGCGGTGCCCCGGCAGTCCCTTCTCAGGGACGGCGACGAGAGCTACGTGTTCCAGGTCGTGAAAGGGCACGCGCACCGGGTTGTCGTCGATCCCGGCACCGAGGACGGTGAGTGGATCGAGGTAAAGGGAGAAGGACTGGAGCCCGAGGCGCCTGTCGTCGTCCTTGGCAACTATGAACTCCAGGATGGCATGGCGGTGCGCGAGGCGCGCCGATGAAGGGCGTCAGCTGGATCACGGATCATCGACGCTCCATTCTGTTCCTCCTGGCCCTGCTGGCCCTGGGCGGAGTCGTCGCAGCGTTCCGTCTGCCCGTTTCACTTTTCCCGGCGGTCGACTTCCCCCGTGCGGTCGTCAGCGTCGATGCCGGCGACCGGCCGGCCGAGCAGATGGAGCTCCAGGTCACGGTGCCGATGGAGGAGGCGATCCGTCGGGTCCCCGGCGTGAAGGACATCCGCTCCACTACCAGCCGCGGCAGCGCCGAGATCTCGGTCAATTTCGACTGGGGAACGGACATGGCCGCGGCCACGTTGCAGGTCAATTCGGCGGTCTCGCAGATCCTTTCCCTCCTGCCCGCGGGCACGCGCATGGAAACGCGCCGGATGGACCCGACGGTGTTCCCGATCATCGCCTACAGCCTGACCTCGGACTCGGTGCCGCTCACCCGCCTGCGCGACTTCGCCCAGTACGAGATCCGGCCGTTTCTTTCCTCCGTGGAAGGCGTGGCGCGGGTACAGGTCCTCGGCGGGGCGCAGGAAGAGCAGCAGATCCTCGTCGATCCGGCTCGCCTCCAGGCCTACGGACTGTCGCTCGAGGACGTCGCCAAGGCGGTCTCCGCGGCCAACGTCATTGCGGCGGTGGGACGTCTGGAGGACCACTACAAGCTCTACCTCGCCATCGCTGACAGTCGCTTCCACGATGGCGCGGAAATCGCCGGGACGGTGGTACGCGCGGGCGCCAGCGGCGTGGTGCGCGTGAAGGATGTGGCGACCGTGCGCCGCGGCGTCTCGCCGCAGTGGCAGCGGGTGAATTCGGACGGACACGATGCGGTGCTTTTCCAGATCTATCAGCAGCCGGGGGGCAACAGCGTGCAGATTGCCGGGGACATCCGGGCGCGACTCGAGGGATTCCAGTCGCACCTGCCGGCGGGCGTCCGCATCTCCAACTGGTACGACCAGAGCCGGCTGGTCGTTGCCTCTGCGGCGAGCGTCCTGGACGCGATCCTCATCGGAATTGTCCTGGCGGCTGCCGTCCTCTGGGTGTTCCTGCGCAACGTCAAGGTGACCCTGATCGCCGTGCTCGTGGTCCCCGCCGTGCTCGCCACGACCGTTGTGCTGCTCCACGCCCTCGGCATGAGCTTCAATATCATGACGCTGGGAGGAATGGCGGCGGCCGTCGGGCTGATCATCGACGACGCGATCGTGATGGTCGAACACATCATGCGAAGACAGCGCGACGGCGGAATCCCCCACCACGAGCGGGTGATGAGCGCCGCGCGCGAGTTCCTTCGGCCGCTCGCCGGATCGAGCGCCGCGACCCTGGTCATCTTTCTTCCGCTCGCGTTTCTCGGCGGGGTCACGGGGGCATTCTTCAAGGCCCTGTCGCTCACCATGGCCTCCGGCCTGTTCATCTCCTTCCTTGTGACCTGGCTCGCAGTTCCGATCCTTGCGGACCGATGGCTCCGCGAGGAGGACGGCAATTCCGCGCACGACGGCCGGATCGCGGCCTGGATGGCGAATCGCTACGAAGCCGTCCTGGGCGCGATGTTGTCGCGGCCGCTCTGGCTTCTCGCGGGACTCGTCCCGATCCTCGTTCTGGGCTACGTCGGCTACCGGGCCGTGGGGAGCGGTTTCATGCCGGCGATGGACGAAGGGGGCTTCATCCTCGATTACCGCACCCCTCCCGGGACGTCGCTCACGGAGACGGATCGCCTGCTGCGGCAGGTGGAGGCGATCATCGCGCAGGACCCCAATGTGGCAACGTACTCGCGGCGCACCGGCACCCAGCTTGGCGGGGGTGTGACCGAATCCAACGAGGGGGATTTCTTCATTCGATTGAAGCCCAGCGACCGGGCGCCCATCGACGAAGTCATGGATGCCGTGCGCGGGCGCGTCGAAAAGGAAGTGCCCGGAATCGAGATCGAACTGGCGCAGCTGATGGAGGATGTGATCGGGGACCTTACCGCGGTTCCTCAGCCGATCGAAGTGAAGATCTACTCGAATGACCCGAACCAGCTCGCCAAGCTGGCCCGACAGACCGCGGAAGCACTTGGCAAGATCCGCGGCCTGGTCGATGTGCGCGACGGAATCAACTACGCGGGAGAGGCCCTGGAGATCCGCATCGACGGCGTCAGGGCGGCGCTGGAAGGAGTGGATTCCGATGCCATTTCGCGCTCCCTGTCCACCATGCTGGGCGGCGATGTCGCCACGGAATTCGCGGTTGCACCCAAGATGGTCGGCGTGCGCCTGTGGACCCCTCGGGACCTGCGCGACAGGGACACGCGGCTCGGCAGCATGCTGTTGCGCTCGCCGGATGGGCATCTTTTTCCATTGCGCAGGGTTGCCGACATCGTGGCCGTCCACGGCCAGGCACAGATCAACCGTGAGAACCTGAAGCGCATGGTCGCGGTGACTGCGCGACTGAGCGGCCGCGACATGGGCTCGGCGGCGACGGAAGTGCAGAGCGTGATGGGCACCTCGGGCTTGCTTCCCAAGGATGTCGTGTACGAACTGGGAGGGCTCTACAGGCAACAGGAGATCGCATTTCGCGGACTGATGGCCGTGCTCGCGACCGCGGTGGCACTGGTCTTCCTGCTCCTTCTCTTCCTTTACGAGCGGTTCCGCATCGCCCTCGCCGTCATAGCGATCCCATTGCTCTGCCTGCCTCCGGTCTTCATCGGTCTGTGGGTCTCAGGGATCGAGCTCAACATCTCCGCCATGATGGGAATGACCATGATCGTCGGGATCGCCACCGAAGTGGCGATCTTCTATTTTTCCGAATTCCAGTCGCTGGAGGGGAGAATGCCGCGCCGCGAGGCCCTGATCGAGGCAGGCAGGAACCGAATGCGCCCGATCGCGATGACCACCCTGGCGGCGATCCTCACCCTGGCTCCGCTGGCGCTGGCCATCGGGCAGGGTTCCGCGATGCAGCGGCCTCTGGCGGTGGCCATCATCGCGGGACTCGTGGCGCAACTGCCTCTCGTCCTGCTGGTGATGCCGGTGTTGTTTCACCTGACCCAGGGTCGGGCCGCCGGGCGCGGGTGAATGCGGAGAGGGCGTACGCAATGCGCATCCTGCTGGTGGAGGACGACCACATGATCGGGGAGGCCGTCTCCATGGCGTTGCGGGACGCTGCCTACGCTGCCGACTGGGTGCGCAACGGCGAGGAAGCCGATCTGGTGCTGCGACGGGGTGATCACCAGGCGGTTCTGCTCGACCTGGGCTTGCCGGGACGCGACGGCCTGGAAGTGTTGCGGCGGATGCGTTCCCTGGGGCAGCGCCAGCCCGTCATCATCCTTACCGCCCGCGACGCCGTCGAGGACCGTATTGCCGGGTTGGACCTTGGCGCCGACGACTATGTGGTCAAGCCCTTCGACATGAAGGAATTGCTGGCTCGCCTGCGGGCCGTGTTCCGGCGTCAGTCCGGGCAGGCGGCACCGCTCCTCGACAACGGCGTGGTCAGCCTCGATCCGGCGGCGCACGAGGCCCGCCGAGGGGAGGCAAGGCACCGGTTGACCGCGCGCGAATTCGCGCTCCTGCACGCCCTGCTGGAGAATCCCGGGACGATTCTGACCCGGACGGAACTCGAGGAGCGCATCTACGGCTGGAACGAGGAGGTCGAAAGCAACGCGATCGATTTCCTGATTCATGGCGTGCGCCGCAAGCTCGGCGCCGATGTCATCCGGAACGTCCGCGGGGCCGGGTGGATGGTGGACCGCGGCGGATGAAGCGTTCGCTGCAACTGCAGCTTTCGCGGATGCTGGCGATTGCGATCCTCGCTGCCGGATTGGTCGCCGCGCTGGCTTCGTTTCGATTCGCCTATCACGAAGCCGAGGAGTACCAGGATGATGCGCTGCGCAAGATCGCCGAGGCGGTCGCGAGTGTCGGCGTGGGAGAGAGTGCGGCCCCGAAGGGCGCTGCCGTCGGGGCTCCGCGAGCCGTTCACGAATCGGATTCCCCGGTGCGGATCTTCCGCCTGCGGGCCGGGCAGGGCGCGGATCGTCCTTCCTGGCTTCCCGTGGACCTGGCGATCGGCTTCCACACCCTGAGCGATTCCGGATCGCCCATGCGCGTGTTCGTGCAGGATTCGGGCGCGGGGACGCGATTCGCCGTGGCGCAGGCGACCGAGGTTCGCGACGAGAGTGCGTTCGATAGCGCGCTCTACTCCCTCGTCCCTCTGGTCGTGCTGCTGCCGCTTCTGGCGGGGTTGACGATCTACATTGTGCGGGCCGAGTTCGCGCCGGTGCGAAAGCTGGCGCGGCGTCTCCTGTCCCAGCCTGCCGACCAGCCCGAACCCCTGCCCGACGCCGGCCTTCCCGCGGAGGTCGCCTCGTTCGTCCAGGCGATCAACGGCCTGCTCGCCAGGGTTCGGCAACTCCTGGACGAGCAGAGACGATTCATCGCCGATGCCGCGCATGAGCTGCGTACGCCGCTGACGGCGCTTTCCCTTCAGGCGCAGAACCTGGGCAACGTCCGTTCGCTGGCCGAAATGAACGATCGCATGGCGCCGCTGCTCGCGGGCATTGACCGGGTCCGGCAGCTGACGGAGCAGCTGCTCACACTGGCGCGCACCCAGGCCGCTCCCCGCTCGTTCGAGCCTGTCGACCTGTCACGCCTCTCCTGCGAAGTGATCGCGGATTGCCTTCACCTGGCGCAGGCCAAGGGGATCGATCTGGGCATGGAGGAATCCGCGCGCCTGACGATCTCCGCCAACGCGGAAATACTTCGCCTCATCCTGCGCAACGCGCTCGAGAACGCCGTGCGTTACACGCCCGATGGCGGTGAGGTGAACCTGCGCCTGGCTCTGGAGGACGGGTGCGTGACGGTGGAAGTCACGGACAGCGGCCCCGGAATCCCGGAGGCGGAACGCAGCCGCGTTTTCGATCCCTTCTATCGCATCGCCGGCACGCGCGGCGAAGGAAGCGGGCTGGGTCTGGCGATCGCGCGCGAGGCGGCGACGCGGCTTGGCGGCACCATAGAACTGCGCGTGCGCACCTCGGGCCAGGGACTGGTGTTTCGCTACTGCCAGCCCGCTATTCAGTCGTTGAGGGCTGTCGACCGCGGGTAGTTGCTCTGGAGGACCCGCCTGGCGTCGTCGCGCAGTGCCGGCAGCTGCAGCCGCTCGTAGGAGCGCACCATGATCGCCAGGGCGCGCTCGACCGCCTCGGCGCCCTGGTATTCGCGCACGACCGACTGCGCGCGGTCGATGGCCGCGAGGTAGGCGCCGCGCCGGTAGTAGTAGTCGGCGACCCGCGTTTCGTGGTCGGCCAGCGAGTCGCGCAGGAAGCGCATGCGCGCGAGCGCATCCGGCGTGTAGCGGCTTTCGGGAAAACGCGTGGTGAGATCCTTGAAGGCCTCGAAGGACTCGCGCAGCGCCTTGGGATCGCGCTCGCTCACCTGGTAGTTGACGAAGGTGCCCAGGAGCGCCGGGCGGTCGATGAAGTTGATCAGGCCCCGCAGGTAGAGCACGTAATCGGCGTGCGGGTGGTTGGGGCTGAGCTTCATGAAGCGGTCGATCGCCGAGAGCGCGTCCGCCGTCTCGCCTTCCTTGTAGTAGCAGAAGGCGGTCTCCATCTGGGCCTGCTGGGCGTAGCGGCCAAAGGGGTAGCGCGCCTCGAGCTTGCTGAAGAAGTCGCGCGCATTGGAGTAATTGCCGGCCAGGAGCTCCCCGCGCCCCTCGCTGTAGAGGCGGTCCGCGCTCCACTTCGAGGTACGATCCCTCTCGACGGAACCACAGCCTGCCAGCAGGGCGATCGCAAGGGCGGCGGATGCGGCGAGGGCGGACCTGCGCCGGGACGGATTGGGCATTCGAGGTTTCCGGGCGGGCGCCAGAGCGGCGCGCACGAAGGGTAAACAAACATTGTAGCAACCGGGAAGAGGCCCCCAGGCCGGGCCGTCGGGGAAGTGGACGCCGGGGAGACGGTGGAGGAGTTCGCGGACGATTCCGCGGACGATTCCGCGGACGCTGACGACGTCCTCCCGGCCCCGGAGCGCGCCTTCCTCCTCCAGGCCGCAGACTCCGGCGGGCGGCTCGACAAGGTGGTCGCAGCGCTCCTGCCCGACGTGTCCCGGACGCGCCTGCGGCGATGGATCGATGCGGGAGGCGTGCTGCGCAACGGCCATCCCGCGCGTGCGAGCGAGACGGTTTGCGAGGGGGACCGCATCCTCGTCGTGGCCGCAGAAGAGGATCCTGCGCCCGGGCTGCTGCCCGAGCCGATGGACCTTCGCATCGTCCATGAGGACGCCTCGATCATCGTCCTGGACAAGCCCGCGGGCCTTGTCGTGCACCCCGGAGCGGGCAATCCGCGCGGGACCCTGCTCAACGGCCTGCTGGCCCACGACCCCGCCCTGGCGCGCCTTCCCCGGGCAGGGATCGTCCATCGCATCGATGCCGGCACGACGGGCCTGCTGGTCGTGGCACGAACGGCCGCCGCGCAGCTCGACCTCGCACGCCAGCTCCTCGCGCGCGAGGTCGTGCGCGAATACTGGGCCATCGCCGCCGGCGACTGCGGCGTCTCGGGCACGATCGATGCGGGCCTCGTTCGCGATCCGCGCAATCGCGTGCGCTTTCGCACCAGCCAGTCGGCGCGCGCGCGCCAGGCCCGCACGCACTTTCGCCGCATCGCGCTCCTCGATGCCGGGGGACTGCCGGTCTCCTGGGTCGCCTGCCGGCTGGAAACCGGGCGTACCCACCAGATCCGCGTGCACTTCGAGTCGATCTCCCATCCGCTCCTGGGCGACCCGGTGTACCGCCGCCACCAGCCGGCACCCCGGCCGGGCCTGCCGATCCTCGAGCGCCAGGCGCTGCATGCCTGCCGTCTCGCGCTGCGCCACCCGCAGACGGGAGAGATCCTCTCCTGGTTCTGCCCCCCACCCGCGGACTTCGAGGCCGCGCTGCGCGAACTCGGCGTGCCGGCCGCGCGGATCGCCCGCGCACCCCAGCCCTTCGCGGACCATCCGCCGCGACAGCGGGCGGACGACGCGCAATGAGCGTTCCGTCTCCCGAGTGCGAGGCGCCACAATGGGCCGCTCCCGCGGCCGTGGCCGCCCTCATGACCACGCGGCGCGGCGGAGTCTCCTCGGGACCCTTCGGGGATGGCGCCGGAGGAGGGGGTTGCAACCTGGGGGCCGGAGCCGACCATGCCGATGCGGTCGCCGCCAACCGCGCCCTCCTGCGCGGGCGCCTGCCGGCCGAGCCGTCCTGGCTGCGGCAGGTGCACGGAACGCGCATCGTCGATGCCGCGACGGGGGCGGGCGAGGCGGCCGATGGCGCCTATGCGGTGCGTCCCGGCATCGTCTGTGCCGTGCTCGTGGCCGACTGCCTGCCCGTGCTGCTTGCCGACCGTGGCGGACGGGGTGTCGCCGCTGCGCATGCAGGCTGGCGCGGCCTGGCCGCCGGGGTCCTGCAGGAGTGCGCACGGGCGCTGCGCGCGGCGCTCGGCGATCCGGGGGCGGAACTCATCGCCTGGCTCGGGCCGGCGATCGGTCCCGGCCGCTTCGAGGTCGGCCCCGAGGTGTTCGTGGCGATGCGGGCGCGCCTGCCGCGCGCAGAAGAGGCGTTCGAGGAACGCGGCGCCGGCCGGCTGCACGCCGATCTCTTCGCGCTGGCGCGCCAGGCGCTCGCGCAGGAGGGCGTGGTGCAGGTCGCCGGGGGCGGGCGGTGCACCGCATCCGAGCCCGAGACCTACTACAGCTTCCGTCGCGACCGGGTGACCGGCCGGCAGGCCGCGCTCGTCTGGTTGCGGGACGGATCGCGGGGGATATGATCGCCCTGCCGACCGAGAGAGACAAAAAATGTCCACGAATGAGAATGCCGATCCTTCGCCCGCTCCCGAGGCGGCCCCTGCGTCGATGCCGGCCTGGATGCCGCCCTGGCTGAGCTGGTGGCAGGCCCCGAACGCGGGCGCGGCGGCGCCGGGATTCACCGTCCCGGCCGAGCGCCTGCGCGAGATCCAGGAGCGCTACGTCGAGCAGCTCACGGGACTCTGGAACGATTTCCTGCGACAGCCCGAACGCACCTGCGCGCCGATCAAGGATTCGCGCTTCTCC
>Ga0075030_100006126_pt1 | contig 10793 bp, 10 predicted proteins | sample LitLauG_LLR_2012_FD_71393 | JGI IMG/M metagenome (GOLD analysis project Ga0075030, IMG submission 71393) | Freshwater sediment microbial communities from Pennsylvania, USA - Little Laurel Run_MetaG_LLR_2012 | ecosystem: Environmental > Aquatic > Freshwater > Creek > Sediment | place: USA...
GATGTCGAACCGTACACCGCCGACGAAGCGAGCGCTGAAGCGGCGCGCGGAGATCTCGAAGGCCCGCTGATCAATTACGCGGCCAAGGGCACGAAGGTCGAACTGGAGGGCGCCGACGTGGTCGAGGCGCAGCCGGCGTACCGGCTCAAGGTCACGCCCAAGGGCGGGTCCGCCAAACGCTTCTGGATCGACGCCAAGACGTTCCTCGATGTCAAAGTCGAAGGGTTGCCGAAGCGGATGGACGGCAAAATGCATCCGGTCTACGTATACCAGCGCGATTTCCGACCGGTGCAGGGGGTGATCATTCCGTTCGTCCAGGAAACCGCGGTGGAGGGGTATCCCGATACCCACAAGCTGCAGGTCGAGAAGGCCGCCGTGAATCCGTCGTTCGACGACACGGTATTCTCGAAGCCGCACGCCTAAAGTAGAAGGGAGAGGCGGCGCCGCGCCCGGCGCCGCGAGCCTCCTGGGAGCATTGGTCATGAACATTCTGCGTGCCGCGGCCGCCGTCGCCGCGGCGGCCTGCTGTCTGGCGCTGTCCGTGGCGCGGGCGGCGCCGGGCGACCCCGACGGGCCAACCCTGAGTGCCGAGCAGATCGTCGACAAGAGCGTCGAGGTTCGCGGTGGGCTCGAGGCGTGGCGCAAGATCGCGACCATCATCTGGGCGGGCCATCTCGAAAGCCAGCGCTCGACGGTCCCGAGCCTGCCGTTTCGTCTCGAGGAAAAGCGGCCCGGCAAGTCGCGATTTGAAATCACCGAGCCCAGCCATCGCAGCCTCAGGGTGTTCAACGGTGTCGGCGGCTGGAAGATGAGGTTCGGCCAGGACGGCAAGCCCGAAATGAAGCCGTTCACGGCCTACGAGGTGAAATTTGCCCGGGCAGCGCCGGGGCTCGAGGGAGTGCTGATCGACTACCGCGCAAAGGGCAGCACGGTCGCGCTCGAAGGCACCGAAGCGCTCGACGGTCGCAAGACCTATCGCATCGGTGTCTCGCTCGCCAGTGGCGAGCATCAGACGGTCTGGGTCGACGCCGAGAGCTTTCTCGAATCGCGCTACGACCGCACGGCCTATGGCACGGCAGGCACCCAGGGAATGGTGTCGGTCCGCTATCGCGAGTACAAGGAAGTCGAGGGCCTGGCGGTGCCGTCGGTGATCGAGATCAGCGGGGCCGGCGGCGGCCAGCCGGACCGGATGGTAATCGACCGGGTGGCGCTGAATCCGGAGATTGACGACCACGAATTCGACGGCCTCGGTACCCCGCGTGGACGGGCTGCCGCCGAGCCCAGGACAACCCCTCAGTGAGTCTCAATAGCGGCAAGGCGCTGACGCGGGTGGGAGCGGCTCTGTCTTGCGTTGCTGCGTGCCTGATGGCTACGCTGGCGACGGGCAAGAGCCCGCAGGAGTCGGTTGCGAGTCCGGATGCGCTGAGAGCGGGCGAGGCCATCTACCTGCACGGGGTGTTGCCGTCGGGTGCCGAGCTGCAGGCGGTGCGCGAAGGCGGACTGCCGGAGGCGAAAGGGGCGGACGCCGCCTGCGTCAATTGCCATCAGCACAGCGGCCTTGGCTCGACGCACCAGAGCAGCGGCATCGGCGCCAGTGCTGCCATCAACCAGATTCCGCCGGTCGCCGGCCGCTACCTATTCGAGCACAACGCGGGACACGACGAAGCCAACCTGCCGTACGTCGACGGCATGCGCAGCAACCGCGCCTCCTATACGCCGGAGACATTGGCACGTGCGCTGCGCGAAGGCATCGATGCCGACGGACGTCCGCTCAACCACCTGATGCCGCGCTTCGCGCTCGACGACGGCGACTTGTCGTCGCTGATCGCCTACCTGAACACGCTGGCGCCGGCCCGCGTGCCGGGCGTGACGCCGACCACGCTGCATTTCGCCACCATCGTCACCCCCGAGGTCGAGCCGGAGCGGCGCCGTGCGATGCTCGAGGTGATGGAGAAATTCTTCGCCGAGCGCAACACACGCCAAATGAAGCCGAGTGCGCCGATGCGCGCCTCGGGCCGGACCCAGTACGGCCGCTCGATGCTGATGGTGCACCGGCAATGGGAACTGCATGTGTGGGACCTCAACGGCGCGCCGTCAACCTGGGGCGAACAGTTGGAGCGCCACTTCGCCAAGGAGCCGGTGTTGGCGGTGGTTTCCGGTCTGGGGCACCAATGGGGGCCGGTGCATGCCTTCTGCGAACGGCAGCGCCTGGCGTGCCTGTTCCCGAACGCGGAAGTACCGGTAGATGCGCCGGGCGATTTCCATGTGCTGTACCTGTCGCGCAGCACGCTGCTGGAGGCGGGGTTGATCGGTGCCGGGGTGAGCGCGTCGGCGTCGGTGAAGAGCGTACACCAGGTCTACCGCGCGGGCGACAGCGGCGAGGCCGCCGCACAGGTACTCGCGAGAACGCTCCGGGAGAAAGGCATCGAGGTGCGCGAATCGGTGCTGGTGAAGGACGATCGCAACCCTGCTAGCGCAGTGAGCTCGGCCGCCGGCGCCGATGCGTTGGTGCTTTGGTTGCGGCCAGCCGACCTGGCCGCGCTGGGCGACGCTCGGCAGGCCCCGCCGCTCGTCTACATGTCGGGCCTGATGGGCGGCCTCGAGCGCTCTCCGCTGCCGACCGAGTGGCGCGCGCGCACGCACATGGCGTATCCGTTCGACTTGCCGCAGAAGCGCACCGTGCGCGTCGACTACCCGCTCGGCTGGTTCAAGATTCGCGGCATCCCGGTCGTCGACGAGCAGATGCAAGCCGACACCTACCTCGCCTGCGGTCTGGTGTCGGAAGCGCTCAATCAAATGGTCGACACGTTCTACGGTCCGTACCTGATCGAAGAGCTTCAATCGATGGTCGAGCACCGGATCGTGACGGGCTACTACCCCCGGCTGACGCTCGCGGAAAACCAGCACTTCGCCTCCAAAGGGGGCTACCTGGTCCGCTTCGCGTCCGACAGTGGAGCGCGGATCGTCGCCGACAGCGACTGGCTGGTGCCCTAAACCGAATATATGGACTCCCCCTTTATTGCAAGAGCGATTTCGGATCCGGAAGCAGAAGATCGGACTGCAGCAATATATCCGGCCTTTGTCTGCGCCCGTCGGCGCTGGCCCTGATGACTTTCGCTCGCAGGCACCTCGCAACTTTGACGGTGTCGGACTGCCACCATTCGGTCTATCAGGCTTTACCTACGACGGTCTGACCTGCTTCCATCAACTGGCTCGCTCACGCAATCCTGGTGGGTGATTCTCCTCGATTCATAGCGGTGCAATGATCCACGGTGCTCATCGTGTCAAGGGCGGGCGCGAGCCCGGTTCAACGAACCCTTGACACGTCACGACAGGGATAACATTCGCCATGGCCGGCGAGCGGCGCCGTATCGCTGGCTGGCCATGGCAACCACACAGCATTGGGTAGCTCATGATGGTGCTGGTCATGCGGCCGCCGATTGATAGTCGGTCCCTCTGACAAGCTTCGCCCAGATGATACGAGCATGCTTCGCCGCAAGTGCCACGGCGGCGATGTTATGACCACTTCGTTCCTCCAATGCCTTTGCCCAGCGACTCTTCCGGTCAACTTTAGTCTCGGCTGTCCGCAAGGCCGCCCTTGACCCGTGGATGAGCAGCGTCCGCAAGTACGTATCTCCTCGCTTAGTGATGCGCCCCAACCGAGTCTTCCCACCGCTCGAGTTCTGGCTCGGCGTGAGCCCCAGCCAGGCGGCGAACTGGCGTCCGTTCTGAAACGTCCTTGCGTCCCCCACACTGGCCACCATCGCAGTTGCCGTGATCGGACCAACACCCTCGATCGCCATCAGCCGCTTTACCGGCTCGCTGTTGGCAGCAATTTGCGCGATCCTACGGTCATACAGTCCCAACTGTTCGTCGAAGTAGCGGAGTTGCTCCAGCAAGCTCTCGAAGATCTCACGCCCCAAGCCGGGCAATCCGTTCTCGACATCTTCGAGGATACCCGGAAGCCGCTCCCGCAACTTGTTCACGCCCTGTGGCACCACGATCCCGAACTCTCCGAGCAGGCCACGGATCTGATTCACCTGTGCGGTGCGGCTGGCCACCATCAGGCTGCGCGCCCTGTGCAGCATCAGTACGGCTTGTTGGTCCACATCTCTGACTGGCACGAAGCGCATGTTGGGCCTTCCGACCGCCTCACAAATTGCCTCCGCATCATTCGCGCCCAATCGAACGCCGACAGGCACAAATCGATGGTCGTCGAATCCAGGCTCATGAGCCTATTCTTGAAGCGGAACTTGTGTCGACCCTGAAATTCGCCGGAAATCCGGTTGAACATCCGATAAAGGACCTTTTCGAACAACTCCCAGGGCCGGTGGCTGTTGGCATAGGCGAGCGAGGAGCGCGGCGGCATCTCGATACCCAGATGGTGGAGCTTGCCTTCGCAGCTCTCGAGCCCACCCTCGATCTCACGCAGCGAATGGGCGCGTCCGAGCTGGCAGAACATCATCGCCACGAACTGGCTCCAGCTCGACAGCCCCTTGGAAGCACGTTCGGCTCCGGTTTCTTTGACCAAGGCTTCGAATTCGAGTCTCGGCACAAGCTTGAGTATCTGGCTGAACATGCTGCAAGATGCTTGCACGTTGGGTCTCCTCTCGGGGTTGGCAAAATTGTCTTCGACGATTCGACTTTACCTCACCTCGTTGGACGACCCAACGCCACGACCTAAACACGGTTAGCAATTTCCTGTTTTGGACGAGAGTGCGTCTACAAGGGTTGCAGAAAAGTCTCGGTGTGCCCTTGCCGGCCTCGACCCAGTGGGAGATCGCCGAGAAGACCGCCACGCTAGTCAAGCCGGCGATCGAGGAACCTGCCGGTGAATTTCAATTCAGTGAGGGAGATAACAGGGGGGCGACTCGAACCTCTACCTGCGTCGCTCCGCCCAGACGCTCACCCTGACGATCGAACATCGCGCCGCCCCTTCACCGCCCAGCATTCCGCTCGAGCTGCAGTCACGCGGAGATGCATTGGCGCTGCACCTCGCGCAAACCGTGCCTGTTACTGAACCAGCCCCCGCTCCCTCGATGAACGTATCGCCATCGTCCTCATGCAAGCCGCGCGTCCACTGACCATCAAAGAACAGCGCACCCACTGCCGCGTACGAAACACCACCCTCTACGAACGACTCGCCGCCCTGACCAACGCCGGAAAGCTCATGCGTAACGCCGACGGCTACCAAATCAACAGCCAGCGCTAAATCACCGACCCGCCGCGCTTCCCGTTCCCGCTTCCGACATCCTCTACAGCAATCGGGAATCAGGAACCGGAACTCCATCAAATAGCCTGCTCACAGGCACATCAATTACCGTGGGCGCTCTCACATGTTCACGTTCATCTTACGGCAAGCAGAGGCTCACTCAGTCGGACGAACGGCCGGGCCGAGCCGTGGGTCCCTTATTGATCAGTTGACCAACGCGGGGGCGGGGCGTCAAACTATCATCATCCTTGGGACCTGAGTCTAACGCCCGCACTCATGCCGACTTCGTGCGTGTCAGGCATTGCGTCGCGGTCGGGTGGTCACCGCCTTACCGCCGAGAGATCGTCCGGGTCGGTCAGACCGCCGCCGTTCGGGTCAGTGGTTTGACTGCTCTTGGCAATTGCTTCTTCTGCGTGCTTGTTGAGGACGATGATGCTGATACGACGATTGGCCGGGTCATCCGGATGGTCCGCCTTGAGCGATACGATCGACGACAGGCCTACGACACGTAAGACCTTTGCTTCGCCCATGCCACCCGCGATCAGTTCGCGGCGTGCAGCGTTGGCGCGGTCGATAGACAGCTCCCAGTTGCTGTAGCCACGCTCGCCTGTTGAATAAGGGCGAGCATCCGTATGACCGGCCAGGCTGATATGGTTGGGAACCCGATTGAGAATCGATCCAATCGTCTGTAGCAACTCCCGAGTATAGAGCTGCAACTCCGCGCGTGCGAGCGCGAACATTGGTCGGTTCTGCTCGTCAACGAGCTGTATGCGCAGACCCGTGGTCGTCAGATCGAGCAGGACTTGATGCTTCAGCTGGCGCAGACCCGGACTCATATCGATGGCATTACTAATTTGTCGCTGGATGTCCTTGAAGCGTCGCGCCTCGGAGGATTCGTTGTATTGCTCTGCCGACTGCAGACTGATTGTCGTCTTACGCGCATCGACGTCACCACGCTTTACCTGGCCCGTATGCTTTGTCGGGTCGGTGCCAGCGCCCTTCACTACGTTCGAGCTATCGCCGCTTCCGGATCCGCCTGGCATTGTGATCTTCAAGGGCGAATGCAAATCCAGGACCAGTCCAGTTTGGTCCCCTTTGGTCGTGGAGCCAAGCAACCACATGAGTAGAAAGAAGGCCATCATTGCGGTGACAAAGTCGGCGTAGGCGATCTTCCAGGCGCCCCCGTGATGACCACCACCACCCCGCTTGATGCGCTTGACGATAATCGTGGCCTTGACCGTGTCCTTCATGACTATTCGGCCTGCTCGTCATCCAGAATTGCCTGGAATCGGTCAAACGGCGTAGCCCGACAGGTAGGTATCACTTGCTCTTGGACTGCTTCACATGGGTTTCGAGCTCGACGAACGTTGGACGCTCGGTGCTGTACAGAACCTTTCTGCCGAATTCGACCGCCAGCGCGGGGGCATATCCATTGAGATTGGCGAGTAGGGTGACTTTGATGCATTGGAAGACCTTGGCAGACTCGTCCAGCTTGGTTTCGATTAGGCTGGATAGTGGTCCGACAAAACCATAGGCCAGCAAAATGCCCAGGAAGGTCCCCACCAGCGCGTGCGCAATCATCATGCCGAGCTCGGCGGGCGGAGCACCGACCGACTCCATGGTGTGTACCACCCCCATGACCGCGGCGACGATGCCAAAGGCCGGCATGCCGTCGCCAAGCCGAGCTATGCAGTGTGCTGGGATCGCGCCTTCGTGATGGTGCGTTTCCATCTCGTGATCCATCAGACTCTCGATTTCAAACGCATTGAGGTTGCCCCCGACCATTAATCGCAAATAGTCGGTCAGGAATTCGACCGCGTGGTGATCCGCCAGGACTTGCGGATACCTCTGAAACACCGCGCTCGAATTGGGGTTTTCGACATCGCCCTCGATTGCCATCAAGCCCTCTTTGCGGACCTTATTGAGCAATTCGTAGAGCAGAGCCATCAATTCCATGTACAGCGCCTTGGATTGCCCGCCCCCCTTGAACACCGTGGGCAGGGCTTTCACAGTTGCTTTCACGGCCTTTCCGGTGTTCCCTACCAGGAATGCCCCTAGCGCGGCCCCCCCGATCATGAGCAATTCAAGCGGCTGAAACAGCGCCGCCAAATGCCCGCCGGCCATGGCAAATCCGCCAAATACGGAGCCGATAACGACGACATATCCCACAATGACAAGCACAGATGATCCCTTTTCCTGACGCAGTGCTGCTCGGCGATTCGGGCAATACACGCTCTTCAAAAGACCCGTCGATGGGCGCGCAATGAGCACAATGGCTGAACTGGCGAGCCCTCGACCTCTTCCTGCAGTTACGGCTCTCAGGCAGAAAACGTGAGAGATCGAACGGACAATCACCTTGACAAACAGCGGTGAGCTCTGCAACGGACAGCGAGTTTGCGCTCGCCCGCTCGCGACGTTTGGCATCTGCCTGTTCAATAAACAGAGACCAAAAACCCGCAGTCCTCCACGTTTCGAGTATGGATCGCCGCAAGTAGAGTTGGGCAACGCAGATCGACCAACGCTCGCGGGGATCATATTGACCGGCCGACGAAAAATACCTTTGCTTGAGCGCTTCGCCTCGCTGCCGTGGTGGAGCAGCGCCGCGGCATCGGCTTTGCTATACGGCGGCGAAAAATTGGTGGTAGGGGCCGCCGCTGGGACCCAAACCGCCCTGCCGATCTTGGTTCATGGCCTGGCTGATGTTGCCGGGCCGCTCTCATGCTTACTGCTGATTGCAGCCATTTATCAGGCATACCGCGCTTCTCTGCGACACCGATCTGTCGTCGATCGGCACGACATAAAGTGTATCCGCGATATGGCATGGCCGGACTTCGAACGACTTTTGATCGAAGCGTTCCGCGGCGATGGCTTCCAGATCGCCGAGCGTGGCAACAGCATTGTGCATGGAAGCGCCGATCTGATCTTTTACAAGTCGGGAAGGAAATCTGCCGTCGTTTGTAGGCGTTGGAAAATCACACCGGTCGATGTGAAATCGCTCGCAGAGCTTGCCAGAGCGATGGATACGGATGATGCGCACCTTGGCATTTTTGTCAGCAGCGGCGAATACACCGTGGAGGCACACGCGTTTGCGCGCGCCCACGCTATGCAACTGATCGATGGGAACGCGCTCGCGGCACTATTCGCGAGAGTAGCGGTGCGGCTCGCCACAGACTCGTCGCTTCTGGAGCCCGAACCGTGTCCGTCGTTGATGGCCCAGCCTCTAACGTCGCCTCATCCGGTGTGCCCGCGTTGTGGTGGCGAGATGGTGCGCCGTCGGGTCAAGCACGACCCAGTGGGCAGCAACGAATTTTGGGACTGCATAGGCACCGACAACTGCGGCGGTATCAGGCCGATTGGTCGATTGGCGGTGAAAGCTTCGCGTGAGACACCCACATCCGTCACATGAGATGCCTTGCACTCACCCTGTCTGGCTTCGGTCATGGCCTTAGCGACAGTTCCGATGTTCCGCCAGAGGGCTATGGGATGGAGTCGGCGCCAATCGTCTAAAGTTTCTCTGCGGTATGCCGTAAAGCCGAAGAAGAGCGGAAAAACTCACTGGAACGATTCGCTCTCGAATCCAGCACAACAACATATCTACCATTCAGAGCGATGGCTGATAGACGGTATTCCCAATGATCAAGAGTTACTTACCGCGCTGCGATGAGAGGCAGGCACCACATTGGGCATGGGCCGATGGGATCGGGCGACAAGACTGGGGCATTTCCGTCACCGTGATGCTACTGGCTGCCATATTGCCCAGGGTGGCCTGCGGAGCAGGGGCGCCAGCAGGCACCATCGTCCAAAACGTCGTCACTGTGAGCTATTCCATTGGGACCCATTCCAATTTGCAGATTACATCGGCGCCTGCCAGCTTCATGGTTGCTGAAATCATCAATGTGACGCTCACATCCCAGGACGCGGGACCCGTGACTGTTGGGTCGCCCGATCGAAATGGGGCGTTGACGTTTGTGCTGACCAACACAGGGAACGCTACGGAATCTTTTTCGCTTGCCAGAAATGACTCTTTGTCAGGCGACAACTACGATCCCCTCATCGGGAGCGCGGGTGGAATCTTCCTGGAAAACGGTCTTCAGCCTGGATTTCAGGCATCCGGCCCGAATGGCGACACCTTGTATGTGCCCGGCGCCAATGACCCTGTGCTGGGAGCCGACGCGTCGCGACTCGTCTATGTTGTCAGCGATACCCCGCCTTCCCTCGGAGTGGGCAGCATTGGGAAATCGATGCTGACGGCTGTGTCTACCCGGCACGGTGCCGCTGGCGCGCTGCCGGGGACCACTTTTTCGGGTGCTGGCCCCAGCGGCTCGGATCTCGTCGTGGGTAACAGCCGCGCCCAGGCCACTCAGATTTCGAGCTATGTCGTCGGGGGGGTTGTCGTCTCAATAAACAAGACTGTACTCGCGGTCGTCGATTCCACCGGCGGGTCGACGGTAAGCCCTGGGGCGCTGCTGACATACCAGATTCAAGTCAACGTGGCGGGTAGCGGAATGGCACAAAATGTCATGCTGAACGATCCCATCCCAGCCAACACCACCTATGTCGCGAACAGCCTCAGCGTGGATGGTGTTCCCCGCACTGACGCGGTCGATTCGGACAACGCTGATTTTTCAGGGGGGGCGGTCCGTGCGAATTTTGGTAACACGTCCGCTCCGACCCATCACGTCGTCCAATTTCGTGTCACTGTCAATTGATTGTCAAACAAGGCGCCTGAAATGTACATCCTATTCATTCTTTCCTTGCTCATCCCCCTTGCCGCAACAGCGGGTACCCCACAGCAGGCGCCGATCGTCGTCCGGACGGTCGTGGAAGCCGAAGTGCCGGTGAAATCGGCCCAAGGCAAGATCGAGAAGAAGCGCATTCCTGTCAGCAAGGCACCCCCTGGGAACGAAGTGATCTATACGACCACTTTCACGAATCAAGGGGACAAGCCGGCCGGCAATATCGCCATCATCAATCCGATTCCCGCACATACGACCTACCTCAGCGGAACCGTGTTTGGCGACAACACCGAGGTGACCTATTCGTCGGACGGCGGCAAGACCTATGCGGCGCCGGAGCAGCTCAGGATCAAGACGCCGGACGGGCGAGAGCGGCAGGCGCTGCCGAGCGAGTACACGCATATCCGGTGGATATACAAGGGGGATCTCGCTGTCGCGAAGGTGGGGACCGTAGGGTTTCGTGCGGTGGTTAACTGATCAGGTGGCCGCGTAAAGGGCTTGAAGAGGGGCAAGACGCTCGCCTTAATGGCCATCGGCAAGAGGAAACAAATGAAAAACTATAAATTGATGCGTCGATTGCTTACAGGTCGCGCCACTCTCGTGGTCCTAGGGCTCATTCTCGCTGCGGCGGTTCCAAAGGCCTATGCTGGCGGGACACCTTCAGGCACCACGATCAGTAACACGGCGACGCTAAGTTTCTCGGTCGGGGGTGTCTCACAGCCGACCATCGGCTCGTCGCCCACTGGCAATACGTCGGGGGCAGGTACCGCCACAACTTTCGTGGTCGACAAGAAGGTCAATCTGACGGTCGTCGCGACAGACGGCACATTTGTCAGCGTCTCTCC
>Ga0075030_100006127_pt1 | contig 10792 bp, 10 predicted proteins | sample LitLauG_LLR_2012_FD_71393 | JGI IMG/M metagenome (GOLD analysis project Ga0075030, IMG submission 71393) | Freshwater sediment microbial communities from Pennsylvania, USA - Little Laurel Run_MetaG_LLR_2012 | ecosystem: Environmental > Aquatic > Freshwater > Creek > Sediment | place: USA...
TTGCATCGACGGCTTCGAAAACCTTCCCTCTGGCCAATTCACAGCCATACAACTTTCTCAATCTGGACTTTTATGCGCAGGACACATGGAAGGTGACGCGCACATTGACCTGGACGTTCGGCGTCCGCGACACGTACAATTCGAATCCATTGAATCCACACAACGCCGTGGCGCGCCTCGCCGGGTCCTTCGATTCCATTCCCCACGATGTGAATCAGCCGCTGAGCCAAGTAATCCGGACGCAGCAGGCAACGATTTTCGCCGCCACGCCCGCCGCGATCCTACAGCCCAGAACCGCCATCGCCTGGCAGATCGCGCCGCACACGGTGGTGCGCAACGGGTTTGGTCTGTTCAGCGACATCTTGCCGGGCAGTGTCGTCGACCCCGTGGGCACCAACCCTCCCTATTCGAAGACATTTCAGGGCGGTTTGCTGGGCACCGCTGGAGGAGTAGCAGTTGCGCCGGGAGTTCCGAACAGCGCCATCGATGCTACGGTGACGGCAAATCAGCTCTTCAACTCAGGCTTCGCTCAAGGCCAGCTTTCCTGCGCGTCCGCTTTGTCAAATTCGAATACTTGCCTTCCGCCGATTTCGATCACCGCTGTTCCGGATGGCAAGCTCCATGCGCCTTACTTTATGCAGTGGAGTTTGGCCGTGGAACATCAAGTCGGCACCGCACTCAATCTGCGAGCGCAGTATGTAGGCACACGCGCGGTCAACCAGCCCTATCAGACGCAAGTCAACGGCTACCAGACGGTCTGCGAGGGCTGCTTCGCGCCATTCCCCTACGAGCAGCCGAAAGATCCGCGTTTCGGGCCAGTAACACAATTGAGCACCGGTGCGAATAGCCACTACAACGGTCTCCAGTTAACGGCCGACAAGCGGTTAGGGCACGCCATTCAGGTCCAGGCCAATTACACGTGGAGCCGTTGTATGGATACGGTCTCAAACGGGGGATTCCTGCCGTTCGCTGCAGGAGCGATCCTGTCGCCGCTGCCAGGTGAGCTTGGCCGCCAATACGGTCCTTGCGATTACGATGTGCGCCACAACTTCACAGCCCAGTATGTTTATCAGTTGCCGATCAAATTCCGGAACCGCATGGTGGCACGAGCCCTGAACGGATGGCAGGTCTCAGGCACCGTGTTCTGGCATAGCGGCTTACCGTTTTCAGTTTTGAGCGCGCCGTATTCCGCCAACGGAAACGGCATCGTTCAGGGCAGTGGCCCGCAGTACGCCAGCGTGATTCCCGGCGTACCGCTGTACGAACACAACCCGATCCCTGGCGTCACTCAACCTGGAACCATCCAATGGCTCAATCCTGATGCGTTTGTTTCGGCTGTCGATCCGAGTACCGGAGCCTGCGCCGGCGGCGACAGTCCGAAGAACTGCCAGTTCGGCAATCTCGGCCGGAACGCGTTACGCGGTCCCGATTTCGTCTGGAGCGACCTGTATCTGACCAAGTGGTTCCAGTTGACCGAACGCGTGAAGCTACGCATCGACGGTCAATTCTTCAATGTCTTCAATCATCCGAATTTTGGACTCCCGGTCTTTGGGTACGCAGGAATTCCAGGGAAGCCTTCCACCCAAACCGGATTCGGCGCGCTCAGCTATCCGACTTCTCCCCCGACCGGGCTGTTAGGTGTTGGGCTGGGCGGCGACAGTTCGCCCCGGATGCTCGCGTTTCAGGCCAGGTTGGAATTCTGACGGCAGCCCGGCCCAGGCGGGAGCCTGTAGGTTCCGCTGCTCGAAAAACGTTCGCTGCGGTTCATCATGGCCAAGTTTCAAACGGCGATCACACGTGCCCGCTTCGTCTACTCGCCATACACCGCGACTGAGATGCAGGGTTTCGCCCAAGTGCTGGCGGATGCGATCCGGGTCCGTATCCAGAGCGGGCAGAACATCTACGACCAGGCGGCGGCACCTCTGAAGCCTGGACTGCCGGGCTGGCGTGGCTACGCGGATTACAAGGCGGCGCGTGGTCTGAATCCCGTCCGTGACTGGACCTGGAGCGGGCACACCCTGAGGTGCCTCAAGGTGCTGACCGCGAATGAAAATCGCGCGGCGATTGGGTTTCTCGACGAAGCGCTTCCTGGCCGGCGAATGACAGCTTCGCAGATCGCCGCCTTCAATAATCGGCGCGAGGCGCAGTGGGGCGTGTCTCCGCGCGACCGCCAGGCGGTTCTCGCCGCGTTCCAGGCGCGTCCCTTCGTGATGCTCAAGGCAGCTTGAAATGGCAGACCAAGCAGAGCGCGTAATCCTCGAAGCCGAGGATCAGGTCACCCCGGTGGTGGACAGGGCCAACGCAGGGGGCCGATGGCAATGTCTGAGGCCGAAAAGCGGGAACTGGCGGTTCGTAAGGAGGAGGCAGCAGCGCAGCAAGCCTACCAGATCAGACTTGACCTGGCCGTCCAGTTGGCAGGCATCGAAGCGGAGCGGATATCGAAAGAAGAGAACGCGGCCAAGCGCTCCGTCCTGGCTGCGCAGGCGCAGAAGGACCTGTTCACTGAAATCGCGCAGGCGCAGGATCAGTTATTGGATTAATTCCGGTTGCGTAAACAGAAAATGATCGAAATAATAGTGCATCAACAGAACGCTGAGCACTACTACGAAATAACTTTGGTCGGCAGCCAACGGGGTCAGCGCCCGCACCAGCACGGTCAAGAGGACGAGAACTCCCGTCGCCACCAGAAAGCACAGGTAATACGGCAGCATACTGTTCCGGCGAATGAGCTGGCGCAGGAACGGATTGTCGACTTCGCCCCGCTCATCGCGTAAGCGATTGAGAAGCCATAGCAGGAACAGATATTGGAAGGAGTGCCAGGTGTTATACCCCTGAAAGAGGACATCCAGATTCGATCCCAGGGGCAGACAGAATGACACCACCGTGGTGATGCCGATCAACAGAGTTTTGGGATAACTGGCGCGACGCTGGCGGAATTCGAGAGCCGTCTTGGCAAGCCAACCGGCCAGGCACCCGGCGAAAACCACGCCCGCAACTATCGGCAGATGCAGCGGCCGCACCCAGTCAGGGTACGGAAGCACTACTCCCCCCACATGGAACTGCCGCAGCGATAGCTTGTAGAGACCGATCGGATACATCCCCGTCAGGATCAATCCATAATCCAAAGCCCGGGACCAGAGCCCCTCCTTGCTGCCGCTGCGCGTGCGATAGCAATCCGTCAGATAGATGATCTGGTGCAAGACGTGGAGCGATGCCCAGGTAAAGAAGAACGTGATCAGCAGGGTGTACTGTTTCACGCCCAGATAGACAACACCCAGCGGCAACAGAAACGCCAGCTTCGAATACCACCGGTGGCGCGCACGGAAGCGCTTGTCGAGAAATGTGTAGGTAACGGTGGAAAATAAGTGGGGACCACCGATCAACGCGGCCACGGTGATGTTGATCAAGTCGATGGCCTGCTGGGGCTTCATCCAGCCGGAGATTTCGGCCGCCCACGCCACCAGAAAGGGCAGTGGGACCAGCAGGGCGCTGAAAATCAGCAGTGGCAGGTCCCACGACGGTTTATAAATCCACCCGGGACTGCGAAGCGGTACGAGGCTTGGTGAGGTGGCGAAAGCGGCCATAGCGAAAATCATACGCCAGACTGACCGAGAATTCACCCCCGCCGAAGAGCCGGAACAGAATTAACCGATTCCCCGGGCAGCCGGGGAGGCAAACTGCGACAAGAGCCCTCCGCTTGCGGACCCCGGATTCCGGGCCATTTCCGCTGGGACGGTGGCCTCCTGCCGGCACTCCTGTAAGCCCCCCATCCTGCGTGGAACGCCCCTCATCCGGCGGAGGGGCGGCCTGGCATGTTAAACTGAGATTTTCTATATCACCTGAGATTTTCTACATCACCTGAGGTTTTCGTGGCGAGAATCACCCGGAAAGAACTTAAGTCGGATAAGTTTGCGCTCGAAGTCGAGCATGGTTTAACGTTTTTTGAAGAGCACCAGAAGGAAATCGTCCGCTACGGGGGTATCGCCCTGGCGCTGGTCGCGGTCTACTTTGGAATCCGATTGTACACGGGCCGCCAGCATGGGTTCCGGGAGGCTGCGCTGGTCAAGGCGATCCAGGTCCAGGAGACCGGCATCGGCGCCTTAGTGCAAGGCGCGTCCCCTACCTTCCCCACGCAGCAAGTGAAGGACGAGGCAGCATTGAAGGCCTTTTCCGATTTGAAGAAATCGTACCCCGGTGCCGAGGAAGCGGCGATCGCGGAATACTACCTGGGCGCGATCCGTTCCGATCAGGGTAATCTGGCGGAGGCCGAGAAGAGTTTTCAGGAAGTGGCACAAAAGGGCGACGAGAAGTACGCGTCGTTGGCGAAGTTGTCGCTGTCGGAAGTCTACTTTGCGGAGGGTAAACCGGACCAGGCGGAAAAAACCTTGCGCGATTTGATGGCGCACCCCACCATCTTCGTTTCTTCCGAACAGGCCCAGATTGGGCTGGCGCGAGGCATCCTGCAAAGCAAACCGGCGGAGGCGCGCAAGCTGCTCGACGGGCTGAGAAACCGTCCTGGGTCGGTAGGCCAGTTGGCAATCACGCTTTACGGCGAGTTGCCCCCGCAATAACCCCGGAATTGTCATGCTGGCGCGTCTTCGGTTTGCCGTAGCGCGAAGCAGGGGACGGCGCTACCCGGAACCAGCGCACCCTTACCGCAACCCTTTTCAGAGGGATCGCGACCGCGTGGTGCACGCCCGCGCCTTCCGCCGCCTCGAGGCCAAGACCCAGGTCTTTACTCCGGGCCTGTCCGATCACTTCCGCAACCGGCTCACCCACACCATAGAAGTAGCGCAGATCGCCCGCACGCTGGCCAATGTCCTTCAGCTCGATGAGGATTTGACCGAGGCGTTGGCCCTGGTTCACGATATCGGCCATCCGCCCTTCGGGCACGCCGGCGAGGACGAACTCAACCGTCGGATGGGGGACTTTGGCGAGTCATTCGATCACAATTTGCATGCCCTTCGGATCGTGGAAAGTTTTGAGCAGCGGTACGCACGGTTTCCGGGACTGAACCTGACGTTCGAGGTTCGAGAGGGCATGGTCAAGCACTCTCACGACTTCGGGCCGGGTGAGAATGCCCGGCTCGATGAGTACCTGCCGGGCCTGAGACCCCCGCTCGAGGCGCAATTAATCGACTTGGCAGACGAAGTGGCCTACAATACCGCCGACCTGGACGATGCCTTCTCGGCGGAAATGCTGACGGCCGAAGACGTGGCCGAATGCGTTCCTCTATACCGCACGATTTTCGAAACCGTGGAGACGCAGTTTCCGGGCGCCACCAGCCGCGAGCGATTCCACGAGATCCTGCGCCAGCTCATCGATCTTCTGGTCTCCGGCTTGATCGAGGGCACGGTGGAACAAGCCCGCCAGGCCGGCGTCGAAACCGCGGAAGAGGTCCGGTCGGTGGCCCGCCGGCTGGCATCGTTCACTCCGGAAGCGGCGGAAACCAGCCGGCAATTGAAACGTTTTCTCCACGCCAAGGTGTACGACTCGCCGGCATTGATGGCGGGGCGCGCCCGCTCGGTGCAAATGGTAGGCGAACTTTTCCAGTTCTTTCTGGACCATCCCGACCGGCTGCCCCAGCCCTACCGCGAGCAGGATGGACCAGAGCCGGCGTATCGGGTTGTGTGCGACTATATCGCCGGAATGACCGATGGTTTTTTCGGCAGGACTTACGAACAGCATATCGGCGACGGCGGAAGCCCTATTCTTCCACGGGTGTGAAGTTGGAGAGCTCGGCTTCGCGGACGCCGTACAGTTTCAGCAGTTGACGGCGGATCTGTTCGCCTATCCGCTCCGGTTGTTCCCCCCGGTCGTGCTCCACTTCGACTTTGAAGAATAGATTTGTTCGGCTCATCGCTAGACTGTTCCCACCTTCTATACTAAGAAAGATGCCTTGTGCCATCTGCCAGCAGCGCCGTCCGAAACGGTTTTGTGCGGGAGTGCGCGGCGACATCTGTACCATCTGCTGCGGGACGGAACGCGAGGTGACGGTCACCTGCCCGCTCGATTGCGAATTCCTCCAGGACGCGCGGCGTCATGAAAAGCCAGCTCCTCTGGAAGCTTCCGAGCTCCCCAACCAGGATATCCGGGTTTCGGAAAAGTTCCTGCAGGATCACGAAGACCTTCTACTGTTCCTGGCGCATGTCTTGAGCCAAGCGGCGGTCGGAACTCCCGGCGTGGCCGACTTCGACGTGCGAGCGGCGCTAGAGGCGTTGATCCGGACGTATCAGACTCTCCAGTCCGGGGTTTACTATGAAACGCGGCCGGATAACGCTTTGGCGAATACGCTCTTCAACAGAGTGCAAGACGCACTCACGGAGTTTCGCGCTCAGGAACACAAGAAGCTGGGACTGGCAAAAACCCGCGATGCCAGCGTGTTGGGGCTGCTCGTGTTTTTCCAGCGGCTCGAACTCGACCGCAACAACGGCCGCCGCCGCGGACGCGCCTTCATCAATCTGCTGGAGACTTTTTATTCCGCGTCGGAGCGGTCGCCCGAGCCGTCCAATTCTCTGCTCGTAATACCCTGAGCGGAGAATTTCACGAGGCTGGGGCGATTAAGGCGTCGAGAGTCGCCTGCGCGATGGGATGATAGGCCGGGCGAGCGTGCCGGTAAATACGCTGCGCGCGCGCGCGGCCTTCGGGGGTTTTCAAAAGCTCGGTGTAAATCGGCTTCAGGAATTTGCGCCGCCCCACCGATCCCAGGAAGCGTTCGAGCGCGGGAAAGGCCGGCTCGTATTGCGCGCGAACGGACATCAGCAGCCACTGGTGCAGAATTTCGGAATTTCCCGACTGGCTGAAATGGAATTCGCGATCGAGGCGCGCCAAGTCGGGTTGTTCCAGGATGCGCAGGAAGTGCAGCCATTCCTGCGTACTCCAGCGGGCGGTCTCGATGGACTGGCCGCGCTGCCAGCGGGACGCTTCGGCCTCGATCCGGGAGAAGGCGTCGGAATGCGGATCGGCGGCGGCGCCGGGAACGCCGGGCTGGAAGATCCAGTCCGCCAGCGGAACCGGGTTGGGCAATTCGCGGCGCAGGTACTCCAGGAAATCGGCGGTAGTGATGCTTTGGAAGGCGAAGTGGTCGAAGTAGGAGCGGAGGAAGATATCGAACTTCTCGCGGCCGACTTCCCGCTCGATGGTGCGCAACAGGAGCGCTCCTTTTTCATAGGGCACCAGCGTGCAGCCTTCGTCGGGATCCCGTCCCTCCAGGGGAAGGTGGAGGACGCGATCGGATACCGGGAGCGAAGCCATTTCGCGATCCAATTCGCGGCGGCCGAGCGTGGCCTCCATCTGCTCCCGTGCGGGGCCATACACCTTTTCGAGGATGCGCCGCTCTAGGTAGACGGTGAACCCCTCGTTGAGCCAGAAGTCGCTCCAGGTCGCATTGGTTACCAGGTTGCCCGACCACGAATGGGCGAGTTCGTGGGCCACCAGCGCGACCAGGCTCTTGTCCCCGGCAAGGATGGTAGGAGTGGCGAAGGTGAGGCAGGGATTCTCCATGCCGCCGTAGGGAAAGCTGGGAGGGAGCACCAGCAGGTCGTAGCGGCCCCAACGGTAGGGTCCGTACATCTCCTCGACGGCGCGCATCATGGCTTCGGTGTCGGCGAATTCGCGCGCGGCCGCATCCACCAGGACGGGTTCGGCGAAGACTCCGGAACGCTCGCTGAGGGAACGGAACTCCAATTCGCCCACGGCCAACGCGATCAGGTAGGAGGGGACGGGGTGCTGCATGCGGAAATGCTCGCCCGCCCTTTCCGCCGCCATGACGGCCTGCAGTCCCTGGGGCGCACGCACACGCCCCTGGAAAGTGACGCGGACGGACGGAGTGTCCTGCAGCGGAATCCAGCTTCGGGCATGGATGGCCTGCGACTGCGTGTAAAGGAAGGGATGGCGCTTGCCGGCGGTTTGCGCCGCGTCGAGCCATTGCAGTCCGGATGCAGCCGGCCCCGTAGCGTATCGGACGCGAACCCAGGAAGCGCCCGCCCGCAGTGCGATGCGGAGCGGAGAACCGAGAACCGCATCGCGCGCCCCCAGTTCGAAACCGGCGGCGTTTTCCACGGAGTGAATCTCCAGATCGCGCGTGTCGAGCACCAGTTCGGGCTCCGCCGTAGGCTCGAACCGGAGAGTTACCGAACCATCCAATATCTTTCGGTCAAAGTGAACATCGAGATCGAGTTCCAGGTGCCGCACGCGGATGAGATCGGGCCGCGACCAGGAGTGAACATCCATAGGTTCCATGTTAGAATCATTCTGCCCCTCCTCCTAGTTTCAACTAGACAAGGTTCTTTAGGATCGATCGCACATTCTTATGCAGAAACCGGGCTCCAAGCGGGTGGTCGCTGTGGTGAACGACCTGTTCTTCTCCAGCAAGCTCATCGAAGTGGCCAAGCGCAGCGGCCTTACGCTGGAGTTTGTGAAGGAGGAGAAAGTGCTGATGGAGAAGGCTCATGAAAAACCTTCGCTCATCATTTTCGATCTGAACTTTGAAGATGTGCGGCCGCTGCACCTGATTTCGAGACTCAAGGCCGGGCCGGAAACCAAGGGGATCAGCCTGATCGGGTATCTCTCGCACATTCAGGTGGAATTGAAGCAGAAGGCGCAGGAAGCCGGCTGCGACATGGTGATGGCGCGATCGGCGTTCTCGCAGAATATGCCGCAGATATTCAAGCGGCATGCGGGGATCGGGTAGGGCCTTCACCCTCTGCAGCGCCGCCAACGAGCGCTCCTCTTACTGCGACGGCGACGACGGCCCCGGTTTGACTTGCCTTCCCCCCTCGGCTATCCTGAGATTTCGCGGTAGAGGTGCGGCGGCCATCAGTAACCGGGCTGGCATTCCGATTGCGCTTCGGAGGCTCGGGGAAAGGGGCCGGTCAGTTTCCGCCGAAGCCGGCTGGGGAAGCTCAATCCCTCTCGGTTGGGGAGTTCGGTTAACACCGGCTCACTGTCATCCGTCTCTCAGGCGGGTGGAGCGCTATCGGGAATGAATCACGCCGGCAGTCCGGGCGTTCTTTCCTTCCTTTTGCCTCCCCCCTGGTCGCAGCTATGGAGCTATTCGCACTCACGCGCGCCCTGATCGATCTCGAATCGGTCACCGGCAATGAACTACAGGCCGGCAATTTCCTCTTCGATTATCTCGGGCCGTTAGCCCGCGCGTACGGCGGCCACGTGGAGCGCACCGAAGTCGAGCCCGATCGCTTCAACATCTTTGCCCACTGGGGTGAGGCGCTCGCCGTCACGCTTTCCACTCACATAGATACCGTGCCGCCTTTCTTCGGTTGGCGCGAAGACCAGACCCACATTTACGGGCGCGGCGCTTGCGATACCAAGGGGATCATCGCCTGCATGATCAAGGCCGCGGAAGCGCTGCTCGAAACCGGCCAGCGGGATTTCGGTCTCCTGTTCGTGGTCGGCGAGGAGCGCAATAGCGCCGGCGCCTATCACGCCGCCCGCGCGGCTCGCGGCTCGCGATTTATCATCAATGGAGAGCCGACGGAAAACAAGCTGGCGGTCGGCTCCAAAGGCTCGCTGCGCTACGAAGTCGCTGCCAGCGGCAAGATGGCCCACTCCGCCTACCCCGAGCTCGGCGATTCGGCGATCCACAAACTCATCGACGCCCTGGCCGAAATGCGCCGCCTTCCGCTCCCGGTCGATCCCCTGCTCGGCCCCAGCACTCTGAACATCGGCACCATCTCCGGCGGCCGCGCGCCCAACGTCATCGCCGATGAGGCCCGCGCCGAAATCCTCGTTCGCCTCGTCGGCGATTCTACGGAAACCAAACAGGCCCTCGCCCGCGCTGTCGAAGGCCACGCCCAACTCCTCGAGGTGCTCGAAATCCCCGCCCTCCGTTTGGGTTCGCTCGATGGGCTGGAAACCACTGTCGTCGCGTTCACCACCGATATCCCGGCCTTCGGCGGCCAGTGGGGCGAGCCCTTCCTCATTGGACCCGGCACCATCCACGTTGCGCACACGCTCGATGAGTGTGTGCCAAAAGACCAATTAGTCCAAGCCGTCCATATTTATCAGGACATGGTAGAGCAATTATGCAGACGCGTATCGAAGTAGGCATTCTCGGCGCCACCGGCATGGTGGGCCAGCATTTCATCAAGTTCCTCCAAGGCCACCCTTGGTTCGATCTCAAGTGGCTGGGGGCCAGCGACCGCTCCGCCGGTAAGAAATACAAGGACGCCATGACCTGGCACCTCGCCGGCGCCACACCGGAATCGGTTGCGGGCCTCACCGTGGAGGACTGCCAACCCGGCCATGCCCCGCGCCTGCTGTTCTCCGCCATGGATGCCTCCGTGGCCACGGAAATCGAGCAGGCCTTCGCCCAGGCCGGGCACATCGTGGTCTCGAATTCCCGCAACCATCGTATGGACCGCGACGTGCCGCTGCTCGTCCCCGAAATCAATCCCGACCACCTCAAGTTGATCCCCGGACAGCAGCGTGCCCGCGGCTGGAAAGGCCAGATCGTCACCAATCCCAACTGCTCCACCATCACCCTCACCATGGCCCTGGCGCCGCTGAAGCCGTTCGGCATCACCAAGGTGATCGTGACCACGCTGCAGGCCGTGTCCGGCGCCGGCTATCCCGGCGTCGCTTCCATGGATATCGTCGGCAACGTCATCCCCTTCATCGGTGGTGAGGAGGAAAAGATGCAACAGGAAACCCAGAAGATCATGGGGGAGTTCCGCGGCGACCATATTGAGCCGCTGGCGGCCCGGGTAAGCGCCCACTGCAATCGCGTTCCCGTGGTCGACGGACACACCGTCACCGTCTCGGTAGAATTATC
>Ga0075030_100006128_pt1 | contig 10792 bp, 10 predicted proteins | sample LitLauG_LLR_2012_FD_71393 | JGI IMG/M metagenome (GOLD analysis project Ga0075030, IMG submission 71393) | Freshwater sediment microbial communities from Pennsylvania, USA - Little Laurel Run_MetaG_LLR_2012 | ecosystem: Environmental > Aquatic > Freshwater > Creek > Sediment | place: USA...
GAGCGCATCATCATCGGCATCGACGCTGACAATGACGATTTCAGCGCGTCCGTTTACGCGCCGCACCAGGCTCTCAAGTCGGTCCGCCGGCAGATGCCGGGGGCTTTTGGGGTAGTGAACGAAGCCCACAAAGCGAGCGCCGCCCACAAGCGCTGCATCGAGCGCCTCGGGGGTGGTGATGCCGCAAATCTTAGCTTCGGCCATACGCCCATCAGGTAGCGATGAAAGCTCTGGTCGTCACCACGCTGAGAGCGCAGCCTTTGGCCAAAAGCAAAGTCTACTCAGCGGCAAGGGCGCTCTGCGCGCGCTCCGGACCCCGCCAACTGGCGGGGGCCTCGCCCATGCCTGAATGGTCGGCGCCAGCGACCCTTTCTGGATGACGCAAGGCTTGGGGGGGCGCGTCGGCGCCCTTACCGCGCTTCTTTTTGGGGCAGCGTTTACGACCGCGTCTTCAAGAGGTCGCGGATTTCGGTCAGCAGCTTCACGTCGGCAGGGATTTCTGCGATCGGGGCGGGGACTGCTTCTTCCTTACGCTTCATCGAGTTCATCGCCTTGATGATGAAGAAGAGCACGAAGGCGACGATGATGAACTTGATTGCGGCGTTGATGAACTTGCCGTAGCTGATCGCGGTTTCAGGCGCTGCCGCCATATAGCCCGGCGCGCCCGCTGTTCCGACGGCGGCGGTCGCTGGATGCAGCACCAGCTTTAGAGTGCTGAAATCAATGCCGGCGAGCGCCAACCCGATCGGGGGCATAATAATGTCGTCCACAAGCGAGGACACAATCGCGCCGAAGGCTGCGCCAATGATCACACCGACAGCAAGATCAACAACGCTGCCTTTCATGGCGAATTCGCGGAATTCTTTAAGCATGGACATGCGGGCTCGCCTTTCGACAGATCCTGGTGGTGGTGCTTTGCCACCGTTCAGCGTCTGCTGCCAAGCACTTGATCGATGAGAAGAAAGCTTTCGCACCCGAACCATCCGGCAAAATGTCGGCTGAGCCGCGCCTGGCGCGTCTTAAGGGTTGCAAAGGAGGAACCCACCCCATGCGCTTTATGCTGCTAATGATCCCTGGCGGTTACGGGACCGCCGTGCCTGGAACCATGCCCGAGGCGAAGGCCGTCGAGGCGATGATGGCTTACAACAAACAATTGCAAGACGCCGGCGTACTGGTCGACCTCAATGGTCTCCATCCCCCCTCCATGGGCGCGCGCGTCGCGTTCAAAGGCGGCGCGCCCTTGGTCACCGACGGACCATTTGCTGAGAGCAAAGAGGTTCTGGGCGGCTATTGGATCATCGAGGTGAAATCGCGGGAAGCCGCAATTGCTTGGGCCAAGCAGTGCCCAGGCGGCGAAAACGAAGTGATTGAAGTGCGTCAGATCCAGGCGATGGAAGATTTTCCCGACGATGTCAGAAACGCCGCCGAGGGTTTCGACAAGATGCGCAAGGCTTAGGGCTCTTCGCCGCCATTGACTTTGAGGCGGAGTTCCTTGCCTGGCTTAAAGAAGGGCACGCGCTTGGCGGAAACCTTCACAGCAGCGCCGGTGCGCGGGTTGCGCCCGGTGCGGGCTTCGCGTTTGCGCACCGAAAACGCCCCAAACCCGCGCAGCTCGACGCGTCCGCCGGCAGCCAGCGCCTGGGCGATTTCTTCGAGCACGACATCCACGGCGTGTTCGACTTCGCTGGCCTTGAGCGGCTGAAACTCGTCTTGCAGGCGCGTCACCATTTCCGAGCGCAGCATGGGCATCCCCGTTCCCCCAAAGCGGTGTTCATTTAGGGCCCGGCCGGGTACCGACGTCAACGCCCAGCTGTTTGAATTTTAGAAAGAAAAAGGCCCGGCTTGGGGCCGGGCCTTGATCCGTTCCGCTTTGGTTGCGGGATTACTTCTTGTCGCCGCCGCCTTTGAGGGCAGCGCCGAGGATATCGCCGAGGGAAGCGCCGGAATCGGTGGAGCCGAACTGGGCGATGGCTTCCTTCTCGTCGGCCAATTCCATGGCCTTGATCGAAAGCGACACGCGCCGGCTCGATTTCTCGAACGAGGTCACCATCGCATCGATGCGATCGCCAACTGCGAAGCGGTCGGCGCGCTGCTCTTGGCGATCGCGCGAGAGATCGCCCTTGCGGATGAAGCTCCTAAGCGCATTGCCCTCGCCAAACGCCACTTCGATGCCGCCGGAGGCCACTTCCACCACTTCAACGGTGATGATCTGGCCCTTGCGGAAGTCCGCGTCCGACATCGGATCATTGGCGACTTGCTTGATGCCTAGCGAAATGCGCTCCTTCTCGGAATCGATGTCGAGCACCTTGGCCTTCACCACATCGCCCTTGTTGTAGCGCTGCAGCGCTTCTTCGCCCTGAGCGTCCCAGGCGATGTCGGAGAGGTGGACCATGCCATCGAGCTCGGGCGTCAGGCCAACGAAGAGGCCAAACTCGGTGATGTTTTTGATCTCGCCTTCAACCACCGCGCCAACCGGGTGAGCTTGGGCGAAGGCATCCCACGGATTGGGCTGCACTTGTTTGATGCCGAGCGAGATGCGGCGTTTTTCGCCGTCGACGTCTAGCACTTGCACGTCGACCTCTTGAGACGTGCTCAGGATTTTCGAGGGGTGCAGGTTCTTCTTGGTCCAGCTCATCTCGCTGACGTGCACCAGCCCTTCAACGCCTGGCTCGAGTTCAACGAAAGCGCCGTAATCGGTGATGTTGGTGACGCGGCCCTTGAAGGCGCCGCCGGCTGGGTATTTGGCGTCGACCCCGTCCCAAGGATCGCTCATCAATTGCTTCATGCCCAGCGAAATGCGCTGGGTATCGGGATTGATTTTGACGATCTGGACTTTCACGGTGTCGCCCACATTGAGCACTTGGCTCGGATGAGAGACCCGCTTCCAACTCATGTCGGTGACGTGCAATAGCCCGTCGATGCCGCCTAGGTCCACGAACGCCCCATAGTCGGTGATGTTCTTGACCACGCCTTCGCGGACTTCGCCTTCCTTGAGCTGACCCACGATTTCTGCGCGCTCACTGGCGCGGCTTTCTTCAAGCACGGCGCGGCGGGAGACAACGATGTTGCCGCGCTGGCGGTCCATTTTGAGGATCGCGAACGGCTGGGTGATGTTCATCAGCGGGCCAACATCGCGCACCGGGCGGATGTCGACTTGGCTGCCCGGCAAAAACGCCGAGGCGCCGCCGAGGTCGACGGTGAAGCCGCCTTTGACGCGCCCGACGATGGCGCCGCTCACAGTTTCTTGGGCGGCGAAATTCTTTTCAAGCCGTGTCCAGGCTTCTTCGCGGCGCGCCTTTTCGCGGCTGACGACGGCGTCGCCCAGCGCGTTTTCGATGCGATCGAGATAGACCTCGACGATGTCGCCTTGCTTGGGCGCGACCAGACCTTCTTCGGTAGCGAATTCGCGAAGCGGGATGCGGCCTTCAGTCTTGAGGCCTACGTCGACGACAACGAAATCATGATCGACGGAAACGACGGTGGCGGCGATGACGCGGCCTTCGACCATCCCACGTGCTCCGAGGCTCTCATCCAAGAGAGCTGCGAAATCATCGCGCGTGGGGGTCATGGATTGGGTTGCTGACATAACGGTGCTTGGTCTCCAAAAATGACAGGCCGGCCGGTTGGCTCCGGCGGTCTCGGCCCCACCATGGGGCCGTCCTGGTTCGGCTTGGCGAAAGCTAGAAGCGCCAAACGGCCCAATGGCTGTTCAGGCCTTGGGTCGTGCGAGCGCCGCGTCGACGATGCGACGAGCCGCCTCCACCGCCGCCTCTATAGAAAGAGAGCTGGTGTCGAGCAAGTGCGCGTCTGGGGCTTGCCGCAGGGGCGCATCTGGGCGGCTCATATCGCGCTCGTCGCGTTGGGCGATCTGTCGCTCCAGCTCCTCGTAGGTGATGTTTTCGCCTCGATTTTGCAACTCCCGAAGCCGCCTTCTGGTGCGCTCCTTAAGTGAGGCGGTGACGTAGAGTTTCACCTCCGCATTTGGGCAGATGACGGTTGCAATATCGCGGCCATCCAGAACCGCGCCCTTGGGGTCGGCGGCGAAGGCGCGCTGGGCGCTCAAAAGTGCTGCGCGGACGGCTGGAATATTGGCGACTATCGAAGCCGCAAGCCCGGCTACGCTGGAGCGAATGCGGTGCTCGTCGATGGCCTCCAAGTCGATACGCTTGGCCGCGGCCACCGCCGCCTCGCCATCGCCTGGATCGGCGCCGGCGTCGACCACTGCCAGCCCGACCGCCCGGTAGAGCGCGCCGGTGTCCAGCCGTTTCAGTCCATAATGCGTCGCCAAGCTTTGGGCGATCGTGCCTTTGCCCGAGGCGGTGGGTCCATCGACGGCGATAATCATAAGCTGGCGCGTCTATCAGGGAAGAAGAGCTTGGGCGAGCGCTGCGGGGTGGTTGCCTCGCAAAACTTGACACAGGCGTCATCGAAGCGTGCAATCGCCCTCGTGACCACAGAAGTCGACATTCTCATTATTGGCGCGGGCCTTTCTGGCATTGGCGCGGGCTATTACCTGCAACGTGATTGCCCAGACAAAAGCTATCTGATCCTCGAAAACCGCGACGCGATCGGGGGCACTTGGGATCTCTTCCGCTACCCAGGGGTTCGCTCCGACAGCGACATGTTCACCTTGGGCTATGCCTTCAAGCCGTGGAAAGAGTCCAAAGCCATCGCCGATGGACCCGCGATCAAGAAATATGTGAACGAGACCGCCGATGAAAACGGCATCCGCAAACACATTCGGTTCAAGCACAAAGTAAAGCGCGCTGCTTGGTCGAGCCAAGACGCGCGTTGGAGCGTGGAGGCCGAGCACGACGGACGCAGCGAACGCTTCGTCGCTAAATTTCTGCTGAATTGTGCGGGCTACTACAATTACGATCAGGGCTATGCCCCGCAATTTGAGGGCATGTCCAACTTCAAGGGTCAGCTCATCCACCCCCAGCACTGGCCGGAGAATTTGGACTATTCAGGCAAGCGGGTAGTGGTGATTGGCTCAGGTGCTACGGCAGTGACGCTGGTGCCCTCGATGACCGACAAAGCCGGCCACGTGACCATGCTACAGCGCTCGCCCACCTACATGGTGTCGATGCCTGCCGAGGACGCGCAAGCAAATTGGCTGCGCAAGCATCTGCCGGCCAGCTGGGCTTACGCCATCACGCGGCTTCAGAAGGTTCTCTTTCAGCAAATCTTCTTCCACTTGGCGCGCTCGCGCCCGCAGAAAACCAAAGAGCGTTTGCTTGCTCTTATCCGTGAGCAGCTCGGCCCCGACTACGACATGGCTGCGCACTTTACGCCGCGCTACAATCCCTGGGAGCAGCGGCTCTGCTTAGTGCCCGACAATGACATGTTCCTGGCGATTAAAGCCGGCAAAGCCAGCGTCGTGACCGACGCCATTGAGCGTTTCACCGAGAACGGCCTCAAGCTGGGGTCTGGCAGAGAGCTTGAGGCCGACATCATTATCTCAGCCACCGGCCTTAATCTGCAAATGTTTGGCGGCGCCGAAATCAGTGTCGACGGCAGAGTGGTCGAAACCGGCAAGCTCTATGCGTATAAGGGCGCCATGTTTTCCGATGTGCCGAATTTTGCTTCGGTGTTTGGTTATACCAACGCTTCGTGGACGCTTCGGGCTGATCTCATCTGCCAATATGTTTGTCGGCTGGTGAACTATCTGAGCGATTATGGGCTCGATCAAGTGACGCCGCGTTTGCGCGGCCCCCATGTGGATCGGCCGTTTGTGGATTTTTCGTCGGGCTATTTTGAGCGCGTAAAGTCGATTTTGCCCAAGCAAACGACCACTGCGCCGTGGAAACAAAATCAGAGTTACATGCACGATCTCATGGATTTGCGGTTCGGGGCGCTGGAAGACGGGGTGTTAGAGTTTAAGCGCGCGCCCCAACGCGCAAATGCGTCTCCAGAGCGCCAGCCCGCCCTCGCGTAAGAGACGGTCCACGCGCAAGGGTTGCTTGGCCAACCCAGCGGCGTCACTTGAACTTGAGCTGAAATTGGCGGAGCAAGGCCGGTAGACGCGGGCGTGCGCAGCGAAGGCGGGCGCCCGTGCGGGGGAACGCGACGGGGCAATGGTTCCAGGCGGCGACGATAAGCTTGAGGTGAAATCTGACCGCCCAACTTTGTTGGTGGTGGAAGATGAGCCGCTCATTCTTATGGATCTGGCAGAGGTGCTGCGCGGCGAAGGTTTCACGGTGATAGAAGCTGCTGGCGCAGAGGAAGCAAAGGGCATGTTTGCTTCAGGGGCGCCGATTGATTGTGTGCTGAGCGATCTGCACATGCCGCGCCGCGAAGACGGGTTGGAATGGCTCAATTGGCTTGGGCGCGAATATCCTGCGCTGCCGATCGTTGTCGCCTCTGGCGTGCCCGATGCATTGGGGCCTGCAAACAAGGAAGGCGCCAACATCGTGGCGGTGTTTGAAAAGCCCTATCGCCCTCAGGCCATAGTTTTGGCGATCCGGGCCTGGCTTTCGCGCAGCGCCGCGTCGTCCTAGCGCGCAAGACCAGCCTAGGTTAACAGATGCGCTCTGTTGTGTGTGGGCCCGTTTGACCGGGCCGGTCCGGGAGCTTCATGAAAGGTACGCTCAGCTTTATTGTGCTTGCCTCGCTCTTGGCTGGGTTGGCGATTGGCGCTTGGGTCCGCGCCAGCGGCAATCCGCAATTGGCGGCCGGTGCTGACGTGGTGCAGGCGTTTGGCGGGCTTTGGCTCAATGCCTTGCGCATGGTGGTCATCCCGCTGGTGTTTTCGCTGTTGGTGGTTGGCATTGCCTCGGTGGCGAACGCTGCCCAAACCGGGGGCCTGGTGGCGCGGGCGGTCTTGTTATTCACGCTGCTTTTGGTGTTTGCGGCTCTGTTTGCGATCGGCGCAGTGAATGCGGTGCTTGCGGCCTGGCCGGTGGCGCGCGACGCAGCGACGAGCTTTATTGCCGGGGCCGGCGGCTCAGCGCCGCAGATCAGCGCCCCGCCCAGTTTCGCAGATTGGCTGCAGAGCTTGGCGCCGTCCAATCCGGTGGCCTCGGCGGCGGAAGACAAAGTGTTGCCGCTGGTTGTGTTTGCGGTGTTCTTCGGCTTTGCAGCGACGCGGCTGGAAACTGCGTTGCGCGAGACGCTGGTAAGCTTCTTCCGCGCTGTCTCGGAGGCCATGATCGTCATTGTGGAATGGGTGCTGTTGGCAGGGCCCTTTGGGGTGTTTGCGCTGTCGCTTGGGGTTGGCGCCCACACTGGTTTTTCAGCGGCAGGCACAATTGCCTATTATATCGCTGTGGTGGCCGGGACCTTGGCTGCAAGCACGGTGCTCGCCTGGCTGATCGCCATCACCCTGGGACGCCAGCCGATCGCCAAATTCAGCGCCGCAGCGGCGCCGGTTTGGGCAATCGCGTTTTCGACGCAATCGTCATTGGCGTCATTGCCAGCCATGGTTGAAGCCGCGCGCGAGGGATTGGAAATTCCTGATTTGGTGGCCGATGTGATTTTGCCGTTGGCGGTGGCGGTCTTTCGCTTCACCAGTCCGGTCGGCAATCTCGCGGTCTGCTATTTCATCGCCCACCTCTATGGACTTCACCCAAGTTTGCTGCAGACCGCGAGCGGCGTTGCTGTGGCTTATGCCATGAGCATTGGCGCGGTGGGATTGCCGGGGCAGGTGAGCTACGTCAGTTCGATTGCGCCGATATGTTTGGCGCTGGGCGTGCCTACTGACTTGCTCGGCATTTTTCTCGCCGTCGAAGTGGTGCCAGACATATTCCGGACGCTGGGCAACGTCACTGGCGATCTCGCCGCGACGTCGATTTTGGCGCGTGGCGAAAAGGCCGCGAGTGTCGCCGTCGCGGCTTAGCGTGCGCAACTTTTGGCAAGGGCTCGGCAAAGGCGCTCATGGCGGTCTTCTTAGATGGCCATGCAACGCCGGCGCCTAATAAGGCCAGCCGCCTCATGAGGGTTGCCGAGCCGCGACATTGAGGTCGCGATTGAAGCGCGCCCCGCGCCCAAATGGAGAGGCGCGGGGTCCCTGCGGGCTCGTTCAAGCCATTTCGATGCGCGCGCCGAGGCTGTTCATAAAGCCTGCGAAGTCAGGAAACGAGGTGGCGATCATCTCGCCATCCTCGACGGTGACCGGTTCCTTTGACGCAAGGCCCAAAACCAGAAACGACATGGCGATGCGATGATCGCCCAAGGTGGCGATGTTGGCGCCGCCGCGCACGCTTTTGGGACCATGGCCATGCACGATGAGGCCGTCGCCAAGCTCATCGGCATCGACCCCGCAGGCGCGCAGGCCCTCGACTAGCAGGGCAATGCGGTCGCTTTCTTTGACGCGCAATTCCGCAGCGCCGACGATGGTGGTGTCGCCATGGGCAAAGGCGGCGGTCACCGCAAGTATGGGAAACTCGTCGATCATTGAGGGCGCGCGTTTGGCCGGCGGCGAGACGCCTACCAGCGCGCTGGTCTTAACGACGAGTTCGGCGATGGGCTCGCCTGGGGGATTTTGCCGTTCTTCAAACGCCAGCTGGGCGCCCATTTCCAGGAAGGTTTGAAAGAGCCCGAGGCGCAACGGATTTGCCAACACGTCGGCCAGACGGACTTCCGAATTCGGCGTGATCAGCGCTGCGGCCGCTGGGAAGGCGGCTGAGGATGGATCGGCCGGCACATAAATCTTCGCGCCGTTCAGCTTGCCGGCGCGCACTCGCGGGCGTGGCGCGCCGTCGATGTCGATGCTGTCGATTTGGGCGCCGAACACGCCCAACATGCGCTCGGTATGGTCGCGCGAGGGTTCGGGTTCCACCACGACGGTCTGGCCCTCAGCGCCAAGGCCCGCGAGCAGCACCGCCGATTTCACCTGCGCCGAGGAAACCGGTGAGCGATAGGTGATGCCCCTCAACCCCCCGCCATGCACTGTGAGCGGCAACATGGCTTGGGGCGCATCAAAGCGGGCCCCCATTTGGGTGAGTGGGGCCACAATGCGGTTCATCGGGCGCTTGCGCAGCGATTGATCGCCGTCAAAGCGGGCGGTGATCGGGTAGGCGCTGGCCGCCCCGATCAAGAGCCGCGCGGAGGTGCCGGAATTGCCGCAATCGATGGCGTCGCTCGGCTGTTGGAAGCCCCCGGCGCCCTCGATATGCCAGCCCCCTTCGGAGCGACGCTCGACACGGGCGCCAAATTGGCGCGCCGCCGCCGCGGTGGCCAAGACGTCAGCGCCCTCCAGCAGCGCTTCAATTTCGGTTTTGCCGTGGGCGAGAGCGCCCAGCATCAGAGCGCGGTGGGAAATAGATTTATCGCTGGGGGGACGTTGGCGTCCAGCCAAGGCGGGGGCTGATCGCGACCTTAGACGCATGCTAGCACCTCAAGCCGCACGCGCCTCGGACGGGGCCGACAAAGCTTTTGACAGGCGCTCCGGTTGGTGGCAAGCGAGCGCCCCGCCGGGGCAACGCCTGGCAAGCGCAGGAGAGCCATTTGGCCAGGACGGATCTGGGCGAAAAGCAAGCTTGTCCCAATTGCGGGGCCAAGTTCTACGACCTGCGCAAGCGTCCGGCTACCTGCCCAAAGTGCGCGACCGTGTTCGACCCAGCCGACGAAGGCCTGCGCTCTCGTCGCGGGCGTTCGCGGGTCTCGGCCAACGACGCCCTCTATAAAGACGAGGACGAGGAGGCCGACGCGGAAACTAAGGTCAAGGCCGGCGACGAGGACGAAAACGAGGAAGAGGCCGTAGAGGGCGCTGCTGAAGTCGATGCGGAAGGCGCCGGCGAAACGCTCTTGGTGGATGAGGAAGAGGAGGACGAGACCAAGGCGGCCTCCGGCGAAGAATTGCCTGAAGGATTTTCTGAAGACGAGGCCGATTTGGGCGACGAGGCCGGCGACGACGACAGCGTGCCGTTGCTCGAGGACGAGGAAGAGTTTCCCGAAGACGAGATTGGCGAACTTCCAGGAGATGGAGATGATGACGGCGAGCGCTAAGCGCGCTTGAACCGTCGGGGTGCGGAAGCTAGGGTCCGCGCTACTTCCCTACCGAACCTCGCCGCATCGCCTTGTCGTTTGCGGTCGTGTTGATCGGGGCCATAGCTCAGCTGGGAGAGCGCCTGCATGGCATGCAGGAGGTCAGCGGTTCGATCCCGCTTGGCTCCACCACTTTTCAAACACTTACACGCGTGCATTTTTACACATCACGAAGCGCGATACCACCGCGATACCGGCGATCAAGGTGTGGCTCCGAATTTGGAGCTTGCCCTTATGCAAGCACGCAGGCGCCGCGTGGGTTGAGGGCTGCGCGAACTGGGTCAGAGTCAGCCCACCGGCAGCAATGCCTCCGATCGCAGTCATGGATAAGGTTTTGTCGGCACGGCTTTTGATGGCCCAATTAGGACATGGGCGCTCTCAACGAACGCTGGAGCGGCGGATAGTGGCACAACGCAGCGCCGCTGGCGGCCCCGACAATGAACCACTAGGACGGCTCTAGTGGGCCATAGGGTCGATTCCAGAGTTCAACGGCCTTGGTTTCATTGTGAACGATGCACGCATGATCCGCTTGATGCCTTCGCACGCCATCATTGGCGGTACTTCTGGCCTCTTCCAACGTGCCTGCATGATGGAGGGACGCAACGCACACCCCGTCGAGGATATACTGAACTTCGTACATGCTGCCATCATGCGCTTGTCAGATACCGAACACCGTGCGGTATCTAACAGAACGGCGTTCCATAAACCTATTGTCGCTCTCGCAAACGTTAGGTGAAGCGTCCTGACATGCGACGAAGCTTTGGCGCGGGTCAGCGCTGCTTCTCGCGATGTCCGAGTTCGGCGA
>Ga0075030_100006134_pt1 | contig 10785 bp, 10 predicted proteins | sample LitLauG_LLR_2012_FD_71393 | JGI IMG/M metagenome (GOLD analysis project Ga0075030, IMG submission 71393) | Freshwater sediment microbial communities from Pennsylvania, USA - Little Laurel Run_MetaG_LLR_2012 | ecosystem: Environmental > Aquatic > Freshwater > Creek > Sediment | place: USA...
GAACAGGCATTGACGCAGACTCGCGAGTTGCACGTCCCAGCGGTCTTTGCTGCGTTGCCATGTGTCCTGTTCTGCTGCCGCCCACCCGACCGCCGATTCGCGCTCCCAACGCGCGAAGTGCTCGAGCAAGGCAACGTGGTCCGTATCGAGCATATCTGGTGTCTGGGGCTTGACGAGGTAGAGGCCGAGTCGACAGCGGTTGACGAATGCCTTGATGCGGCGAGGGTTTCCTTGATACACCGGGGCCACCGCGACCGTCGCGTTGACGATCGCCTGCCGAACTTGATCCGTGTCCACCTCAGCGAGGAGTTGATTCGCGCCTGTGTCCGACGTTGTGCGGGACACGGGGGGGCGCGCGTGGTCGCCGGCGGAACTGCGCCTGTGCCGGTAACTGACCCGCGTCCGGCGTCGGTTGCCAATCTGTCCTGAGCGGGCAAGGCCCCCACGAGTCCTGCAAGCATCCGGCGTAGATCGTCCGGCTGAGCGTCTGGAAGACGAAACGGAAGCTGGATGACCTTTTCGAGGTAGCGTCGCGGCCACGTGTCGGCGAGGGCATCACCTGCTATCGTATTGCCCGAAGCGGGAGCCACGGGCGCACGCGTCGGCTCGGCACATGTGGACGACGACATTATTGAACTTCGCGTAAATAGATGACGCTTAGAGTGCCAGCTCAGCTTGCTTCCAAAATGCCCAGATCAGCCTCGGTCGTCGCTGCGTTGAATTGAGTCGGTTCGTCGCGTAGCGACGGACATCATCCAACGTATTTGCGTAGAGGTTGGCGATCTTGTGACCCTTGAGATATCCCCAGGCGTATTCAACCGGATTGAGCTCGGGCGCGTATGCGGGGAGGAACTCGAGTTGGATGTGCCCCTCGAGCGAGTCGACGTAGTCGCGGACCCGCTTGCTCCGATGGGCTGCCAGTCCGTCCCAGATGATCAGAAGGCGGTTCGGCAACTGTCGCACCAGTACCGAAAGGAATTCCACGACCTGCTCCTTCTTGATGGTTCCAGGGAAGAATCGGAAGTAGAAGTTCCAGAAGGTCACCCTCGGTGATCCCCGACAGTGGCTTCCAGTTGAAGCTGTATTGCAAGACCGGCGTCTGGCCCCGCGGCGCCCACGTCTTCACCCGACTGGGTCGCTCGCTCAGTCCCGACTCGTCGATGAAGCCGATGACTCGTCCTTGTTCTCTAGCGTTTTTTTTAGAGCCGGCCAGCGCTTGGCTTTCCATCGCGCAATCGCCGCCTCGTCCCGCTCGATGGCTCGACCGGTCGGACGCTGCAAACTGAATCTCATACCCTTCAGGATTCGCCATACCTGCGAGTGGCTGTACTGGATTCCGAACGACTTCTCGATCAGGTGGCCTACCCGGCCCAGCGTCCACGGTTCCGTTGGATATCCCTGCGACGGCGCGCCCTTCACAAGAAGCTTCGCGAGTTGCCCCTTCTGGGTATCGTCCAGGCATGCCGGGCGTCCCAACGTTCCGCGAGACAGCGCTTTGAGCTCGCCCTCGTCGAGCCGCTCCGCCCAGCGGGAAACAGACTGCCGGCTGACACCGACGCGCCGTGCGACTTCTGCTTGCGAAACACCCTTGCTCAAGAGCCTGCCCGCCCTCAATCGACGGCGTTCCATGGCCTTGAGATCGCGCTTTTTTTTCATCCGCAGCTCCCGATGTCATCGTACATTCCTTCGACATCGAGCGCCTGAAAAAGTGGTCACTCATTTACGCGATTCTCAATAGTACCGTGATGGGCAGGCATATTGCGATCGGCGCGATTGGCTCCGATTTGTTCCGTGCGTCACGTCAGATTGCATCGAGAATGGGCGTCTGCCGGCTTCTCGGCGACAGGCATCGTCGACGGGATGTCTGCAGACGGTGCCTCCGCCTTATTGAGTGTGTCCGCCATTGCCCGGCATTCAACTGGTACCGTGGCGGCTGGTCGCTCGCTGCAGCTCATTGAAATGCGTCCGGGCTGCTCGTCGGTCTCCCAGCGCCATCCGCCGCCCCAACCGATCGCTGCAGTTCTTTGAAATGGCCATCGATGACAGGGGCACCGGCCTCGAGTCGAATGAGCCTCGGCGATATTTCTCCGGCAGGGAGGGCCTTCGAATATAACCAGCCCTGGGCGGCGATGCAGCCATTGTTGCGAAGAAACTTGGCTTGCTCCTCGGTCTCCACGCCTTCCGCAACTGTCTTCAATTTCAGCGCTTGAGCGAGCGACAACACTGCGCGGCACATTGCCGCGCCTTGGGGTTCCTGAGCCAGTCCTAGAATGAACGACGCGTCAACTTTAAGTGTGTCCAGCGGCAGGGTTTTGAGGTACGCCAGGCTCGAGTGTCCCGTGCCGAAGTCGTCCAATGCAATTTGCAAGCCGAGCGCGCGCAGTTTCCGCAGTATCACCCCCGAATGCTTCAAATCGCGCATCACATCGGATTCGGTAACCTCGAGCTCGAGCAATTGAGGGTTAAGTTCGAATGACTCCAATACGTCCCGTACGCGCGTGAGCAGGTCCGGTTCGTGTAGCTCTTTTGCTGCCAAATTCACGGCTACTGGGAGCAGGCGATATCCCTCCGCGCGCCACTGCCGCTGTTGCAGACAGGCTTCGCGCAGCGTCCATGGACCGAGTTTGACTATCAATCCGGATGCCTCCGCGACCGGAATAAATTCTGCCGGTGTAACGATGCCAAGCTTCTCATTGTTCCAGCGGCACAGCGCCTCGAGCCCTTCCCAAGCACCGTTCGACAGATTCAGTTTGGGCTGATACATAAGACCAAGACCCGTCGAGGTCTCTAGGTCGTTTCGCAACGCCATTTCGATACTCAACCTGCGTCGTTGGGCGCTCCGTAGGGATTCGTCAAAGACTTTGAAGTGGCCTGCCCCGTTCAAATTCGCCTCGTCAAGTGCGGTCTGCGTGTTCTGCAGCAGGGATACTGCGTTGTCGCCATGCTCGGGGAACATGCTCATACCGATATTGACTGACAGGTATATAGTGCCCTCGGGGGTAACGAAGCCCTGGTCGAAGGAATGAATCAAGCGCTTGGCCGTATCGATGGCCAGGGCGCTGCCGGAGAATTGACCTAAAAGGACGAACAGTTCGCCCGCGTCGCTCCGGCCGAGCGTGTCGATATCCCGGAGCGCCGATCTCAAACGAATCACAACGTCCTTGAGCAGCGTTCCGCTGATGCTAAGACCGAACGTATGGGCGAACGCTTCATAGCGACGCAATGCGAGCCCCAGGACCGCAACGCGCGTTGCCCCCAGTCTGGCAGCCGCGAGGGCGTCTTCCGTCAGCTTTAAGAAAAAATCACGATTGGGTAAATCAGTGTCGGCATCGCGCGTTCGCAGTTGCCAGACCGCTTTCTCCTGTTCTCGCTGATCAGTCAAATCCTGCAGAGTATTGACCTCAAATACCGAGCCGTCCTGAGCATTGCGGTAGCGGGCAGTGTGGCGCCACTCGGGAAAGTAGGTGCCATCCTTGCGGCGGCTGACGAGTTCCCCCTCCCATCGACCCGCGTCAAACAAGTCCCGCTCCCTGGTCCAGGGCGTATTCGATGTGGGCGCCCGAGAACACAGCACGTCGTCGAGGGTATGCCCAATAAGGTCCGCTCCGGCGTATCCAGTTATACGCTCGAATGGCCGGTTGACCCATACCACCTTGGCGGTGCCAGACTCGCAGACCGCAACTGCTTCCTGAATATTGTTGATGGCGAAATCGGACAGTTGCAGGCGTTCCAAAAGCTGATACTTCTGCGAGATGTCTCGGGCACGAAACAGCACTTTGTTCGCGGCCGCTTGATGTTCCTGCACCCGCGTGAACACGGTTTCCAGCCACATTATTCTCCCAGTCTTGTGCCGCGCCCGAAATACAACGGTTCGTTCCGCATTATCGACACTCGTCAAGACGTCCAGGATGGTATCCATGACATGACTCAAGTCCTCCGGAACAACAAGTTGCGATGGGCTCAAGCGCATCAGTTCTTTTGCCGGATAGCCCAGGACGGCTTCACAAGACGGCGTTACATATGATGGCGGCTCTCCGACTTGGTCGATAAGCCCCGCGACGTCGCGCATGGATTGCAATATGAGCTTGAGCTTGCTGTTGCGAAGGTCCAACTCGCTCTTCAGGTGCACCAATTCGGTGACATCACGCGCGCAAATCAGCACGTGGTCGTCGTCATACGGCATCAGGCGGACCTCAATGCGCGCAAGACTTTCGGGACTGTATCCTGGAATAGCGCCGGCGGGGGAGACGGCGTCTGTTAGCGTCACGTGCTTCGTGAGAACCTCTTCAATACTGCGCAGCCTGCGTAGCGCATCCTCCATTGGCATGACTTCGAAGCTGGTCTTGCCAACTAGATAGTCGCCGAAGACGCGAAATGGGTGTCCCTCCGGATTAAGACACTTCACGTAGTTGCCGGCCCGATTCTGCAATACGAGCAGGTCAGGGACCGCCTCAACGACGGTCTGCGCCCGCCGATACAGTCCGCGCAGTTGCCCTGCAAGGTATCGGCGGTGCTCCTTCTGTTCCAACACGCCCGCAAGCAGTAGTGTGGCCACAATCTGGAAGCAGCTCACCGACAGCGCTGTCTGCCAACGCCACGTACTGGTTGGATTCAGCAAGCCCAATTTCGAAATGCCATCAATGCCGCCGACGAGCGCACCGGTGTAGGCAATTGCGACCCAGTCTGCGAATTGGGGTTGCCGATACGGTACGGGTGTGGGGTTGAACGGGGCCTTGTGCGGGGCGCCTTCAACGGCTCCCGCGACGGCCTCGAAGGATGCCATATCTCGCCACCCAACGAAGCCTCCGCGCGCGGGCTGCAGCCATTGAGTCACCGCCAGGCACAGAGCGAGTTCAAGCACGATTGCGCAAATGCCGATGGCGGATTCTGGCCCACCGCTCAGCGCCTGGACCGCGATGGCGGTGAGCGCGGTAGCCAGTGCCACGTCGCGGCCGCCGACCAGCACCGAGGTGGCCAGCAACGCCCCGCGCGGAGCGAGCGTCACGGACGTATTGGCTCCCCAGTGCGCGTAAACCATGGCCACACAGAACAGTATGGTCTTGGCGAGGCGGTCGAGTGCGCGCCCACGGTCCGAGTCCGACGAGAACGCAGACAAGGCCGCGTAGACTCCCACCAACAGGGCGAGGGCGCCGAGACTCTGTATCCACTGACTCAATACAACGGCGAGAGATTCCACGCACAGCTCCCGCAAACCACGTCGCGATGTAACGATTGATGCATAAGTTATGCATGAAGCATAAGACGCGATTGCCGGTATGTCTACAGGTGCGATTGTCCTACGCGTATTTGTAGGGAATTGTGGAAGTTTGGCCTGCTGTCGGTATTTTCAGGTTGTCGTCGGACCTTCTGGCGGCGTGCACCGTGCGCAAAGGGCAGGCGCGAACGGCATGGCAGCCGAATGTATCGCGGTATCTTTGAAACTGGCCAGCCAGAGCGGGGAGGCATTCCATGCCCCAAGGGAGCCAGTTGCCCCGAAGGGTCGATCATCCAAGCGGGGCAGACGCGCTCACCACCTCCGCAAGGGGCGGGTTCTGCCGCATTGACGACTGCGCCTACTCCTTCAAGACGCAGCTAGTTTCTTGTTTGGGTCTAGCGGTATAACTCGCGGTGATGTTCAATGGCGCAGTTGATCGCAAACCGAGTCTTCGACCCGGGGACTTTTTCGCAGTTCGTAGCAGTAGTAGCCATTGCGCTTAGCCAGCCAGAGTCGGTTCGATCTCTGATCTCTATAGTGTTGAGGGTATAGGTCGCTTCAAACCTCAAAAAACTCGGGCGATGCGTACGGACACGGCAGCGGAATTGCGCGGTAGGTGGTTGAATATTGTAGCCTGATGCAAAGGGGAGGCCAAAGAATGCCATACCTGCATTTGTGGGAACGACATGGTGTGGTCAAGCGGTTCACCGGCTTCGTTTCCGGCACAGAATTTGTCGAATCAGCCCAGGAAATTGCCGCCGATGAACGATTCGAAAGCCTAAGATTCATCATCAACGACTTTCTCAGTGCCGAGGGTCACGGCATTGACGCCAGTGCGCTCGAGAACATTGCCGTTATTCGATTTGGGTCGATGTTGACCAACCCGAATATTCGGGTCCTGGTGGTGACCACGCATACTGAATTTACCGTGCTGGCTGAAGCGGCAAAAGCACCAGCGCTCGACGGCTCGCACGAGGCGAGGGCGTTTCCAACGATGGCGCTTGCGCGCGAATGGCTTGCCAAACAGTGCGTTCTAAATCAAATTCTAACCCGGGGTCCGTAGCGATTCCACCACTACCGCGCGAGCAGTTCGCGAGAGAAGAAGCTACCACGATTTCCAAAGACCGCTCTCGCACTAAAGGGTGCGCTCCATTGGTGATTGAAGGAGAGTTCGCCTTCGACCGCTCAAACCGCCCGCGCGGTTGTGTCAATTTAACTATTCGGCGGGCGACGGAATGCAAATCGGACGTCGATCGGGTTCGCTCGGCCGCGCTCACTTTGGCGGTGTATCTGGCGGGGCTGCCACTTGCGCCGACAGCCACTTACAGGACTCGCGCGCATGCATTTGGCCGGCTCTCGGACGCAATCCGGGCCTGGTCGGATTCATTGTGTGTCGCCAGAAACCCTTCTACGTCGGTTCGCTGCGTCGGGCTCTCAAGGTCGTGATCGTCGCGTTGGATTGCGGAAAGCACTCCTTCGAACCGCTCACAGCATCGACGACGACAGCGATTTCGGCACCTTTCCTCTGCTTGCGCACTACGCCCGCGCAACGATGGACCGATGCTGTCGGCGAAGGCAATGCGAGGGGGCGTTTCGACATTTCAGTGCCCGCTGGATTTCGAGTTCATCACGGGTAGGCACATTCGTGCCTTGTCGTAGGCGACGTCAAGAATATCAATTCAGCGTTACCTATGGCCACATGCTGGACGAATCACCGACTCGAAGGCGCGGTTCGAGAATCATCAAGTCAAGATTGCCTGCAAAGCGCCGAGGTCCAGTGGTTTAAGCAGTCGATGATTGAACAAGAAATTGCGCGCATGGTGACGCGGCTCCTCCTGCTGGCGGTACCCGCTCAGGGCAATGAGTACTAAGGGTTTCTGTCCTTGGTTACGTCGAAGCGCTGAAGCAACTTCATAACCATCCAGATCGGTGAGAACGATGTCAATTATTGCGACTTCCGGCTGGAATTCCATTGCGGCCGCGATCGCATCTGGTCCGGAATACGCCACGCGCGCCTCATGTCCGAACGATTCGAGCAGACTCGCAAGACTGTCAGCTGCGTCGACATTATCATCCACTACGAGGATTCGACGCCGCGTAGGATGCCCGCTCGGCGCTTCTGGCTCAGGCGATGCGGAGTGGTAATGGGTCGCGGCAAGGGGCAAACGGACGGAAAATTCGCTGCCGAAGCCCAGACCCTGGCTTCTTGCCTCGACGCTGCCTCCGTGCAATTCCACCAGGGACTTCACGAGAGTCAGCCCGATTCCAAGGCCGCCGTCCTTCCGGTCGGCTCCCGGTTCAATTTGCCTGAACAGGTCGAAAACATCTTTCAAGTGTTGCGATGCAATGCCTATACCGTTGTCCCTGACGCGCAACACGACATATGGCGGATCACGCTCCACCGACACCCGAATCAAGCCGCCATTCGGCGTATAATTCACCGCATTGGACAATAGATTTCCGACGACCTGACTGAGTCGAACCGCGTCCCCATCCACCCAGGGGGTCTCGTGGATCCACTCGACGATCAGTCGATGGGCCTTCGCCTTGATCGACGGTTGGCACATGTGGACCGCATGCTCTACCACCTCCTTGAGGTCGATCCGTTCCCGACGCAACCGCACCTTGCCGGAAGTGAGCCTCGATACGTCGAGGAGATCGTCGACTAATCGCGTCAGGTGCTTGACCTGACGTTGGGTCATTTCACGCAATTCATGAAGCCGGGCGTCAGCGGGCAGCAGTCTGCGGAACAGTTCCATCGCGGTTGTGATTGGCGCAAGCGGGTTCCTGAGTTCATGGGCGAGCATGGCCAGAAACTCGTCTTTGCGGCGATCTGCTTCCCGCGACGCTGTTTCCGCGAGTTTGCGTTCCGTGATGTCGTTGATGGCGCTGAGCACCATGGGTCCTTCAAACGCATCTATCGGATTTAGACCGATTTCCACAGGTACCTCCGAGCCGTCCTTGCGCAATGCGTACAATTCCAGATTTTCCCCCATGGCTCGAGGATTCGCGTCGACGCTGAATGCGCGGCGATAAGATGGATGTGGTCCGCGGAACCGCTCGGGAACGAGCATCTCGATTGGCTGACCAATTAGCTCAGAACGCGAGTATCCAAAAAGGCGTTCGGCCTGCGCATTGACAAGCACCATCGTTCCTTGCTGGTCGACCATCACCATTGCACTGGGAGAAAATTCCACCACTTGCCGGAACCGGCTCTCTGCCCGCCTTCGTTCTGTGATATCGACGATGGCGCTCAGAATCATGAGGCCCTGACGAGTCTCCAGGGGATTAAGCCCAATCTCGATAGGAAACTCAGTTCCGTCCCTGCGAAGACCATATAGCTCCCGACCGGCGCCCATCGGACGCGCCGTCGGAGTTGCAAGAAAATGGATGCGGTTCTGTGGATGCGCACCACGAAATCGGTTTGGAACGAGCATCTCCACCGCTTGCCCGACGAGTTCATTTCGATCGTAACCGAACAACTTCTCTGTCTGGGCATTGACGAGGACGATGGTGCCCTGCTCGTCCACCATGACTATGGCATTGGGGGCGAATTCGACCACCTGCTTGAAGCGATCGTCGTCCAGGGGCGCCCCCACGGCGGACACTCGCCTGTCGTTCTGACTTTCGCGATCGCTGTCATTGTGCACGGCCAAGCCTCCCAGCATTTCAGGGAACCTCGATTCCGTAGCTTCCAGGATCGCACCGTGCCCGGGATTGTTGCAAGTCCTGTTGCTCACAATCCACTCACCCACCAAGTGGACTTGGACGATCGATCGTGACCCTCGGGGCAGTGTACGAGCCGCGATTCAAATCAAGCCGGGGGACACCTGGAGGCAGTCTGCTGCTGAAACGTGCGGATAATGCAGCAGAATCGTTGGGACATCCAATACACAGCTATTGCCGAATTGAGCAGAGCGGCAGCGCCGAACCTCACTTGGGCCCTTAACCTGCAGGTAGTTTCACTGTAAGCGGCCAGCCATTCGACGTTGATCATCCCGGGAGCACCGACGAGGATAGTGTCCACTTAATTTCTTGGTGGACACGTATACACTATGCTCGTCGACTCCAATGGCAAGCGTCGCCGGCGCCGGACGCACGATGCCGCGTTCAAGAGCCAGGTCATCGCTGCCTGTCGCCAACCAGGCGTTTCGATCTCCGCTATCGCCCTCGAGTACCGGCTGAATGCCAACCTCGTGCGCCGATGGCTCAGGCGCGAAGAACATTCCGAGTCAGACGATCATTCTCGCATACCGGAAGTCGACGTTACCCCGTCGCCCGCGCCGACGACGCTGGTTCCGGTCTTGGTTAAGCCCGTCGAAGCGACCGTATCGACGGGCGAGATACGGATTGTCATCCAGCGTCCGCAGCGTACCGTCAAGATCACCTGCCCGGTGGCGCAGTCGGGGCACTGCGTGGAGTTGCTTCGAGAACTTCTGCGGTGATACTCCCCGACCGCGTCTGGGTCGCGATCGAACCTGTCGACATGCGCATCGGCGCGGACGGTCTGGCTCTCCGAGTCCAGGAGACGCTGCAGCGCATCCCGTGCAATGGAAACGCTTATGCCTTCCGGAACCGGCGAAGCACGCGGATCAAGCTTCTGATCTGGGATGGCAACGGCGTGTGGCTCTGCCATCGCCGACTTCATCACGGCAGTTTCATTTGGCCGGTCGAAGGCGACACGGAATACGTTCTGACGGCAGCGCAGTGGCAGTGGTTGGTGAATGGCGTCGACTGGCGTCGCATCGACGCAACACCACCCGCCGAGATGCGCGTCTGAAGCAAATAATCGCGGTGTGGCAATGCTTTCGAGCCAATTGACATGGTAGGATGAGCCATGGATTCGACGGCCTCCGCCACGCCCGAGAACACACCATCGCCACCGTCACAATGGACGCAGGCGCAGATCGCGGCTCTCCAGGCGGAGCTCAAGCACCGTGATCTCAAGATCCAGAAGCTCGTCCTCGAGCTCGCCTACTACAAGCGACTGCGATACGGCACCAAGTCCGAGGCGCTGACCTCCGAACAGCGGGAGCTGTTCACGGAGGTGGCCGCCGAGGACGTCGCCGAGATCACGTCCGAGATCGAAGAGAAGGCACCGCAGTCTCCACGCTCGTACAAGCGACCGGGCCGGAATCCGCTCCCCGCCGCTCTTCCTCGAATTGAGCATCGGCACGAACCGGAATCGTGCACCTGCGGCCAATGTGGCTCCGCCTTGGTGAAGATCGGCGAAGACGTCAGCGAACAGCTCGATTGCGAGCCGACGCAGTTCTTCGTGCATCGCCACATTCGGCCGCAATACGCGTGCCGGAAGTGCGAGACCGTGACCGCGGCCGAGGTCCCACCGGCGCTGGTCGACGGTGGGATGGCCTCACCGGGGCTATACGCCTGGGTGCTCATTCAGAAGTATCTCGACCATCTGCCCCTCTACCGGATCGAGGAGATCAGCACCCGCCACGGGGTACCGATTGCGCGGTCGACGCTGGCCCAGTGGGTGGGGCAGATCGGTGCCAGCCTCGCGCCATTGGCGGACCGACTCGCTGAGCTCTTAAAGCATGGCGACGTTCTCC
>Ga0075030_100006135_pt1 | contig 10784 bp, 10 predicted proteins | sample LitLauG_LLR_2012_FD_71393 | JGI IMG/M metagenome (GOLD analysis project Ga0075030, IMG submission 71393) | Freshwater sediment microbial communities from Pennsylvania, USA - Little Laurel Run_MetaG_LLR_2012 | ecosystem: Environmental > Aquatic > Freshwater > Creek > Sediment | place: USA...
GGCCAGCAGCGGGTCGTTCGAATAAACTTCAATTTGCAGCACGTAGCCGGCCGACCAATCGGCATTGATTCGCGCCTGACCGGTGAACTTCACGTTGGTCGAGAGCGTCGCGCCGAGGTCGGACACGTAGGCCTTGGTCTGCACGCCGTCGTCCCAGATCGACACCTGCTGGGAGACCCAGCCGGATACCGTGAGCGACACCTTGCGATTGCCCTTGCGGGCGGCCGTCGCTTCGAGTTCGGCAACGCGTGCTTCAAGGTCTGCGCAGCAATCCCGGCCGAGATCGGCCGCATTTGCCGACTGCGTCAGGGCAACAACGCTCACGCTCGCGAGCGCGCATCGGCGCACGTGTTTCATTCGCGGTCTCACGCCTGATGATTGAAATTGCCGGAACGACGCGAGACTCGAACGGGTACGATGACCGCCCGGGCTGTGGATAACCTTGCGGAACACACTGATTTAGTTGCGCGATTCGCGCCAGTCTTTCGTCGCGGGCGCATGCGATCGGTCGCAGAGCGGCGGGTCCTGTGGCGCCAAAACATCAAAACTTGAGCGTTTTCTGCAACTTAGGCGAGTCATGGGCGGTTATCTACCGCCAATGGCATACCTTGCCGGGCGGCCCGCTTCGCGTGCGGGTGCGGCACCGGTGGTTCTCGTCAGTCCACGGGACTCGGGCTAAGAGGCCCCAATGGCGAGTTTGGCAAAGCGTTGGAAGCGGGCGACAAAACGGGTCACGATGGCGTGGAGGCACCGCTTGATCGCGGATGCACCGCCGTGGCTGCGGCGCGTCGGCGGCAAGCCCGCAACCTGGCTCGACAGCCTGTTCATCGACCACGGATTTGTGCGGCTCGCCTATCTCAACCGGCACAGGCTTTCCGACCAGGCCTGGCGCAGCGCGCAGCCGCTACCCCATCAGATCGATGCGTTTTCGCGCGCCGGCGTCAAGACCATCATCAACCTGCGCGGGGAGCGGCAGTGCGGCAGCTACTGGCTCGAGCGGGCCAAATGCGCCAAACTCGGCATCCAGCTGGTCAACTTCCAGATGCGGTCGCGCGCGGCGCCGACGAAGGAGGAGCTGTGGGGGGCCAAGAGCGTGCTCGACCGGGTCGAATATCCTATCCTGCTCCACTGCAAGTCGGGAGCCGACCGCGCCGGGCTCATGAGCGCGCTTTACAAGCACCTGAAACTCGGCGTGCCGATCACGGAAGCACGCCACGAGCTGTCATTGACTTACGGCCACATCCGGCAGTCGGATACCGGTGTGCTGGACGCCTTCTTCGAGCGCTATTTGGCCGACACCAAGGACCGGCCGATGGAATTCTTCGACTGGGTGGACCAAGTCTACGACCCGGCCGAGCTCAAGACCACATTCGTCGCCAAGGGTTGGGCGAACCGGATCGTCAACGGCATCCTCAGGCGGGAGTAGAACGCGGTGCCATGTGAGGCTTGGCAGCGTTGATGCGGCTCTGCTATAGCGTGCGCGACTGATATCGGGCCGGCAGCTAGCCGGCCTTATCGCATTTTGGGCGTGCGCATGCACGCAGGGAGATCAGTCATGACGGCCAAATCAACATCCAAAGTAAATGCTCCGGCCGTTGACGCGGGAAACCCCGAGATCATCGAACCGGCGCTCGCGCTCACCTTCGACGACGTGCTGCTGCTGCCTGCTGCCTCCGAGGTGATGCCCGGCCAGGTCAACGTTTCGACGCGCATCACGAAGACGGTCGGGCTCAATATCCCGGTGATGTCCTCGGCGATGGATACGGTCACGGAAGCGCGGATGGCGATTGCGGTTGCCCAGGAAGGCGGCGTCGGCGTCATCCATCGCAACCTCGATCCCAAGGAGCAGGCCCGCCAGGTCGCGCTCGTCAAGAAGTACGAGAGCGGCATCGTACTCAATCCGGTGACGATCGAGCCTACGGCGACGCTGCGGCAGGCCTACGAGCTGATGGCGGCCAACGGCATCAGCGGCATTCCTGTCGTTGAAAAGAGCGGGAAGCTCGCCGGTATTCTGACCAACCGCGACGTGCGGTTTGCCACCAACCTCGACCAGGCCGTCTCCGAGCTGATGACGAAGGACAAGCTGGTCACGGTCAAGCGTTCGGTCAGCCAGGACGACGCCAAGCGGCTGCTACATCAGCACCGCATCGAGAAGCTGCTGGTGGTGGACGATGCGTACCACTGCATCGGGCTGATCACGGTCAAGGACATCGAGAAGGCGCAGAAGCACCCCAACGCCTGCAAGGACGATGCGGGCCGGCTCAGGGTCGCGGCGGCAACGACGGTCGGCGACGACGGGTTCGAGCGCACCGGGCTGCTGATGGCGGCTGGCTGCGATGTGATCGTGGTCGACACCGCGCACGGGCACTCCTCGAAAGTGATCGAGGCGGTCGCGCGGATCAAGAAGCTGTCGAACAGCGTGCAGGTGATCGCGGGCAACGTTGCGACGGCGGACGCGACGCGGGCGCTGATCGACGCCGGGGCGGACGCGGTCAAGGTCGGCATCGGGCCAGGGTCGATCTGCACGACGAGAATCGTGGCGGGTGTCGGCGTGCCGCAGCTGACCGCCATCATGGAGTGCGCGCGGGAGGCCAGGAAAAGCGGCATCCCCGTGATCGCCGACGGCGGCATCAAGTATTCCGGCGACATCGCCAAGGCGATCGCGGCGGGCGCCTCGTGCGTGATGATCGGATCGCTGCTGGCGGGCACCGACGAGAGCCCGGGCGACACCTATCTCTATCAGGGCCGCACCTATAAGGCGTACCGCGGCATGGGGTCGGTCGGCGCGATGGCGCGCGGCTCGGCGGACCGCTACTTCCAGCAGGAGGTGCGGGACGCTTTGAAGCTGGTGCCGGAGGGCGTCGAGGGGCAGGTGGCCTACAAGGGCGCCGCCGAAGCGGTGCTGCATCAGCTGGTCGGCGGGTTGCGCGCCAGCATGGGCTATCTCGGCGCCAGGACATTGACTGATTTCCAGGCGCGGGCCAAGTTCGTGCGGATCTCGCCGGCAGCCTTGCGCGAGAGCCATACCCACGGCGTTTCGATCACGCGCGAAAGCCCGAACTATCCGGGGATAGTGGGTTGAGGGAGACGCCGCCATGAACCCAACGCTCATGCTCTATCCCGTGTTCGCCCAAGTGGCGCTGACGTTCTTCCTGTTGATCCGCACGGGGCGGGCACGGGTGACGGCAGTCGCCGGCGGCGAGGTCAAGGTTGCCGACATCGCGCTCGGGCAACCGGCGTGGCCGGACCGGGTCACACAGCTCGGCCGGTGCTATCAGAACCAGTTCGAGCTGCCGGTGCTATTCTACGTGTTCGTCGTCATCTATCTGCAGTTCATCCGTCAGGCTCACGTCGAGTTTCTCGCGCTCGCCTGGGCGTTCGTGGCGCTTCGCTATGCGCATGCCTACGTCCACACGACCAGCAACCACCTCCGGACCCGGTTCAATCTGTTCGCCAGTGGATTTTTCGTGCTGATGGTGATGTGGGTGCTGTTTGCGGCGCGCCTCGTGCTGACCCCTCCTCCAACCTGAGCACGTCTAGCCCGTAGGTTGGGTCAACCCCGGACTCGATCCGGGGGAACACCACACTTCAATCCAGGCTGTTGGGTCGCGGCGGAATGAGCCGCCATGACCCAACTTACGTTTCCTATTCCAGAAAGTCGCTACTGCCATGAGACCTTCCGCCCGGCTTCAGGCCGCGATCGACATCGTCGCCGACATCCAGACCCATCACCGGCCCGCCGCCACCGCGCTCATGGACTGGGGGCGGTCGCACCGGTTTGCTGGGTCGGGCGACCGCTCGGCGATCGGCACGCTGGTCTATGACGCGCTGCGCTCGCGCGGGTCGTCGGCGCATTTCATGGGCGAGGACAGCCCGCGGGCACTGGTGCTCGGGGGTTTGCGCGAGCAGGGGATTTTCATCTCGGACATCGCCGCGTTGTGCGACGGGGGCCCGCATGCGCCGGCACCGCTGACGGCAGAGGAATCGCGCCGCCTCGAGCATGCCGACACCGAGGGCACGGCGCCGTGGGTGCGCGGGAATTTTCCGCAGTGGCTGGCGCCGTCGTTGGAGCGCGCGTTCGGCCCGCGGATGGTTTCGGAGGCACGCGCGATGGCGCGCCGCGCGCCGGTCGATATCCGCGTCAACACGTTGAAGGCGACGCGCGAGCAGGTTCTCAGTGCGCTGGCGCCGTTCGGTGCGGCGGCGACCACCTATTCGCCCCTTGCCGTCAGGGTTCCCGCGCCCGGCAGCCAAGCCAAGCAGCCGCATCTGGAGTCGGAGGCTTCGCACGGCAAGGGCTGGTTCGAGGTGCAGGACGAAGGCAGCCAGATCGCGGCCGCTCTCACAGGCGTGAAGCCCGGCATGAGCGTGCTCGATCTGTGCGCGGGGGCGGGCGGCAAGACGCTCGCCATGGCGTCCGCGATGGAGAACCAGGGCAAGATTTGCGCCTACGACTCCGACAAGAAGCAGTTGCGGCCGATCTTCGAGCGCCTGACCAGGGCTGGGGTCACAATCGTCGAGGTGCTGGACGGGGGCGATGAGGCGGCGCTGCTCGCCATGGGGCCGGTGTTCGATGTGGTGCTGGCGGACGCGCCGTGCTCGGGCTCGGGCACGTGGCGGCGGCGGCCGGATGCCAAGTGGCGGTTGAAGCCGCCCCACCTCGCGGAGCGTCAGAAGGAGCAGGCGCGGGTTTTGGAAACGGCGGCAAAGCTCGTCAAGCCCGGCGGGCGCGTCGTGTATGTGACGTGCTCGGTGCTGCCTGAGGAAAACGGCGACCAGGTTGGGGCTTTCATTGCCGCTCATCCGCGTTTTGAAATCGTTCCTTTCGCGCAGGCCTGGAGCGAGAGCCTTCTTGGCCCCGCACCCGCTTCCGCCGATGGGGCGGCCGCCGGCCTGCTGCTGACACCGCTCAGCCATGGAACGGACGGGTTTTATGTGAGCGTCATTCAGACCACGGCGTGACGGTTTCCTCGTTCTCGCGATTATGCTATAATTCGGTTATAAACCAGCGGGTCAAAGCTCTGACCGAACAAGCCGCCATGCTGCCTCCCGACGAGCGCGCTGAGCTGGTGGAAAGCATCATGCAGACACTCGATCCGGTCGATCCCGAGATAGATCGCCTTTGGGCCGATAAAGCCAAGGACCGCTTGGCTGCGTACCGGCGGGGAGAACTTGAGACGGTCGACTTCGACGAGGTGCTGGCCAGTTACGATCTCGAACCAAAACGTCCATGAAGGTACGGCTGTTTCGTCTGGAACGTTTTCCCTATCAGCTCGTCCATATCGTGGATGACGGGGAACTGATCGTGCTGGCCGTTGCCCACCTTCACCGCGAGCCTGATTACTGGCGGGATCGCTTACCAAAGTCGTGAAGGCCTGCTGCTCACACCGCTCAGCCATGGGTGGGAAGCGGTTTTTCTTGCGCGTGGTGCGCCAGGATTAGGCGTCAGGGTGTTCATTTCGGGCTTATTCACCTCGAGACAGGCGTTTACCGCAGATCACCGGTGGATGAACCAACTTGTGACTTGAAAAGTCGTATTTGGGCCATACACACTCCGCCGCGGCACATTGGGGGCACCAGCCTCATACCACGCGAACCGCGGTGCCGAGAGGGAGTGTCTTGTCCATCATGGCTTCTGTCACCGTTGCCAAGCCTAAGCGCGCCAAGCGATCCTCTCCGCGGTCCTGCCTGGGGCCCGTCGGCGATCTCGAACAGCATCTCCCGCAGGAATGGTGGCGCAAACTTTTCAACGCACTGTACGTCAAGACCGACGGTGACGTGGTCGAGAACATCGAGAACACCCGGCGGGACGTCGATTTCATTCTCGCTGCGGCGCCGATCCAGCCGCACAGCCACATTCTCGATTTGTGCTGCGGGCAGGGCCGCCACGCCATCGAGCTCGCCCGGCGCGGTTTCAAAAACGTCTCCGGCGTCGACCGGTCGCGCTATCTCATCCGCCTCGCCAAGAAGCGGGCGCAGACCGAAAACCTCGCGGTCTCCTTCAAGGAGGGCGATGCGCGCAACCCGCGGCTGCCCGAGAACACATTCGACTGCGTCGCCATCATGGGCAACTCGTTTGGATATTTCTCGAACAAGCAGGACGACGAGAAAGTGCTGACCACGGTCGGCAAGCTGCTGCGGCCGACGGGGCAGATCGTGCTCGATATCACCGACGGCGCCTATATGGCGGAGCACTTCGAGCGCCGGTCGTGGGAGTGGATCGACGAGCACCACCTGGTGTGCCGCGAACGCTCGCTCTCGGCCGACCGGGAACGGCTCATCTCGCGCGAAGTGATCGTGCACGACGAATCGGGTGTGCTCGCCGACCAGTTCTACGCCGAGCGGCTCTACACCAAGGACAGCATCCAGAAGCTGCTCGAAAAGAGCGGCTTCCGCAACGTGCGGCAGCATGGCTCGACCGAAAGCGCTTCCGACCGGGACCAGGACCTCGGCATGATGGCGCGGCGGATGCTGATCTCGGCGGATGCGCCCGCGCTAGCCACGCGCGCCAAGCCCAAGGGCAAGGCCCAGCAGATCGATGTCACGGTGTTGCTTGGCGACCCGCGGCTACCCGACGTGATAAAGCGCGGCGGCGCGTTCCAGCCGGAAGACCTCGATACCGTGCGGCGGTTGAAGGATGCGCTCTCGGAGCTGCCGAACTTCAAGTTCCACTATCTCGACAACCACGCCACGCTCGACCGCGATCTGTCGGACCTGCGCACCGACCTCGTGTTCAACCTGTGCGACGAGGGCTTCAACAATGACGCCACCAAGGAGCTGCACGTTCCGGCGATGCTGGACGCGCTGTCGCTGCCCTATACGGGTGGTGCGCCGGCCGCCTTGGCCGCTTGCTACGACAAGGGCTTGGTGCGGGCGGTCGCGATGACGCTCGACGTGCCGGTGCCTCTTGAAACCTACGTGCGGCCCGGCGACCAGGGCGCGACGCTGCCCGGCGTGTTCCCGGCGATCCTGAAGCCAAACACCGGCGACAGCTCGGAGGGCATCACCAAGGATGCCGTGGTCAAGAACGAGAAGGCGCTGCTCGACTATCTCGAAAAGCTGCGCGCCCAGTTCCCCAAGCGCTCGGTGCTGGTGCAGGAATTCCTGACCGGTTCGGAATACTCGGTGAGCCTGATCGGCAATCCCGACCAGGGGTTGCGCGCGCTGCCGATCCTGGAGGTCGATTACTCGAAGCTCGATCCCAAGCTGCCGAAAATTCTGGGCTACGAGAGCAAGTGGGAACCCGACAGCCCGTACTGGACGCAGCTCTCCTATCAGGAGGCCAACCTGCCCGAGGTCATGCAGCAGCAGCTGATCGAGCATTCGGCGCGGCTGTTCGAGCGGCTCGGGTGCAAGGATTACGCGCGGTTCGATTTCCGGGCCGACAGCAAAGGCGAGATCAAGCTGCTGGAGGTGAACCCAAACCCCGGCTGGTGCTGGGACGGCAAGTTCAACATCATGGCGGGGTTTGCCGGCATCCGGTATTCGGAGATGCTCGGCCAGGTGCTCGCTGCCGCCGTCGAGCGCTACGGCATCACCGGCAAGCCGCAGGTTGTAGCTGCGGGGGCCGCCAACGGGAACAGCCAGTCGGACGCGGCTTGAGTTCAGTGATGAGAAGGCGAGGGGACTTTTGTGCGCTCGGGCTCGTAACCGGAAAACCGCTTCACACTTTTCCGCGAGCCCTCCAGTCCCCTCGACCCCATTTTGGGGTATAAAAGTCTACCATGATCCTCATCGTCCTTGTTGTGATTGCTGCCATCGCGCTGGTCGCGGTGCCGGAGATGTGGATCCATTCCACCATCGAGCGGTATGCAGGCGAGAGGGCCGACCTCGGCGGAACGGGGGCAGAGTTCGCGCGCCACGTGCTCGACGGCATGAAGCTCGCCAACGTCAAGGTCGAGGTGACCGAGCAGGGCGACCACTACGATCCCGAAGCGCGCGCGGTGCGGCTGCAGCCGCGGTTCTTCAACGGCAAATCGGTGTCGGCGATTGCGATTGCGGCGCACGAGGTCGGTCACGCCATGCAGCATGCGCTGGCGCTGCCGATGTTCGAGCGGCGGCTCACGGCAACGCGGCATGCGCGCATGCTCGGCATCCTCGCGCAGGCGTGCCTTTGGTCGGCGCCACTGCTGATGGCGCTGGAAAAAAGCGCGGCGGGTCTGATCCTCAACCTCGTGGGCTTCGCCGGCACGATCCTGGTATCGCTCGCACTTCAGTTGACGACGCTGCCGGTCGAGTTCGACGCCAGCTTCAACCGGGCTCTGCCGTTGTTGGAGCAGGGCCGGTTCCTGCGGCCGTCCGATCTCGCTGGCGCCCGGCAATTGCTGCGGGCGGCCGCGTTCACGTATGTGGCGGCTTTGCTGCGATCGGTGCTGATCGTGCCGGGGTTGGGACGGATTCCGAGGTTATGAATTTTTGAATACGCCGCGTTTCATGCCGAGGAAGCTGGCGGTCATGGCGACGAGCGAGGACGCTATCAGCGCGGCTTCCGGGGGCACGCCAGGCGCCAGCGCGAGGATGCCGGCATAGACCGCGTAGTTCAGCGCGGCCACTCCCCACGCAACCGCGGCATAGCGCGCGAACTCGGCGAGCGATGGCGGCGCCTGGACCGCGAAGGTCAGGTTACGGTGGCAGGCCCAGCCGGCGATCATGGCCATGAAAATCGCGACTGGCCGAGCGAGGTAGGGCGACATTCCCGCCAGCCGCGTCAGGGCCGACGTCACACCCATATCGACGGCGAGCGCGATAAGACCGGAGATCAGAAATCCGGCGCCCTGGCGCGCGGGCGAGGGATCGGGTGTGCCGCTCATCGGGCAGCCATCCATTCTGCGCGCCAATCGACCGGCTTGCCCATCGCAGTGCGGCTGGGTCTCCAAAGCGGCGCGGGAAAGCGCCCGCCGGCGAGATAGCGGAACTCGGCGGCGCGGCGGCCACGCACGGGGTCGATCCGCTCAAGTTCGGCATCGACGTGGCCGGGGTGGCACATCACGAGGTGGCGGGGGCCGGGTGCAATGCAGGCCGTGTCGAAGTCGCTCTCGACGGTTGCCTCGTCGAAACCTGTCACGCCGCCGAAGCCATCGTTCAGCTCGAACCCTGCGTGGTGGGCGGCGCTTGCGAAGCCGGCCGACAAGGCCGACAGCAGTGCTGCCTTGGCGCCGTGGCTGCGGCGGATCACTATTCCCCGCAGCGAATTGGCCGGATTTCGCAGCAGCGGTTTCACGGGGGATTTCCCGTACCGGTGCGCCGCGACTTCCAGCACCGCGCGGCGGATCAGGGGCAGTGCATGGACGTGCTGGTGGCCGTCGACATGGTCGGGGGGGAAGCCCATCTCAGCCTCGAAGGCGTCGAGCTGCCGCGCGCACTCGCCGGCGATTTCTCCGGTATCGAGGGTCCGGCTCAGGGCGCGGGCGGTCAGCATGCCGACGGCAGGAAATGCGCCGTCCGGCGCCAACCGGGGCATCGGCCCGAGAGGTGCGCCGAGCGTCAGGTTGAAATGCAGGCCGACCGCGACCTTACCGCGGGTGCGGGCGATCCAAGTCGCGTGGCTCGGCCAGTGCGCCGTGGTGGTGAAGGCACTGACCGCCGATAAGCGGCCCGCCTCGGCCAGCTCGACGATGGCCTGGGACACGCCGTTGGTCATGGCGAAGTCGTCGGCGCAGAGGAGTGTGGGCGCGGGGTTGGCCGCGCCGGTATCGCCCGCCTCAGACATGGCCGGGAGTGCCGGGGTTGGGTGGCTCAGCGCCGGCGTCGAGGCCGACGCGTTCGGCAACGAGATACAAGGGGCGCGCCTTCACCTCCTCGTAGATGCGGCCGAGATATTCGCCCATGACGCCGAGCGAAATCAGCTGAATGCCGGCGAAGAACATGATCGAAATCACGAGGGTCGGGAAGCCGGCGATATCGACGCCGAATACAAGGGTCTTGGCGAGAAAGACCAGAATGTAAACGAAGGCAAACGCCGAGACGACGAGGCCCAGAACAGACCAGACCCGGAGCGGGAGCGTCGAGAACGAGAACAGCCCGTCGAGGGCAAAGCGGATCAGCTTGCGGGTGTTCCAGCGGGTCTCGCCGCTCGCGCGTTCGGGCACGTCGAAGGGAACGGCCTCCACCTTGTAGCCGATCCAGGCGTACAGCCCCTTGTTAAAGCGCGCGCGTTCGCCGAGGCGGTTGAACGCGTCGAGGGCGCGGCGGCTGAAGAGGCGGAAATCGCCGCCGTCCTTGTGTAGTACGGTGCCGGAGAGGGCGCGGAACAGGCGGTAATACAGGCGCGAGAACAGCCCGCGCAGGGGGCCGTCGGCGGTGCGGTCGATGCGGGCGCCGTAGACGATGTCGGCACCGTTGCGCCAACCGGCGATGAGCTTGGGAATGACCTCGGGGGGGTGCTGGAGATCGCTATCCATCAGCACCGCGGCGTCGCCGGTAGCGGCCCTGAGGCCTGCCGTGACCGCGATTTCCTTGCCGAAGTTGCGGCTGAGAGAAAGCGCCTTGATGCGGGGGTCGGCGGCGTTTGCCGCGCGCAAGGCTTCGAGCGTTGCGTCGCGGGAGCCGTCGTCGACGAAAATGACTTCCCAAGGCGCACCCGCCCCATCGAGAACAGGAACGAGGCGGCCGAGCAAGGTTTTGATGCCCCCGGCCTCGTTAAAAACGGGAATGACGACCGACAGTCGCCAGGGTGCTGGCGGCTGTCCGGCCATGGAACCGGTTTCCCCGGCTTGCTGCAGGCGACTGGAGGTTTCGTTCATTGCGACGCAGGGCTCGCGCCTCGTGGGGTTTCCATTCAGGGT
>Ga0075030_100006142_pt1 | contig 10775 bp, 4 predicted proteins | sample LitLauG_LLR_2012_FD_71393 | JGI IMG/M metagenome (GOLD analysis project Ga0075030, IMG submission 71393) | Freshwater sediment microbial communities from Pennsylvania, USA - Little Laurel Run_MetaG_LLR_2012 | ecosystem: Environmental > Aquatic > Freshwater > Creek > Sediment | place: USA...
TCAGGTTCGATTTAACGCGAATATTGTCCTGCAGATAGGTGCCGATTTGCTTCGTACGATAGTAACGGCTAGTGGCGCCGCTCAGAATTTGCGACGGGTCTTGCCCAGTGCAAGAGATAGTATTCGGTCCACACACTTGTCCGGTCAAGAAGGTAGGAAAGTTGGCGAATGTGATGCGACCAGTCTCGTTGTTCTTGTTGATGACATTGAGCTGACTGTAGTCGAAATTGAATCCTACTGAAATGGAATGGCTACCGCGCACCCATTTCAGGTCGCTCGCCGCATCAAGATTGTTTTCGTAGAAGCCCGCATTCGCAAAGTTGTTCACTGGCCCAATTGAAGAACTATTCCCGCTGCCGAAGAAGGCGTTGTCAGCGTTCCTGAGATTGATGCCCGGAAAAAGGTTTGTTCCTGGAATACTGATCCCGACCGATGACGGATTTATGAACTGACTGGTGGACGCATAATCTTTCATCCGAAGGAACCCGAGACGTTGTTCCCAAGTGAGATTGGGAGTCAGCGAAGTGGCATTGTCAAGACCGAAAGTCTGGCTTCCTGCCGACAACTTTTGCGGAAAGCCGAGTAGGGAACTTTGGGCGAACGGAGTGGAGTTGGGATCGTTCTGATAGTAGTACTTCAAAGCAAGCCGGTCTTTGGCGCTGAAGTTATAGTCCACGTTGCCGTTGATTTGATCGGCGCTGAAATGGGACTTGGGGCCGAAGACGATCGCGTCTCCACCAAGCCCTTGTAGTATGCCTAGCTGAGTCGGGTCTGTTACGGCGTCGGGTATCCAGAAAGTTCCACCGGGTGCTTTCTGATTCATGATAGCCAAAGCCTGCGGAGTGATTTGGCTCGCCTGAACGCAGGGCGGCTGGCCGCTTCCCCCGCATGCGAAGTTGGCATTAGCCAGATCTGCCAGGCCCTGAGCTGTCCGATTGCTGTCGGTAAGGCCGGGTGGCACGGCAACTATCGAACTGGCGAGCAACTGATCGCTCACTCGCTGCGCCTGGTAGGAACCAAAAAAGAAAAGCTTGTCTTTGATGATCGGGCCGCCGATGAAGCCACCGTCAACATTGCGATGCATGTTCGGGCGCGGCAACTGGTTCCGGTTAAAAAACCATTCGTTTGCATTCCAGCCGGTCTGCTGATGGTAGGCGTATGCTCCGCCGTGTAGTTGGTTGGTCCCTGACTTCGTAGTGGTGCTGATCTGCGCTCCGCTGTTCGCTCCCTGACTGGCGTCATACATTGCGGAGTTCACATGCACTTCGGAGATGGTTTCAGGTGGCGGCGAGGGCAACGCCTGGCCGATCGCGCCATAGACTGTGGTGCTAGTCGCAATCTCACCGCTGGGATTGTTGCCGTTTCCGTTCTCGCCGATGTTGACAGCGACGCGACCGGAGGTCACCTGACTGGTGGACTTGCCGTTGAAGATGTTGTTCGCGTTCACACCGTTGACCGTGAAGCTGTTGCTCGTGTCACGCTGTCCGTTTGCCCAGATTGCCTGATTGCCGAGACCGGCATTGGTACCGGCTGTGTTCAGCAGGTCGGCGCTGACTCCGGGGCTCATAGTGGCCAACTGTGTGAAACTACCCGTACCGAGTGGTGTCTGTGTGATCTGCAGTTCGTTCAACGTGTAACCAGTGGTCGTGTCGGTGGCGTTCAGTAACGGCGTCGCTTCCACGGTTACGGAGGACGAGACCGAACCCGGCTTCAACTTGGCATTGACCGTGGCGGTGCGGTTTCCTTGCACGATGATCTGGGGGTGGACGTCGGTTTCGAAGCCATCCTTGATGAACTTCACTTCGTAGGTGCCGATGGGCAGGTCGGCGATGCTGAACGAGCCGTCGGACTTCGAGGTCGCCGCGACTTCAAGATTCGTGGCAATGGCACGAGCCTTTACCTGGGCGCCTTGAATCACTGCGCCGGAGCTATCGCTCACACTGCCGTTGATCGAGCCGAGCGTTTGCTGGGCAAACCCTAGCTCCGCTGAAGAGAAGAAGAACAAAACGGCCAAGAGACTGGAAACACAGGCTAGACTACGGGCAGTTCCTGACAGACCTAGACGTGAGCGCACGTTTCACCTCCCAATAATTCGGACAGTCTATTGGGAGACAAGTTCAGATGGCAAGCGCATTCAATGAATAGCTTGTAAAAAAGCTTTGAATGCCAGTCGGGATGCGAGAGCTCAAAGGAGGGCAGCGTGTTTTTCGGCGTCTCTTATTTCCACTTCCCTTGCCCTTCAACGATGGTGATGTAGCGATCGATGGGAAGGTCCGTGAAGCGCTCCACCAGCTTGCTGGGCCGTGGCCACTCGATTTCGAGCGAGTCCACTTTGCCGCGGGTGCCAATGCCCAATACTATCCGCGGGTCATGTGAGGAGAGATAGCTGCCTCCGCCTACCTTCATCCGGCTGCGCTTGAGGTCGCCCGCCTGATACCTGATCCGAGCACCGACGGCGTCGATATTCGCCTTCGTGCCCACCAGTCGGATGCCCAGCCAATGATTTCGATTGCCCAAATTGTTGTGCAAAAGAACCGGTGCCTCGTTGTTGCAGGAGATGAGAACGTCCACGCCTCCGTCATTGTCGAAGTCACCGAGCGCCAGACCTCGGCCCGACATAGGACGCGAGAATGCCGGCCCGCCTTCCCCGGTCACATTCTTCAGTCCAGTCCCATCGTTATGGAACAGCAGAAGCCGCTCGCGGTAAGTGACGTTGTCGTAGATTTTTTCGATCAGGTCGTCGGGATGGCCGTTAGCGATCAGAAGATCGAGGTTGCCGTCGTTGTCGTAGTCCAGGAATTTCAGGCCCCATCCACTCATCAGCCGCGTGGCGTTCGCGATTCCGCTGGGAGCAGCAATGTCGTCGAACGTCTCGTCGTGCCGGTTCTGATAATAGCCGTCAAGTTCGTGGTTCAGATCGGTAACAAACAGGTCCATCCAGCCATCCTGATTTACGTCCGCCGAATCCACTCCCATGCCGGACCGCGCTTTCCCCCCCTCGCCGTAGGCGACTCCGGCGGTGAATCCGATTTCCTCAAAGTGCTTGCCGGCGTTGTTCTTGAAGAGAAAATTGGCCTCGGTGTCGTTGGCAACGAACAGGTCGAGCCAGCCATCATTATTAATGTCGGTGGCGACAACGCCCCAGGACTTCCCCGGATTATCGGCAATCCCCATTTTCTGGCTGACGTCGGTGAATGTGCCGTCGCCGTTGTTATGAAACAGCCAGCTTGCCATGGGCGTGTAGATTCTGGGATAGCAGTACTCGTTGAGCCCTTTCAGCGCTGGAATGCCGGGCGCTCCGCAGTTGTGGTGCTTGGCCTTGCTGAAGTCGACGAAACGGCAAACGAACAGGTCGAGGCGGCCATCGTTGTCGTAATCGAACCACACCGCGCTTGAGGCCCATCCCGGAGCCGCAACTCCCGCGTGCTCGGTAACGTCGGTGAAGGTGCCATCGCCATTGTTGCGATAGAGAATGCTGCGTCCGTACTGCGTGACGTATAGATCGGGAAAGCCGTCGGCGTTGTAGTCGCCGACCGCGGCGCCCATGCCATAGCCGCCGCCAACGACTCCCGCTTTTTCCGTCACGTCGGTGAACGTGCCATCGCGATTGTTGCGATACAGCGCATTGCGAAGTGGCTTCTCAGGCGTGAAGATGTCACACGGCCCGCTGTTGATGAGATAGATGTCCATCCATCCATCGTTGTCGTAATCGAGGAACGCACAGCCGGCTCCAGTGGACTGCGGCAGATATTTTTCAGGGGAGAGGCCGGCGGTGTGAGTCCAGGTGATGCCGCTGACCGAGGCGGGGACGTCAGAAAAAGGATACGAGGGCGAGTCGACCGCGGCGGCTACACGCGCCAACGCGGGGTACGCAAGCGAGCCCGCCAGAGCTTTGAGAAACTCTCTCCGCCTGATTCCGACGAGCCAGGAAAAAGACGCATCGCTACTTCGGCTCCGGCGGAGCTTCGGGAGAAGATTGCTTCTCCAGGGCCGTGGCCGCTCGCCGTTTGACGGACTCCAGAGCTTCCGCTGATTGGCGCTGCAACGCGGCCTCGCGGTTGGAGTCGGCGCGCCGTCCCGCGCCAGCGTAGGCGAGCGCCAGCTGATAGTGCCCGGTCGGGCTGTCAGGCTCCATCTTCTCGTAGGTCTCGAGCGGAGGTATCGCATCATTAAATTGCTTCGCTGAGTTCAGCGCGGTGCCCATTCCGAGGAAGGCCTCGGCAAACCCGGTGTCGAGCTTCGTGGCGCGGGTAAAGTGCTTAATTGCCGTTGCCGAATCGTTCTCATCAGCGGCAAGTTGTCCGAGAACGTAATCGGCTACAGCGTTGCCGGGATCGATTTCGAGTTCCTCCTGAAAATTCTTTTTGGCCTGCTCAACATCGGCCGGAGAAGGCGGAGACTTCGACAGCAGTGCGCGTCCCAGCCTGGCGTGGATGCCTTGCAACGATGGATTGATTTCGAGAATCTTGCGATACTCCGCTGCGGCTTCGTCCCACTTGTGCTGGAGCTCAAGTGCTTCGGCATTCAGTTCATGCACCTGAAACGAGAACGGCGCTTCGTTGGCTAAATCCTGCGATGCGCGCAGCGACAGATCGGAGTACGCGTGCGTGGCCGCATACAGAACCTCGGGGTCACGGGGAAAGTCGCGGCTGAGAATCGAAAGAAAATCCAGCGACTCGTACGGAGCATTGTGGGTCATGGCACAGTGAATGCCGTCTAGCCCGATGCGCTTCTTGATGTTCTTGTCGGTAACCTGGCGTATCGCCTTTTTCAGCAGCGGGAGGGCCTCGGTGCAGTGTCCGCTTTCGGCAAGGGCAAGGGCGCGTTGCGGATCTGTTCCCGTGGCGCCGGAGGTTTTTGCCGCGGTTTGAGCAAAGATGTTCGGGGAAACGAGAGCGAGCGCTGACACCAATAAGAAGATAGAAAGACGTGAAAAGCTACGCATTCGCAGATTATATGCCGAGAGGGTCACGGACCGAACTCACTTCCCGTCGTTGATCCTGCATAAAAAAGAACGGCAGGCGCCCGAAAGCGCCTGCCGAGTTTTTGGGTGCCGGTCCAGCAGCGCTAGAAGTAGAACTTCAAAGCGAGCTGGAGTTCTCGGGCTCCTTGGGAGCCGGTGATTTTTCCGAAGTTCGTGTTCGTCGTGGACCACTGTTTAGTGACAGGGTCTTGCGTCCAAGTGCCGGGATCAAACGATCCGCCTGCTGGCCCGCCGGTGAAAGTCCAAACAGGATGGTTGAAGGCGTTGAGCGCTTCGAACCTGAACTCCAGCCTCTTGGTTTCTGTGAAAGAGATGCCCTTGTGAAGGCTCAGATCCACGTTGGCGTAGGCCGGACCTTTCACGTTGCCGACACCGCAGGTTCCGAATGTACCCGGCGCCGCCGGTTGAGTCGAGGCCGTGTGGGAGTTTTCAAGGTACTGAATATAGCCAGGTGCCCCGCCCTGTGCAGGCACTCTCTGGTTTTGAACGTTGATTGGGCCATTGCAGTCTGGCAGGTTTGCCAGCGTGTAGGGCCCGACGCCGTTGGTGTTGTCAGAATTTCCACCCACACCCCATCCGCCGAAGTTATTCAGCGTCAGAGCATTTCCGCTGTGCAGGGTGACGATTCCGCCGATTTCCCAGTTGCCCAGCACAGCGTTCAGCGCCGAGTTCATATCGTGGCCAAATTGCTTGCCATGACCGATGGGGAGGGCATAGGTCACATAGCTGGTAAAGATGTGCGTTTGATCGTAGTAACACGGTCCCCAATTCAAGCGGGGGTTGTAGATATTCTCCCAGCCAGGCTGTCCACCAGAACTGGTCGCGTTCGTGCTGCCCCAGCCGGTGCCGAAGTAACCGGGGGAGTTGCTCATGCACTTCGACCACGTGTAGGCGACCTGACCTTGCAGGCCATTGCTCATGCGCTTTTGCAGGACGGCCTGGAGTGCATTGTATTTCTGGTCAGAGTTGGACATGTTGGTTCCGGCGAGGGTTTCGCGACCGCAGGGCGGATTGGTACCGGTGCCGCATCCCGCGACATTGAATTGCGGGTTATCCAGCAGATACAGTGAGCCTGCTGTTCCCCCACCGAGGAAGGGACCTGGCTGCACGCTGACGATCTGTTCTCCTCGGCCCGCGACCTTCCCTGCGGCATTCAGCGGGATCGATTGCGCGATATCCTCGAAGTTGAGCAAATGCGCGCCCCGCTGGCCGACATAGCCCAGTTGGAACGTTAAGGTGTTGGTTAGTTGCTGCTGGAAGGTAAAGTTCCACTGACTTACTGTGGCTGGTCTGAAGTTCTGATCGTAGACGCGGATGCGATTGCCGCCGTAGCAGCTCTGACTGATGACGCCACCGCACGCTGCACCAGAAGCGGATCCGAAGCCCAGTCCCAGAGCCCCCAGAGGACCCAGGGGGTTAGGTTTCGCCTGTTGCTGCAGGAAACCAAACGGTAAGTTTTGGGTGAGTTCTTCGTTGCTGCCACCACCTTCCATAAAAGAAGATATCGCGAACCCGGCACGGAAGACCATCTTGCCGCCCTGTTTGGCTGGCGCCCAGGCAAGCCCAATTCGAGGCTGCCAGTCGCCGATTCCCGTGTAGTTGTTATAGAGCGCTTTGTTGCCGAAAGTGGCTGTTCCGTCTCGTCCGGTCGGAGTGTAGATCGTTCCGGTATAGAGCCCGAAGTTGACGATGCCATTGTGCGCTTCGTAAAGCGGAGTATGGTCTTCATAGCGCACTCCGATGTTTGCAGTGAGGGTCGGAGTTACGCGCCAGTCGTCCTGCACGTATGCGCCAAACACGTTGCCGCGCAGTTGGGCTGGAGTACCGAGCTGACTGCCGGTATCTCGCAGGGAAGAGCCGCCCGTGGTCTGGACGTCGCCCAGCCACAGGTCGGCAAGGCCTGAGCCGGTAGATGTCCCGATCGTCAAGAAACCCAACGCCCCGTTGTTTCCGGGGTAGATGAAGTCCTGACTCTCGCGGACATATTGAAAACCCGCCTTAACTTGGTGACGGCCTCGGGTGTAGATCACGTTGTCGTCGAACTGGTATTGCTTGGAGTGGAATATCTGGACCAGATTGCGCAACCCAAGCCCGGCAGAGCCGCCATTGTTGCCCGTGATGTCCAGTTCAACCAGTCCGGGCGCTTGAGCGTTGCCACCTGCGATCCCTAATGTCTGGCTGATATTCCCTAGCGACGAGGTTGGAGTTACGTTCTGATTGAAGTGGACATCATTGATGCCAAAACGCGCTTCATTCAGCAGGTTAGCGCGAAATGTGTGCGTCCAGTTCGCGACGTAATTTTTTACCGGCTCGTCGCTACCTTCAACTGCGCCGGCGTTACAGAAGGCACAGCCGGTGATCGTGGGCTGGCTGAGATCCATTTGCGAATAGCGCCCGAAGATCTTGTCCCGATTCGAGGCGTCAAAGTCGACTTTCACATCGCCTTGATTATTGTTAAGGGAATTGCCACTGTTATAGAAGATGTTGTTTCCCTTGAGGTTGTCGATACCAGGCAACGGATAGTTCTTGGTTTGAGCAAAGAGATTTGAGGCGACGGGATCGATCGTCAACCCGCCTGTAGCCAGGTTGTTGTTGGGAATCGGCTGGCCTGCTTTTGCAGTGCCCGCCGGATAGAAAAGCTGGGTCGGAACGCCCGACGGAGGTGTTCCACCAGTGCAGACTCCCACGTTATTGAACGCGCCACCCCAATCTGTACACAATTGCCCGAAATCGCCGGTGCGCGCGGCCGCCGTCAGAACCTGTGCGCCGGTTGCACCCGATTGCACTTGGCGCTGCCCCTGATAGTCGGCAAAGAAGAACAGCTTATTCTTGATAATTGGCCCACCGATCGCGGCGCCAAACTGGTTGTAGCGAAGTTCCGGAATCTTTGCGATGCCCTGGGCGTCGTATCCTGGCTGACCGTTATTTACACCCTTCGTCCAAGCCGCCGAAGCGAGGTTGGCATCCAGCGCGTCATTACGGAAGAATTCATACGCGGTGCCGTGAAACTTGTTCGTGCCTGACTTCGTGCTAACGCTCACAACGCCGCCTTGATAGTTCCCAAACTCGGCCGAAGCGTTCTGCGTGATCAAGTTGAATTCCTGAATGGCGTCGGGGGAGGGCGTATACCCAGTCTCGTTATTCTTGTCTTCGCTGTTGAGGATTCCGTCGATCAGATACTCGTTCGCCTGCTCACGATTGCCGTTGATGTAAGGACGCCCGGAGTCCAGCATGTTGTGCGGCGATCGCATTCCATCGGGATCGACGTTGGTGACGCCCGGTGCAAGCAGCGTGAGCTGGAGATAATTGCGCGAGGCCAGCGGCAGGCTGACGTTCGTATTCGCGTCGATCACCGTGCTCACTTCCGTTGTCTCGGTCTGGAGCAACGGCGTGCTGCTGATAACCTCAACTGAAGTCGAGACCGTTCCCACCCTCATCTGCACGTCAACGCGCGCTGTCTGGTTGAGCACCAGCGTGAACGGAGCGTGCGCAACGCTTTGAAATCCGGCGGCGGTCACTTTGACCGTGTAACTGCCGATGGGCAAGCGCAGCAGGTTATATGCGCCTGCATCATTGGTCTCGGCGTTCCAGATCGTGCCGCGATCCACGTCGGTTGCCTCGATGGCCGCGCCTTTGATGGGCGCTCCGCTCGGATCAGTAATCGTACCTACGATGTTGGCGGTGACTTCCTGGCTCCAGACCGGCTGCAGGCTGATGACCAGCCCAGCTAGCAAGACGATGACGAGCTTTAGTGAGTGTCGCATCACAGATCCTCCGGGGGCGCTCGGTGGACTCGAACGCAGCTTTCAAAAAAATACTGCAAAATGATTACGTCAATGCTATATAGTACTTTCCGAGTACGCGTCAAGAACAAAATTTGAATTCGTTGGGAATTTTGACTTCCCTCATCTATAGCACTTATGAACCTCTCTTCCGGCGGCGACGATTGTAGCGATTCTCGGCTGTGGAAAACTCGATTGCGCCGCTGCTATGAAGAATGAAATGCTGTCTATGAAATGCGGTATATATTCGATTTCTGCGGGATCGGACTACCGAAAGTGCTCACCTGAGGGAGGTGATCTCCCTTAAGTTACCGCGAGATGCGAAGAGTAAACGCTCTATAGCATCGAACCCGTGGTCGGATTGCGGCAACGGCAGCGTCGGTTTTTGGTTGCTCTATAGCACATTAAGGGGTAAGACAACTACGGAAGGCTCTCTAATCTTTCCAGTTAACGGACAGAAGCGGTGTGACATTTAACATCGAGATCATTGGGGATTTCATGCCAAACAATCATCCGAACGGAATGCCTGCTTATCGAAAGATCCAAGCTTCGATCATCAAGCGCATTGAAAGCGGACAATTAAAAGCTGGGGACGCCGTCGATTCCGAACGCGAACTGGCGAAGATTCATCAGGTCAGCCTCATGACGGCGCGTCATGCCCTCACGGCACTCGAACGGGAGGGGATGGTGCACCGCCGGCGCGGCTCAGGGACTTTCGTCGCTCCTCCGAAAATCCATTTCAACAAGCTGACGAGCTTCACGGAGCAAATGGCGGGACGGAGCCTAGCCGCTTGCTCCAAAGTTCTGTCGTTCAGCATCGTGGACAATGAGCCGGAGGTTGCAGCGCGTTTGTCATTGGCCGAGCACACTCGCCTGCTTAAGATTGACCGTCTCCGGTTGGCCGCCGACGAACCTTTCGCCATCGAAACCTGCTACCTGCCGGCCGAAGAATTCGGCGGGCTCACCCGCACAGCGGTGGCTCGCGGATCGCTCTTTTCTATTCTGGAAAGCACGTACGGTATACAAATCGCATATGCGGACGAGGAAATGGACGCAACCGCCGCGGCTCCCGCGACGGCAAATCTGCTGAAAGTGGAGAAGAGCGAGCCGCTGCTGAGAATCCGACAGGTTATTTTTTCCACGAAAGGAAAAGCGGCGCTTTATGTGATTGGCCTATACCGTTCCGATCGGCACACATTGCTCGTTCGTCGATTTCGGTAGTCGCAGTCGTTATCTGACTGAGGCATTCATGGCCACAGATCCTTCGGCCACGACTCAGAAACCCTGCGGGGCGCTCCATGGATGTCGTTGTGATGGAAGGGGTCATGGACAGGCGAAAGGCTGCCCATGCCCTGAATGTCGCGCTGCTAGCCCATTCTTTCTTGCCTTTAGTTAGCGAATCGAAAACCAGAGGCAAAAGCGACAAGCGAGATCACGAATGCCTGGGCTGCTTCCTCCTCCTCAGCCCATCCCGGCGCGCGATTTCGGGTGTCTTCGCTTGCCTTGACGAATCCCGAGAAATGCGAGAGCCTCTTACACAATCTTGGCGGGCTTGGGGATAAACCTTACATGGGCTCTGAGATAGCTTCGCTGATAACCGCAAGCGACAGTGGTGATCGCGCAGCTGCCGAAAAACTTTTCAGCGTGCTGTACGCTGAACTGCGCGCGATGGCCAAGCGCGAGTTAGCCCGGCAGGGAGGAAACATTAGTCTGGGCGCTTCGACCCTCCTGCATCAGGCCTACTTGGACATGGCGGAGCGGACTGGTCCCGCGTTTGCCGACCAGGCGCGGTTCATGGCGTATGCGTGTCGGGTCATGAGGGGCCTGATCATCGACCATGTGCGGAGCCGGCACGCGCAGAAGCGCGGCGGCCAGTTCGAGATCACATCGTTTAGCACCGATGTGGCCGAGACCATACCGAATCACACAGAACTCGCGCGGGTCAGCGAGGCGCTCGACGAATTAGCCAAGTTCGATGCCCCCTTGTCAGAACTTGTCGATCTTAAGTT
>Ga0075030_100006143_pt1 | contig 10775 bp, 10 predicted proteins | sample LitLauG_LLR_2012_FD_71393 | JGI IMG/M metagenome (GOLD analysis project Ga0075030, IMG submission 71393) | Freshwater sediment microbial communities from Pennsylvania, USA - Little Laurel Run_MetaG_LLR_2012 | ecosystem: Environmental > Aquatic > Freshwater > Creek > Sediment | place: USA...
GGCGGGAGGTCCCCGGTAGCGGCGGGAAGCGGGGGGGTGGGCTCGCTCTGCTCGACCATGGCCGAACCGTAGACCGTGGACGGGGCGCCGCCCGAGGCAGTCGCGCCCATTGGGCCGGCGCGTCGCGCCGGTGCGCCGGGGTGGACCGTGCGACCCGACGCCCGGGAGCCCGCCGGGCCCGCTCAGCCCGCCGGCGCGCCGCCGGGGGCGTGCGGCGCCAGGGCGGCGCTCGCGTCGGGGCCGGTGGCAGGGCCGCTGGCAGGGCCGCTGTGGGGGCTGATGTCCGGGCCGGCCGCCCAGTCGGCGAACGCCGCGAGGTTGTCCAGCGGCTCCCCGCGGGACACCCGCCACGCCCACTCGCGTCGGATGGCACTGCCGAAGCCCAGGCGCAGGAGGACGTCGAACGACTCGTCGGCGTAGGCCAGCACGCACCCCAGCAGTCGGTCCACCTCCCCCGGGCTGATCGCCGCATGCGGCAGGCGGCCGACGAGGTACACGTCGCCGAGGCGGTCCAGGGCGAAGTACGCGCCGTAGGCACGGGCGTTGCGCGACAGGAGGTAGCGGTACACCTCGGCGGGGTTCTCGGCGGGCGCGCGCACCACGAACGCCTCCACGACCAGCGCCTGGTCGGTGAGCGTGACGGCCGCGGAGGTGACCAGCTTGTGCTCCCCTGGCAGCGCCACGAGGTACCGGCCGGCATCGAGCCGGTTCACCGCCAGCCCCGTGGCGTCCAGCGCCGCGCCCAGCGCGGCGTCGTAGGCGAGGGCCGCCGGGACCGGGGTCATCGGCGGGCGGCGCCGAGGCCGGGAGCCGCCTGCGCGGCAGCCTCGGCGTAGACGTCGAGCATCCGCGCCGCGGTGACCTCCCAGCCGAAGGTGGAGGCGTGCGCGAGGGCGCCGCGGCCTAGCCTCGCCCGCTCCGTCGGGTCGGCAAGCAGCCCGACGAGCACGCGGGCCCAGTCAGCCGGGTCGTGGCCGTCCACCAGCACCCCGGAGCGGCCGTCGGCGACCGCGGTGGGCAGGCCGCCGACGTTGGCGGCCACGACGGGCGTGCCGCACGCCTGCGCCTCCAGGGCGACCAGGCCGAACGACTCGTTGTACGAGGGCACCACGGCGAGGTCCGCGGCCCGGTACCAGTCCGCGAGCTCCGGCTGGGTCAGGGGCGCGATGAAGCGCACCTGGTCGGCGATGCCGAGGGCGGCCGCCAGCTTCTGCAGCGCGAGCGGGTGGGCCAGCCCCGAGCCGGACGGCCCGCCGATCACCGCCACCTGCAGCCGGCTCACGCCGGGGGACTGGCGCAGCAGCGCGGCCGCGCGCAGCAGCACCTCCGGCCCCTTCAGGGGCTGGATGCGCCCGGCGAAGACCAGCAGCTCAGCGTCGGGGTCCACCCCGAGCCGCGCGCGGGCGCCGGCCCGTGAGCCCGGGGAGAACACCTCCAGGTCCACCCCTGGCGGGACGACCGCCACCCGCTCGGGCGCGGCGTCGTACAGCGAGACCAGCTGGCGGGCCTCCGCCGTGGTGTTGGCCACCAACCGGTCGGCCAGCTCGACCACCTGCTCCTCGCCGATCAGCCGCGCCGCCGGCTCCGGGGTGTCCCCGTCCGCCAGGGCAGCGTTCTTCACCTTGCCCATGGTGTGCATGGAGTGCACCAGCGGCACCCCCCAGCGCTCCGCGGCCAGCGACCCCACCTGGCCGGACAGCCAGTAGTGGGAGTGCACCAGGTCGAAGTAGCCCCGCTCCTGGCTGGCCTCGACCCGCATCAGGCCGCGGGTCATCGCGCACAGCTGGGCGGGCAGGTCCTCCTTGGCCAGTCCCTCGAACGGCCCGGCGACGATGCTGCGGACCGTCACGCCCTCGGCGATGGCGGCGTGCGGCGGGCTCGCCGAGCTGGTGGCCCGGGTGAAGACCTCCACCTGCGTGCCGCGCAGGGCGAGCTGGCGGGCCAGCGCGACGACGTAGACGTTCATGCCCCCGGCGTCACCGGTGCCCGGCTGGTCCAGCGGGGAGGTGTGCACGCTGATCATCGCAACGCGCCGGGGCTGGGCGGCGCTGCCCGCGGTGGCCGTCATCCCCTGCCCTCCTGCCCGCCGGCCGGGGGCCGGGCGGACCCATCCTGTCCGAAGACGGCGACCGGCGCGCGCGGCCGACCCCTCAGCCGCGGGCCAGCGCCTCCGCGACGGCCTGCGCGGCCGCCACGTCCGCCACGCAGAACCGCGTCGTGCGCACCCGGGTGGGGGTGGCGCCCAGGGTGTGCAGCGCGATCCGCACGGCCTCCTCGACGGGCCAGGCGTACACCCCTGCGCCGAGCAGCGGCAGCACCAGGCCACGCGCGCCCAGGTCGTCGGCCGCGCCGAGCACGCCGCGGTAGGCCCGGGAGAGCAGGTGGGTGCGGTCGTCGGACCAGGAGTAGGCGGGGACGACGGTGTGGATCACCCAGTCGGCGTCCAGAGCGCCGGCGGTGGTCACCACGACGGCGCCGGGGACCAGGCGCCGGCGTCCCGGCTCGGCGCGCAGCCCGCGGCAGGCCGCGGCGAGCAGCGGGCCGGCCCGAGCCCAGACCGCCGCGGCGTCGGACCCCGCACCGCGGCGCAGGGCAGGGGTGATGGTGCTGACCAGGGCGTCGGCGCGCTGGGCGGCGAGGTCGCCGCGCACCACGGACAGCCGCGGGGCCATGACGGCCCGTCAGGTGCCGGGGACTACCAGGGCCCGTACGGGCCGTCGGAGGAGGAGCGGCGGGTGACCATCTTCGGCTTCACGCCGTACAGGTAGTACAGCGCCGCGATCAGCCCGGCGATCGGCAGGATGCCCATCCAGGTCGACGAGGTGATGCCGTAGGCCAGCACGTACACCGCCTGGGCGGCCAGGCCAAGACCCAGGATCAGCAGCCACAGCTTCTTGTCCAGCCTGCTCGTCGGGTAGCTGGTCCCGGGGCGGCGGGCGGCGTCGGCCAGGGCCCAGCCCTTCGTGGCGAGGGTGACCACCTGGACCACCAGGTTGATCAGCGAGAACAGACCGTGGGCGAACACATCCCCTACGGTACGCCGCCCGGACCCACGCTGCGCGCTCCTCAGGACGGGTCGGGCGCTCCGGTGGCCGCGGCGAGCAGCGCCGAGGCCCGCACCGAGCCCACCGGCCGGCCGGCTCCGAGCAGCACCACCGGCGTCCCCAGCGGGGCGCCGAGCCAGCCGAGCAGGGCCGCCGCGGCCGCGACCCGCGCCCTCTCGGCCCCGTCGTCGATCTTCAGCGCCACCGCTCGCCCGTCCCCCGACGCGGCCAGGAAGACCCCTTCCGCTCCGTCCTTGGCCAGCAGCCCCGGGGTGGCGGCCATCGCCACGGTGACGTCACGGCCCTCCCCGGCCACCAGCTGCGGGTGCGCGCGCATCGCGTCGGCGACTGCCCTGCCCGGGGAGGCCGGTCCGGCCAGGGCCAGCGAGCGCGCGGCGCGCGCCAGGCCCACCAGGCTGGCCGCACTGACCGGCGCCCCGCAGCCGTCCACCCCGGTGAAGGGCACGGGCTCCCCCGCCGCCGAGGCAAGCTCGCGGGCCACCGCCTGCTGGACGGGGTGGTCGTCGCGCAGGTACGCCAGCGTCGGCCACCCGTTGGCCCGACAGGTGGCGAGCAGGCCGGCGTGGGTGCCCGAGCAGTTCATCGCCGCCCGGCGCGGTGCCCACCCCCGGGCCAGCCAGGCGTCCCGCTCGGTGGCCGAGCCTGGGTAGGCGGTCGGGCAGCCGAGGTCGTCCTCGGCCAGCCTGCCCAGGTCCAGCAGTCGGGAGACCGCTGCCAGCGCGGCCGAGGTGCCGTCGTGCGAGGCGGCCGCCACGGCCAGCAGCTCGGGGTCGGCCCGCAGCCCGGCGCGCACCATCGCCACCGCCTGGAACGGCTTGGTCGTGGACCGGGCGAGGACGGGTTCCTCGACGTCGCCGGCGGTCCACGCCACGGCGCCGTCGGCGTGCAGCAGCACCGCGCGGCCGCGATGGCGGGACTCCACGACGCCGCTGCGCACCACCTCGGCGAGGACGGGGGAGGCCTCCTGGTGCGCCGCACTCACCCCTGGTCCGCGCCGGCGTCCGCACTGCCGCCGGGCGCACGGGCGAGCAGGTCGTCCACCGAGGCCTCGCCGTCGCGGTAGCGGCGGCCCACCTCCGCGGTGAGCACAGTCATCGCATGCTGCACCCGACGACGGGTCTCGCTGACCCGCGTCTCGTGCACCGCGATCTCCGCGACCGCCTGCGCGAGCTCGGCGTCGCTGAGCGAGGCGATGTTGGACAGGTGCGGGTCGGCGAGCAGCTGCTCCACCCGGCGGCGGCTCTCCGCGACCCGGCTCGGCTCCACCGTCGAGTGGCGCCCCATGCCGTAGGGGGCGGGTCGCTCGCCGGAGCCCAGGACCTGGCTCAGCCTGTCCACGACCGCCTGCGGTGCCTCGTCGCCCGCCTGCTGCGCCGCCGCCTGGGCCCGGGTCTGCTGTTCGGCCCGCAAGATGTCCACCCGCGCCTGCAGGAGACGGCGGATGTAGGACAGGTCCGCGTCCTCCTGCTCGGCGTCGTGGCGGCGCTCGCGGATCTCCGCCAGCGGCAACGTCTCCAGGTCAGCCAGGAAGTCGGCGGCGAGCACCCGGTCGACGCGACGCCTTCCCCCAGGGATCGGCTCGGTCACGGCCCGTCACTCCCTTCAGCGTCGGCGTGCAGCATCCCACCCGTCGAGGCCACGTCACAGTCGCCCCGCCGTTCCCGCGAGCACGGGCTCGCCGTCCCCAGCCACCTCCCGGCGGGACACATGGTGGCACGTCGGGACCACGGAGGCGGCCGACCAGGGGCGGGGAGCCCGCTCAACAAGTCGGGCTGGCCTGCCGATGGACCCCTAGACCTGCGTGTGGACCGAATGGAGGGAGTGCCGTGATCGACCAGGACCCCCTCACCAACCAGGTAGAGCAGCTGCTGCTCGACCTGGGGGCGCAGGGGTCGACGGGGTGCCTGTACGTCAAGGGGTCCGACGGCGACGAGGCGGAGGTGTACCTGCGGGACGGCAGCGTCTACTCGGTGTACGTGCCCGGCCGGCGGCCGCTGCTGGGCACCCGCCTGATGTCGGCGGGGGTCCTCGCGCCGGAGAACCTGGCGGAGGTCCTGGACATCCAGCGGTCCGACCTGCCCGGGATGAAGCTGGGCGAGCTGCTGGTCAACCTGGGCATCGTGGACCGGGAGATCATCGAGTCCTTCGTCTCCGAGCAGCTGGTCGACCAGCTCACCGACCTGCTTGGCTGGCGCGTCGCGTCGTGGAAGTTCCGCAAGAACCGGCGCACCCGCTCCGACGTGGCCCCCCCGCAGGACGTGTCGACCCTCCTGGAGGAGCTACGACGCCGGCGCGCCCACTGGGTCGAGCTGCGTGGCGTCGTCGGCGGCGCGAGCCAGGTGCCGCTGCTGTCCGCCAAGGGGACCCAGGTCGACGACGTGGTCGTCGGCCCGGGTGAGTGGGCGATGCTGTGCAAGATCGACGGTGTCCGCTCGCTGGTCGACCTGTCCATCGACTGCGGTTTCACCCTCTACGAGGGCGCGCAGGTGGTCGCATCGCTGGTAGGCGCTGGGCTGGTGGACGTGGACCTGCCCGAGCTGGGCGAGGGGGACGGCCACGAGCCGGACGAGAACGTGCCCGACGAGAGCGAGCCGGACGAGAACGAGCCGGCCGACGACGCCGACGAGGACTCGCTGGAGGACGGCGAGGCGGCGGGCGAGCTCGCCGACCCGCTGGAGGCCGACCCAGCATCCGCTGCGGCGGACGACTCCATGCGCACCCTGGCGGCCCTGGCAGCGGAGGCGGGCGGCACCAACGCCGGTCCGGACGCCACGTCGGAGGAGATCGCGCTCGCGGTCGCGCGGGTCACCCGGGCGCTGGAGGACGTGCTGTCGGGCAACCTGGACCCGGAGGAGGCCGCCCGCAGGGTGGCCGAGCAGGAGCGCCGGCGGACCGAGGCCGTGCACGTGGCCGCCCTGCTGGAGGAGGCCCGCCAGAAGGAGCAGGAGCGGATCAAGCAGGAGCGCGCGGAGCGGGCCGCGCAGGCGCAGGCCGTCGCCGACGCCCGTGCCGCGGCGGAGCAGGCCGTCGAGCAGGCCCAGGCCGCCGAGGCTGCCCGGGTCGCCGAACAGGCCACCCGCCAGGCAGCGGAGGAGGCGGCGCGGGTCGCGCAGGAGCAGGCCGCGGAGCAGGCACGCGCTGCGCAGGCCGCCCGGGAGGCCGCGCAGGCCGAGGCCGCGCAGGCCCAGGCCCGTGCGGATGCTGAGCGGGCGGCCGAAGCCGCGCGACTGGCCGAGGAGCAGGCCGCGGAGCAGGCACGCGCTGCGCAGGCCGCCCGGGAGGCCGAGGAGGCCGCCGAGCGGGCAGAGGAAGAGGCTCGCGCGCAGGCCCTGGCCGCAGAGCAGGCACAGCGCGACGCGGAGGAGGCCGAGCGGGTCGCCGAGGAGCAGCGGCAGGCCGACGAGGTCGCTCGCGCCGCCGAGGCGGCACGGCTGGCCGAGGAGCAGGAACGCGCCGCCCGCCTGGCCCGGGAGGCCGAGGCCGCCGAGGCCGTCGCCGCCGAGCAGGCCGCGGCCCAGGCCCGGGCCGCGGCGGCCCGAGCGGCCGAGGAAGCCCGGCTCGCCGAGGCCGAGGTCGCCCACCGCAACGCCGAGCAGGCCGTCGCGGCGGCGATGGCCAGCGCACCCGCGTCGTCGGGCCAGTGGGGCCGTTCCGACGCGGGACTCCACGACGGGCCCAGCCTCGCCGAGGCGGCCGCGCTCGCGCTGGGTGGGCTGGAGCCGCTGGCCACCCTCCCCGCGCCCCCGCCCCAGCATGCCGACCGGGTCGCCGGGCTGGCCCCGCCCGCCGAGACAGCTACGGCGGCCGCCGCGGACAGTTCGCGCACCAACCGCGACGGCGCGGACACGGCCGCCCTGCTGCGCGAGCTGTCGGGTCTGTTCGCCAGTGCGGGCGGCGACGAGCCGGAGCGCCCCGCACCCACCCAGACCCGGACCGCCAGCCCTCGCGTCGACGACAGCAAGGCCAAGAAGAAGAAGGGCCTGTTCGGGCGCTGAGGCACCCGAACGCCACGGGTCGCGCGGGAGTGCCAGGCACCCGTCAGCGGTACTCCGACACCTCGCCGGTCGTCCGCGCATGCCGGTCGTGGCCGTCAGTCCCGACGCGTCGCGCGCGGCGCGCGACCCCCCGCCGCCACCATAGGCGCGTGCGGGCAGTGGTCCAGGTGGCGTCTGACGCCGAGGTGGTGGTGGACGGCGTCGTCGTTGCCCGCCTGGACTCCCCCGGCCTGGTGGTGCTGGTGGGGGTGACCCACACCGACACCCCGGCGAGCGCCGACGCCCTGGCCGAGAAGGTGTGGCAGCTGCGGGTGCTGCCCGGAGAGGTCTCCGCCGCCACCGCCGGTGCCCCGGTGCTCGTCGTCAGCCAGTTCACCCTGTACGCCGACCTGTCCCGGGGGCGGCGACCGTCGTGGTCCCCCGCGGCGCCGCGGGAGGTGGCCGGCCCCCTCGTCGACGCCGTCGTCGCCGGCCTGCGCCGCCGTGGCGCGGCGGTGGCGACGGGGGTGTTCGGGGCGACGATGACGCTGCGGCTGGCCAACGAGGGGCCGGTCACCCTGGTGGTGGAGGTCTAGCTCGGCGGCACGGCCTAGCGCCCGTGCAGGACGGCGGTGACGGTGCGCGCCAGGATCGCCAGGTCCATGGTCAGCGACCAGTTCTCCACGTAGTACAGGTCGAGGCGGACCGCGTCCTCCCAGCTCTGCGCGCGCCGCCCACTAACCTGCCAGAGCCCGGTGATGCCCGGCTTGACCAGGTGGCGGCGGTGCTCGTCGCCGACGAAGGCGTCGGCGTCCACGGCCAGCGGGCGCGGGCCGACCAGCGACATCTCCCCGCGCAGCACGTTGACCAGCTGCGGCAGCTCGTCCAGGGAGGTGCGGCGCAGCCAGTGGCCCAGCCGCGTCACCCGGGGGTCGTCGTCCACCTTGAACAGCAGCCCCGACGCGTGGCTGCCGTCGGCCAGCGCCGGCTGCGCGGCGGCCGCCCCGTCGACCATGGTGCGGAACTTCCACACGTGGATCACGTCGCCGCCGCGCCCGATGCGGGGCTGGACGAACAGCACCGGTCCCGGCGAGCTGAGCCGCACGGCCAGCGCCACCGCGGCCAGCAGCGGCGCGGTGAGCACCAGGCCGACCGCGGCGCTCACGCGGTCCATGCTCCCCTTCACCAGCCGCGCCGCACCCGACAGCCTCGGCTCGTCGACGTACAGCAGGGGCAGCCCGGCGACGGGGCGGACGGTTACGCGGGGTCCGGCGACGTCCGTCAGCGCCGGCGCGACGATCAGGGAGACGTCGCGGCCCTCCAACGCCCAGGCGATGCGGCGCAGCCGGTCACCGCCGAGGCCCGCCGAGGACGCCACCGCGACGGTGTCCGCCCCCGTCACCCGGACAACCGCCGCCACGTCGGCGTAGGAGCCGAGGACCGGTACCTCGTCCGTGGTGCGCAGCTGGGTGCTCGGCTCGGGGAGCAGCGCGCCCACCACCACCAGGCCCGCGTCAGGGGCGCGCCGCAGCTGGGCCACGAACTGCACGACGTCCACCCGGTCCCCCAGCACGACCACCCGGTGGCACAGCCGCCCGCTGCCACGCTGTCGGCCCAGCCAGCGCCGCGCCGCCCAGCGGCCGGCGAGCAGCGCCACCAGCCCCACGGGCAGCGCGACCCCGACGAAGCCGCGGGCCAGCCCCAGCCGGCCGGCGAAGGCGATGATGGCGACGGCGGCGAACACCTGCCCGGTCGCCCGGGCCACCCTGCGGTACTCCTCCGCGCCGACCCCGAGGAAGCGCAGCTCGTAGGCCCGGCCCGCGGCCAGCGCCGCCAGCCACGCCGGTCCCAGCAGCAGCGCCGGCACGCCGACCGCCACCCGGTCGGGGCCGGTCGGGTGCAGACCGAACCTCGCCACCGCCGCGACGAGCAGCGCCAGGGCGACCGCGGTCGCGTCCAGCCCGACCAGGCACACCAGGAACAGCCGCATCCGGCGGGCGTTCCACGCCGGCGGCGGCGGCGGCAGCGCGACGGTGCCCGCCAGCGGGTCCAGGCCGCGAGCGTCGCTCAGCCGGGCCGCGCCCCGCGACCCGAGCCCGCCAGCCGTCATACCCCCGCCTCTCCTGCCCTGCGCTAGCCATCGGCAGGCCGGGGCACCGGGTTCAGCGTCGAAGCCACCCCGGTGCTCACCCGTCCGGGGGCTGAAGGCGGGCGCCTCGGGCGCCGAGACACAGCGGGAGCGCACGCAGCGCACACCCGTTGGCCGTCAGCGTTGAGGAGCGACGTGTCCCCATCCCGCGACGCACTGCGGGTACTGCCGTGCGCGGGGGTACCGGTGGCGGCCCTCGGGCCGGCCGACGCCGCCGCCCAGCTGGTCTGGCTGGCCCGGGCGCCGCGCCCCGCAGGCCTGGACGTGCACCTGTGCAACAGCTACACCCTCGCGTTGGCCGACGCCGACCCGGCGCTGCACGCTGTGCTGGTGGCCTCGGCGCTGAACCTCGCCGACGGCACACCGGTGGTGTGGGCGAACCGCCTGCTGCACCCCGACGAGGACGTCCCCCGCCACCGCGTGCGGGGCCCGAGCTTGTTCACCGACGTCTTCGCCCTGGGCGAGGCGGTGGGGCTGCGGCACTACCTGCTCGGCTCCACGCCCGAGGTGCTGGACCGGCTGACCGCCGAGCTGGGGCGCCGCTTCCCCGACGCGAGCATCGTCGGGGCGGCCTCCCCGCCGTTTCGCGCGCTGAGCCCCGTGGAGGAGGCGGCGCAGGTCGCCGACATCGCCGCCTCGCAGGCCGAGGTGGTCTGGGTCGGCCTCGGCACGCCCAAGCAGGACCTGGTGGCTGCCGCCCTGGCCCGCCAGCTCCCCCAGGTGTTCGTCGCGGTGGGTGCCGCCTTCGACTTCGTCGCGGGCACCAAGGCGGAGGCCGCACCCTGGATGCAGCGCTCCGGTCTGGAGTGGGCGCACCGCTTCGCGCACGAGCCGCGCCGACTGTGGCGGCGCTACCTGCTGGGCACCCCGCGGTTCGTCCGCGCCGCGGTCGCCGGACGCACGCCGCGCGACGGCGCGTAGCCGGCTTGAGGCGCCCCTGCGTCCTGCCGATGGCGCAAGGGGCGACGGGCGCCCGGGCCGGACCTGGGCCGCAGCGGAGGTGGGCAGGTACCGCATGAGGATCGCCGTGGTGCACAGCTACTACGCCGCCGCCACCCCCAGCGGGGAGAACGCGGCCGTCGACTCCTGCGTGGACCTGCTGCGCGCCGCCGGCCACACCGTCACCCTGCTGTCCCGGCGCACCGACACCGAGGCGTCGCTGGCCGCCTACCCCCTGCGCGCGGCATGGCGGGTGGCCAGCGGGCAGGGTCCCGACCCGGCGTCCCGCCTGGCCAGGCACGCCCCCGACGTGGTCTGGGTGCACAACCTGTTCCCCAACATCGGCACCCGCTGGCTGCGCGAGTGGGACGGCCCGCTCGTGGCCACCCTGCACAACTACCGCCCGGCGTGTGCGGCGGGCACCCTGCAGCGGGCCGGCCAGCGGTGCACCGCCTGCGTCGACGCCGGGGCGTGGCAGGGGGTGCGGCACCGTTGCTACCGCTCGTCCGCGGTGGCCACCCTGCCGCTGGCGATCGCCCACCGCGGCGGCCCGGCCGCTGACCCGGTGCTGGCCCGCGCTCAGGTCCTCGCGGTGCCCGCCGAGCGCACCGCGGCGGACTACGCCGCCCTGGGCGTGCCCGCGCAGCG
>Ga0075030_100006145_pt1 | contig 10773 bp, 9 predicted proteins | sample LitLauG_LLR_2012_FD_71393 | JGI IMG/M metagenome (GOLD analysis project Ga0075030, IMG submission 71393) | Freshwater sediment microbial communities from Pennsylvania, USA - Little Laurel Run_MetaG_LLR_2012 | ecosystem: Environmental > Aquatic > Freshwater > Creek > Sediment | place: USA...
CGCCGCGATCCAGCGAGTGGTTTCCCGGGCGCTGCCTGTGCGCGCTTCAGTCATAATACTCGACGAGAACGTCGCGACGGTCGATGAGACGGTCGCGTTACTCCGCGAGCTCGGTGTGACCTCGATCGCTGCCTCTGCGACGCGTGCTGCAGGTCGAGGAAGCGCCTTCGCGTGGAAACCGAAGCCCACGGCCGAGATCGCGACTACCACGCACCGAGGGAACGGCGAGGCAGGGGACGGCAAGCTGGCAGTAACCTACGATGGCGACGTCGTACCATGCATCTTCAACCGCGATCGAAAGCTCGGCGTAGTTGATAGCAGACACCGACTTCGAGACGTGCTGGCATCGCTTGCAACATCTCCACCGCCTGCGGTTGGCCGCCGTCCGAGTGATGAGACCCGGCTGAGCTGCTCAAGTTGTCGCGTCACAGATCGCGCACTCGCAGCGTTCGAGGGTCCATGAACCCACGTCCGTGTCGTCGCGCCGATGCTATCCGTGGTGAGCTTCCCGATGGGGAGGTCGTGATCAGTGTACCCGGTGCAGATCGGGCGCTAATCCTTAACGCTGTCGCGGACGCCGTTCTCGAGCTCTGCGATGGCACTCGCACCATCGCAGAGATCGGCGAGTTCGTCCGCGCGACGGTTTCGGTTCCCCGGTCCGCAGAAGTGGAACGGGATATCGAGCGGGTGCTCGAGCAGCTCGCAGCCGCGGGCGTCGTCGAGTGAAGGCGACGTTCCGGGCGTTGACAACCGTCGTCGCCGTCGAGATCGACGACGACCTTACGGTTGCGGATCTAGCTCGCGCCGTAATTATTGCGCACCCCGCGTGTGACGACACCCCCGAGCTCCGATACGAGCTGCGCGCCGGTTCGCCGGCGATGATGCGCCGCAACGGCGTACCCGACCATCCCGTGGACCACGTCGACGACCTCGTGCCGGTCTTCGAGCTCGATCTCTACTACGAGCTCGCTCGTCGTGCCGCGCCTGGATGGCTCCTGCATGCCGCCGCGCTCGCTCGTGGCGATCGGGCCTATGTATTCGCAGGCCCATCGGGTGCCGGGAAGACGTCCCTGATGCTCGCCCTGGTCGCCCGTGGTTGGCAGTTGATCACCGAGGAAATGGTGTTGATCGATCATGATGGGCTGGTGCACGGACTCGCGCGGCCGATCCACACCGCGAGCAGCGGGTCCCAACGGGAGGCGCTCCCAAACAACTGGCAGCTCACGCCATATCCGGTCCGCAACTACGGCGAGACCACGGTGAATATTATCGCTCAACCGCCGCGCTCGATCCGCGAAACACGGCCGCTTCCGCTTGGCGCTCTCGTCCGGATCGCGCACGGGCATCACGTAGTCGAGGAACTCGCGACTCCGACTCCACATGCGGCGTTGCCCGCACTGTGGGACTGCACGTTGCGTCGCAACCAGGCGACCGTCTCGATCGCGGCTTCGTTGCTCAGCCGATTCCCGACGCGTCATCTGACTTCACGCTCGGTTGTGCGCGCAGCGCTGCTTTGCGAGGCGGAACTTCCTTAGTGATCCTGGTCTATTGTGAAATGACAGTGGCAACGGCGTACGGGCTTGGTTCAGGCCAGAATCTCGGCTACAAGTGCTCCGCTTGGTGAACCACTTGGTGACCCTCGGCGTCTAATTCTGGACCTATTCGTGGAAAACGACATCTCGACCAACCCGCAGGCTCAAGACGACGAGCAGCTACTCAGCTTCGACATTCGTCGTTACCTGGAGGGCCTGCGCAAGTACGTCTGGGCGATCGTCGCCATCGAAGCCCTCGCGATCACGCTCGCAGTGATCTACACGCGCCGGCAACCGAAGGTCTACCAGGCGACCGCGTCGGTTCAGATCGAACCCCGCGTACGCGACCTGCTTGGTGATCACGGCGACGTCGCGCGTGCCAACATGGGCGGCCTCGACTACTACTACCAACAGAAGGAAGTGCTCGCGAGCTACACGCTCGTGCACCAAACCGTCGAGCAGCATCACCTGCAGCTGAAGGTTCTGACGGACCACGACCGCTCGGATCGCAAGGCCGACGACCAGCTCGATACCGCGACCAGGCGAGTCCGCGATGCGATGTCGGTCAAATATCCCGACGACAACCGCATCATGTACGTAGTCGTCAAGAACCAGGATCCCGAGCTCGCCGCGGAGATCGCGAACGCGCATATCGCGACATATGTCGCGTACTCAAAGGGCTTACTTACGACCGACACCAAGAACGCCTCCGGCGCGCTTTCGACGGAGTTCGATGACGCCGAGTCGGCGCTCCGCGAAGCCGAATCGGCGCTGTTCCAGTTCCGCCAGGATAACGACCTTCCCGGCGTGACGCTCGAGGAACACCAGAGCATGGTGTCCGCCGGCATCACGATGTATTCCGCAAAGCTCAACGAGGTCCACGCCAAGCGACTCGAGCTTTCCGCGAAACTGGACCGAATGCACAAGGCAGCGACTGAAGACGTCCTGTCGTCTCCGTTGCTCGTGATCGGAGATAACAGTTCGTTCGATCAGCTTCGAGCGCAGTACTACCAGGAGCGCAACAAGTTCATCGAACTCGAGAAGGAGATCGGCCCAAAGAACACGCAGTATCAGATGGCCAAAGCCAAGCTCGATGACCTCTACTCCGCGCTGCAGACGGAAGCCAAGCGAACGTTGGCTGGGTTGGAAGAACAAGTCCAGGCGACGATCGCAACCGAGGCTGCGCTGCGCGCTGAGGTCGAGCGCGCCACCAAGGAGGCACTGGCGCTTGGTCCGAAGCTGGTCAAGTACAACGAGCTCGTCCGGCACAAGAAGAGCGTCGAGGACCGTTACAACATCCTGCTCGGCCGCCTTTCGACAAGCGAGTTGTCCGCCAGGATGGATCGCAACTACGATGGAACAAATGTGAGACCGCTCGACCAGGCCCTTGTACCCCGTACGCCGGTGTCGCCCAGCCTCCGCGTCAACGTCGCGGCCGGCGCTGTACTCGCGCTGCTGGCAAGCCTCGGACTTGTGCTCGTGATCGTTTTCCTCGATCGGTCGATCAAGACCACCGCGGACGCGCAGCAGGCCACAGGCGCCGCGGTGCTCGGCGTGATCCCGCTGCTCTCGGAAGCACAGATCAACGGCGATGAATCACAGCGCGATCTCTACGTCCACAAGCACCCGGCGTCGTCGGTTGCAGAGTGTTGCCGTTCGTTGCGAACCAATATCTTGTTCTCGTCCGCGGATCGTACGCTCAAGTCGATCGTGGTCTCGAGCGCAAACCCCCGCGAAGGCAAGACAACTAGCGTTATCTACCTTGGCACGACGATGGCGCAGAGCGGACAGCGCGTGCTTCTCGTCGACACGGACATGCGTCGGCCACGGCTGCACGCGTCCCTGGGGATCTCGCGGCAGACCGGGCTATCGAACCTGATCGTCGGTGACAAGCAGTACGATGAAGTCATCAAGCAGACGGACATTCCGAACCTGTTCGTGCTGCCCTGCGGTCCGCTCCCGCCTAACCCCGCCGAGTTGTTGATGTCCCACCGGTTCGAGACGGTGCTCGCCGAGCTCACGAAGCGGTTCGACCGAGTCATCCTCGATTCGCCACCCCTGCAGCTCGTGACCGACGCTGTCGTGCTGTCCAAGCAGGCTGATGGGGTAATCCTCGTCGTGCACGCAGACAAGACGCTGCGCGATGACGCGAAGCGTGCGGCACGCCACATCCGTCACGTCAATGGAACGATCTTCGGAACGATCGTTAACGCGATCGACGACAGCCGTAGCACTTACTATTACGGCAAGTACGGCACGTACTACAGCTACAGTGAAAAGTCGGCCGAACCTCAAGCGCCGGCGTGAAGCGGTCGATTTTCCGACGAGTCAACGCCCGCTTCGTGATACCAATTTTTGATGCGCATCATTCGTGGTTGGATGGTTTTCTCCTTGGGGTTGATGGCCTGCCAGCCGATCAACGGCGCCGATACGCTCGTCCGCGTTGATGCCGAGCCACCAGGTGCAAACTGCCAGTACGGTGGGGCCGCGATTCACAGCGGGGCGGACACCAATCACGACGGCACGCTCGAGGATAGCGAGATCACGTCGACGCAATACGTCTGCAACGGACAGAGCGCCCTCAAGTGCGACTCGATGCCGGCGTTCTCGGGTTCGGTGATCGTTCACACTCAGGCAGATCTTGCTCCGGTCGTCGGCATGCGCTGCATCGACGGCGATCTCATCATCGCTGGTACTGACCTTGCGGCGATGCCAGAGCTTTCGATGCTAGATACGGTCACCGGTGACGTCGTGATCGCAGGTAACACGGCGCTCAGCTCGCTCGACGATCTCAAGACGATTCAGAGGGTCGGTCTCACCTATCTCGTGCAGGGCAACGAGGTGTTGACCAATGTCGGCGCGCTTGCAGGTCTCGAGCGTGTGACGACGATCAACATCGTCGGCAACCCGGTCTTGCCCGACCTATCGGGCCTCGAGACCTTGACCTCGCTCAATTCGGGTTTCACCGTCATCGGAAATGGCGCGATGACTAGCCTAAAGGGTTTCGACAACCTCACGAGTGCTACACAGTCGATCGCGATCCGCTCGAACGCCAACCTGACGGACATCTCGGCGCTCTCGAAGCTGTCTTCGATTGCGGTGCTCGACTTGAGCGATAATGCGTCGCTTACCGAAGTCACGCTGCCCGCGCTGGAGCGAGTCAGCGTCCGACTGCTCATCGACTCCAACGCCGCGATGACGGGGGTCCACTTGCCAGCCCTGAGCACGATTGCTGATGCACTGGAGATCTCTAGCGATACCTCGCTCGTCAGCGTCGACGCACCCAACCTCCTCCTTGCCGGCCAACTGTTGATGAGCAACGACACCTCGATGCAAACGATCAGCGTGCCGCACCTACAGTTCGTCTCCGCGAACCTCGAGCTCACCAACGATCCAGCCTGGACGACGTTTGACGCCCCCGCCCTGACCGCCGTCGGCGGTGCCCTGCTGCTCGTCAACGATCCGGTCGTTGCGAGTTTCGCGGGGTTCGCGCATGTCGGCTCGATCGGCGGCAATTTTTGGGTGCTCGACGACACTAGCCTGCCGAACTTCACCGGGATGACCGCGCTCACGATCGTTGATGGCGACATGCTTGTCCAAGGCGACACAGCTCTCACCAGCTTCAGCGGACTGGCCGCGCTCGGCGCCGTCGACGGTAACCTCACTATCTCCTCCAACACCTTGTTGCCGTTGGCGACCGCGCAGGCGTTCGCAACGAGCATCATGGTTAGGGGGACCGTCGTGATCAACTGATGCGCGTGATTGGAATCGTCACCGCACGGGGCGGTTCCAAGGGTGTGCCACGCAAGAACATCCGTGCGCTGGCAGGCAAGCCTCTGCTCGCATGGACCGCGGAAGCCGCGCTGCGAGCTCGACGGCTCGAACGCGTCGTGCTCTCGACCGACGACGCCGAAATTGCCGCAGTTGGCCGCAGCGCAGGGTTAGAGGTCCCGTTCATGCGGCCGCCGGAGCTCGCGCTCGACACGACTCCGACGCTGCCGGTCATCGTGCACGCGATCCGGGCTCTCGAGGCCGCCGGCGAGACCATCGACGCTGTGGCGCTCTTACAACCAACCTCCCCGCTTCGCACGTCCGAGACGATCGACCGGTGCATCGAGCTCCTGGAGGCGCGCGGAGCCGATAGCGCAATCACTGTGCTCCCCGTTCCCCACGTGTACAACCCTCACTGGGTGTACATCGAGGGCGACAACGGCGCACTGCTCATCGCCACCGGCGACGCCACGCCGATCGCGCGGCGACAGGATCTTCCGGCGGCGTACCACCGGGACGGCGCCGTGTTCGTGGTTCGTCGCGATGTGGTGATCGAGCACGGCAGCCTGTACGGCGCGCGTGTCGTCGGGCTCCCCGGCGATCCAAGCTCAGCGATCGACATTGACACGCTGGACGATTGGGCGCGTGCCGAGGCCATGATCGCTGCGCGCCAACGGGATCGTCATGTTGAGTAAGGCGCTGATCTCGGCGCAGGTCGCAGTTACCGGAACGCTGCGCGACGTGATCGCCGCACTCGACCGGAGCGCGCTGGGTGTCGCGCTCGTAGTCGACAGCGAGCTGCACCTCCTCGGCATCTTTACCGATGGCGATGTGCGACGTGCGCTGCTGCACAACGCAAGCCTGGAGTCTCCGCTCCAACCCTATGTTCGCCGCGTCTTTACCTCGGTCGGGCCGGCCGCCGGGCGGGCAGAGGTGCTCGATCTAATGGCGGCGCGCCGATTTGCTGTTGTGCCGATCGTTGACGAGCGTGGCGTGCTCTGCGGACTCCATCACCTCCACGACATGCTCGGTGTGTCGCCGCGGCCGAACTGGGCCGTGCTGATGGTCGGCGGGCGCGGGACGCGCCTCGGCCCGCTCACGGGCAGCCTGCCCAAGCCGATGCTGCGGGTGGCCGGGAGGCCGATCCTCGAGCGCCTCGTGCTGCACCTGGTCGGGTTCGGCGTGCGACGGATCTTCATGTCGCTCGGGTACCTCGGCAACGTGATCGAAGAGCACTTCGGAGACGGCAGCCATTTCGGCTGCACCATCGAGTACCTGCGCGAGGACAAGCCGCTCGGTACCGCCGGCGCGTTGTCGCTACTGCCGTCTCGTCCCGCAGATCCGATCCTGGTCATGAACGGTGATCTCGTGACCCAAGCCGATGTCGGCGCCATGATCGACCAGCACGCCCGCGCCACCTCCGGCAACGTCGCCGTGACGATGGCGACGCGACGTTACTTCCACACGGTCCCGTACGGCTCGGTCGAGCTCGACGGCAACCGCATCGTCGAGATCGCCGAGAAGCCGACCCTCAGCAAGCTCATCAACGCGGGCATCTACCTGCTGTCGCCGGCCTTGCTCGACCGCGTCCCCCGCGATACCGAGTTCGGCATGGTGACGTTGATCGAGAGCTGTCTCGAGCGCGGCGAGCGCGTCGAGTCCTTCGAGCTCGCCGCGGGCGACTGGATCGACGTCGGTCAGCATGATCAGCTCAAGCAGGCGCGAGGAGAATGACGTGAAGCTCGACAACACCACCGTCCTGGTCACCGGCGCAGGCGGGTTCATCGGCTCCCATCTGGTCGAGGCCCTTGTCGCCCGCCGGTGCCGCGTGCGCGCGCTCGTCCGCTACGCGTCTCACGGGATGTCCGGCTGGCTCGAGCACGTGCCCGCCGACGTGCGCGCGAGCGTCGAGATCATCCAGGGCGATTTGCGCGACGCGCTCGGCGTCCGCAAGGCCGTCGACGGCTGCGCCGCGATCTTCCATCTCGGCGCGTTGATCGGGATTCCGTACTCGTACGTCGCCCCGGACGCATACGTCGACGTCAACATCAACGGTACGTTGAACGTCGTGCAAGCCGCCCGCGAGCTCGGCGTCAAGAAGGTCATCCAGACTTCGACGAGCGAGGTTTACGGCACGGCGCGCCGGGTACCGATCGACGAGGACCATCCACTCCAAGGTCAGTCGCCGTACTCGGCCACGAAGATCGGCGCCGATCAGCTCGCGCTGTCGTTCCACGCGGCGTTCGCGACCCCGGTCGCGGTCGCTCGGCCGTTCAACACCTACGGGCCGCGCCAGTCGACCCGCGCGATCATTCCGACGATCATCACCCAGATTGCGTCGGGGCAGCGCGCGCTCAAGCTGGGCTCGCTACACCCGACGCGCGACTTCAACTTCGTCGCGGACACCGCCGCGGGCATGATCGCTATCGCCGAGAGCGATCGCGCCATCGGCGAGGTGATCAACCTCGGCTCCAACTTCGAGGTGTCGATGGGCGACACGGTCCAGCTGATCGCGAAGCTGATGGGCGCACAGGTCACGATCGAGACCGACGCCGAACGCATCCGCCCGGGTGCGAGCGAGGTCGAGCGCTTGTGGGCCGATAACAGCAAGGCCAAGCGGCTGTGCGACTGGGCCCCGCGCTACGGCGGGCGCGAAGGCTTCGAGCGCGGCATCGCAGAAACCATCGCGTGGTTCGCCAAGCCGGAGCACCTCGCGCTATATCGAGCCGACCGCTACGCGGTGTGATCCAGCTCGCAACGAAGGAGATCGCCATGTCGAAAGAGTTCGTCCTCGGCAACCGCAAGCTCGGACCCGATCACCCGCCGCTCGTCATCGCCGAGGTCGGGATCAACCACGAAGGTCAGATCGACAAGGCGATCCAGCTCGTCGACGCGGCGGCCGCAGCCGGCGCCGAGGTGGTCAAGTTCCAGTGCCACATCACCGACAAGGAGATGGTCCCGACGGACATGAAGCCGGGCAAGATCTCCGAAGAGCGGCTCTGGGACATCATCAAGCGTTGCGAGCTCACCGAATCCGAAGAGCGCCAGGTCCAGGCTTACTGCGCGAAGAAGGGCGTGATGTACCTGTCGACGCCGTTCTCGCGTGAGGCCGCCGATCGGCTCAAGGCGATGGGCGTCCCGGGATTCAAGATCGGCTCCGGCGAGTGCAACAACATGCCGCTGCTCGACCACGTCGCCGCGATGGGTCTGCCGATCATCCTGTCGACCGGTATGAACGATCTGCCGTCGATCCGCCGATCGGTCGAGGTGATCAAGCGCCACAACGTGCCGCTTGCGCTGCTCCACTGCACGAGCATGTACCCGACCCCCTACGACAAGGTGCGGCTCGGCGCCGTAACGCAGTTGATCGGCGAGTTCCCCGACCACGTGATCGGCCTCTCGTGTCACTCGCTCAACATCTGGACCGGGCTGGGCGCCGTCGCGCTGGGTGGCCGGATCGTCGAGAAGCACTTCACGATCTCGCGGTCGTGGCCGGGGCCGGACACCGGCATCTCGATCGAGCCGAACGAGCTACGCGATCTCATCATCGGCTCGCGCGCGATCTGGGAAGCGAGAGGCGGCGCCAAGACGATCCTCGCCGACGAGCAGCCGGTGATCGAGTTTGCCTACGCGACCGTGGTGAGCATCGCGGCGATCAAGGCCGGCGAGGTGTTCTCCAAGGCCAACATCTGGGTCAAGCGACCTGGCACCGGCAAAATTCTCTCCGAGCGCTTCGACGACGTTCTCGGCAAGCGCGCCAAGCGCGACATCCCCGCCGAGGTCCACCTCAAGCCCGAGGACATCGAAGGCTTTCACTAGCCATGACCCGCGTCGTCGTGCTCGGCGCGTCGGGCTTCATTGGCCGGAGCGTCGCGCGCACGTTGCGCGCACGGGGAGACGACGTCGTGACGATGCCCACGCTGGGCGCGCTCGAGGATCATCGCGAGCTCGAAGGCGTGCGCGCCGACGCATGTGTGCACCTCGCCGAGCCGGCGGTCCTCGCCGACCCGCGCGACGGCGACGCAAACCAGGTGCGTGCTCGGCGCGTACTCGCGTGCGGGTTCCGCCGCGTCGTCTACGTGTCGAGCGCGGTGGTCTACGGTGATCGCGAGGCGTCGGTCCGCGACGAACAGGCCGCGCTCGCGCCGCGCGGCCTCTATGCCGAGGCCAAGGTCGCGGTCGAGGCGATCGTGGCGAGGAACGATCGGACCGCGATCGCGCGCCTCGGCAACGCGTACGGCCCCGGGATGTCAGCACACAACGTCCTGTCGGACATCCTCGCGCAGCTCGGCGGTGACGGTCCGCTCGTAGTGCGCGACCTCGAGCCGGTGCGCGACTACGTTCACGTCGACGACATCGCACGCGCGATCGCGGCGCTCGTGCATTCGCCGGCCCGGGGGCCAATCAACATCGGCACAGGCGTCGGCTCGAGCGTGCGGCGGCTGGCGGAGCTGGCGTGCGCCGCCGCGGACCAGCCCGGCCGAGCCATGCACGCCTCGGCACCGAATCCGGCCCGGTCCTCGCTCGTGCTCTCGATCGATCGATCGCGCAAAGAGCTGGGCTGGTCGCCGACGATCACACTCGAGCGTGGTATCGAACAGCTCGTCAGGGAGAAGCTCGCATGACCAAAAAGCGAACGATCGCCGTGTTCACCGGGAACCGCGCCGAGTACGGCCTGCAGTTCCCGATCCTCCGCGCGATCGCCAAGCACCCGGAGCTCGACTACCGCCTGCTCGTCTCGGGTGCCCATCTGGACAAGAACTTCGGCTCGACGCTCGAAGAGATTCGCAAGGACGGGTTCGAGGTCCACGACGAGATCCAGATCGACCTCGTGGCCGATACGCTTTATGCCACCGCGCAGGCGATCGGATCCGGCGTGATCTCGGTCAGCAAGAGCCTGGACCGGCTCCGTCCGGACGCGCTGGTGGTGTACGCGGATCGCTTCGAGGGCTTCGCCGCGGTGATCGCCGGGACGCAGATGGGGATCCCGACCGCGCACGTCGAGGGCGGCGACGTGACCCAGGGCGGCGCGCTCGACGACTCGGTTCGCCACGCGATGACCAAGCTCGCGCACCTCCACTTCACGACCAACGAGCAGGCCGCGAACCGCATCCGCGTGATGGGCGAAGAGGCGTGGCGCGTGCACAACGTCGGGTTTCCGGCGATCGACCTGATCGCCGACGGCTTGTATGCGACGCCGGACGAGCTGCGCGCCAAGTTCGGACTCGACGCCAACCGACCGATCGTGGTGTTCACCCAGCACTCGGTCAGTACGCGCTTCGAAGAGGCGACCGCCCAGGTGCTGCCATCGCTCGCGGCCCTCGAACAAGTCGCACGTGACGGCGTCCAGGTCATTGTCACGTATCCGAACAACGACGCCGGCGGCCGTCGCATCATCGACGAGCTCGAGAAGTTCCGCGCGATGAACGTCCCGAACGTGCAGGTCCACAAGAGCGTCGGCCGCTACAAC
>Ga0075030_100006146_pt1 | contig 10771 bp, 8 predicted proteins | sample LitLauG_LLR_2012_FD_71393 | JGI IMG/M metagenome (GOLD analysis project Ga0075030, IMG submission 71393) | Freshwater sediment microbial communities from Pennsylvania, USA - Little Laurel Run_MetaG_LLR_2012 | ecosystem: Environmental > Aquatic > Freshwater > Creek > Sediment | place: USA...
GTTTGGCGGAAGGCGAGCGGGTGGTGGCGGCGGGGACGTTCCTGGTGGATTCGGAGAGCCGGTTGAAGCCGGTCGCGGAGGCCGCGCCCAAGCCGCAGGCGAAAGTTCCGGCCGGATCCAAGCACGAGGCTGGCCTGGCGGTGAGCGCCGGCAAGGTCAAAGATGCGGCGTGCGGCATGATGATCGACGCGGCGAAGGCGGCGGCCGAGGGCAACACCCTGGAGCGCGATGGCGTCACCTATTATTTCTGTTCTGACCGCTGCAAGAAGAAGTTCGGCGCGCAACCGGAGCGCTACTTGGCTCTGAATCCATCCGAGCACCGCCATGATTAACCGCATTATCGGCCTGTGCGTCCGAAATAAGTTCTTCGTCTTTACTCTCGTAGGCGCGGCATGTGTGTGGGGCGCGTGGGCGATGACCCATCAGCCTGTGGATGCCATGCCCGACCTGAGCGAGACCCAGGTCATCATCCTTTCACGTTGGGACCGCAGTCCCGACATCATCGAAGACCAGGTTACCTATCCCATCATCTCCGCCATGACCGGCGCACCCCACGTGAAAACCGTGCGCGGGGTTTCCGACTTCGGATTCTCTTACGTGTACGTCATCTTCGACGAAGGAACGGATCTCTACTGGGCGCGTTCCCGCACGCTCGAATATCTTTCTGGAGTGACCGGGCGATTCCCGGAAGGCGTCAAGACCGAACTTGGGCCAGATGCCACCGGCCTGGGCTGGGTTTATCAATACGTTCTAAAGGACGCCTCCGGTAAACACAGTCTGGGTGAACTCCGTTCCTATCAGGATTGGTACCTGAAGTACTACCTGAAGGCGGTGCCGGGCGTGGCCGATGTAGCTTCGCTCGGCGGATTCACGCAGCAGTATCAAGTCAATGTGGATCCCAACCGCCTGCGCTCCTACGGCATCCCCATTTCGCGCGTGGCTGATGCGGTCCGGTCCGGCAACCGAGAAACGGGTGCGCGGCTGCTCGAGTTTGGCGGCGCCGAGTACATGATTCGCGGCCGCGGTTACATGCAGTCGCAGCATGATATCGAGGAGATCGCGCTCGCGTCCGTCGACGGCACTCCGATTCGAATTAAAGACGTCGGAAAAGTGGTCATCGGCCCGGATATCCGGCGTGGCGCCAGTGACCTCGATGGCAGCGGGGAAGTCGTCTCCGGCATTGTCATCATGCGCGACGGCAACAACGCGCTGGATGTGATTAGCCGCGTCAAGAATCGCCTGAAGGACATCGAACCTGGTTTGCCGGATGGTGTGAACTTGATGCCGGTGTATGACCGTTCCGAGTTGATCGAGCGCTCCATCTCGAATGCGCGCTGGACGCTGATCGAGGTTATTCTTACCGTCGTCCTCGTCATCCTGATCTTCCTCTGGCATTTTCCCAGTGCGGTCATTCCCGTCGTGACGATTCCGGTGGCCGTGCTGCTGACTTTTATCCCTCTGCACTACGTCGGCGTCAGTATCAACGTAATGTCGCTGGCGGGCCTCGCCATCGCCTGCGGCGAACTGGTGGACGCTGCCATCGTGGTGGTGGAGCAGACGCACAAGAAACTCGAGACCTACGAAAAAGCCGGGCTGCCCTTCTCCTATCATGACGTAGTTCTGGAGGCCGTTCAGGAAGTAGCAGGGCCGACTTTCTTTGCTTTGTTGGTGATCGCGGTGGCGTTTCTGCCCGTCTTAGTGTTGGAAGGGCAGGAAGGAAAGCTGTTTCGTCCGCTGGCTTACACCAAGAATTTTGCGATGCTGGCCGCCGCGGGGCTCGCGATCACGCTCGATCCAGCACTCCGGCTGTTGTTCGTGCGCCGCCGTGAGTCAACCGACGCCGCAACGGGCATCGGGCAGCGCTTCTCCAATTGGCTGCTGGGTGGTCGCATTCGGTCGCAAGAACAGCACCCGATTACAGGACCGCTGATGCGCATCTACGATCCGGTGGTTCGTTGGACCCTCCGCCGGAAATGGCAAGTCATGGTTGCTGCGCTGGTGCTTGTGCTGTTGACGATCCCGCTGTTCTGGAAGCTTGGCTCGGAATTCATGCCGTCGGTGGACGAAGGCTCGCTGCTCTACATGCCTTCCACCATGCCCGGCATCTCGATTGCGGAATCCCAGAAGCTGTTGCAAGTCACCGATCGCATCATCAAAGGATTTCCGGAAGTCGATCACGTGCTGGGCAAGACCGGACGCGCCGACACGGCAACCGATCCCGCTCCGCTCTCCATGCTCGAAACCGTCATCGTGCTCAAGCCGCAATCCGAGTGGCCCAAGACGCGCACCTGGTATTCCTCGTGGGCGCCCAACTGGCTCTCCCCCATCTTTCGTCACATCACCGCCGACCACATGTCCGAGCAGGAACTGGTGGCGGAAATGAATGAAGCGTTGCGTATCCCCGGCCTGTCGAACTCCTGGACGATGCCGATCCGGGGCCGTATCGACATGCTAAGCACCGGCATCCGCACGCCGGTCGGCCTGAAGATTCAGGGCGGAGACGTGAGTCAGATCCAGCAGATCGGCCAGCAGGTTGAACAAGCCCTGAGCGCCGTGCCCGGTACCCGCAGCGTGTTTGCTGAGCGCACCGGCAACGGATATTTTCTCGATGTGGTGTGGGACCGCAACGCGCTGGCTCAATATGGCCTCTCGATCGACGACGCGCAGAACGCTTTGTCCACCGCGGTCGGCGGCGATAACGTCACCACGATGATCGAAGGTCGCGCTCGCTATCCCGTGAATGTGCGCTATCTGCGCGACTTCCGCTCCGACCTCGATGCGCTCGGCAAGGTGCTGATCTCGACCAACGAGAAGCAGATTCCCCTGTCGCAACTGGCGACCATCCGCACGTTGAACGGCCCGGCGATGATCCGCGACGAGAACGGATTGCTCACTGGCTACGTCTTCGTCGATGTGGCGGACCGTCCGATTGGCGACTACGTCGAGCAGGCACGCCGCGAACTGCAGACAAAGCTGAAACTCCCGGCCGGCTCTTCCATCCTGTGGAGCGGGCAGTACGAATCCGCACAGCGCGTGCGCCAGCGCCTGGTGGTGGTAGTCCCGGTCACGATCGCGATCATCCTGTTCCTGCTTTATTGCAATACCCGCTCGGTCGCGAAGACCCTGATTGTCACGCTGGCCGTGCCCTTCTCGGCGGTCGGGGCGCTCTGGATCGTCTATGCCCTGGGCTACAACATGAGCATCGCCGTCTGGCTGGGAATTATCGCTCTGCTTGGCATCGACGCTGAGACCGGGGTGTTCATGCTGTTGTATCTGGATCTCGCGTATGAGAAAGCCAGGCGCGAGCCCGTGCGGATGACCCGGCAGCGCCTCTACGAGGCCATTGTTGAAGGAGCCGCCAAGCGGCTGCGCCCCAAGTTCATGACCTTTGCCACCATGAGCATTGGCCTGATTCCGATCCTATGGTCTACGGGAACCGGGTCCGAAATCATGAAGCGCATTGCCGCTCCGATGGTGGGTGGAATTGTCACGTCTTTCCTTCTGGAGTTGCTGGTCTATCCGGCGGTTTACGCGGTTTGGAAGGAGGCCGCGCTGAGCAAGGAGTCCGGCGAACCCTCCGGTGATGAGGTTTTGACAACTAGCTATCGCGGTTCCACACCAGGGGAGTCCGGTACCCTGGTCGGCATGTCGCCGCAGCGTTCCTAGGGAGCTGCAGACGGGTTCGAGATTCGTATCAGGGCGCACCTCTGCGATTTGCTCTCTCGAAGGTTCGAACTCTTGCAGCTCCTGTTCCATGAGTCGTTGTCTTTATATGAAATTCCGGTCACACTTCTGATAACATGACCCAGTCTTGGGTGCTAACTCATTGGATCTAAAGCTGCATCACCCGTGTGGCTTTGGAGGCAGGGTTGCAGCTGTGCGATGGGCGTCTCCCCGCCGCAAGACGATTGGCCGAAGAGCCAGGTAGGAATCGTTTGAAGCATAAGGTTGAAGGACCCACGGTCCGCCGCAGACGGAGATGGTATCGTCGGCGCCTGCGCATCCAGCGCGCTCTGATCACAGCCGTCATGCTGACGCTGTTGGTCGCGGTGGGCTGGCAAAGCGCCGCACGCTTTCTCGCGGCTTTCCCTTGGCGTGCTTCCCGATCTGTACCGGACTCCTCTTCGCGGCCCCGTGGTGACGTCCACGCCAATCCAAGCTCTCTCGCGGCCCAGGCGAGCCGGTCCCCGCAACCGCCCGCGCAAAAACGCGGCGTCTATCCTTATTCAGTCGTGCCGGGCGGCGTGGAAGGTCCCGACGATCTGCGACGGGCGGCCGAGCACGATGCCATCGTCTGGCAGCATTACGCGCGTTTCCAATACGAACATGCCCAGCTAATCCGCGCGACCGAAGCTCGCGAAGTCTATCTCTCGTACCGTTTGCGGGACCGCATCTTCTGGACCCGCAAGAAGGCCCGCCTGCACGTTGGCGAACTGCTGCTCACGGACGGCAAGATTACGGCCCGGGCGCGGTGCGGCAACCAGGTTTCGGAGAGTCCCAAACCGGAGGTTTCTGAGGAAGAACCGGCTGAAGACGTCCTCGACAAACCGGTGGCTGAACTCGAGCCTCCACCTCTGCCGATCCGGTCTTCCCTTCTGCCGCCCTCACTGCCCGGTGCAGAACCGGTATCTCCGCAAGGGCCGCAACTGTTCACCGGCGGCTTCGGGTTCCCCTATATCCCCTACGGTGTGCCTGTACCCCGCGGCGTGTGTGAAACAGCCGCTCAGGAACAGTTCGAAGAGAGCCATGGAATCGTCGATAACGAGAAGAACGAGAAGCCCTGCGTTCCTCACCGTCACAAGCCGCCCGTGGTGCCGGAGCCCTCGACGCTCCTGCTGATTTCCTCCGGGCTGGCGGCGGTTTATTGGCGCTATCGCAAGACCGGTCGCAGCCTCTCTGTCTAGCAGACGTTTTCGTTCCCAATCCAGGAATGTCCCATTGCCCGTTACCTTACGACTTGGTTCTACGACTTCTGTGTAGGTCCCGACAGCCCGTTGCTGCTAGACTCGTGCCAGGCATCCCCATGCAGTCGTTCTCTTACTTTGGAACCCTTCTGGCAGTTGGGACCCTTCTTGTCGGGTCCGTGGCCGCCCAGGATCACTCTTTTGTTCGGAACGTGGCCGTGCGGAACGGTGGCAGCGCAATCGAAATTGAGATCCACACCTCAGGTGCGGCCGTGTCGCCGAACACGCAGGCGATCACGGGACCGGACCGGATCGTGGTCGATTTTCCCGGTGCATTGCCAGCTTCGGATCTGCACGCGCTCAAGGTCAATCGCGGTCCATTGAAAGGCATTCGATCGGGGTTGTTTTTCAATGACCCTCCCATTACTAGAATTGTGCTCGATCTGCTGGAGCCGCAGTCATATCAGATCACGCCAATTCCAAATGGAGTGGTGGTGAGATTAGGCCCTGCTTCGGCGGCGACCGGCGTGGCCGCAGTACCTGCCCCCGCCGTGCCCACCATTGGCGGCGCACATTTAACGACGGTCTCGAAAGTCAGCGCGCACATGGCCCTGGCAGAAACCGTTGCGACGTCACGTTCGGGAATCAGTGTTTTCCCCCACGCCCCGCCGACACCTCCGGAGCCTCCGAAGCCCGCGGTCAACGTGACCTTTGAAAACGGGCTGCTCGGCATTCATACCCAAGGTGCAACGCTGGCCCAGGTGCTATTCGAAGTGCAGCATGAGACGCAGGCGGAGATTGCGATTCCCGCGGGTGCTGAACAGGAGCAGGTGGTGGCCGATCTTGGTCCCGCCCCGGCGCGCGACGTGCTGGCGTCGTTGCTGAATGGATCGAGTTACAACTTCATTTTCGTCGACGGCGAACAAGGCCGTGGTCTGGAGAAAGTGATCCTGACCCGCCGCGACCCAAGTTTCTAGGAAGTTCCGCTTTTGCTTCCCGACCTGAAAATCTGAAGCCAAGAACCGCAAGACACACAGCCGGGCAACCCGCTCACAGTTCAAGTCGCTCTTCCTGAGACCTGAGACCTGATCTACGATCCCTATGGAGGTGTCACCAACCGCACCGGCACCGCCGAAGGCCCGTTGCCGAGGATTGGTGCGCCTGCGGCCGTGTTGCCGCAGCCGACCATATTGATGACCGTTGCTGGAATCTGATTAGCTGCGTTCGGACGGCCGAGGAACACCTGTAGGAAGCCAATCACGGTGACGGTGGCCCCCGGGGCCGGTGGGGGCGAGCCTGGGCTGTCATACACAGGAATCGTTACGAGGGAATCGCTGACCATAACGTCTTTCCCAATTGCACTCGCAACGGGGTTCTTGTTGCCTGCCAGAAACTGAAAGGGAGGTGGGGTCGGTGCGGCCGCAGCGTCAATGGTATCGACGTCGGTCGGCGCGCCATTATCGTGGATGAGGCATCTTGCCGCCTCGGCAGTGTCGGCATTGCGATTTGCGGGGTTGGGTACATAGGCATTTGTGTCGATGTTGATGGTTGCGGCCGCACCGCACGGAATGGGACGCGGGACGCAGCCTGCGATGGCAAGTTGATACGAGTTAAACCCGGCGCTGCAGGCGGGCAGCGCCTGCGCAGGAACAGGGAAGTCAGTGGCGTCGATGGCTCCGGGATAGTATTGTCCCGGAAGCGGTGGAGGGATGAGGCCTGTACAACTTCCTCCTGGGCACACGGAATGGAGTCCCGGATTGCCCGCTGGCCACGCTTGGTTAATCAAATCACCGTTCAGAATGGCGCCAGTCGCGGGATTGAAGATCTGTGGACCTGAGGCAGACAATTGCGTGGGCGCAATGTTGGGCAGCAGCCACGGTTTTACGCACAGTGGCGCCACCGGGAGCACTGGGACATCGAGATCGAGCGCATTCACACCGGACGGGTTGTAGGCCTCCGCGGTGGCCGTCGCGCTCACGGTGAGTGTGCTTCTTCCCCAGATGCGGGCGAAGAAAGTCGGCAAGTCGGTTCTCCCCGTCTGAACGGTGACGTGGGGGTTGGTCCGAAACGTCAAATCGCCGCTATTGAAGCTGACGACCACCTCGGCGGAAAGGAGGTTTCTTCCGCCGACCTCATTGTGCTTCGCGACCTGCGTCGCGATTGTACGGGCCAGGTTTTGCGCGTTGGCTGCCAGGGCAGCGTCCGTCGTGTCCGAGGTCATCCCGGAATTCGCAAGCACGCGGGCCCCCGCCAGAGCCGCGCCGTCGGCGGCCAGTTGTGCTTCGCCGCGCGCGGTGTAGAGCGTGACCACGTCAATCGCCAGGGCCGCGATTGCCCCCACGACAAACAGAAGCATCACTGCCACCAGCAGGATCACAATGCCGTTCTCGCGTCTGCGTCTTGACATGGCTGGATTACGCCGCAAAGTCTCCTCACGTCTGATTGTGGACGGTTGCTTCTTCGGTCAGGTCCGTGGCCGCCGCATAGTTGGCGCCCGGGATCAGCAATTGAATCGCACTGTTGAACCTCCAGTGGTACGGGTAACGCACCTGGACCGTGGTTCCGACAGTGACCGGCGTCCCGGCCCCGGGCACGACGCCGCGGTTGATCAAGATGATGAGGTAATCGGTGGAAACGCTGGCGCAACCCCCAACCCGATAATTCCAGGTCAGAGTCCCAGCGGGGTGGGAGATCGCCGTCACCGGAGCTATGCACGTTCCCTGGTTGGCCAGAGGCAGCACGCCATCGGCTGCCAGGGAATTGAATACGACCGTCGTCACGGGCAGCAGGGAATCGGGATTCGCGGTGGCGGGGTCGAGGTCGTTCGTCGGTTGTGCCGCCGCCATGACGGCTCCCAGTTGGGCGGCGTGCCCGATCTTCAGTTTTGCGTTGAAAGCACCACTGAAGTCGTAGACGCCGACGATGAACACCACCATCAGCGGCAGCGCAATGGCAAATTCGAGCAAGGCCGAGCCTTCTTGTTTTTTCAGTCGGCGGGCGCGGCGAACCGGATTGTGCAAGCGCGGCATCTAGTTCTCCGTCCGGCTCTGGGCCTGCGCCTTCAGCGTGATCGTTTGGAGGTTCAGCGAAGTGAAGGGCAAGTACGACTTGAATGGATATTGAAAGCTTACGATGGTTCCACACTCATCGGGCGGGGTCTCATTGGGGGAGATCAGGTTACATTGGTCGGGCAAAACTCCAGCGGGAGAATTCAGGACCACCGAGGGGCACACCATAATATTGTGGCTCGTTGTGGTACATACCCTCGCTGGTGCCGGGCTCGGGATCGCAATCTGCGCGACGTCCAGTCTCGATGACTGCAAAACCGCCACCACCGCGCTATCCGCGGCAGTGATGGAAAAGGTGTTCAAGCAGGTGGCACACGTGGGCCGCGAGGCCGCGATCGCTCCCTGCTGCGCTGCCTGGGTGATAGTGGAGTAAATGTTGAAAGCCCGCCCAAACCACACGATGCCCAGCAGGAAGGTAAAGACGATCGGAAGCACCAGTGCCGCTTCCGCGATTTCCACGCCGTCTTCGTGTGCGAGTTTGCGCAGGATGGCCCGCATGCTCAAGCTACAATTTCCCGATTGCCCTCCCAACCCCATACAACACCGCCGTGGCAGACATGGCCACGCCAAACGGAATTTTCGCAGACCCTGGATTGTCGAGCGAGACTTCAAACCCCGGCATCCGCAACCTGAAAAGAGCTGCCAGCAGGTGCACGATGTTGCGAAGCGTCTGCTGCAATCGTCCCGTCCAGATCACCACGGCCAAGGCCATGATTCCCGCCAGAAGAATCGTTCCCACCAGCACTGCGATCAGTTGCCGCGGACCCAGACAGGCTCCCAACGCCCCCGCCAGTTTCCAGTCGCCCGCGCCCAGGCTCCGGAGAAGCACGAAGGGCAGCAGCAGCGCGAGCCCGAGCAGTGCTCCCAGCAGTGCCGATTTCAGTCCCGGCCATCCTCCGAGGATCCCATTGACCGCCACGCCCGTGATCAGACCCGCAACCGTCAGCCAGTTTGGGATTTGCCGATGCCGCCAGTCCAGCACTCCCGCCCATGTTGCCAGCAGGATCGCGGGAATCCAGGGCCCCGATTGGAGCATGTTCGAGACTGGCAGACCGAGACCCCCGGCTTCTCTAGCAAGTACTTTAGAGCTTTCTGGGGCGGTACTCAAGAGGCATTTGGGATAGGAGGTAGAACGTTTCAAAGTTGCACCTGTTACCGAGTAGTAAACAGTTTTGGCCGGGTCCCAGGGGGCCGGGGCCCGCGCGCTAGCGAGTGGCCCTGGGAGCGCGGGGCGGCGTGGGAGAGAGGGGCCAGGGCCAGGCGTACTGAGGTAGCGGGCTTGCGGGGCGGGGAGTGTCTTGTGGCTGGTGGGCGACGCTGCCTGGATGTGAAGTCACCTCAATCGGATATTTAAAGCCACAAGCTCGCAATACTTTGCGTTCAAAAGTGGCCCACCCGCCTTGGGTGAACTCCGTGCAATCCTGTGAGGCAGTTCAAGAGAATATGGAGGGATCTCCACCCAATTTGGCGAATCCGTGGTCTGATCTTCTGGACAAGGTTCGGTATTAGGTTCGAATATGACAATCTTGTAAAGATACCGACGCACCTGTTTCTGATCGAAAGCAAACGCAAAGGCAATCCCGCTGTTCTTGCTCACCCAAAAAACCAACGGACGGTCTCCTAGGGCTCTTAACGGAGCGCCGCGCAAGACGTATGCGCGAAGATCCTTGTAATACGTATGCACCTTCTCAGGGTCGTCGTAAATCGTGACACCATCCCGTGTGTGAAAGCGAGTCGTAGCTGATTCAATTTGGAAGACCTTTTCTTTCCTGAACTTCACGAATACGTTCCCTCCGCCGTGGGCACCATTGTTTGGTAAATCGACCCAGTTAATTGTCATGCCGCAATCATCTTTCCATTCCTGATCCTGGTCCGCCTTAAAGGGAAATATCTCAAGTGTCCGTGTTTTCGAATCTCCAAGCGACAACAACCCAATGCTTCTCCCCGGTTCGATAAGCGTTTCACTTCGTGAAATATCCCGACTTGATTTAACTGCTTGCAGCTCCGGGCCGTGCGATTTGGACCCCTTGGTGTTCGGCTGGGTTTCACAAACACCTGAAGACCGGGCTATTAACGCTATCCAGCAAACGATTGCCGCCACTGCCGCTATGTTCGGGAATAGCGGTCGCCCTGTCGATTTTAATGCCATATTGCCCCTTTAACTAAAGGCAATTTATTGCCATGTTAAGCACGTCGGCGAGTGGGCCCCATCAATCCGAGAGTATAACGTGGTTTTGTCTTTGAACCATCGCCCTAAATAACTGGGGGTGCGCCCCTTCTCGCGCTTTTCGAGAAGGGGCAGTGCCGGACAGACGGCAGCTTAGGACGCCGCTCCCGTCGCGACGGCTGGGCCATCGGCTTCCGATTCTTTCGTCACCGCTGGACGGTGCCGCCCGTCACCGTGTCCGCCTGCTTGCGCCGCTATGCTGGGGCCATGCGGCGCAATCTAACCCGCTACTACGGCGCGGGAGACCTTCATTTCATCACCTGCAGTTGTTATCGCCGACAGCCCTTGCTGGGCACCACGCGCCGCCGCGACCTGTTTCTCACCGTGCTCGAGCAGGCACGCAAGCGCTATGCGTTCGTCGTCGTCGGATACGTGGTGATGCCCGAGCACGTTCATCTGCTGATCAGCGAGCCCCAAATCAAGAATCCTTCGACCGTGATGCAGGCTCTCAAACTCGGCTTTGCGCGGCGCGTCCTGGCGCAAGCCAGACGGCGGTGCAATCCGTCGCAAGCCAGCCTCTTCGAACACGCGCCCCAACACATCTGGCAGAAGCGCTTCTACGATTTCAACGT
>Ga0075030_100006152_pt1 | contig 10761 bp, 5 predicted proteins | sample LitLauG_LLR_2012_FD_71393 | JGI IMG/M metagenome (GOLD analysis project Ga0075030, IMG submission 71393) | Freshwater sediment microbial communities from Pennsylvania, USA - Little Laurel Run_MetaG_LLR_2012 | ecosystem: Environmental > Aquatic > Freshwater > Creek > Sediment | place: USA...
CTTGACTGGTTAACTGATTCAAGACGCCGTTGTCCGCGCTCACCTGTTGCTGCAGTTGTTGGGCCTGAGCCTGGTATGCGGCTTTCTGCGCTGCGGTATCGTTTGGATTATTGGCTGCCGATTGAGCATTGTTCGCCAACTGGGTATCGCTGTTGTAAGTAGCTTGCGCCTGTTTCTCCGAAGCCCAGAGTTGCGCATCCAGAGCCGCGGCTGTGTTATAGGTTTGCTGTGCCTGCGCCTGAGTGGCGGTCGGCTGGACTAGCGCCTGGGTCGCCTGTTGCACAGCCTGGGTGTACTGCTGCACGTACTGGATGTCTTGCTGCACTGCCTGCTGGGTTCGATCAAGGTTGCCTTGCGCCTGACTGGCCGCGTTTTGCAAGCCGGGCAGCACGTATTTCTGCTCGAACTGGACTTGTTGCTGCATCTGCTGCGCCTGGTAAAGAGCCGCGTTGCTGTTGGTGCCGGCCAGGGCGAGATAGTTCGAATACTCCTGTTGCAGAGCAGCGATCTTTTTCTGTTCGGCCAGAAGGGCGTTGGCGGGAATCACTGCCGTCGCCAGACTGGCTTGCGCCTGCAGCAGGGCGCTGTTGTCGTTGGCTAATGTGTTCTGGTCTTGCTGCAGTGTGCTTTGCGCCTTGGCGAGATTGCTGTTGGCTTGTTGAAGAGCTTGGTTCGCCTGACTAAGAGTCTGATCCTGCTGCTTCGCAGCGTTGGTTGCGTTCTGCAACGCTTGATTATCGGCATTCACCACCGGAGTCAACTTTTGCACCTGCGCCAGATCCGCGGCTTTCTGTGCGGCAGTGACGCCGGGGGCATTGGCTGCGGATTGGGCTTGCTGCAACGCCTGCGAATCGGTGTTATAGGTGGCTTGCGCCTGTTTCTCTGTAGCCCATAACTGAGTATCCAAAGCCAGGGCCGCGTTGTAAGTTTTCTGCGCCTGTGCCTGGACGGCGGTCGGATTGACCAACGCCTGGGTGTCGCTCTGCACGTATTGTGTCGCCTGCAACTGCGCCTGCTGATCCTTCTGGAGTGTCTGTTGTGCGCTGCTCAGGTTGTTTTGGGCTTGCTTCGCTGCTGTAGTGACGACGGGAAGCACGAACGTATTTTCGTACTGGATTTGCGCTTGAATCTGCTGCGCTTCGGACATGTAGTTGAAATAGTTTTGGCCAAAGGAGGTGAAGGTCTTGCTCGCCGTGAGCATGAGGCGCGACTTGACTTGGTCGGGCGTCAGATTCGGCTGGGCTGAAAGCAGCAGTGCAACCGCGCCGCTGGTCACCGCCGCCGCCATGCTGGTTCCGCTCATCGTGTAATAGTTAGGCTGCAGGAAGTAGCTGGGGAGCTGGCCAGGGTTCTGACTCGACACATATTGTGGGATCGCATTGGGATTAAAGATCGTGAGGTCGTTTACCTGATTTTGTGGATAAGTCGCGGGCAAGTATGAAAGAGTGTGTTCGGAAACACTGGCCAGCGCCGAATCGACCAGGTTGCCCGGAGCGACCAGGTCGGGCTTCACGACGTGATCAACGGGCGTCGGGCCGCGGGAGCTATAGGTCGCAATTTGATCGTCGTTACGCTGAGGCGTACCGTTGGTCCTCATGGCGCCCACGGTGATGGCGAGAGGATCGTTGCCGGGGGCGTTGATGGTGCCATAGCCATAATTGCCAAACGAATCGTCGCGGCCATCGTTGCCCGCGGCCGTAACCACCACGATTCCGGCTTCCCACGCCGCTTCTACCGCCTGGCACAGCGGATCGATAGTGAAGGATTCGTAAACCGGGCGTCCGAGCGACAGGTTGATGACGCCGATGTTGTAAGTGTTCTTTAGAGCGATCGCGCGATCGATGGCGGCGATCACGTTGGCATCGGTGCCGGCGCCGGTCGCATCCAGGACCTGCAAGTCGATGAGATTGGCGGTCGGGGCGATCCCGGAGATCGAGCGAATCGAACCCGGCTGCTGCGAGATGTAGCCGTTGCCGGCGATGATGCCCGCGACGTGCGTGCCATGGCCATAGGCATCGGCGGTCACAAAATGTTGTGGGTTGCTGCCGCCATTGGCGGTCAGGGCCGGAACGGTGAAGTTCTCCTTGTAGAGCACACGGTCGCGGCCGCCATCGGTCTGGCCGTAGGCGTTTCCGAAGTCAGAGAATTTGTCGTCAATGCCGCTGTCGATGACGGCGACGCCGATGCCCGTACCGGTAATGCTGGGCGTGAAGGCCCAGACGGTGCTGGCATGGGTCGTATCCGCGAGCAAGTCGCCGCGAGCGCGTATCGGGCGGTTCGGCGCGATGAAGGCCACGTCGGGATCGTTGGAGAGGGCCGCCAATTGGCTACCGGGCACCCGGACCAGCATCCCCTTGACCGACGAGAAGTGGCGCTTGACGGTTCCGCCATGGTTTGCGATCTGGGCCCGGTGCTGCTCCGTTGGCCGGATCTTGTACTGCACAATGACGTCAACCGTCTGGTTGGAGAGGTTGCCCTGCAGCTCTTTCGCGAGCTTGCGGTTCTCGGCGAAGGCCGAAACGGACAGGGTGACGATCAGAAGGAGAATCAGTTTTTTCATAGTTGCTCCAAATGACATTGCTGCACTCGGCTTAGTAAAAGCACGTACCCGGCCACTGAGTAATTTCGTGCAAGTTGCTGACAATGCGAGAGATGTGTTTCACGGAGCCAGGCTTTATTGGAGACAGATTGGCCGCTTGCCCAGGGGTTGGGCCAATTTGTCCCGTTCGGGAACCGTTCTCGAGCTGGGATCAAGCGCCGCGTGCCACCGGAAGAATGCGCGATTAGGTTTGGTCACCGGCCAGCGCTAGTGTTTGCGGAAAAAGTCATTTTTGCCCGCCCAGCCCCTAAAGGGGCCGCTGAGTTCGAAGCACTTACGGTATCGCTAAAGCGATACCCTGATACGAATCCGATAATACGAATCCGAGCTTTTCAGCAAACTGGCAGGCGTTTGCGGCAGACGCGCGGAAGGCGACCAAGCACTTTCGTAATCCACAAATGGCGGTATTGATTCCGTGCCAGGCGCGATTCGTTTAAATTTTGAAAGGAAGCCCCGAGCTCGCGTACAGGAGTATTTGCCCGATTGAACGCGATCGGCGCCGAACGAGCATGAGTCCGCTCAACCTCAGGACGAAGCTATTCATAGCTACGATTGCGACCGCCGGTCTGGCCGTGCTGGCGCTGTCGTTGCTGCATTGGCACGCCGAGGATCCTGGGAAGTTCGTCGCCTATTTCCTGTTTTCGCTGGTTGTCTCTCGCATGAGAGTGAAACTGCCGGGCATTGACGGCAGCATGTCTGTCGGATTTCTCTTCATTCTGATTGGTGCGGTCGAGTTGGGCCTGGGCGAGACCGTGCTGTTGGCATCGGTTTCCACGCTGGTGCAGTGCCTCTGGAAAACGGAAAAGCCTCCCCAGGCGATTCAAGTGACCTTCAATGTAACTTCCATTGCCCTGGCGGCTGCGGCCACCTACGGCACCTACCATGGGCTGCAGCAGCTTGGCTTAAATCGCATGCTGCCGCTGGCGGCCGCGGCTTGCGTGTATTTCCTGTTGAATACCTTCCCCGTGTCCATTGTCATCTCGCTGACCGAGCGCAAGCCGGCCCAGCAAATCTGGTCGGAATTCTACTTCTGGTCGTTTCCCTATTATTTGCTGGGAGCCAGCGTCGCCGGCTTGTGCAGTTGGCTCTCACGTGCCATCGGCTGGGAAAGTTCGATGCTGGTGCTTCCGGTGATCTATTTGATCTACCGTTCCTATTTCCTGTATCTCGACAAGCTCGAAAAAGAGAAGAAGCATGTGGAGGAAATGGCGGGCCTGCACATGCGCACCATCGAATCCCTGGCGCTGGCGATTGAAGCCAAGGACACAACCACGCACAACCACTTGCAACGAGTTCGTATCTACGCTCTGGAACTGGGTAAGTTGATGGACATCGCGTCCCAAGACATGGATGCGCTTCGGGCGGCGGCTCTGCTGCACGATATCGGCAAGCTCGGCGTTCCCGAACACATCATCAACAAGCCGGGCAAGCTCACTCCGGAAGAGTTTGAGAAGATGAAGATCCATCCCCTGGTCGGGGCCGAGATTCTGGAGCGGGTGGAATTTCCATATCCGGTGGTGCCGATCGTCCGCTCCCATCATGAGAAATGGGACGGCAGCGGGTATCCCCACGGACTTCGGGGTGAACAGATCCCCATCGGTGCCCGTATCCTGTCGGCGGTGGACTGCCTCGACGCGCTGGCGTCGGACCGGCAATACCGGCGCGCGCTACCCCTCGACGAAGCCATGGCCGTCGTCGCCAGGCAATCGGGGGAGGCTTTCGATCCCGCGATTGTGGAAGTCTTGCAGCGGCACTACGTCGAACTCGAGAAGCTGGTCATGGAAACGTCGAATATCCTGGCGGGGTCCCGGCTCTCGGTGAATGCGCATGTGGAAGCCGGCGCTGCGCCGGATGCGGGATTCGAGCACGGCGCCGCGAGTGTGCCGGAAAAGGATTTCATCTCCACCATCTCCTCGGCCCGCCAGGAAGCGCAGGTGCTGTTTGAACTGAGCCAGGATCTGGGCAGTTCGCTGCGTCTGGACGACACCCTGTCGGTGATGGCGGCGCGGCTGCGGCGGCTGACGCCGTACGACGCGATTGCGATTTGTCTGTTGGAAGACAGCGCCCTGGTTGCAGCTCACGTTAGTGGCGACAACTACCGCACGCTTTCCTCGTTGCGCATACCTCTGGATGAGGGGCTGGTCGGTTGGGTGGCAGCCAATCGAAAGCCGATCATCAACGGCGATCCCGCCGTGGAGTTCGGCTACAAGACGGATGACAAAGACGTCAAACTGCAGTCGGCGCTGGCCATCCCCCTGGAAGGGATTCAAGGTGTTGTCGGGGTGGTTTGCCTCTACAGCCGTGGCAAGGAAGCGTTCAGCAACGAGCACGTGCGCATCTTGCAGGCGGTCAGTTCCCGCGTCGCCCTGTCGATCGAAAATGCGGTCAAGTTCGAGCAGGCGGAAACTTCCTCCGTCACCGATTACCTTACCGGGCTGCCCAATGCGCGCTCGTTGTTTATCCATCTCGACAAGGAGGTGGCTCGCTGCAAACGGGAGAAGAGCGGCATCGCTCTCATGGTCTGCGATCTGGACGGATTTAAGCAGATCAATGACCGCTTCGGCCATCTGGAAGGGAATCGCGTTCTGAAGTCGTTCGCGGAACAGATTCGGGGAGCTTGCCGGGAGTACGACTACGTGGCGCGGATGGGCGGCGATGAATTTGTCGTCGTGCTGCCGGGTCTGACTGCCGAAGCGGCGGATGAGCGCAGCAAAATAGTCGACCAAATCGCGGGCAGCGTCGGCCGTCAGATCTGTAAGGAAGATCTGCTGTCCGCCAGCATCGGCGTGGCATTTTATCCTACGGATGGCGCCAACGCCGAACAACTCCTGGCCGAATCCGACCGGCGTATGTACACGGTCAAGCGGGGCCGCCACCTGGAGCGGGCCAAACCACCGCAGGCTCTCACGCGCTCAACCGCCATCGGGTCCAGCGTCTGAAGCAATTTACGGAACATGCTCTCAAAGAAACGGGGCCGGAGGAGGAATGACCGGCCCCGCTTGTAGCGCTCTCACTCGTAAATCTGCCTAGGCGGTGATCAACGATTCCAAAGCCACGCGGTTCGGAATCACAAGCGTCGATCCGCTCTGCTGGATCAGCCGCTGCTTCTTGAAACCTGCGAACAGTCGGCTTACCGTTTCTCTTGACGAACCGATCATCTGCCCGATCTCTTCATGCGTTAAAGCCAGCTTCACTTGGCTGGGGTTCTTGGCCGCGGTGTTCTGGTCGAGCCATCCCACCAGCAGGCGCGCGAGCTTTTCGCTGGCCGAGTCGGAAAGGATGAGGTCGCGGATTTCCCGGCAAGTACTCGCGTAATCTTCGCTGATGTGCTGCGTCACCCAGAGGGCGATTTCGCCGTGCAGGCGCATCAGGCGGAGCAAATCGCTGTGCCGCAAGAAGCTGACCTCGGACGGTTCCTGGGTCTCGGCAGTCGCCTCATACGGGCGCCCGGAAACTACCGCCGCAACTCCCAAGGGGCAACCGGAGTCGACCATACGCAAAATCAAAGTCCTGCCATCGCTGCCGCAGATCGAGAGCTTCACCCGGCCTCGGCGCACGATGAAGACGCCGCGCGGCGCCTGGCCTTCGGCGAACAGGACTGCTCCCGTCGGATAGGTAGTGGTCAGCGCCGCCTGTTCCAAGGCATCGGCTACGGCTGGGGGAAGATCGCAAAAAGTCCTGTCTACAGTCGCAAGTCTCGGGGGGTTATTTACGACGTGTGTGGCCATTTTTATTGCCTCCGCTCACAGGTACTTTGGCAAACGCCTCGCCATTCTCGCACCGCTGCGAAGAATCTAGCGAGAGTCATGTAAGTTTAACAATCGAATAGTTTTATATTGATCTGGCGAGAAGCGCGAAAGGCGACGCAAACCGAAGGATTGGACCGGAAGTGCGTGCTTTCCCACAGCAATGTGTGATCCCCATCACCAAACGCTTGGTTATGCGACCAAGACGGATGACGGCGCGAGATCGGTGAAAGGCAGTTTCGGATCATGGGATTCAGCCCAACGTCGCATGGATGGTATTCAACAGAGCGTTTCGTGTAAAGGGCTTTTCCAGGAGGGTGATGCCGCGCTTCAGAACTTCGCGTTCCGCGATCAGTTCCCCGGTGTAGCCGGACATGTACACGACCTTGAGGTTGGGGTAAGCGGCGTGCAGCCGGTCAGCCAGTTCTGGACCGCTCATGCGTCGCATCACCACATCGGTCAGCACCAGATCGATGGGATCCGGATGCGACTCCACCCATTGGAGGGCGGACTTGCCGTCATCCGCTTCGATGACGGTATAGCCATGTTCTTGCAGTAATTGGCGGGTCAAGGCGCGCATGATTTCATCGTCTTCGACGAGCAGGATCGTAGTCCCGTGCCGCTTCGGACTGACCGTCTCAACTTCGGACTTGGTTGCGAAACCAATTTTGTGGTCCGCACTGGGGAGATAAATCTTGAAGGTCGTTCCGTGTCCCGGTTCACTGTAAACCATGATGTGTCCGGCGCTCTGCTTGACAATGCCATACACGGTGGCCAGACCCAAGCCGGTGCCTTTGCCCGTCTCCTTGGTCGTGAAGAAGGGCTCGAAGACGCGCGACACGGTCGCTTCGTCCATGCCGCTGCCGGTATCACTGACCGCGAGCAGAACGTACTTACCCGCAGGCACATTTTGATGCTGTTCGGCGAAAGCCTCGTCCAGTTTTTCGGCGCGCGTTTCGAGAATAAACTTGCCGCCACGAGGCATGGCGTCGCGCGCATTCACCGCCAGGTTGACCACGATCTGGTCGAGTTGTCCGGGGTCGGCCTCAATCACCGCCGCGGGTGATTTGGACACAATGAGGATCTCGACATCGTCTCCCATCAGCGGCCGCAGAAGCTTGCCGACGTCCTTCAACCGCTCGTTCAGGTCGAGGATACGGGGTTGAATCACCGAACTCCGGCTGAAGGCCAGGAGTTGCCGGGTCAAAGACGATCCGCGTTCGATCGCCTTCTTGATGTTTTCAATGTACTGCGACGTTTCCGGGGCGCGATCCATGCGGTCGCGCAGGAATTCGGTGCAGGCGCTGATGATCGCCAGGATATTGTTAAAGTCGTGGGCGACTCCTCCCGCCAGCCGCCCGATTGCTTCCATCTTTTGCGATTGATGCAGCTGGCCCTCGGTCCGTTTCTGGGCCGTGATGTCACGGGCTATCGCCGACGCCCCTACAACATCGCCCTTTGCATCGCGCAGCGGAGACACGGAGATTGAGACGTCCAGGCGCCGTCCGTCCTTGGCTACGCGTGCCGATTCAAAGTGCTCGACGCTTTCCCCACGGTTAATTTTCCGCAGAATCTCCGGGATTTCATCGGGGCGATCGCTGGGCGCCAGAATCGATATGTGTTTCCCAACGACATCCTCCGGGGAATAACCATAGATGCGCTCCGCTCCCTGGTTCCAACTGGTAATGGTGCCGTCCAGGTCTTTGCCAATGATTGCGTCTTCAGAGGAATCGATAATCGAGGCCAGCCTAGTTCGATATTCGCCCAGCTGTTCGGACGTTCTCCGATGCAGCTCCTCGTTGGCGCGGCGCAGTTCTTCTGCGATTCGCTTGCGATCGCTGATGTCGCGGATCGCGCTCAACACCAGCGTTCCGTTCTCCGTGTACACCGGACTCAGACTGATTTCCACCGGGAATTCCGAGCCATTGCGCCGTCTGCCATAGAGATCCAAGTCCGCTCCCATGCGTCGCGTCTTCGGGGCGGCGGTGAAATGCTCGCGATGTTGGTGGTGCCGGGGGCGGTAGCTCTCCGGGACGAGGATTTCAACTTTCTGGCCGAGCAACTCGTTGCGGGTATAGCCAAAGAGTTCTTGCGTCTGGGAATTGATTTGAACAATGGTGCCATTGTCATCGACCGCGACAATGGCATCCGGAAGGGCCTCCAGGAGTTCGCTCGAGAGTATGACTTCAGACATGGTGTTACCAGACTTAGTGGTGCTGGCCTCGGTAATGCCTGAGAATGAAGGCGCGCGTTCCGGGTGATCCGAGGAAGAAGGTGACATACAACCCCGCTGTTCAATGTATCGGTACATAATGTATGTCGGGATCGGCGCTTCTGTAAAGCGGGGGAGCGCCAGGGTAGTGGCTCAGGTTCGCATTAGAACGAGAAAATCGGCACTACGAAGGGCACTATGACGATCACCAGAAGCCGTGGTTTTTGTTACCGTAGTCCTAGCAGGTTGCGGAAAAGTCGCTGTCGCAACCGATTTTGGGTGGCGCAGCGGTTCACCGCTGCGATAACCGGCTTGTTTTCATAGTCGGCTTTAGCCGCAGAGGTAAGGCTGCCGCTCGCAAAGCGCTTTTTCCGCAGCGTGCTAGAGCCATTTGCAACCTCTTAGTCCATGCAGATCGTCCCGTCACAGTTTCGTTTATCCTCCGGTGCGGATGTTAATGGCGAGGCGTCCGCAGCCAAAGTCCGGCTCGCGACCCCGCCGAACAATCCTGGCAACCCTCCTAACCTTCCTCCTAATCAAGAACGCCGCCGCGCTCTGGTCGTGCCACGCGAGCATGGGGCGTGGGGAATGCTTCTGATCCCGCTGGCGACGGGTGCAGGTGCGGGTTGGCTGAACGGGGGACACGTCGCGCCGGTTTTGTGGTTGACTGCAACAGTGCTGGTCCTTTTTTGGGTGAGAACGCCGGTCGGGAGCTGGCTGGGCGCCGGCGCGGTGCGGGCGCAGACAGCAGAAGAGCGCCGGTTCGCTCGCAGTGTCGCTCTGTTTCTGGCGGCAGTTGCCGCCGTCAACCTGATCGGGCTGTTCTGGCAAGGCCAGAATCGAGAGCTTCTCTGGATTGGAATCATGGCTGTCGCCGCATTTGCGGCGCAAATGATTCTGAAGAAAATGGGAAGAACGACGAGGGTGGCGGCGGAAATGGCCGGAGCTGTGGCACTGACCTCGACCGCGCCCGCCGCATACTTCATGGCAACGGGAAGGCTCGATGAGAAAGCGTGGGCGCTATGGCTGGTCAATTGGCTGTTCGCCGCCAACCAGATCCACTTCGTGTGGCTTAGAATCCGCGGGGCGCGAGCCGCGGGTTGGAGTCAGAAACTCTCCGTAGGCTGGAGTTTTCTCGCGGGGCAGGTGCTCCTTGGGGCGATGCTGGTGCTTGTCTACCGCTTTCACTGGCTGCCGGAAATGACTTTGATCGCATTTGCCCCCGCCTTTTTTCGCGGCTTGGTGTGGTTTGCAAAAAAGCCCCAGCCCCTCGTAATCCGTCGGTTGGGCTGGACCGAGTTGGCCCATGCCGTCGTCTTTGCAGCGCTCGTTATTAGTGGCTTCCATTACTCGTGATTGCGGGCAAAGACGCGGCTCGCCCGTGTCCTCGACAGTGGTGAAGCTTGTAGAGAAACGAATTCATCAGGCCAGGTTAGACGAATTCCGAGCAGAGCCTATGGCGGGCGGCGGCGCTGGCCAGGTCGTTGGCCTCAGCATTGTGCTCACGGCGAATGTGCGAGATCGAGAAGTCGAGCGACCGGGCCAATTTCCGGCAGACCCAATTCAGGGAATAAAGCCGCGGGCTGCGGCAGTTGTACTCGCCCCTCATCTGCTTGACCACGATTTCAGAATCTGAAAACACATGCAGCGTCTTGGCCTCAAGCCCCAGGGCGCATTGCAGCGCTTCCAGCAGGGCAATGTACTCGGCAACATTATTGTCCTGGTGTCCGATCCACTTGGCGATTCGGATGGTGCCATCGGCTGGACCGTCGATGACGACGCCTATCCCAGAGGGGCCGGGATTGCCGAAAGAGCCGCCGTCAACGTGGGCCACGAGATCCGACATGCGATGCAGTATCAACCATGCTTGACGAAACTTCCGGCGTCAAGAGGCTTAGCTGGTTCCCTCACAGATTATTTATGGCCGCACTCGATTTGCGGCCTGTGAATGTTATTGTGGAAAAAAGGAAAAGAATTAATCTCCCGTTCATCAAGTGGCAACAATTCAATGGGTTGCAGTTTCGAAATTTGCCACTTGGCAACACACCGATTGCACTAAAAAAGGGCGTTGACAATTTCCAAGCAAATCTCTAAGGTTGCTCCCGTCGACGGCTGAAAGGGTTGGCTAAATAAAATTTGCCAGTCCGAAGTAGGCTGAGTGATCAGCTCGGCGGGGCAACCCGAAGAGCAGCCAGACCTGAAAA
>Ga0075030_100006155_pt1 | contig 10761 bp, 10 predicted proteins | sample LitLauG_LLR_2012_FD_71393 | JGI IMG/M metagenome (GOLD analysis project Ga0075030, IMG submission 71393) | Freshwater sediment microbial communities from Pennsylvania, USA - Little Laurel Run_MetaG_LLR_2012 | ecosystem: Environmental > Aquatic > Freshwater > Creek > Sediment | place: USA...
GCTGTAGTCCGGTACAGTGCAGAGTAAAAAAAGTTCAAGGTGTGGATCGGTGGACCGAAGATTGGACCAAAGCAAGATTCGCCGAAGTTCGGCGCGTTTATCATTTATCATTTTCAACTTAACGCGTTTTTTAGGAAAGAGCGCTCCTCAACAACAAAAGGTGTTGAGGAGTGCACAATGTGGTGGATTTGGAAATTTAGCGTCAACGAACAATTTCATCGGGTCGATGTCATCCGCGCTCGCACAGGGCCACGAAAATCGCAGACGTTTCGCTACTACTATTCGAGTGATCGCCGCGGAAGTGTTTTCAAGTTATGCCGAGTAGCGGAATTCGGCGTCAGGAAACAAATATCAACAAGATTAGGCTCCTGAATGAACAGCTAACTCATCACCATTCGCATCTTCGATGTGGGGAAGTACGCGACCGGAGTTCAGCTCGATCTTTCTTCGCATTATGAACCGCATCAAACTCTCACAATGGGTAATCCCCATCGCGCCCTGCGACTTTCCGCTGTCCCCGGAGGTTGGAGATGGAACAAAGGGCAGCGTTGGTGGTGGGGGAAATGCCGAGGTTACTCCCGGATCTATAAGGCGATACCAACGATTGCAAAAACGAAGGAAGCGGAGCCAGTGGAGGAGGGGGGAGCGGTGGGCTTGGCTGCGCTCTGTATAAGGCTTCGTACAGTGCCGAAAGGGTTTTAGGATCAATTCTGTCGTCGGAGCTCATATCCACCTCACTATCCATAAGCCCAAGCTCGCGTTAACCAGCCAAGCGAAAAACGTCAACATGACGGGAATTCTTGCCGTGTGAATGGCGGTCATTTTCGCCTCGCATATATGTGCAAGTTCGAAAATCTGATCGGTCAAATTACGAAGAAGAAGATCTGGCGATGCCTGCCAGATAGCATTGAAATATTCAGTATTGTCCTTATGCAGTAAAATATGCTTGTAGTAATGAAGATCGCGGCCAGATTTAGGGTTCGAGTAGTGTTTTGCGACTCGGGGAGTGATGACGTGACGGACCAGCATCAGTGACCAGATGAAACCAACAAAGAACCCCACGTACGTCGCCACGTATGTGGCACTCGTTAGACAACCGCCGCCTAGAACCCACTTGAGCTTTGGAATTGCGTCCTTTCCAAGTGGAATGGTGCTGGCACCTAGAAAGAATAGTAGCGTTATGTAAATACCTGCTTTTGTATCCGCCGCTCGAATCAGGGATTGCTGGTTGTCAAAGTTATGCCGAGCAAAGGACAGCTGATCCTCGCGGACTGTGAGTGGGGGCTGCGTGGCTGCCATAGTTCAAAACCAGCCCGCGAATTTGGGCAACAACAGTGAAAGCCCCGCAGGCATATTTACCGTCTTTTAGATTATAAAATACTGAACACTTGCTTACAAGCAAACTCATAAACAATCGGAGTAAAAATGCCACTTAGAGCAGATTTAGAAGCAGAAGTCGCCGAAATATTCCGCGATGTATGGGATGAACGAGATGGGAATGTGGTGCCGGAAGACGACGATGTCGGTCTTGGTAATGAAGCAGTCAAGCTAAAAGCCACAGTGCTGTACGCGGACTTGGCCGATTCTACAGACATGGTCGACGGCTACAAGCCGTTTTTTGCGGCGGAGATTTACAAGACGTTCTTGCATTGCGCTGCAAAGATCATCCGTAACGAGGGTGGGGAAATCTCTGCTTATGATGGGGATCGCATCATGGCGGTCTTCATTGGCAATGCCAAGAATTCCTCAGCGGTCCGAGCGGCCATGAAGATCAAGTATTCTGTTCAGGAAATCATCAATCCTGCGAAACGGAGACGATACACCAGTAACACATACGAACTGACTCATGTCGTCGGCATCGACACCAGCAACCTCTTCATCGCGAGAACTGGTGTGCGCGGTGCGAATGACCTAGTGTGGGTGGGGCGCGCCGCTAACTATGCGGCCAAGCTCTCTGCTCTCCCTTCAACTTACTCGACATACATCACCAAAGAGGTTTACGACGTGATATGGCCGGAACTCAAAACTACTGACGACCGAACAATGTGGGAGGCCGTGCGCTGGAATACCTTCGATGATCGAATCATTTACCGTTCGAACTGGTGGTGGAGGGTGGACTAGCCAACGCATTCGCCCTGAGGATTGGTTAAACCGTTAAAAACCGCTATCTCAAAACGATTTCTGCTTGACAGTATCCCTGCTGGCCGCGCGTAGCTATCGGAAAGTTCTTACTATTACTCAGGCTGTATCCTGGCTGCCGTCTGTCTGACGATTCGCCAGGGTGTGAGGACGGATCGGGCTTGCCCTTTATTGCGTTGGAAACTGGTGTCTGGCTCAATTTTGATTCTCGTAAGCGCCTAACGTCGATGGTGAACCATCTTTTCCTCTTCGCAGACTACGCAGGCCGAGGCCCCTTGTTTACAACCTTACTTGTAGCAGGTACCGATGCTAACCGAATACCTTCGAGATATGCCGCAATGAAGCCGAAGAATGCATTGCTCTTAAGGAGAACGGGCCAGCTCTTATCGGCTTTGCTTTTGTTGTTCTTCGCGTAGTTGAGAATGTGGAGTAAGTGCTCTTGAATCAATGCACGTCCATTCTCTCGCAGCAACTTGGGAATCTCAGAGGGATCTTTCTTCCGAAAATCCACCAAATCTTTATAGATCGTCCCGCAAAGGAATAGCGAACACTGGGGCAGGACTTGATGGAGTACGTCCTTATACCCATTCGCAAGCTCCGCTCCGAGAAGTGGCTCATACGCTGCCACAATATTGTCTGAAGCTTGAAGCTTGCGCCGTATCGAGGAAAATTTCCGCACAAAATCGTCGACAAACTCCTTAATTTCATGGGAGATAATCATCTTCTCCGCTGTCATGTCAGCAGAGAAGATTCTTTCGTAGTTGCCGCCATCGCTGACGGAGAGAAATATCCTACCGGGATTCTTTTTGGCAACTTCGGGCTGCCCGTAAAACGTTGCTGTATACGCTTGAGCGCCCTCTTTCAATCTGATAATTCTTCCATCTAGCGGGTGTCCGATCCGCGCCTCGATCGCCGCTTTTTCGTCAGGAGTCGCATTGTTCAATTCCCCGTCTCTCCGCTCCAAGTACCACCCAAGAGAAGCCAGCGCATAATCAAGCTGAACTACCCTCGGGTCATTCGAGCGTAAAAATGAAGCGCCCATTGGATTTTGGTTGTTCTGATTTACGGCAACATTGTTCGCAAAACTCTTGTCGCCACTGGAGGTGATAACCCTCGCCGGAACCAGCACATCGGGTTTAAGGGATCCTCGTTTCATTGCTCGGTGTAGCGCCCGAATAGTTTGACCTCCGTTTACGACTTGTGCTTTTTCGAGCGTTAGCATTTGCAGAAACTGGTCATAGCCGGCACTCTCGCACAGAAAGGTTACGCCATTATTGAAATGCAGGAAATTTGCGGAATCGTCACCGACGCAAGTTCCTTCAATTGCTTTGTTGGTTGCGGTTTCACCTTGATCGACCCGAATGTTCCTCTGCAGCAACCCTTCCCCATGCTTATCGTAGAGATCGGCCAAAACTTTCCCTGTCACGTGAAACAGGTAGCAATCCGCAACGCCGGATCGCACGGTGTAAGGTTGTCGCGGGGAGCTGAATTTTAGTGCATCCTTCACTGCAGGAAGATTCTGCTGGTAAAACATCTCCTGGAGATTAGCGAGGGGTTGCTCATCCCAAGAGATGATGCTGCTGGATGGTCCTTTGAGTTCGGTGATAAGTGCATCGAGCTTCGTTTTTGATTCTTTCTCCAGTCCGCGCCCGCTACTTATAAAGTGAAGTCGATACCCCTTGGGCAACATCTGATAGATTTCTTCAACGTGTGCTTTCAGTTCTGCATTCGCGATTTCCTCGTGTTTCCTGTTGAGGATCAGTCGCAACCCGGAGATTGTCTTGTCCACATCTCCAGCAGGGAATCCTTTAGCTGGATCCGCAGGATTCTTGAATTGATAAAAGTGAACCAAATCAGCTTCGTCGATCCAGATACAATCAATCCCCAAATCCCCGCCGCCATCACACAATATTTCGTCGACTTCAGTATCCGTAAAAATCTTTAAACGAATGAAATACCAATAGACTAAGGAATCGCCGCGCTCCTTGAGGTTATACTTCGTTGCAAGCGTGGCGCACTCGGCCTCAAGCTGTTCTTTAAACAGAGCTAGTAGTGGGTCCGCGCCTGTAGTTGCCATCACTGGGATCCTTTCCGATATCCTTTGTCCCGTTCTGTAGGAGAACTATTTTAGTAAGCGACCATCGACGGCGAGTTTACACCGTATTGACAGTCAGCGCCCCGGCAAGTCGAGTTACCAGATAGCGGGTTCTGGCGTGTTCCGGGGCTACGCAGGAATACATGTACCGCACACCAAGCTAGTAGAAATTCGAATTTGTCCACACCCTCGACAAAGCACAGGCCTCGGACGGTTAGTCTCGCCGACACCGCAGTTGAGTTTTGCTCTACCCTCACTCTTGTGTCTCTGCGTCAACGGAGTTGCCGGAGCCTTGGTTCGTACCTGTGTAAGTTTCGATTCCCAAATACATCGGGCAATCCACTCGGCGAAGGTACTTACGGCGGCACGCCACATTGTTGCTGTTTCCGAAAGCATTTCGGCAAACGACCCCATAAGCCGACAATTACCGTCCCGCTGCTCGAAGAACCATTCCCGCCGGAGCTGGCTGGTGCTCAATAGTTTGAGCAAAAGCTCGTCAACTTTGGGTCGAACGGGCTCCATCAAGTCGCACGCTAAGCTGTCGCGACTTCGAAGGTCGTTGTGCAACACTCCGATTCCGGGATCTAACCCCAGAGTCCCGAGTGCCAAGCGCGATTCACTTTCCAGAATTGCGTATAGATAGTTGAGAATTGCATTAGCGGGAGTTACTGCGAGACGAGGTGAATTCGTAAGAGGAGAGACGCGACTTCCGAACGACTTCCAATGTTCAGGAATCTTCATCGAGTCCGCTTTGTTAAAGCTCACGGGCAAATCGCGCATAGCGCTCCAATAGGCGTGTGCGCCTCTCGCTTCCCACCGAAGTATTTCTTCATTCGATTTCGCGTGCGTAACTAACCGGCGAGCATTTGCTATAACATCCGACGCCCGCGAGTCCTTAAAGAACTGTTTCAATACTCGCTGTTGTCCAGTCAGCTTCTGTTGAATCAATTCCCTAGCCATCTTCAAAGCAATTCCGGATTCGTGTGCCAAGCTTTGAGCGCGTCGGAGCCTGACATCAGATGGGCTGACTGGGCCTGTGGTCGCTAGGACCTTGCCGTTCCGTTCGAGCATCACAAATGCTGCGTTTTGATCGGCCAGCCAGCGCAAGGCGGCGAGAGACACAGAACCGTCTGATCCAATTGCGACAACTCGCTTGATGCCGTGCCGCACGCGGGCAAAGCGGCCGTATCGCCGACGCGGCCCAACTCCATCTTCCAATATGAGGTGACCACGATCAACGCGGACTGAAGCACCGTAGCCAAATAGGGTAACAACCCCTTTGTGAGGTTGAATTTCTGACTGGCTGATTTGCATGGTCGTCTTGCTCCAAGAGTTGCTGGCCTTAGTTCTTCTATTGTTTGCGTCTTTTGCGCGAGGATTTTGCTGCGCGTGACTCTTCAAAAATCGTGTCAGGGGTTTTTGATCCGACTAGGTTAATTGCCGTCCTCGTTCTAATTCCGAATAGAGCCCCAGCGAGCGCTCGTGAAAGGAACCAAATTTGCTTTACTCGTGTTGAGGGTCTGCTGTTCGATTTTGGAAATCGTGGGTCATTCTTAGCCGCCAAAAACTCGGTAGCGTACTTGGAAAGATTAGAGGGAAGCACGCTGCCTACCGAGATAGGCCAGTTCGGCAGTTTAACTACTCTTGTGATCCCGGGTTCAAATTGTCTCTCCCCTTCAGTAAAGGCATCTGCACAAATCCGCCTAACTTGCCGTACGGTTTGAGCGGCTAATAGATCTGCGATTACATCCGGCTCGCCGGGAACTCGCACATTAATTCGGCAACGATCAGCCGCGCGCTGCAACAACTCCTCCCGATTAACAATAATCTGTGATTCTTCAGCATTGCGTATCCAATTTGCTCTCTCAGCAGCGGCTAATCTTCCGACTTTGATCTCCCGATCCACAACGCTTGCAATGTGTTCCTTCTCCTTGTCTGTAATCTTAAAATTGATTTGTTTTATTCGCGCTTCCAACTTTGCGAACCTCTGTCTGTCGAAGCGAAGTCGAGTGCGGCCCTCGGCAATCCGCCGAAAATCCCAATAGAACTGATGGGCAAAGGAATAGAGAGTTCCAGCGTCAGCTTTTTGCGGTCTGCCAGCCGTCATAATTAAAGGGCAAAATCTTCTTTCATGGATTTGTCAAGGCCCTAATTATGCGCTACAAGGAAGAAGCATGCAAGGGCAAGAACTAGGAGGAACTGTAATGCAACAGCATGAAATTACCATCGGCATTGAAGAGGCTGCCCGTAGATTGGGGCTGTCGGCACGGACTGTGGCGACACTCATCCGTAGCAACCAACTTCCAAGCCGCAAAATCGGTCGACGGCGGCTTCTTGCGGTTCGAGATCTTGAGGCATTCATCCGGTGCGATCACAGAAGGATTAAATAATAATTTCTCGAAATGAGAATTCTTTGATTTTATGAGCCGCAAATCACCAAAATCCGGGCGTCCGAAAGGTAGACGGGTAAAAGGTTCAAGCCGCAGACCCTTGAGAAAACGCGTTACTCAGAATAAGAAGCAGTCGCATTCCTCTCGGTGGAACCAGAACAATCGCAAACGGGGACGTGTAGGGCGTAAAGCACCAATTCGCGCAAGGCGTCGGCAACGCATTGGTGACCCGCGTGTTGCCCGAGGCCTGGGCCTAATGCGTCGAGAAGGAGTTTCAGCTTCCGAAGCAGCTCGCCGAGAGCGAATGAAACTGGAGACTTTCCGTCGAGGCGCAGGAAAGTTTCTCTACAGGTCTGGTCCGGGCAAGCCTTGGAAAGCACGTGACGAAGATCAATTGTCCTTTTCGATGAAGATATTGACGCGACAGGGTCGCATTAGCGTGATTATTCGCAACTCTAGCGAACGAAGGCTGCTCCACGATTATGAAAATGCTGTGAGGATGTTTCGAGGAGCTGAGGATGGGGCAGAAGCAGAGCTCAAGAAATTCGAAGGAAAGACCGTCGGTGGCTATGAACTCATAACTGACACCAAAGTGCTTATCGAACTGGAACAAGCGGATGAGCTTGATTTCGAAAGTCTGTACTCCCCTGTTGGCGGTCGGTCATGAAATTGCCGGTCCGGCCTGAATTTGTCTGCATAATTTGTGGCGCGGACAAGAACATCGAACTCAATCACGCCGGAGGGAAGAACCACATAGCCTGGCTCAGGCTGCCATTTTGTGAGCGGCATCACCAACAATTCCATCGTTTGCTAGAAAGTCTAAGAATTAACCTTCGCTACACACCCAACAAGATAAAACGCTTGGTGTTGGCGGCTCTTGCGTTGACTATAGCCCTATGGATGGTCCTTCAGGCACTTTGGGAAACCGTATCTCAGCTTCCCGACGAAAACACCTGAAAGCCAAGGAACATAGTTCTCAGCAGATTCGCCACGACATTTATGTGCGGGCCCATACGAGTGTCCGCACAAAGGATTCGTGGGACAGAAGATGGTCCCCGAAATGGCCGAAGCACTGCCTCATCTTCGATACTGAAACTACACTCGATCCCGCGCAAAAACTCAATTTCGGCGCGTTTCGGCGGTGTAAGTTAGTTGGCTCCCAATATGTATGTGTAGAAGAAGGGATTTTTCATAGAGACGATGCCTCTGAACCAGAGCTAAGTCTGCTGCATCAGTATAGGAATAACCCGCCGACGCTTGCTTCTGTGGAGTATTTCCCAGCGCAAACCGAACTGAGCCTCACTAGTCGTTCGTCGTTTGTTAACAGCGTGTTCTGGAATTCCGTCAAGAAGGGCGAGCTGATTATCAGTTTCAATTCTCCGTTTGATCTGTCGCGGTTAGCAATTTGGTCCCATAAAGGAGAAAAGGGTGTTGATTGGTCTCTCGCCCTCGCCTCTCTCTGGAAAAATCCCAAGACCGGACGAATTGCGCCCAATCCGCAGAAACCCCGAATCGTCATTGATGCTCAGAACAGCAAAATGGCATTTATAAAACTTGGCAGCATTTTGAACAAAAAAGAGTGGCCAAAGGAAGGTCGCTTTCTGGATATGCGAACGCTGGGATGGTCGCTGCGCAACCGTTCCTTCAACCTAAATGGAGCCTGTAGAGCATTCAAGGTCAGAGGCAAGAAAGATCACAAACCCACAGGGAAGATTAGTTCAGAGGAAATTGAGTATTGCCGAGAGGACGTCGCCGCAACGCATCGAATCTTGAACGCAATGATGGAAGAATTCAATCGCAATCCAATCGATTTGCATCCGGATAAATCTTACTCACCTGCTTCGATTGCGAAAGCCTACCTGAAAGAAATGGGAATAAGGCATCCCAAGCAGCATTTTAGGGTTTCCAACAAAATCCTTGGCATTGCGATGCAGAGTTACTATGGCGGTCGCGCCGAATGTCGAATCAGACGAACTCCCGTACCAGTAATTCACACCGATTTCACCAGCCAATACCCAACCGTCAACGCGCTGTTGGGAAACTGGAATGTCCTCATATCCAGCTCAGTCCGGTTCGCGGACTATACAGCGAGTGCTCGGAAGCTGCTCAAGAAGTCGGGATTAAACGAGGCTTTCGACAAGGATTTCTGGAAACAGCTCACTTTCTTCGCACTTGTTAAGCCGAATGAAGACATTCTCCCAGTAAGAACGGTGTACGACGGCGGGCCCAACAAAAGAACTCAAAATATTGGCCTCAATTATTTGAACTCAGACGCTCCAACCTGGTACGCGGGTCCAGATCTGATTGCGAGCAAAATCCTTACCGGAAAAGCCTCTCGAATTCTCAAAGCGATTCAAATGGTTCCCGGTAATCCGCAAAAGAGTCTAACGACGACAAATCTTGGCGGAATGGTAGAAATAAGGCCGGCAGAAGAAGATTTTTATCGCAAGCTAATCGAGCAGAGAGTCTCCCGCAAGAAAACAAGCAAAGCTCTTGCCGATTTCTTGAAAGTGCTAGCGAACTCGGGAAGTTATGGCTTGTTTGTGGAAGTGAATATCGAAAGAAAGAAAAAAGAAACCACCGTCAATTACTTCTCGGGCGAAGAACAAGGGAGCGTCGCCTCAAACTACGTTGAGAAACCGGGTGCTTGGTACTTCCCACCGCTCGCTTCTCTCATTACTTCCGGTGGTAGGTTATTGCTAGCCATGCTGGAGAAGAGTGTGCAAGAAAAAGACGGTGGTTATCTGTTCTGCGATACGGATTCGCTTTGCATCGTGGGTTCTGAAAAAGGCGGTTTCGTTGAGTGCCTGGGCGGGCCGGTAACTCGGAAAATGAAACCAGGCATTAAAGCCCTTTCACTAGATGAAGTGAAAAGCATTGCGCAGAGATTCAGAAAGCTAAATCCTTACGATCCGTCTCTGGTACCCGAAATTCTAAAAATCGAAGATGTAAACTTTCTCGATTCCAATCCTAACAAGCCATTCCGTCAGTTGTTCGGTTACGCGATTTCGGCAAAAAGATATGCACTTTACTCTCAAGCGGAAAACGGCATTAGGATCGAAAAGGCTAGCGGACACGGTCTTGGTTACTTGTTTGCTCCAAAAGAAAGCAAAAAGAAAGAGGAAGACGAAGAAACACCGCGATGGGTATTCGAAGCCTGGGAATTTCTATTGCGAAAAGCTTTGAACTTACCTTCAAGAGATCCGAACTGGCTAGATTTGCCAGCACTGATGCGAATGGTTGTCACTACCCCAAACGTATTCAAACTTCGGCGGCCAGAATGGCTGGGTCCATTTAATTTCTTTTTGTTTCCTCTATTGTCAGAAACGTTTGGCGGATATCCCGCCGGTTTCGACAAATCCAACTTTGTGTTCATAACTCCTTACGAATCTGACCGTAGAAAATGGAGTTCGCTCAAAGGCGTTAATCTAGCAGATGGCCAGTCCTATCAAATCTCCATACAACCATCGCTGAATCAAGACAAAGTAATTCCCGAATCCTTTCGAATCCTTCTTCGCAAATACTTGGGCAAGCCGGAAGTGAAATCACTCGCTCCCGATGGAACTCCCTGCACGGGGACAACTCGCGGGCTTTTGCAAAGAGCAAGAATTACGGCTGACAAACTCGTTCCGGTCGGCAAAGAAACGGATCGTCGCTGGGAACAAGGCGAAGATCCGAGCATGATTGATTCTGACATTTTCATCTATGAACAGCGCAAGAAACTAGTGATTGCTAACCCTTCTGAGAGGAAGAAATTTGCAGCTGTTGGGCTGAGACGATTAGCTAGAGAATCGAACCTGAGTCTGACTCCGGTCGGGAAGATAATCAAAGGTGAGGGGGTTCGTCCGCAGACACTCTCGATCATTCGACAAACGGCGGCCAAGATACTAGCTGAGTAATGGTACGGCACATGTCCGGTAAGGCATATCAGGAGTTGACTCAATCTGAACGTTGGGCGTCGCCACTCATTGCCAAAACTTAACTGCGGTGGTTAAATCTCATTCGCACGATGGGAAACACCAACCGCAAAACAGAAACCAAGTCACTGAATCGAAGCCTACACACCGCGAAGGCGGCCAAGCAGGACGAGTTCTACACCCAGTACGTCGACATCCAGAAAGAGGTCGAGGCCTACCT
>Ga0075030_100006157_pt1 | contig 10759 bp, 7 predicted proteins | sample LitLauG_LLR_2012_FD_71393 | JGI IMG/M metagenome (GOLD analysis project Ga0075030, IMG submission 71393) | Freshwater sediment microbial communities from Pennsylvania, USA - Little Laurel Run_MetaG_LLR_2012 | ecosystem: Environmental > Aquatic > Freshwater > Creek > Sediment | place: USA...
GAGAGCGGAGGAATGGGTGAGTGGTTGAAACCGGCGGTCTTGAAAACCGTTTGCGGGGCGACTCGCACGGGGGTTCGAATCCCTCTTCCTCCGCCAGCATAATTACCACAACCTGTTCGCGCTCCTCATTCTTAAGCGTCTCCGGAACGATCTCTACGGTGGGGTGGAGGCACTGGAACTTCCTTTGACCCTGTAACACGCCTTCCATCCCCGACGGCTCTCAGTTCTTTACAGCACGGAATTCCAGAAGGGCGCCAACGAGGGACCGCAAACACTGGGGCTAATGCCAAACTGGAGCAGCACGTCTTTTTCACCGGACTCAAAGTTTTGCCAAGGATGGATCCCGGGGAATCGGGTTGTATCACTCCTTCTCGACCCGCTTTCATCCATCCAATCAGTGTTCTGCGCGGTGATGCGGTTGTACGTTTGGCAGAATCGCCGAAGTCACCGCCACTAGTTATTCGGATCTCTGTCTGAGCCAGCAGAGATCTTGATTAACGCCTTTGTAGTCGAGCCAACAAGGAAGAAGAAATAATTCGCATTGTTGAGGTTCGGATTACACACGTTAGGATGATTCGTATAGATCGTTTGAATCGTATGGGTAGTAGAGGCGTAGTATGCAAGCGCTACTGGATTGTAACCAACGGTGTTAATGACAGTGTATTCATTCGTCGCAAGCGGGCCGATCTGCGTACACGTCGCCGATGTCGTACCAAATATAGACTTCAATCCGTTGGGATCATAGAGGTAAGCAGTCGAGCCGAATAACACTGGACTGCCTAAACCTAAGGGCGTCACCGTAGCGAGCATATTTCCGCGAGCATCAACAGGATTTCCAGGAACGACGGACGACACCCCCGAGTCCCCAGAGTGAGTAGGTTGATAGCCTGGAATGGAGGCGAAAGTATAGTGATACTGTGGCACTAAGACACTTTGTTTATAGTTTTTCCCTGTTAGCGTTGTGAGCAAGCCGGGTCCTGGCGGAGTTGGAGGCAACGGTAAGACAACTACAGTAGCCTGCGCAGTAACGGTCCCATAGCTGTTAGTTGCAGTGAGCGTATAGTTCGTTGTGAGGGTGGGCGAAACGCTTACGGTAGTCGGACTGCCATTCACAGAGCAAGGAACGGTTCCAACACCATTATCGATGGAGCAGGTGGCGGAAGGATATCCGCCTGCCAAATAGGGTATCTGTATCGGAACCCCTGAGAAAGTAATCATTGGAAGGGGACCAGTAGACCCAAAAAACGCAATGAACGGTCCGTTGGCGACCTGAGCGGCGGCTTGACTCGCGCCGAGCGTCAGAGCGAACGTGAACGTCAGTAGTAAGCGTGAGTGTGAACTGTGTGGCATTTGCTTGGCTCCCTTCAAGTTCTCAACGGCGGAAGATCGTCGCTTTCCAGTCGCTGTGACATAAGTGCGAACCGAGCCGCCGCGCTTTTTCGACACAGCAGCCTCATTCGAGTCTATAGCTGGTCCCGCCCGGTGATTGTTAGATTATATGGCCGGTTTCCGTAAGGCGCTACTCGGGGATTTACCTGATGCTCGGCTTGACGACATTGCGGACGGCGTTGAGGCCGGTATTGCCCATCTTGTACTCGGCCTCCTTTTGGGTCCAGTTCTCGGAGCCCGGGGGGCCGTCGGGCCATAGCATCACGACGGTGGTCTGGGCCGGCAGCACGGCGGCTGCGAGGAGCAGGGCGGTGAACGTGGCGGCAGGTGGCGCCGGTCTTAGATTTTTCCAAGGGATCATCTGCCCGATTCTACCTCACGGGCCGAACTGACCGCAGGCACTGAATCAGGTTGCAGGGGGATCAAATCGGATAATATGGAGAGCGGAGGAATGGGTGAGTGGTTGAAACCGGCGGTCTTGAAAACCGTTTGCGGGGCGACTCGCACGGGGGTTCGAATCCCTCTTCCTCCGCCATTTATTTTCAGTGGTTTACCAAAGCTTGTAGGCAGTGTGTGAGAAATTGGGTGTAGAATCGGCGTATGGGAGACGCCATCTACGCTCACGTCAGCCGTAGAGAGATCTTCCCACCGCCACCGCACACGGACCCGCAGAGAGGGCACTCCCGTCTGCAAGCACCTTCGGAAGAGAGCAGCCAAAGATCGGAATTGGCGGAAGTGGGCTGATAAGCTGCGTGACCACTCTGGCTGCGGCTGTCCGATCTACGCCAGAGTTCTCATTACGCATCCAGTCACGAAAGAGGTCTTGAAAGAGTACAACGACGTCTTGAAAGGCATCACCACCCTTCAAGCCGCTGAAGAACTGGTTGAATCCTGGTTCCTGGATTGCATCAGTGGCAGACCAAAAGACGCCGGGAAGACTGTCGCAGAAGCCATCGCTTACGTCATCAAAGAGCCGGAAGACGAGATCAGGCGCAAAGTCCAAAATCGGTCCATCGGCACGGAGAAGGACGCCCTTGAATCAATGCGGAAGTATCACGATGTCTTCGAGCCAATGGTAAGTTTTCTGAAGGGCGAGTTCAACGTCGTGAGCCTTCGGAAGAACTACACGAAGACTCAGCCGCTCCAATATGAAGAGTTCGCAGACTGCATCAAATGGTGGAACAAACGGACAGAGAATGACCGGGCATGGAAGCAGAGATGGCTGCGAAAATTCCGATAGAACGTGTTGGCGAAAATCATGAAGATCGTCCTCACGGAGTTGAAGAACGCTGCGGGGAAGCCAAGCAGAGACTGTTTGAACGTTCCGAACCGAAGCTGAAGCTGATGTGCCGTTCTAGCCGCTTGAAATGCTCGAACCGAAGTTGAAGGTGTTGGATCGTTGAGGCGAATGAGATCAACGGACTTCTTCAAATCGTTCTGGACAAGCAAGCGTCCGAGCTGCCGCGGTAGCTCTGGAATCCGAATTGATCGGCGAAAGCGCTCAATCCATTCGAACAGGTTTTGAACAGGTCAGAAATTGAAAACCAGAGGAATGTTTACTAAAGAATGGAGCCACCCGCCGGGATCGAACCGGCGACCTGCTGATTACGAATCAGCCGCTCTACCAGCTGAGCTAGGGTGGCCCTTGCTGATTTAGTACAACTTGCGGGCGGTGCAGACAGGAAATTGGATTCAATTGGCCTGTCCGTCCTTAACGACTCCCGGTTTTGATTTTAGCAGATGATCGAGCGATTTGACAGCGACACGAACGCTCTCGAGAACGGATTAAAGGTAGTGCTCCGATGTGGTTTTGGCGTTCGTATGACGCAGGCTACGTGGCCGTAACACTTCCCTCAATTCCGCGGATCGTTGAGATCCTTTGAGCCGTGCAGCGTCGAATTCAGCCAGAGCTGTTCGTCGAGTACAGATTCGAGATTGCCTTCAGCAATCGCCCTTTGGATCTCTCCGGGAAATGCCGCTCACCGCCACCAAGGGATTTAACAAACCACGGCTGATCGAAACAACTGCGTCAGCCCAGCCAGGAAGCCTCGAGCGAGTCTTTGAAACCGGTCTCAGACACCGCCTCTGGTCAATGGAGCCGCAACGCACGGCCCAGGACAACCCCAGGAGCGGACAAAGCATGCTGGGGCGCGCCTGTCGAGTGCAACCGGGCTGATCTGTAATCGGATCTGCGCCGGCTTCTACCTTCCATTTTTGGATGAGCGCTAATAAAACGGCTTCCCAAAACGGGCCGCCTCGTCACACCTCCGACTCGGATGCCACCGACAATCAGAGATGCCCGGATTTGGCGAGTGAGTTCCTTGCGGATGATGCCCTCAGGGTGGCCCTCACCTCCGCGGTTGCGCTTCATTTGTTGCTCGGCACGGCGAATATTGCGTTTTGGCCCATTTCGGCATAGCGGGAATTGTCGCCGCCGGCTACATCAAGACCATATGTAAGTAACGGTAAACCACTGCCGCTTCGTGCCCCAACTGCCGCATGCTGCTCACGAGAGGAAAAGATAATGCATATCGCTGAGATGCACGTGGGGCCGGAAGGGTACCTGCTGCTGTTTGTCTGTGTCTTTGCTGAACAAATCGGATTGCCGCTTCCCGCTACTCCGGCGCTACTGGCGGCCGGAGCGCTCGCGGCCACCGGAGGCCTCAGCATGCCGCTGATCATCGTTGTCGCTGTGGCGGCATCGGTGTTGAGCGACTTTCTTTGGTATCACGCCGGCGGGTTAGGGAACAAACGGATGCGTGATTTTCTGGGGCGCCATCCGGAGTCACGGATTTTGCGGCGTGCGGAACGGCTGTTCGCGCGATACGGCGGTTCGTCGCTGGTGTTCGCCAAATTCGTTCCGGGTCTCTCACTCGTGCTGCCACCACTGAGCGGCACGTACGGGATCAGCGCGGCGCGGTTTTTGCTGTTCGATAGCCTCGGGTCCTTTGTATGGGCCGGCAGCTTTGCTGGTATCGGCTACTTCTCTGGCAGTACGATGCACGACATGGTCATACAAATCTCGTGGCGGTGGTTCGGCTGGCTTTTGGCGGCGATAGCGTTTAGCATCGCCGTCGTCGGATTCGGACGCGCGCTCTTGAGAAGGCGTCGCGCCGCCGCGGTGAGCTTCGGCAAGGGGACGTGTGTGGAGTCCAGTTAGCGGTCGTGCCGGTGGCGTGCGGTTTCGCGCAGACCGCGTTATCTACGGTAAATTACTCCTCCCGAATCGCGGCTTGCCCGATTCTGTACGTGGAGGCAAACGATGCTGACGCTGAACGAAATTGAACCTGCCGGACAAGGCGAGGCCCTACGGATGAGACCGATACTGACGTGGGAGGAGGCTTTCGCCGCGGGTCCCGATATCTGCGGCGGCAAGGGGTACAACCTGGGAAGGCTTCACCGGTACGGATTCCGAGTGCCGCGAGGCGGCGTGGTCCCAGCTGCGTGGTACCAGGAGGTGCTGGCCCTGACGTCGGAGAGCGCACGGGCCTTCCTTCGATCCATTCCCGCCGAACGCGCCCTGGAGCCCGAGGTGCTGTCGGCGCTCGGCGAGATCAGGGATGCCCTGGGGTCGGCCGAATTGCCGGATGAATGCATGAGCAGGCTGGCTGCGTTTCTGGAACAGCAGCAAATCCAGGAAGCCTCGGTTGCGGTGCGTTCGAGCGCCACAGCGGAGGACGGCGAGCAGGCTTCGTTTGCGGGCATCCATCACAGCTCTCTCAATGTCAGCGGCGTGGACGATGTAGTGCGGGCGATCTTGCGCTGTTACGCGTCGTTGTGGACGCCACAGGCGGTGGCATATCGCCGCAAGATGAATTTCGCGGACGAGGAAGTCTTGTGCGCGGTCGTGATCTGCCAAATGGTGCACGCCGAGGGCTCGCAGCAGCCGATGTGCGCGGGAGTCGCATTCAGCTTCGATCCGGTAAGCGGCCGGCGTGACCTGATCGTCATCGATGCGGCTCGCGGGCTGGGGGAAAAGGTGGTGAGTGGGACGGTCGAGCCGCAGCGGATCGTTTTTCGTAATCGCAAGGGCCGGCTCTGTCCCCATTCCCATAGCGGCGGCGCCGCTCTACTTCCAGCCGAGTGCGAACGCGAACTCGCGAATCAGATTCGCCGGTTACACTGGGACTTCGGCGAGGGTCAGGATCCGCAGGATGTCGAATGGGCATTCGACGGCAAGAACATCTGGTTTCTCCAAGTGCGGCCGGCTACGAAAGCGCAGCGCTTTCTGCCTGCGCCGGTGTCCAGGTTGCCGCGCCATTGGTCGACAGCCAACATCAAAGACGCCGTGCCTGGCGTGGTTTGCGCGATGTCGTGGAGCTTTCTCAAGGACGTGGTGGAGTCCGTGGCATTTGCGGGGCCAATCTCGGCCGGCTACCAACTCGAGACCGGCGCCGAATTAGTGCGGCGGTTCAAAGGCCGCGGATATTTTGAGCTGACTCTGATGCAGTGGGTGATGTATGACGCGCTGGGAGTGCAGCCGGCGCAGTTGGTGCAGTCGATCGGAGGACATCAGCCGGAGATAACCGTACCTGCCGATCGAAACCCGGGCCGGGAGCAGCGCAGGCGGATGCAGGCCGGTTTGCGGCTGTTGGGAAAGATCTGGGGCATCGATCGAGAACTCTCGAGGTTGATCGGCAAACGCGACGCCGGCATCCGCCGCGTAAGGGAAACGGACCTTACGCGGCTTTCGCTGGATGGCCTGAGGGCGCTCTGGGAGGAGATGGCCCTGGACAACGATTCACTGGACCTGGCAGTGGGCGTGGCCAATGCTGCCGAAGGGCCGTGGGAGACGGCATTCGAAGCACTGTTGAAGCCCAAATTCGGCGAGCAGGCTCGCCCACTGATGGGCAAGCTGCTGGCCGGGACGGGTTCGGTCACCAGCGCCGAGCATGGCTACGCCATCTTCCAACTGGCGGCTGCGGCGCAAGCCGATCGCGTGGCCCTGGAATGGCTCGAATCTCAGGGACCTGCAACCGAATGGGTCAATCTTCCACAGCAATCGCCGTTTCGTGCTGAGCTGGCGCGCTTCCTCGACCACTTTGGTCACCGCGCGGTTTACGAAGCGGACTATCTGAACCCGCGATGGGTAGAAGATCCAGCTTATATTCTCGACCAGGTTCGCTTCGTGCTGGCGAACCCTCAAACGGCCGGTGCCAGGGACGCCGCACAACGCCTGCGCGAAGAGGCCGAGGTGACGGTGCGCCACGGCGCCGGGTGGCGGGCGCCCTTCGTCTTCTGGCTTGCTCGGAAGCTGCGGCAGGCCATGGCGGCTCGAGAGAAGGCGAAATCGGCCCTGGCCGCATTGGCGCTCGTGTCGAAGCGTGTCGCACTGGAGATGGGCCGGCGCCTGGTTGAGGCCGGACACCTGGATCAAGCCGTGGACATTTTTCATCTCACGTCCGCGGATTTGCTGTGCTGGATGGAGGGCTGGTGGGACGGCAGAGGAGCCCGCGAGTTGGCTGCGGACCGCGCCCGGCAGCGAGAAGCCTGGCTAGCCGAAGAGGCTCCCCCGGATGTGATTACCGAAGAACCCGATGGACGGGTGAAGCCGGTTGCAGAGCCGAGTCGACAGGAAGGCGAGACCTGGAAAGGAATTGGCGCGGCGCCTGGGCAAGCGCGTGGCATGGCGCGCATCATCCGCCATCCGAGCCAGGCGAATGGCCTGCAGCCGGGCGAAGTACTCGTTGCTCCTTCCACCGATCCCGGTTGGACCCCGTTGTTCCTTCGCGCATCCGCTATCGTGATGGCCAGCGGCGGCTATCTCAGCCACGGCGCCATCGTGGCGCGGGAGTACGGAATCCCAGCCGTCGTAAACATTCCGGGAATCCTCACGCAAGTGCGCCAGGGCGATGTGCTGTTCGTGGACGGAGATTCCGGCAAAGTAGTCCGGGAGTAGCCTTATGCCAACGCGATCAGTCAGCAACCGTTTACCGCTTGCTATCCTGAGTCTGGCTGCGATCACTTCCGCGGCTATGGCGCTTCGGCCGGCGTTTGATCCTCCAGCCGTCCATGCGCAGTCCTTGGGATCGACGCTTTACGTGGAGCCCGGCGTCACGATCATCCGATCGCCGGATGGCTCGGGACAAGTCCAACTCCCAGATTCGAGAAGATCGGCCGGACGGTAACGGCGCAGTCGCGTCCAATACCGTTTGGGGTAGCGTGTTCTCGCCTTTGAGGGGGCTGCAGACTGAAGAGCTTACGATTGTCGCGGCGGCGAAACTCTTCGCACCAGGGCCGCGACCTTCCTTTAGTTAGGGTGGCGCGCTTTTACCGGCCAATCGCAGGTAAGAGTAAGAGCACGCGGGAGCGTGTCGAGGCGCGGAGGAATCTGATAAGCTTGCTCCTTCGTGTTGCCAATATTCTGGAAATCTTCGACGGAGCGTGTGGTCATGCACGCACAGGCTAAAGGTACCGTTCTCGACCAACTCGCGATCCGTCGGCGGGACCGATTCTTTTTCTCGGGATTCGCAGTCGCGGCGTTGTTTTGGGTGTTTGCCGGATTCGCGCCGACATATTATCTGCGCGGCTTCACTGGCGCGGCAGATCTTCCCCTCGTGGTCCATCTCCACGCAGCGTTATTCAGTGCATGGACCGCTCTCTTCGTTGTGCAAACCTCGCTCATTGCAGCAGGCCGCACCAATCTGCACCGCCAACTCGGCGTTCTTGGCACCGCCCTCGGCGTCGCCATGCTCGTGTTCGGTTACGCGACGGCCATTGCCGGTGCGCGGCGGGGATGGACTGGCCCCAACAACCCGCGTGATTCTGTCGCAGCGGTCGGCTTTCTCGCCGTCCCTTTTCGGGACCTTCTTCAGTTCGGCGGGTTCTTCGGAGCGGCGATCTACTCCAGAAGACAGCCGGAAAAGCACAAGCGCCTCATGGTCCTGGCGATGTTCAACGGAGTTCTGCCGGCCGCAGGGGGTCGGTTGCCGCTGCCGTGGGCGCCACCCGTGTGGCTGTGTCTTCTGGTAGCAGGTCCCGTGTATGACCGTCTGGTGCACGGCCGGGTCAACAAGGTGTACTGGTGGGGAATCGGTATCAACGCCGTCGCGATCGCCACAAGCGGCTTTGTGTTCACCAGGCAACCTGCGGTCTGGCGCACCGTTGCCGGGTGGCTGATTCGATAGCCGCTGCGACGCTACGCAGACTGGCCCCTTCGGTTTCACGCAGCCCGCCGCCGACGAATCTGCCGCTGTTTTCGCGCTCCTTCCGCGTCCGGTCCCGCTCGGCATGGATCTCCCGCTGATGGCCGGCGAGCAGATCCTTCGGCGTGAGGTAGCCCGTGGCGCTGTTCAGTCGTCCGCGCAAGAAGAGGACCGGCCGGCCGGTCCCCCATTCAAGGCGAGGTGACGCCCGTCCGGCAGCTGCAATGCTGCCTGACCCTCAGGCCTGCTGAAGCCGTTCCTGAGAGGCCACCTCCAGTTCGATCGCCTGGGGCTCCTGCTTTGGTGTGGGCTCGGTCGCGGCCGCGTCCCATTTGACGATCTTCAGGTCCAGCACGCAAATCGCGTAGAAGACCGGCACCTGCAGTTTGGTGATGAAGGTGGCGATCGCCAAGCCGCCGATCTGGGCGTAGCAAAGCGGCTCCCAGAGCGGCCCTCCGTGAAGCGCCAGCGGAACCAGGCCGAAGATGGTCGCGCCCACAGTGATCAAGACCGGACGGAGACGCACGATGCCCGCGTCGAGTACGGCCTGCACGAAGGGCTCGCCTTCCGCGTGCTTCTCTTCTATGAAGTCGAAGAGTACGATGATGTGGCTCACGATGACGCCCACAAGGCTGATGATGCCCAAGAAACCCATGAAGCCGAACGGTTGGCCCATGATCCAGAGCGCCAGGAGCGCGCCCACCGACCCGAACGGCACCGCCGCGAACACGATCAGCGGCTTCACGGCGTTCTTGAACTGGAACGTCAGAGCGAGGAAGATGGCAATCACCGACGTTGCCAGAACCACCGAGAGTTGCTGGAAACCATCAACCTGCTTTTCTTCTTCGCCGCCAATTTCCATCTTGTAGCCCGGCGGAAGCGAGGCTTCGATGTTTCTCAGGTTAGGCCGCGCGGCCTTCATCACCTCGGATGACAGCACGCCCTGTTGCGGCGCGCCGAAAACGGTAATAGTCCTGGACTGATTCCGGCGCCGGATCACCTCGCTGCGAAAGCTGTAATCGAAGCTGGCAACCTGCCGGATGGGCGCCTTCTGCCTTCCGGTCTTCGACGCCACGTAGAGGTTGTTCAGATCCTGCAAACTGCCGATCTCGGTCGAACGGAGGCGCGCCACAATGGGGATCTGTTTATCGCCTTCCCGGAGCGTCGTCAGCTGAGTTCCGGTGACGGCCCCAGCGGATGCGTCGGCAATGTCGCGATTCGTCAGACCGGCCAGGTTGGCGCGGTCGGAATCCACATTCATCCGCACTGTGAAGCGGTCTTCCCCCCAGTTGTCGCGGATGCGGCCAACCAGCGGGATGTCGCGCAGCACTTTCTGGACGCGCTCGGATGTGGCGCGCAAAGTGGCGCTGTCATCGCCGGAGATCCGGATTGCGACCGGCAGTCCGACCGAGTCGCCGTTTTCCAACTGGCGCACATCGACGCGGGCGCTGGCGACCTCGCGGTCGACGCGGCTCTGGATGTACGGCAGGAGCAGGTGGGTTTGCCTCTTGTCATGGAACAGCATCACGACCTGCGCATAGTTGGTGTGCGGCGACTCAGGAGAGAGCGAATACCAGAAGCGCGGCGCACTGCCGCCAACGAAGGTCGAGAGCGCCTCCACCGGTATCTTTTGCGCGGCGGAGACCTCCTGCACGATCTTTTCGACCTGCTGGGCGGTCTCACCGGTAGCGGAGAACGACGCATCTTCCGGCAGGAAGACATCGATGAAGGCCAACTGCGAAACGTCCTTCGGCATGAACTGCTTCTTGAGTGAACCGCCGATCCATCCGCCGCCAGCCATCACGAGCACGGACGCCGCAAGCGCCATCCACCGATGCCGGATGGCCCACACACCCAAGCGGTAATACCATCCCATGAAGCCTTTGGTGCGGCGTTCCTCGATGGAGGGTTCGGGCCGGGGCTTCAGGATATAGGAGCCGAGCAGCGGGATGAACGTCATCGACACAATGCGAGAGGAGACGAGCGAAATGGCGATTACGACAGGCATCGAGTACAGGAACTGGCCCATCGACCCGGTCAGGATCAGAAACGGCAGATAGGCAACGATGTTGGTGACGGTGGCGTAAACGATCGCCGTGGCGAGGCGCGTCGGTCCCAGCCAGGCAGCGACACCACGGGGCTGTCCGGCGGCCATCTCGCGCTTGATGGCGTCGCCCGCCACCACCGGATCGTCCACCAGAAGGCCGAGAGCGATGATCAGGCTC
>Ga0075030_100006161_pt1 | contig 10754 bp, 7 predicted proteins | sample LitLauG_LLR_2012_FD_71393 | JGI IMG/M metagenome (GOLD analysis project Ga0075030, IMG submission 71393) | Freshwater sediment microbial communities from Pennsylvania, USA - Little Laurel Run_MetaG_LLR_2012 | ecosystem: Environmental > Aquatic > Freshwater > Creek > Sediment | place: USA...
ACCGTTACGATTACCAGCCCCACCGAAGGAATGGAAGTCACGGCGCCTACCAATGTTGTGGGAAGCGTGGCCAGCACGGCGCTATCGTCCTGGACCCTGGAAATGCGGATGCAGGACGAGTCCGTCTTCCGTCCGCTCGCCACGGGCACGGCACCGGTGACTAACGGCACACTGGGCGTCTTCGATCCGACGCTGCTGCTCAATGGCATCGCGCTGATCCAGTTGCGGGCCACCGACACGGCGGGACAGACCTCCATTGCGGGCCCGGTCAGCGTCGTGGTGACGCGGAACCTGAAGATCGGCAACTTCACGGTGTCCTTTAACGACCTGAGCGTGCCCGTAGCCGGCCTGCCGATTCAGGTCGTGCGGACGTACGACAGCCGCAACAAACTCCTCGGGGATTTCGGCGTGGGCTGGACGCTGGATCTGAAGACGGTCCAACTCAGCACAAATGGCGCACTGGGCGACAATTGGACCGAGACGTCGACGGGCGGAGCCTTCCCGACCTACTGCGTCCAGGCCGTCAAGGCCCACGTCGTAACCGTGAGCTTCAACGACGGCACAACATACGAGTTTCAACCCATTCTGAACGGACAAAATCCTCTATGCCAGCCGCTCAATCCCATCCAAGATCAGTACGTCGCGATGACTTTCACCCCCACGGGAATCACTCCGCCGAACGCTACGCTGACGGTCCTCGGTGGCACTCAGCCGTATGTCTCAGGAAGCGTGCCTGGTCCGGTAGCGCTGCTGGAGCCGGACCTCATCACGACGTTCGATCCCGATCAATACCTGTTGACGCTTCCCGACGGCCGCGTCCTGCAACTCAGCCGCGCGTCCGGTCTGCAGATCATGACCGACCCGAACGGCAACAAGCTCACCGTCACGAGTAGCGGCATTACCCACTCGAGCGGCAAGAGCGTCAGCTTCCAGCGCGACCTCTCCGGCCGAATCACCCAGATTACGGACCCGGCCGGTAATCCGACGGCCTATACGTACGACTTGAATGGCAATCTGGCCAGCGTGACGGACCGCGGCAACAACGCGACCACCTTCACCTACGACGGGAACCACGGACTGCTGACCATTCTGGACCCGCGCGGCATCCAGCCAATCAAAAACGTCTACGACAACAGCGGGCGCCTGATCCAGCACATCGATGCCTTCGGTAACACCATCAATTACACGCACAATCTCAACACCCGCCAGGAAATCGTGACAGACCGGCTCGGAAACGTCACCGTGAACGAGTACGACACGGACGGCAACATCGTCAAGGTGACCGATGCGGCCGGCGGCATAACGACTCGCACGTACGACAGCCGGGGCAACGTGCTCACCGAAACAAACCCGCTGACCAAGACGAGAACCTACACCTACGACCCACAGAACAACAGGCTTACCGAGATTGATCCACTCGGAAAGATGACAACCTACACGTATAACGCCCGTAATCAGGTCCTGACCGTTGCTGATCCCCTAGGCCATACGACTACCAACACCTACGATGCGAACGGCAATCTGACCTCCACGAAGGATGCGGGCAATCAGACGACCACCTATGTCTACAATGCACTCGGCCTGCGGACGTCGATGACTGACCCTCTCGGGGGAACCACGCAATACCAGTACGACACCAGCGGAAATCTCACCCAGCAGACCGATGCGCTCGGGCATATCACTACCTATACGTACGATGCCAACGGGAACAAGCTCAGCGAAACACGGAGCCGAACCACGGCTTCCGGGCCTGAAACGCTGGTCACGAGCTACCAGTACGACACGCTGAACCGGCTCGTGAAGACAACGTATCCGGATGGCGCGACCACTCAGGTCGCCTACAACAACATTGGCAAACAGAGCGTCACGACGGACCAACTCGGCCGCCAGACCAGCTATCAGTACGATCTGATGGGCCGGCTGACGCAGACGATGTTCCCCGATGGAACCAGCGAGTCCTCGACGTACGACGCCGAAGGCGACCGGTTGACCAGCGTGGACCGCAGCGTGCGGACCACTGCCTACTTGTACGATGCCTTGAAGCGACTCACGAAGACCACATTCGCGGATGGCGCGGCGACCGGCACCATTTATGATGCGGCCGGGCAGGTCTCGCAGGTCAACGATCCACGCGGCAACGCGACCAAGTACGTTTACGACGACGTGGGGCGGCGGACCCAGGTGATCGACGCGTTGACCCACAGCACGGCCTTCGTTTACGACGCCGCGGGCAACCAGACGTCGATGACCGACGCCAACGGCCACCAAACCCAGTACCAATACGACTTGCTCAACCGGCGCACGAAGGTGACTTATGCCGACAACACGTTCGACACCACCGCTTATGATGCCCTGGGACGCACGACTGGGAAGACCGACCAGGCGGGCACGACGACCCAATTCCAATACGATGCTCTGGGCCGCTTGACGCAGGTCACCGATGCCGCCAGCCAGATCACGAGCTACGCCTACGACGAGGTCGGCAACCGCATTTCGCAGACCGACGCCAAGGCGCATACCACTACGTTTGCGTACGACAAGGTGGGCCGGCGGACGAAGAGGACCCTGCCGCTGGGAATGTCGGAGACCTTCACCTACAGCGGCGCCGGGAACCTGGCGAGCAAGACCGACTTCAACGGCAAGTCGACCACCTACACGTACGATTCGGTCAACCGGCTGCTGACCAAGGTGCCGGATGCGAGCCTCGGCGAACCCACGGTCACGTTCACCTACACTGCATCCGGCCAGCGGGCGAGCATGGGGGATGCGAGCGGGCCGACCACGTACACCTACGACCTCCGCGACCGGCTGCTGACGAAGGCGACGCCGCAAGGGACCTTGACCTACACCTGGGACGTCGCGGGCAACCTGCTGACGATCCGCTCCTCCAACACCGGGGGAACTTCCGTCAACTACGCCTACGACGCGCTCAACCGGCTTTCGACCACCACGGATAACCGGCTTGCCTCGGGTGTGACCACGTACACGTACGATGCCGCGGGCAACCTGTCGAACTACCTGTACCCAAACGGCGTCCAGCACAGCTACACGTACAACAGCCTCAACCGGCTGACGAACCTGGCAGTCGGCCAGGGCGCCACTGCGTTGGCCAGCTATGCCTACACGCTGGGGCCGAGCGGGAACCGCACCGCCGTAGCCGAACTGGGCGGCCGGCAAGTGAACTACACCTACGACGCGCTGTATCGCCTGACCGGGGAGACCATCGCCGGTGGCGCGGTCAACGGCGCCATCGGCTACACCTACGATGCGGTGGGCAATCGGCTCACGCGCACCTCGACCGTTGCACCTGTTCCAGCGGCGACGTATGCGTACGACAACAACGACCGCCTGACCACCGACACCTACGACAGCAACGGCAACACGATCGCGTCCGGCACGAACACGTACGCGTACGACTTCGAGAACCACCTGAAGTCCATGAACGGCGCCGCCGTGACCATCACTTCCGATGGAGACGGGAACCGGGTGGTGAAAACGGCGGGCGGAACCACGACAAGGTACCTGGTGGATGACCGCAACCTGACTGGGTACGCACAGGTGCTGGAGGAGGTCGCGAGAGGAACTGCTCAACGAGTCTATACCTACGGCCTCAACCGCATCAGCCAGAGCCAAGCTAGCGGCACCAGCTTCTACGGGTATGACGGACAGGGCAGCGTTCGATTCCTGACCGACTCAACGGGCGCGGCGACGGACCGCTACGATTACGATGCCTTTGGGAACGTAATCAGCCAATCCGGCACCACGCCGAATGTGTATCTGTATTCGGGTGAGCAGAATGATCCGAACCTCGGCTTTTACTATCTGCGAGCCCGGTATTATGGGGCGCAGAGCGGTCGCTTCCTGAGCACTGACGTTGCTGAAGCAGACGCGTTCGACCCAGCTTCGCTCCACAAATACCTGTACACTGGCGATGACCCCATCAATAAGCACGATCCGAATGGCACAGAGTTCACTCTACTGGACGTCACGGTTGCCGAGGCAATTCGAAGTACGTTGGCGAATGTAGAAGCCAGCGTCGGCTTCAAGATTCTTGATATTGTCAAAGCGAAGGTCACGGGGGCAAAGGTACAGATATTCTCCGTTTTTGACCTACTGCCGCTGCTTCCCTATCTATTCAGGTTGCCGCTGCCACTGCCACCACCGGTCAATCCGGCTCTTGGTGGACCGCTGATCCGATATACGGAAGAGATTGCCGGTGAATTCACCTACGTTTTCGCTGGAGAGTTGACCGAGACTGTGCAGCTCGAATCGGGTGCTAGAGTAACAGTTGGCTTGAACCCAATGACACTCGAACATATCTTGAACCGCCACACGTACGAGTTCTTTGACGTTCGAACGGCACGTGCTCTAAATACTGGCTGGCCGGCCGGAACTTCGCCCTCTGAAATACTGCAGCTGTTGGTCGGCGCCTTGCGCTCGAACACTTTCAAGATAGGAAATAATATCGTAAAGGTGGGTTCTTTCACGGCCCAGTTGCCGATAGATGCCAGCGGTCAGATTCTTACGTTCTTCCCGCTTTCTGGACCTGGAATCATAACGAACATAAGGAACTTGTTTCCGTAAGTTCAATCCTGTGCACTTCTGTGGCAGACTGAAGGATTCCGCTTCTTTGGCCGGGTCTGACCGGGCAACCAGCTCAGGGGATAGGGCGATATTCATAATAGGCGTGTTCGAGAGTGTCGAGAAGAGAATCCCAGTCCGGTCCCGGACGGCAACCATCGGCCCAGTCTGCCGGCTCGCCAATGAATCCGGAATTGGGTATCTCATGCAGACGCTTCATCAGCTGCGAGAATTTTCCGGCCTCTCGAATCATTTGCGGAATGAACTGGTCGAGCTCAAAACAGACCTTTTGACAAAGTCCCTGGGCCGAAATCGCCTTGTCTTCTATCTCAACGAGATTGCGGCTGCGCTGCAGGACCAAGTCGGACTCCTCCCAGACTCGAATATGGATTGCCGCTTCGGTCTGGCTTCGAAGCAATGTAGTCAAAGCGGGCAGCCATTCCGCCGTTCGGTCAAACTCGTCCAGCGTGCTGGTATTGTTCCATGGTCGGCCATCCGTCTCGATATAGAAGCCACCCATGTGCGCGCAACAACTGCGATCTCGACTTAGGTATTCAGCAATAGGCGCGGGATCGACTAGCAAGTCGTCCACCGGGAGCCAAGAATCGCTCACAAGGACCAAAAACGTGACACGAACATCAGCAATAGCCATCGTTAGAAACCGAATCCAGCGGGATGATGCAGCATTAGGATCGCGATTCGATGGTCACTCCCAGATCCGACGTGGAGGCCATCTTTGGCCATCTAATAGCCGGGTATATTTTAGCAAATGCTTCTCCAATGGAATTTCTTCCGGTACGGCGTGCATGGTCCGAAGACCGCCTGCTGCGACAACGGCGCTTCGCGCCGGAAGAAGGGGTGACACGTCACCCCTGAGAGGGTTGGGGTATGCAAACGTCGCCGTTTGCAACGTTAACGCCTTTGCTCCCAGCGGCTTGTGGCGATTCCGCACCGGGCGCGTTCTCGCGCCGTTAGCAAATGCGAACGTGTTGATTCTGTGCGCGCTTTTCGAAACCGTAGGCATCCCAATTAGCCCACCTGTTGGCGAGCAAGCAAAGCAGGATTTTACCTGGCGGCCCTCGGCAGAGCGGCGGCCGGTGGAAGCAGGGCGGCTCCGCGTGGGGACGCACCTGAGAGAGAACGGCGCGAGCCATGTAGGTTTTATGGACGCGACCCAGAAAAAGGGGTTCGCCGAAGCAGTTGCGTGGCCGGTCGCTGGGCACTCGGCTCAGCGAGGCGGAGTATGCGCGATGTGAGAAGTCGGCGGCCCGGCGCGGACGGACGTTGAGCGAGTGGTGCCGTCAGGCGCTGCTCGACGCGGTGGCTGGTCCCGCTCCAAGACCTGAGCACGAGGCGGTCCTCAGTGTGATCCTCGCCCTTCGCACCGCCGCCCCACGGCAGCGTTGCGCCATGATCTTGTCGCTTGGGCGAAGCGGCATCGCCTCCGCCGAGCAGGCATTTGAAAAGCCTTGGGCAGCCTACTGGAAACAGAATAGGGTTGATTTCTATGGCCGTGGCAGAGGGAAGACCTCTTTCCGAGTGGCCGACATATCCGCCCGGAGCGCGGAACGTAAACACTACGCCGTCAGGCAGGATGTATCCGCCGTGGCCGGCAAATGTCAGCAACGGGCGTTTTGCGTCAATGTGGTCGAAACGACGTTGCATAAAGGGTCCCTTGTGAAACAGAGAGAAAAAGGCGTTCAGAGACAGCGTCGTGTAAGTGCCTGTGCCCTATTGCCTTAAGAAATTTGCCCTGGGATTGCCATATGGTGCAGCTGCATAAGAAAACCATCGCCCGGCCTCACTGGAATTGCGGCTAGCCCGTAACAGTGCCCTTCGCCTGTTTCGGTGGGTACGAATTGTGCACTGATATTAATAGCCCGCTCACCAGTGAGATTGCTCATCCACATCTGGAAGCTACATTTGAACGGCAGCGGCAGGTGGATTGTCTGGGCTGGTCTAAGGAGGCGGTCCGCGCGGAAGTGGTAGCCCCGGATAGTGAAACCCAAGCTGCCCAACACCGGGTGTTGGTACCAAATATACGTCTGAAGAACAAGCTCCTGTTGATCGCGATGGTAGTAAATGCAATCGTTGATCCCATCTCCGTCTAAATCACTCAGGACTGTTCCACTGGCTACCTGACTGGGAAGAAGCGCGAGTCCTGGACGAGGAGAAGAAGACCAAGGACACTCATGCCGTAAATCCCCCCACAGGTAATCGAGCGCCCATATGCCAGTGACAGCTAAGATGGTTAGGATAACGACCTTTCCACGAGTGGCCATGCTTGTACCCAGTAAAGTCTACCACCCCATGGGTGGAGGCTTGGGCTGCATGGGTACAGGTTTACGCCCAAGTGCCCCGAAGCAGTTGTCCGGGAGGAAGCATTTAACCATGGCCGCGTTTCAGAAGGGTCCTTTGTGCCACACGGCTTTCAAACTCGATTTCCAATTGTCACTACAACGCGGCCACGGCTGTCTACTCCCTCGAAAGTGACAATGATGTCCCGTGCGACCGCAGCGCATCGATAGGCGAGCGTTTGCGGCGCTACTCGCGCCGCGCCGCTTCTTGCTCCGCCGCCTTGAGCTCGGCCCCAAATAACTGCCTATGGCCATTTTCGTCGCGGGCATTGACGTCGGCGCCCTTGGCGAGTAGCGCCTGCACGACCTTGTGGTGACCGGCGCCAAACAGCAGGGCGGTCTTGCCATTTGTGCCGCGTGCATTGACGTCAGCCCCCTCATCGAGCAGCGCTTGCACGACCTCGTGGTGACCGTTCTTGGATGCCTCGATCAGCGCGGTATTGCCGCGGCTATCCTTGAGATTGGCGTCGGCCCCCCCATCGAGCAGTGCCTGCACCACCTCGGGGTAGCCATCCCTGGATGCCACGATCAGCGCGGTGCGGCCATCTTCGTCGCGGGCATTGATATCGGCCCCCCCTTCGAGCAGTGCCTGCACCACTCCCGCGTCGGGGAGGCCACGGCGAGCGTCGCCACTCATGTGAACGCGGTTGCCCCTGGATGCCACGATCAGCGCGGTGTGGCCATAGCGGCCCCGTGCATTGACGTCGGCGCCTTTGGCGAGCAGCGCCTGCACCACCTCGCAGTGGCCGTTCTTGGCTGCCTCGATCAGCGCGGTATCCGGGTCGAAGGATCGGTCCACATTGCTGTTGACGTTGACGTCGGCCCCCTTGTCGAGCAGCACCTGCACCACCTCGCGGTGCCCTTCCCCGGATGCCCTGATCAGCGCGGTGTGGCCACCGCCGTCCCTTGCATTGACGTCGGCGGCTTTGGCGAGCAGCGCCTGCACCACCTCGCGGTGGCCGTTCTTGGCTGCCTCCATCAGCGCAGTGCCGCCATAGCGGCCGCGTGCATTGACGTCGGCCCCCTTGTCGAGCAGCGCCTGCACCAGCTCGCGGTGGCCCTTCCTAGACGCTACGATCAGCGCGGTGTAGCCCCAGTTGCTATAGAAGAGGCTATAGGGATTGGGGTTGATATCCGCTGTTGAATTGATGTCTGCCCCGTTGTCGAGCAGCGCCTGCACCCCAGCCACATCCCCACTTTCCGCAACGCTGAGCAAGTGACGTCTCCACTCGGCGGGTCGCTGGACAGACGGCGGAGTTGGCCGTGAGCCGAAGCCGAACAAGCCCTTGATGAAGTTCATCGATCCAGTATCTCTACGGTTTGACGTAAGAAGTATACGCCTACGGCAATACGTGGAGCAACCCCGTTCGCTGTCTCAAAACTGATAAGTTTTGCATCGTCGGCTGGGGGTCCGTAAACAAAGGGCCTGGCATGTTGCAAATGTCTGGTGCAAAATGGAGCGCTCAAAGGGGCTCGCCACAGTCCTGGCGCCGCCTTCGGCGTGTTGCAAAACTCTGTCGCAAAAGTTAGGAGATCTTTTCGGCCTGATGCTCCTGAACGTTCTGGTTCCGCGAAACCACCTTGGACGATTTGTCGCCGACCCGTACCTTGGGCCGGCCGGCGGTCTGGAATCCGGCCCTCGGAGCAATAGATCCTCCCTTGTCGCGCAGCGTTTACCAACCGTTCCGGCCCGCGATTGGGTGCTTCGGTCGGATTACGTGCGACTCGGAGACTGGCCGCGACCGGTCTGCTCACGGCAGCTTTGCAACGCATCGCCGACCATTGGTCCAGCGCCTGGGTACATATCATTCCATCCAGTTGCGTCGCCATGGATGCCCTTCCGCCTCGCGCGGCGGTGGCGAATAAGGGAAATCTTTCTGGTGCTGCTTCAAGACAGTCCAAATGTGGTCTGGGATTGCAAACGGCACCTCGTAGTGTGTGCCCACCTGACCCGGCTGGGCGGCGATGACTACGATCCCTCTCGCTAGCAGCCTGTTCGCGTGACCGCAGTCCGGCGTATTCGTGAACATCTTCTGGTTGTGTGCAAGCAGGTAGCCGATAATTTCACGTTCCCGCTCGGTCAAACACGGGATGTATTCGGCGACCTCTCGTTGTGCGAGCACCTCGGGGCTCTCCGCCTTCATTCCTTGCGGCTCCGGTGCCAGGGCACGCCCGCTGCGCGGACCGATTACGCCTTCGCGTTCGAGCACCAAGCGGATCCTTTCGTAAGTAGGCTCGATGTTACCCTTCGGAAAGAGGATCGTCGTCAGACCGTGGATGTTGGAGAACTCGGCATAGCCTTGCTCAAGCAAGATGATCGCCTTCTCGAACCCAAGGTGCCCCTGGAACAGCCCTACCTCGTGAATCACGTTCTCGCGGGCATGGGTTGTGCCATCTCCATGCTGATCCTCGCCTGTCATCACGAGAAATGCGAATAGAGCGCGTATCGAGCATCGCCTGAAGACGCGCTGTGGTGGTCATTCCCGCTACGGACTCGGCATTAAGCTCGTCGCAGTCGACGTGCAATCGTTCTGTTAGGAATGTCTTCAGCGCGAGCCATACGAGCGATCTTCCGTGCCCGATGAACACCTTCGCGGTCTCGGCGCGCTCACGGGCTCCCTCGCAGCCCGCATTTGAATACACCTGACTCACATCAAAAGGCGTTTATTTGGTCCAATCTGTGCACGCGCTCTTAACGCCAGTATTTCAGACGAGTTATCCCCGCGCGGGCATCATGATTGGCGATAAACTCCCTTACTCGGAAAGAGGCATCTCCGAGGCCGGTCTGCCGGATTACTCCTCGTGAACGCTTTAGGACCGAGGATTTGGATCCAGCGCCCCCCCGGACAGACGCCTGTGAGGCCTTCTCCTCAGCCCGTTTTCTGAGGCACATCTGGGCTCCTGGCCTCCCACGCACCATGGTAGCGTGCGCACTCCGGGGCACAATCGTGAGGCTGGATGGGCGCTCGGAGGAGAACTTCGACGTCACCTGTGAATTTTCAGTGCTCGAAGTCCGTTTCCCCGATCATCTGGGCCGGCCCGGTGGCTCCCAATTCCCGGCACCAAGTTCTAAAAGCGTCAATGAAGGGGAGCCAAATTTCATTTTGGGCTGTTTGGCCCACTTGGCCCCACTTCCCCGCTACGATCGAGATCGGCGCAACTCCTTCTTGCTGCGTGACTTCCGCGCCTTTGCCGCCTGCTGACCCGCCCCCGCCATTACGGTTCGAGTGCTGCCTTTTCAGCTTCTTCACTTTTGCGGCCTGCTCGAACTCCGCGATCAAATCAAAGGGTTTACGGTATTCGAATTCCAACTGCCCGTTCTTCCACTTGCAACTCGACAGGACGAATCGCAGGAGCTTCCGCTTCTCTAGTGCCGGTTGTCGCTCAAAAAGCTGTGCCGCCTTGTTCGCCAGATCGAGAAGCCTGGTGCCGTCTTCGATGTAGTCGTGATTGGCCTGCCGGTGCCGCTCGATCTCGTCAGAGAGTTTCGCCTGCTCGGCCCGACACTCATCAGCCTTCCGGCGGAAGAGCCCCTCATCGATCACGCCATCCAGCTTGTCCTCGTACATCTTGTCTATCCGTCGCTGTAGTTTGGGGCTCTGAGCAGGAATCTGTAATGGACGTCAGTTTTGTGGGGATCTGAGGGTTGGCGGATTCTTTTGTGCGGTAGCATTTTGGGGCGCTGCCCCAAACCCCGCACCCTACGGTATACAGCAAGAACCGCGACCGTTTGCTGGAGGCCGATGTGGCCAAGAAGTTCTTTGCTTTGGTAGTGGCCGAGGCGACGGAGAAGGGCCTGATGTCGGATGAACATTT
>Ga0075030_100006163_pt1 | contig 10753 bp, 8 predicted proteins | sample LitLauG_LLR_2012_FD_71393 | JGI IMG/M metagenome (GOLD analysis project Ga0075030, IMG submission 71393) | Freshwater sediment microbial communities from Pennsylvania, USA - Little Laurel Run_MetaG_LLR_2012 | ecosystem: Environmental > Aquatic > Freshwater > Creek > Sediment | place: USA...
GGTCGTAGGTGACCGACTCGGCCAGCACGACCCGGAAGGCCGGCGCGGCGACGGGGACCGCGGCCGGGCCGTCGGCGTCGGGGGCCGGCTCGTCGCTCACGACCCGACGCTAACGCGGCGCCGCGAGACCGAGAGCACCAGTCCCCCGCCGGTGTAGAAGACCAGGGCGGCCGACCCGCCGTAGCTGAGGAAGGGCAGCGGGATGCCGACCACCGGCGTGATGCCCATCGTCATGCCGATGTTCTCGAAGCAGCTGAAGGCGAAGAAGATGAACACCCCGATGCACAGCAGTCGACCCATGGTGTCCTTGGCGTTGCGTCCGATCATGAACATCCGAAACCCCACGAACGCGAGCAGCGTCACCACCAACGTCGAGCCGATGAAGCCGAGCTGTTCGCCGATGGCGGTGAAGATGAAGTCGGTCCGCTGTTCGGGAACGTACCCGAGGACCGTCTGGAGCCCCTGGAACAGACCGGCTCCGTGGAGCCCACCAGACCCGATGGCGCTCTTGGCGTTGTTGACTTCGTAGATGAGCGGCGCGTACAGGGGGTTGTTCGAGTTCTGGTTGAGGAAGGACACGAAGCGGTCCACCTGGTACTTGTGCAGCAGCTGGAGGTAGACGGCGCTCACGACGCCGACCGACCCGAGCACGGCGAGCAGGCTCATGAAGCGAGGCGGCACCCCGGCGATCACCATCATGGCGCTGACGCTCAAGACGATGATGATGGTTGTGCCGAGGTCCGGCTGCTTGAAGATGAGCAGCAGCGGCGCCGTGGTCATCACGAGCAGACGGGCCACGTCGTAGATGGAGAGACCCTCGCTTCGGCGCTGGCAGAAGGTGGCCACGGCGAGGATGATCGCGAGCACCGTGAACTCGCTCGGCTGGACCTGGATGAATCCCAGGTTGTACCAGCGCTGCGCCCCGAGGGCGCTCTGACCGACGACGAACACGCCGGCCAGACCCAGCAGGGATAGGACGTAGAAGGGGGTGGCCACGATCTCGAGGCGGCGGTAGTCGATCCGCGAGACCACGTACATGGCGACGATGCCGAGGGCCACGAAGAAGCCCTGGCGCTCGAGGTAGTAGTGGGGGTTGTAGCCGGCGTTGACCAAGGCCTGGCGGGTGGCGCTGTAGATCATGATGACGCCCGTCACCCCGAGCGCGATCATCCCCCAGAAGAGGCTCAGGTCGAAGCGGTCCTTCGAACGCAGTCGACTGGCCAGGGCGTCCAGGGTATCGGTCACGAGATCACCCCCACCAGGTCGGCGCCGTCGATGTGAGTATCCCACCACCAGTTCATCTGGCGTGCGGCCTGGTAGGCGAGCATTCCGATCCCGTTGGTACTACGACAGCCGTGATGACGATGGAGCTGACGCCACTCGGTCATACGGGGCTCGTAGGCGACGTCTACGGCGAGGGTCTGCTCGTCGACGCCGTGCATCACCGCCGACTCGAGGGTTCGCCCACTCACCGGAATGGTATTCACGATCAGGTTGATCGGTCGCAGGGAAAGCGAGTAGTCGAAGACGTTCGCGTAGCGCGAGGCGATCAGCTCGACGTTCGACGCGGTGCGACCGTGCAGGGAGACCGACTCGACGCCCCCCGCCACCAGCGCGTCGACGATGGCGCGCGCCACGCCACCCGCACCGAGCACGACCACGTGGGCGCCCGATGGCCGGAAGCCGAATTCGGCCAGTAGTGCGTCGAGCAGTCCTGCACCGTCGGTGCTCGCCCCGAGCAGGCGCCCTTCTCGAAGCAACAACGTGTTGATCGAACCCGTTCTCGCCGCCACCTCGTCGATCGAGTCGCAGTACTGGCCCACGAGGGCCTTGAGGGGCATCGTAACCGAGAGCGCGTCGAATTCGTGGCCCATCAGGTTGCGGATCAGCGGCGCCTCATCGTGTCCGACCTCGCGGCGCAGCGACGAACCGGTGAGCCCCGCCAGCTCGAGCCCCCGCTCGTGGAGCCGCGGCGAGAGCGAGTGCTCGATGGGAGAACCGACCACACCCAGTCGCCACTTCATCCGAGCCCCTTGGTAGCGACGATTCGTTCCCACTTCAACTGTTCCTGGAAGGTGGCGGAGAAGTGCATGTCGCCTTGATTGTTGATCAACACGAAGTAGAGCCAGGGGCCTGGTGGCGCGTGCAGGACCGCGAAGATGGCACTGGCCGAGACCGTGCAGATCGGTGTCGGCGTCAAACCCGGACTGAGGTACGTGTTGTAGGGGGTCTGCGCCTTGAGCATCGCCGGCGTCACGGTTCCGCCGTCCTGGCCGTAGTAGTACAGGACCGTCGAGTCCATCTGGAGGTCACCACCGCGCGCCAGGCGGTTGAAGATGACTCGCGCCACCTTGGGAAAGTTCTTCAGGTAGTAGCCCTCCTTCTCGACGATCGACGCGGCGATCACGATCTGGTAGGCGCTGAGGCCGTTGACCGAGGTGCTCGGGGTGAGACCGGCCGAGCCGGCCTGCTGGGAGAATGCGGCCACCATCTCACGGGCGAGCTGGGCGGGCGAGACCTGCGAGGTGACGACGTAGCTCCCGGTTCCGATCAACCCCTCGAGCGAACCAGAACTCGCGTAGGGACTGGCCGTGACCGAGGCGTTGAGGTCCCTCGCGAAGGCGTTGGCGTACGTCGTGCCGAGGTCCTGGGCGACCTGGGACTCGATCTCGCGCACGGTGAGTCCCGCGGTGACGTCGATGATGGGGATCGAGGGTCCGCTCAGGACCGCGCGGACCCGCGAGAAGCTCGATCGCTGGGCCAGTTGGTACTCCCCGGGGTGGACCTGGGGCGTGCCGAAGATCAGCGCGTCGATGCGAAAGGCCAGTGGCGAGGCGATAACCCCCTTCTGGTGCAGCTCACCGGCGATTGTCGAGATCGAGTCGCCGGGGTGGACGATCACGATCTCGGTGCGACCCGCGGAGCTGAAGATCGGGTCGACCTGCAACACGAACCACACGAGCACGCCCAACGCCGCGGCCACCGCGCCCAGCAGGGCCCATCCCAGGGGCTTAGTCAGAACGTTTGGCATCTATGTAGTTTTGCAGCATGATGACCGCGGCGGCGCTGTCGATGCGCTCGCGGTGGTCCTTCGACCTGATTCCCGCCTCTGACAAGGAACGTTGCGCTTCGAGGGTGGTCAAGCGCTCGTCCCACTGTTCGACGGGCATCGTCGGGAAGAAGTCGAGGATCGACTCGAAGAGCGCGTGGGCAATCTCGGTACTGGCGGTCTGGTGGCCCGACAGCGCCACTGGTCGACCCACGACGATCCCCCCGATCGACTCCGCTTCGATGAGGGCGGCCAGAGCGCTCAGCAGTGACGCATCGTTCGCGAGCGCCTCGCGCGGAAAGGCCATGGTCTGGCCCGAATCGGTGACGGCGACACCACAGCGTCGCGTGCCCGGGTCGATGCCGATCAGCCGCATCGACGGATCACAACGCGGCGGCGGCGGCGAGCAACGCGTCGATCCCGTCGGCGTCGCGGCCTCCGGCGAGAGCGAGACGGCTCGAACCACCGCCGCCACCGCCGACGAAGGGGGCGAGCTGCTTGACGGCACCCTGCGCGTCGAGGGTCTCGTCGCTCGCGACCGCGACGGCGACCTTGCCATCGCTGGCCCCGACGAGCACGACGGCGCGCCGGCCCCGACGCTGGAGTTCCTGGGCGAGGGTGCGTAGCTGATCGCCAGTGTGGCCGTCCACCCGGGCGACGAGGAGGTCCCCGGCGCTCGATTCGTGAAGCTGATCGGCGAACTGCGAGAGCTGGGCCTGACGCATCGACGAAACCTGGCGGTCGAGTTCACGCTGGCGCTCGAAGAGACGCTCCAACGAGGGCACGACGTCGTCGAGGGAGGTCTTCAGCAGCGACGCCACCGTTCCGAGGGCCTGTTCCATCTCGTGACTACGTCGATAGGCTCCGAGGCCGCTGACCGCCTCGATGCGCCGGGTGTTCGAACCGATCGAACTCTCGCTCACGATCTGGATCTGGCCGATGTCGCCCAGGCGATCGACGTGGGTCCCACCGCAGAACTCGAGGCTGTGCGAGCCGGCTCGCACCACGCGAACGCGGTCGCCGTACTTGTCACCGAAGAAGGCCACGGCCCCCATGGTCTCGGCTTCCTTCTTCGAGGTCTGGATCGTCTCGACCCCCTCGTTGGCCACCACGTCGGTGTTGACCATCGTCAATATCGCACCCGACTCCTCGCTGCGCAGGCCCGCACCGTGGGAGAAGTCAAAGCGCAATCGTTCGGGCCCGACGTAGGAGCCCTGCTGGCGAACGTGGTCCCCGAGCACCGCTCGTAGTCCGGCGTGCAGCAGGTGGGTCGCCGTGTGGTTGCGACGGGTCGCTTCGCGACGATTCGCGTCGATCGTCGCCACCGCACTCTGGCCGGGCAGGACCTCTCCGCTCAGGCGGCCCCGATGGGCGAACAGCCCGCCGGCGACGTTCTGGGTGTCGAGCACCTCGAAGCGGCCGGTCTCGGTGACGACGACCCCGGTGTCACCGACCTGGCCGCCCGACTCGGCGTAGAAGGGAGTCGAATCGAGGAAGAGCTCACTGGTGCCGTCCGCCCCTTCGAGCACCGCCACCACCTGGGTCTCGACGCTATATCGAGTGAAGTCACGACCGACGAACTCGGTGGTGCCGTGGGCTTCGATGAGGTCGCGGTACTGCGCGTCGTCGGCGAGGTTGAGGGTCTTCGCGGTGGCCCGGGCGCGCTCGCGTTGGACCTTCATCGCGGCGTCGAAGGCCGCACGTTCCACGTCAAGGCCGGATTCGGCGACGATCTCCTCGGTGAGCTCGATCGGAAACCCGTGGGTGTCGTGGAGTTTGAAGGCCACCTCGCCTGGGAAGACCTTCGCGCCGCTCGCCACGACCTCGTCTCGCGCCCCCTCGAGCAGCGTGAGGCCCGTGCGCAGGGTCCGGGCGAAGCCCGCCTCCTCGCGCTCGAGGATCTCGACGATCAGGTCGCGGTCCTTCACGAGCACCGGGTAGGCCCCGCCCATCTTCTGAATCGTCGCGTCGACGAGCGAAGACACCAGCGAGGCCTCCGACCCCGAGCGCCGCGCGGCGAGGATGGCCCGACGGATGATCCGGCGAAGCACGTAGCCTCGGCCTTCGTTCGACGGCAGGACGCCGTCGGAGACCAGCATCGTCATCGCGCGACCGTGCTCGGCGATGCGCCGGATCGCGATGTCGGTCTGCTCGTCCCGGCCGTAGGGGGTCTTGAGGGCGCGAGAGGCGGTCTCGAGGAGTGGGGTGAACAGGTCGGTGGCGAAGACCGACTCGACGCCGTTCAGGATCGAGAGGACCCGTTCGAAACCGGCCCCGGTGTCGATGTTCTTCTTGGGCAGCTCGGTCATCGAACCGCCGGGACCCTTCTCGTACTGCATGAAGACGAGGTTCCAGAACTCGATGAACCGGTCGTCGCCCCCGAAGGCCGGCCCACCGTCGGCCCCGAACGACGGACCCTTGTCGAAGAAGATCTCCGAACAGGGTCCACAGGGCCCCGAATCGCCCATCCCCCAGAAGTTGTCCTCGTCGAGGCGCTGTATGCGCTCGGGACGTACGCCGATGAGATCGCGCCACAGCTCCTCGGCCTGATCGTCCGAGTCGTGCACCGTCACCCACAGCCGCTCGGGATCGAGACCGAAGCCTTCGGTGATCAGCCCCCAGGCGAATCGGATGGCGCCCTCCTTGAAGTAGTCGCCGAAGGAGAAGTTCCCCATCATCTCGAAGAACGTGAGGTGTCGCTGGGTGGTGCCGATGATGTCGATGTCGGGCGCCCGGAAGCACTTCTGAATCGAGACCGCCCGCTTGTAGGGCGCAGGCTCCTCCTCGGTGAAGTATGGCTTGAAGGGCACCATTCCCGCCACCGTGAACAACAGGGACTGGTCGTGCGGTATCAGGCTCGCCGATGGCACGACGGTGTGAGCGTTGTCGGCGAAATAATCAAGGAAGATCGATCGAAGTTGGGCGGCTTCCACGGGCTTCACTCTACCGGGGCGTCGGAAGAAGGCTCGTCCGAACGGCTCGTGCGCCGGCGCCACTGGTCGACCAGGGGCCCCTCTCGTCCGTGCGGGGAAGGAACGAAGAAGACGCTGGTCGCGTGAGCGTCGGGGAGGTACTGCTGGGCGATCCATCCGTCGGGGAAGTCGTGGGGGTAATGGTATCCAGCCCCGAATCCGAGCTCGGACGCCCCGCGGTAGTGGGCGTCACGCAGGTGGGCGGGCACCTCACCGAGGCCCCCTTCGGCGACCTCGCGGGTGGCGGCCCCGAGGGCGCGCGTCACCGAGTTGCTCTTGGGCATCAGACAGAGTGCCACGGTCGCGTGGGCGAGATTGAGACGGGCTTCGGGCAGGCCGACGAACTCGACGGCCCGCGCGCACGCCTCGGCGAGCACCAGCCCCATGGGGTCGGCGAGACCGACGTCTTCGCTGGCGAGGATGACGAGTCGTCTCGCCAGGAAACGGGCGCTCTCCCCGCTCTCGAGCAGGGTCACGAGCCAGTACAGCGCGGCGTCCGGGTCAGAACCTCGTATCGACTTGATCAGGGCGCTCACCTGGTCGTAGTGGGTGTCACTCGACTGGTGGTAGAGGCGACCGTCGCGGGCCTGGGCCACGTGGGCCAGCTCGATGCAGGTCTCGCCGCCACCGGCGTGAGCGAGCACGACGGCCGTGTCGAGGGTCGTCAGGGCCGCGCGGGCGTCGCCGTCGGCGCTGGCGGTGATCGCCACCAACGCCTCGTCGCTGATGTCGCTCTGGCGTAACTCGAGTCCGCGCCGTATCAACACCTCCAAGTCCGCGGATCCGAGGGGGTTGAGCCGCCACAGCGTGGCCCGACTCATCAGCGCCGCGTTCACCTCGAAGTAGGGGTTCTCCGTCGTGGCGCCGATCAGGACCACCAGACCCGTCTCCGTCGCGGGCAGGAGGAGGTCCTGTTGAGACTTGTTGAAGCGGTGGACCTCGTCGATGAAGAGTACGGTGCGCTGGTCGTTCTCACCTAGACGCCGTTCGGCTCGCGCCAGGGCCTCTCGCACGTCCTTGACGCCGCTCGACACGGCCGAGAGGCTCTCGGTGGCGTAGCCGGCCGATGTCGCGAGTATCCGGGCCAACGTGGTCTTACCGGTGCCCGCGGGGCCCCAGAGGATCATCGTCTTGAGGTTCCGACTCTCAACCAGACGACGCAGGGGACCCTCGGAACCGACGAGGTGGTCCTGTCCGACTATCTCGTCGAGCGTGCGGGGGCGCAGCAGGTCGGCCAACGGGGCCACCCGCTTCAGCCGTTGAGCGGCGGCGTCATCGAACAGGGACGTGGCTCACGAACCTTTCGGCGCTACTTTGATGCGCAGGTCGCGGATCTGACGATCGGTGATGCCCTTGGGCGCGCCGGTCATGAGGTCCGTTCCGGACTGGGTCTTCGGGTAGGCGATCACCTCGCGGATGTTCTCCACTCCGGCGAATATCGCGGTGAGCCGGTCGATGCCGAATGCGAACCCCGCGTGGGGCGGCGCGCCGTACTTGAAGGCACCGAGCAGGAAGCCGAAACGGCTCTCCGCCTCGTCGTCGCTGATCCCGAGCGCGCTGAAGACCCTCGACTGGATGTCGGCGCGGTGGATTCGCACCGAACCGCTGCCCAACTCCCAACCGTTCAGCACCAGGTCGTAGGCCTGCGAACGGACCTTCAGCGGATCGGTCTCGATGAGGTCGAGGTCGTCGGGGTGGGGCATCGTGAAGGGATGGTGGGCGGCCTGGAGGTTGCCGTCCTCGTCGATGCCCTCGAACAACGGGAACTCGGTGACCCACACGTAATGGTGCGGTCCTTCGCTGACCGGGGGCGAGCCGAGCGTGACGCGAAGCGCTCCGAGGACCTTGCACGCCAGCGCGTGCTCGTCGGCGACGCAGAGGATGATGTCGCCCTCCTCGGCTCCGTCGACGGCTCGGATCACCGCGGTCTCCTCGTCGTTCAGGAATCGAGCGAGGGGTGAGTCCACCCCTTCTCCGAGGACTTTGAACCAGGCGAGACCCTTGGCCCCGAGCTCCTTGGCCAGGTCGGTCAACTGATCGAGGCGGCTACGGGTGAGGCTTGCGCCACCGGGCACGCGTATGGCCTTCACGGTCGGGGCGCTGAAGGCTTTCACCTCGGTGTCGGCGAAGGCCGCCGACAGGTCCTGGAGGACCATTCCGAAACGCAGGTCGGGCTTGTCCGTGCCGTAACGGTCGAGCGCCTCGGCCCACGTCATCGACCCGATGGCATCCGGACGCACGCCGGTCGCCGCCTCGGCGGCGTCGAGCACCGCGCAGGAGACGAAGGCCAGGATGTCGTCCTGACTAACGAAGCTCGCCTCCAGGTCCAACTGGGTGAACTCGAACTGTCGATCGGCCCGCAGGTCCTCGTCGCGCAGACAGCGAGCGATCTGGTAGTACCGATCGAAACCCCCCACCATCAGGAGTTGCTTGGCGATCTGGGGGCTCTGGGGCAGCACGTAGAACTCGCCGGGGTGCAGGCGCGACGGCACGACGAACTCGCGTGCCCCCTCCGGAGTCGGCGCCCACAGCAGCGGCGTCTCGACCTCGCAGAAGCCCTGGGCGTCCATCGACCTTCGAAGCGACGCGTTGACCACAGCGCGCAGTCGCAGGTTGCGCTGCATCTGCTCGCGGCGGATGTCGAGGAACCGGTAACGCAGGCGCACCTGCTCGTCGATCTCGACGCGGTCGTCGAGTTGGAAGGGTGGCGCCTCCGCGACGCTCAGCACGACCACCTCGCACTCGGTGAGTTCGACCCGCCCGGTCGCCAGGCGGTCATTCACGGTGCCCTCGGGTCGCAGGCTCACCAGTCCGGTCACCTGCACCACGTACTCGGAGCGCACGTCGAGTGACCCCGGCACCACGGCCTGGACCAGGCCGGAGCGATCGCGGATGTCGAGGAAGGCCAGGTGCTCGCCGTGCTCACGCCGCTTGGCCACCCAGCCGCAGACGCTCACGCGTTGGCCTACGTTCGTCTCGTCGATCGAGGCGCACAACAGGTCGCGCATGCTCGTTGCTTCGGGGATCTTCGACATTGTCACTTCACTTCGTCAGTAGGTTGGCGACCGCGATCACGACGTCACGTAGAGCAACCCGCTGCTGGGCGTGCTCGAAGTCGTCACTTCGCAGGTCCCTAATCGTAACCTCGCCAGCCGCGTGCTCCTGTGGTCCGATCAACAGCGCCAGACGGGCGCCGGACTTGTCGGCGACCTTCATCTGGGCCTTCATGGACCTCGCGTCGTAGGCCCGCTCCGTGGCGAAACCCGCGCAGCGCAGATCGTCGACGACCTTGGTCGCCGCGTCCTCGCCCGACGTGTCCACCACGAAGAGGTCGACGGTGCGCTTCAGCAGCGGGGCGCTCGACACGCCTTCGGCGTCGCAGGCGAGCAGCAGTCTCTCGATGCCGCTCCCGAAGCCGATGCCTCCGGTGGGCTTGCCGCCCAGCTGCTCGGCGAGTCGGTCGTAGCGGCCACCCCCTCCGATGGCGTTCTGGGCGCTGTCGAGGGCGTCGGCGGCGAACTCGAAGGTCGTGCGCGTGTAGTAGTCGAATCCCCGCACCAGGCGGGGGGCCAGCGTCGACTCGATCCCGAGCGACGCGAGACCGTCGCGCACCCGCTCGAAGTGGGTCCGACATTCGTCACAGAGGTGTTCGTTGAGCATCGGGCCACGCGACGTCACCGCGACGCAGGCCTCCTTCTTGCAGTCGAGCACCCGCAGCGGGTTCTCGTTCCAGACCTTGGCGTGTTCGTCGCACAGTTCGCCGACGTGCTGACCCAGGTGACCGCGCAGCAGCTCCACGTAGGCCCCGCGACAGACGTCGTGGCCCATCGAGTTGATCAGCAGGCTGACCCTCGTGAGCCCGATGGCGCGGTAGAAGCGCGCCGCGAGCGCGATCACCTCGACGTCGATGGCGGGGTCGTCGGTGCCGAGGGCCTCGACGCCGAGTTGGTGGTGCTGGCGGTAGCGGCCGGCCTGGGGACGTTCGTAACGGAAGGCCGGGGTCACGTACCAGGCCTTCCACGGCGTCGTGGGCTGGTGCTGGATGAAGGCCCGCACTACCGGCGCCGTGCCCTCGGGGCGCAGAGCGTACCGTCGATCGCTACGGTCGGAGAAGACGTACATCTCCTTCTTGGCGACGTCGCTGTGCTCGCCGATGCCGCGGTTGAACACTCCGACGTCCTCGAACATCGGGGTGATGACGAGACTGAACCCGTAGCGGTATGCGAACTCGGCGAAGGTGGCGACGAGACCCTCCCAGCGGGCCGACTCCGGACCGAGGACGTCGTGGGTCCCAATCGGGGCCTGGAACGTGGGGATCGGCTCGGTCATGACGTCTTATTCTGCCCCGGCAGCTGGCGAAAGGCGTCGAACACGCCGTCGACCGCCTTCAAGCTGGCCAACAGGCTGCTCAAGTGCGTGGGGTCGGCCAATTCGACGTCGAAAACCATGCGGACGATTCGCGAACCCGACGTAGAGGTGGAACTCGAGATGATGTTCAGGTGGTACTCCGCCACCACCTTCGAGACGTCGAGCAGCAGGCGCGACCGGTCAAAGGCCATCACTTCGAGCACCGCGCGGTACTGTCCGCTGACCGAGCCGTCCCATTCGACGTCGATGATCCGCTCGCCCAGCCGCTGGGCCAGCGCCACCGCGTTCGAGCAGTCATCGCGGTGCACCGACACCCCGCGCCCCTGGGTGATGAAGCCCATGATGCTGTCGCCGGGCACGGGCG
>Ga0075030_100006165_pt1 | contig 10745 bp, 6 predicted proteins | sample LitLauG_LLR_2012_FD_71393 | JGI IMG/M metagenome (GOLD analysis project Ga0075030, IMG submission 71393) | Freshwater sediment microbial communities from Pennsylvania, USA - Little Laurel Run_MetaG_LLR_2012 | ecosystem: Environmental > Aquatic > Freshwater > Creek > Sediment | place: USA...
CTGCTCAATGAATCGAACCTGCTTTATGCCGCTCTTATCTTCTACTGTGGGGCGGGAGCTCTTTATCTTGGTTTCGGTGTCACCGGTACGGAGTCATATGTTAGATTCGCTTCGCTTGCCACGTGGATTGGCTTGCTCGCGAATACCGGCGCCATCGTCCATCGCTGGTATGTTGCCGGCCATCCGCCATTCGCCAGTATCTACGAGATGCTCCTCAGTTTTGTGTGGACCTTGGCGGTGCTAACGTTGATCGCGGAAAAGCGTTTTGGGGTGAAGGTGATCGGCACGGTGACGATGCCGGTAGCGATTGTAGGTGTGGTTCTGATGCAACTGCTTCCCTCAGAAGTTCGGCCCCTGGTTCCGGCGCTGCAGTCGACATGGTTGCATGTCCATGTCACTCTCGCCATGCTGGCCTACGCGGCTTGTGCCTTAAGCTTCGCTCTGGCGATGATGTTTCTCATTCAGGACCAAGTCAAGACCGAAACGTTTCTGGCTGGAACCAGCTTCTCAGTAGTTGTCAGCTACGCGGCAATTGTTCTAACCCGGTTTGACAGGGGAGGGCTCAGTGTAGTGGCCTGGGACCCCCAGCAGCGGGGAGAAGTGTTCGTAGCTCGCGGTGTGCGGCTCTTCGTCGTTATCCCTGATCTGGGCTGGCTCTTGTTACTCGTGCTGTTCGCTGTCGCGGCTCCCTTCGCCTTGTACTTGTACGGACGCTGGAGGAACGATGACAGAGTTCTCGTTTCAGCGAATCGCGCCGTCTTCGTGAGCATTCTGCTTCAAATCTTGGCGTTGGCGGCATTCTTCGTTCGGGCCCGCGATGGCCGATATAGTTCGCTGGACGCTGAGGGCCTGTTCCCGACGAGCCTGGCCGCCAGCCCGTTTATTCTCTCCGGACTAGTGGGAGCGATCTTCATTTCACTCATGTACCTCATGTTGCTGTGGCGGCGGCAAGATCTTGAGAAGCTATTGCCGGATGCGCCTACACTCGATCGCATCACCTACAATACAATTGCAATCGCCTTCCCCCTTTTGACTCTCATGATTGCAGCGGGAGCGTATTGGGCGAACCGTACGTGGGGATCCTATTGGAATTGGGACCCGAAAGAAACGTGGGCCGCCATCACCTGGCTGGTGTACGCAGGATACCTGCACATGCGCATCACCCGTGGGTGGCGCGGACGCAGGGCAGCCTATTTTGCGATCCTGGGCTTCGCGGTGGTGATGTTTACTTTCTTCGGGGTAACTTATCTACTGCCCGGCCTGCACGCTTACGCTTAGGGCATGGGCCGTCATTCTTGAAGGCGGAGCTGGAGGTTGCTAAAGACAGCTCTCGCAACTGTGGTCTAGCATGCCAAACGAAATCCAGGAGGCGGAGGACCGGAAATCAGGATTGCGGTCAGTACGTCTGAACTGGCAGTTGAAAGCTGTCTTGCCCGTTGCCTTTGTGCTGCTGAATGGACTTCTGCTGTTTCTGCTGTCAACCGTTTCCCTCGAGAATCCGCAACGGCACGCTGTCCTGATGGTTGCCGGAGCGGGGGCAGTTGCCATTTGCGCTGTACTCATCGTTGTCCTAGCCTACGTCATTCAGCGGCCCATGGTGGAACTGCAGGAAAAGATCGAACTTGTCGGTCAAGGCGACCTTGGTGCTTCGGTCAGTTTCTCGAAGCGCAATGACGAAATCGGAGACCTGGGCCGCAACTTTAATCGCATGGTCGAGCAGCTGAGAGAGAGCCGGGAAGAGATCGAGCGTCTGCATCGCACGCAGATGTCCCGGGCAGAACACCTCGCAACCCTGGGTGAGCTGGCCACCGGCCTGGCTCATGAAATCCGCAATCCGCTGGCCGGAATCGCGGGGGTGATCGAGATTATCGGGCGTGATCTTCCGACCACGAGCCCTGCCCGTGCGGTGGTGAAGGATGTTCGTCTTGAGATTGCGCAAATTAATCGTATTGTCACGGACCTGCTCGAGACCGCTCGCCCGCGTCCCCCGCAAATCCGTCCGAGCGACCTGAACACCACCGTAGAACATGCTGTTATGCTGGCTCGGCAGCAGGTGCTGTCTAAACCAATCAAGATTGAGCTCAAGAAGGCTGCGGACCTGCCGGACGTCGAACACGATAGCGATCAAATCCACCAGGTGCTCCTCAATCTGTTGCTGAACGCAGTGCAGGCTATGGATGGAGCCGGCACCGTCCATGTGGAGATCTCCTCTGCAAATGAATTTGCAACCGTTGCCGTTTCGGACACAGGCCGCGGAATCGCACCCGAGCATCTGCCCAATATCTTCCGGCCCTTCTACACCACAAAGGGGAATGGCACTGGCTTGGGCCTTTCACTGGCACGCCGCATTGTGGAAGAACATCATGGACGGATCGAAGTCAGTAGCGTCCAAGGAAAAGGCACGCAGTTTCAGGTTTTCCTGCCTCTCAAGCGTCCCGCCGCCCATTTAGTAGCATCCTGAAGTTCACGGGTTCTGCCTGCTGGTGCCGGTCCGCCGCAATCCCGCCACGATAAAATCGTAGTAGAGTAATGATCCGATGCCATCTGACAAAATCCTGGTGGTCGATGACGAGCGCCTGGTGCGCTGGTCGCTACGCCAGAAGTGTGAAGAGTGGGGTTATCACGTCCTCGAGGCTGAAGCGGGCGAGCCAGCACTGAGATTGGCCCAGAATGAATCTCCGGATCTTGTGCTGCTCGACGTCCGCCTGCCCGACATGAGTGGTCTCGAGGTTCTCGACCAATTGCGGAAAAACGGCGAGGCTCGCGCAGTCATAATGATCACGGCGGATCCTCAACTCGACGACGTAAAGATGGCGCTCAAACTGGGGGCGTATGACTTCGTAGGCAAGCCTCTTGATTTCGACGAACTCCATGTCGCCATAAAGAACGCTCTCGAGACCACGCGCCTTCGCACTGAAGTTCAGAACCTGCGTGCCGACGTGCGCCGGCACACCGGGCACCACGAAGTGATCGGCGTCTCGCCCAAGATGACAGAGTTGATGAGTTTCGTGCAGAAGGTTGCGGCCAGCGAAGCGACGACGATCCTCGTGCAAGGTGAGAGCGGCACCGGAAAAGATCTCGTCGCCAAGGCGATTCATTACGGAAGCTCGCGGCAGGACAGACCGTTTGTTGCCATCAACTGTTCCGCCATTCCCGAAACCCTCATGGAGGCCGAGCTCTTCGGCCACGAAAAGGGAGCTTTCACCGACGCCAAACAGATGAAGAAGGGGCTGTTCGAAGCAGCCGACGGTGGCACGCTGTTCCTCGACGAAATCGGGGAACTCTCTCCCCTCCTGCAGGCCAAGCTTCTACGGGTGTTGGAAGATCAGGTCATCCGCCGCGTGGGGGGCATTCGCGATATGCAGGTCAACGTGCGTGTGATCGCCGCCTCGAACCGCGACCTCGAGAAAGCCGTGCGCGAAAACCACTTCCGTCAGGATCTCTACTACCGGTTGGCCATCATTGCTATCTTCATCCCACCCCTGCGAGACAGGAAGGAAGATATCCCGCCCCTGATTGATTTCTTCATCGACCGCTACAACCGGCAATTCAAGAAATCCGTGCGTGGCGTTACCGACGAAACACGTCGCCTGCTCCTTAGCCATACATGGCCGGGGAATGTGCGCGAACTGAAGAACACGATCGAACGCGCGATGATCCTCGAGGATGAGCCTTTTCTGCGTCCGGTCTATCTGCCTTTTTCGGTGGCGGAGTCGGGCGGTCGCACGGTTTTCGAGCGAACTTCGCCTGTGGAAACCGGCCAGCCTCTGCCCAACGGTCGCATGCTGCCCAAACTCTACATCCCGGAAGGTGGAACGTCTTTGGAAGAGGTTGAGCACGCCATGGTGGATTTGGCGATGCGTCAGGCGAATGGCAATCAGACACATGCTGCCAAGTTACTCGATATCAGTCGTGACGCTCTACGCTACAAGCTGAAGAAGTTCGGTCTGGTTCATGGGGAAGAAGAAGAGGCGGAGGCTCCCTCTCAGCCTGAGGGCAGCGGTCGGTAGTCACGCGGCTTTCTTCCCCACGGCGAGTGATTCTAGGCTAAGGCGATGGGCTTAACCTCGCGCTGAGTGCTGCTTGGCCTTTTCGATGTAGTCCAGGACCCGTTGCTTTTGCGGGTAATCGGGATTGCGTTTCAACAACTCTTCCCAGGCCTGGACCGCACCCTTGGGGTCGGACTTACCTTGCCAACGGACGACGCCGAGATTGAAGAGCGTGCCGGCATGAGCGGGGCGAATTTTCAGCGACTGCTGGAACTGGGTGATCGCATGGTCCGCGTCTCCCGTGTACCAATACGCTGTGCCCAGATCTGTGGTCACGTCCGGGTCTTCAGGCTTTAATTCGAGCGCCCGCCCATAATACTTGATGGCCTCGGGAAACTGCTGACCGTCGAAGTAGATATTCCCCAGCTTTATGATAGCTTCGAGGTCGGCTGGATCTGTCTTGAGCCGCTCCAGCAGCGGGGCCGCGGCAAGTTCAACCGCCTTGTTTTGGTCCGCGCCTGGTAGCGCCCCTTGAGCCATTCCACCAGCTGGCTGGACTTGGCTGCTGCTTGTGGCCGAGAAGTTGGCGGATGCGTACTCGGGCGACGCCGATCCGCGAAAGAAGTATCCAAGCGGGATTCCGAGGAGAATGCAGAATACTGCAAGGGTGTATGCCTGCTTGCTGCTCCACCCGATTTCTTCGGCGCCTGCACGCACTATCTTCTCGACGCTCATGTCTTTCTCCTTCAGTTTCTGGTGCCGGCAAGCGCCAAGTCAGGCGTTTCCAGGTGAAACAGCCGCTGCACCGCTATCGTCATTTGCTGCTGGTCCCCCTGTCCTGGAAGGTCCTTGAGTTCGCGGGCCAGAGATCCTGCGATTTTCTGAGTGATGCGGGACGTCACCGCTGCATACATCTGGTCCTGATCCCTGGAAAAAGGCCCGTACTCCTGCCGAAAGGACTCCAGCTCTTGCCGGCAAATCTCGTCAAGCTTGGTACGCAACGCCACGATGGTGGGCACGACCTTCTCGGCCATCAACTTGCGACGGAAGCCCTGGGCTTCCGCCAGCACAATCTTCTCGCCTTCAGCGGCTGCCGCAGCTCGCTCTCCCGCGTTGCGCTGCACCACTTGTTCAAGGTCGTCAATGTCATAAAGGAAAACGTTCTTCAGTTCGCGCACCGAGGGGTCAATGTCCCTAGGTAGGGCGATGTCGACGATCACGAGCGTCCGGCCGTCCCGCTCTCGAGCAATGAGTTCTGCTTCTTCGCGGCTGAGGATGATGTGAGGGCAGGCCGTCGAGCTGATCACAATGTCTGCCTCACGCATCTGCTGCCAGCGTTCCTCAAAGGGAGCGGCCACGCCGCCTAGTTTTGCGGCCAGGTCAACGGCATGTTCAAAGGTTCGGTTAATGACCCGCACCGAGTTTGCCCCGTTGTTCATGAGACCGCGAGCCGAAAGCTCGCTCATTTTGCCGGCACCTAGGAGGAGGACTTTCTTATTTTCGAGAGTTCCGAAAATCTCCCGCGCCAGCTGGACGGCCGCGTAGGGAACCGATACCGCGGAGTTCCCGATTGCGGTCTCGTTGCGCACGCGTTTGGATACGGTCAAGGCCTTCTGCAAAACGGCATCGAGGAAGCGGCCGGTCGTGCCGATCTTTTGTGCTTGCTGCCAAGCGCCTTTCACCTGGGACACGATCTGGGGTTCGCCAAGCACCATGGAGTCGAGGCTCGACGTGACCCGGAAGACGTGGAGGAGGGCCTCTTCGTCAAGAAGCCGGTAGAAGTTTTTCCAATCGCAAAGTTTGAGACCATATTCGGCAGTAAGAAATCGCAGCACGGAATTCGCCGCTAGCGTGGGATCACTGGCCCAGATGAGAAACTCCGAGCGATTGCAGGTCGCCAGGATGACGACTTCGTCGATCCCCTCAGCCCTTGCCAGCTGGATTAGCGCTTCATAGCGCCTGTCCTCACCGATCCAGAAGCGCTCCCGAACAGCAATGGGCGCCGTGCGGTGGTTCAAGCCAATCACCATCAAAGTGGGTTCCACGGTAGTGCTCCCGAAACTCACCATTGTTAAGGGCACAGGGGCTGCCAAACTCGCATGGTGCTCTCTGATCGATTAATCTTCGTAGTTTCAATTGGTTACAGAGCTTGGACAATGGCAGAATTGGCCAGGTAGGAGCTTGGGAGGGGGATAAAACCCGTGCTACGGGTCTTTTAGCGCCCTGATCAGTGTTCGGCCAGAGACGCACCAGAGCTACTTAGGGCTAGCTAGCGCGGCAGAAACCTCGCTCGTGGTCCTTTGCTCCCACACAAAGTGGCGCCACGGCTTAGGGACGAGTGAGCGGCGAAGAAGGAAGTACTCGTTCTCAGGCCGATCATCCTGGAGGGCCGGTGCTCCCGGTGCCTGCGCGATCAGCTGATCCAGAGAAACTTCCCGGTTAAGCACGATGGCGAACTGACCTTCGGGGGTAGGTTGCGGACCCCATTCGATGAAATCCTTGACTGCGCTCGCCGGCATTCGCTGCGCCAGTTCCTCCGGAGTACGATTTGGGATAGGGTGTGCACTGGCAAGGAAGTGGAAACCCCACACTTCCAACGAACCGAAGACGCGAACGTAGGGGAAAGATTCTTTGAGAGCACGAGCGACCGATGCCTGCACTACAGCATCCCCGCTCGGAAGCCATTGCTGCAAGATACCCCCCGGCTTTAACCGCTGCTTGACTGTCGCATAAAATTCCTTCGAATAGAGCATGCTGGAGCCGGCAGCCTCCACCGGAGGTGGCGGATCGAGAGTGACGACATCGTATTGCTGCGGAGTTCTCTCCAGATAGCGGCGTCCATCGTCAATCACCACGTGCGAAAGAGGAGATCGCAAGAGCTCCGGACCATCAGAATGGTAGTACCCAAAGACACGAGGAACGCTGGGTACGAGTTCAACCGCGGTAGCCGACAGGTTCCAGGAAAGAAGGGAACGATAGGTAGTTCCCATGCCGAAGCACACGACGAGTGTGCTTTGGGGAGGATGGTCGAGAAACGCGAGCGGCATGTGAGCCATCATCTTGGTGATTGGAGTCAGAAACGTGATGCCCACTCCATTGACCATCAGACGCTTCATCATTCCCGACCCGGTTGCGACAATGGTGGCCGTATTGTCGCGGAACACCTCGCGCGGGACGTACTGCTCCTCGTAGCCCTTCGAAGTAAGAGCCACTACCACCACCAGCAAGGCGACAGCATAAGCAGCCCTCTTCCGCGAGGTCGGTACCGGCTTCTGCTCCACCGTGGGTGACCATCGTGGCAGAACGCCAAGGATCAGCCACGGCAAAGCGAATATCAGCAGAACCCAGCGCTCGCTCATAAGGGGCAGCAGCAAGAATCCCGAGAGGAGTGGGCCGATGATGCAACCGATGACGTTCACGGCATAGGCACGGCCGGCTTGGTCGGGATCGCCTCCTGACCAGCGGTCGACCAGCATCGGCGTCACAAATCCGAGAATTGCCGAGAATGGTCCGATCCCGAGCGTGAAGCAAAGCAAATGAAACAACGTGTGATTGACGAAACGGGGCCGATACTGGACGTTCGGATCAGCCACCAGCAGGGGCAGCAAGACGGAAACACCGAGAAACAACCAGATTAGTGGCGATTCGTAGCTGTGATGACTGCTCCATCTGCGATAAATGCGTGAGCCCACGAATGTAGTTGCCAGGTACAGGCTAAGGATGAGCGCAAACGCGTAAACAACCGTGCCCAGGTACGGGGTGAACTGCCGAATCCACACTACCTCTATTCCCATGCTGGTCAGACCGGTGGCAAAGAGAAGGAGCAGGATGGCTCTCGGTCCGGATGGTTTGTTCGAAGACGAAACTCTTGAGAGCCCCAGGCTCGAGGTATCGATCGCCGAGGGAGTCTGCTTCGACGACAAGACCAGCGCCGTAACAGCCAGCAGGGCGTTTAATACGGCACCCACCTTCAATGTCCCGTGAAAGCCGAGGAGTTCAATGATGAGCAGAGGCATCGTGGCCCCAACGACGGCACCGAACACGTTGGCCAGGTAAAGATAGCTGAAGGATCGTTGCGACTCGTCCCGGTACAACTGCCGGATCGCGAGCATGGCCACGGGAATTGTGGCCCCCATGCAAGCGCACCAGGGAATAAGAATGATAGCGATCCACGCGCCGGAAGCGAGATAGTAGGCTGAGGAAGACGAAGGGCTGAAATGTTCCAGTAGATTTCGGCCCCAAACCAGTTGCAGGGGGACCATCAGTGCTGAGGTGCCGATGAGCAGTTCGGTGAGAGCGTAAAGACGCAGCGCAGGATAAGTGAATCTGTCTGCGTATCGACGGATCAGCAATCCGGCTCCCCATGAACCCAGGCCCAGGCCCGCCATGAACATCGAGAGAACGATGGAAACCAGAGCGGTAGTCACTCCAAACTGAGCCATGGAGAGGCGAAGCCATACGATCTCATAGAGAAGACTGCAGAATCCTGAGACGAAGAAAAACGCGAAGAACCAACGCATCCGGCTGTTCCTCTGTCGGGTGATCTTCGCCCAACTCGTTGACGGAAGTGTATTTTGTGGGACTGTTCGATGAAATCAGAAAAACCTGGTCGGCGCAAGTCATACTCATGCACCGGGAATGTGCCGTTCTTGAATGTGAGAGCGGAAAAAATGGAAAGGCACGCTGCAAAGTGTGCCTTCCGTTAAATCGTAGGTGTCCGAAAAACTAGCTTCCGCGCAGTAATGCTATGGTGCCTCGATCAATTCCATCTTGCCGCTCCGGGTCCGGTGCAACACCATCACTTTGCCCTTGGGGTCGCGAAAGACGAACACGTCGCGATCGCGAAAGTGTGCTTCTTTAATGGCTTCTTCCAGGGTCATGGGGCGCATGGCCACGGCATCGTTCGAGTGGACGAGGTGAACATCTGTGGTCTTGGCGACTGCGGGGAATCGATGCACGACGACAGGCACGCTAGCCTTTTCGTCCAGGCCCACGGCCGTTTGAAGGTCTTCCTGCGCGGCCTCGCCGTTCCACTTCTTGTGAGACTTCCGTTTCTTACTGCGCCAGCGAGTCTTGTATTTCAGAGCTTGCTTTTCGATGTGCTCCAGAGCTTCGTTGACGGCCGATTTCATGTCGCCGGCTTCCGCCAGACCAACGATCGGTCCTTTGCGGGGACTTATGGTGATTTCTGCTTTATGACGGTGTTTTTCAACCACCAGAACAACTTTGGTTTCGAATTTATCGCCGAGGATTTTGCGAATCTTGGTTAGACCGGTTTCAACTTCCTTGCGGATGGCGGGAGTGACTTCATACTGCCTGCCGGTATATTCCACGTTCATTTGCGCCCCTCCAATGTACTTTCACTTTCACTACTGGGCACAACCGGTGTTGCTACTTCTTTACTCTGCGCTGGTGGGTGCTCGGGATGCGCATGTCTTCCCGGTACTTCGCAACCGTTCGGCGAGTGACCTGGATACCCTGCGATTGAAGGATGCGGGTGATCTGCTCGTCGGTTAACGGCCGGGCTGGATCTTCTTCCTCGATGAGTTTCTTGACCCGGCGCTTGAGGATCAGCAACGAAGTGTTGCCGCCTTCCGGGCCCTGCACGCTCTCGCTGAAGAAGTACCGCAATTCAAACACGCCCTGTGGAGTGTGGGCGTACTTGTTCGCCACCGCGCGGCTGACGGTGGAAGGATGCACGCCGATTTCTTCGGCCACCTCCTTGATCATCATCGGTTTCAGCTCGTCAATACCCTTTTCCAGGAAGTCCTGCTGGCGGGCGAGGATCGAGTAGCAGACTTTCATGATCGTCTGTTTGCGCTGCTCGATGTTCTTGATCAGCTGGATCGCACTCTTGTAGCGTTCCTTCACGTAGTTGCGTGTGTCTTTGTCATTGGTCTCGCGGGTGAGCAAACGCTTGTAGGCCGGGTTAAGGCGAAGCTGCGGGACATCGTCGTCGTTCATCAGGACGAGCCACTCGTCACCGTGCTTGATGAACGCTACGTCGGGCTCGATGAGCCTTGGCTGGACCTTGTTGTAGCGCAGGCCGGGCCGAGGATCGAGAGTCCTTATGTACTCCAGGGCGGCCTGGACTGCTTCCATGGGACGCCCGATGGCCTTGGCAATTTCCTTGTGTTGCTTGCTCTGCAGACCTCGCAGATGATGGTCAACGACGGCGACAGCGTCGTTCAGAATCTGCTCGGTCGCACCATTCCCAAGTGGATTCTCTTTGTGCTGCTGCTGGTGATAGCGCAACTGATAAAGAAGACACTCCCGCAGATCGCGGCAGGCAACGCCCGGAGGGTCCATTTGACGGACTACCTCGATTGCTTCGTGCAGATCCGAGAGGCTGAAGCCAGGAACGAAAGTCGGCTGATGAATGGGTGCAGCCGGAGCCGAAACAGTGGGGATGGGCTCAGCTGATAGCGTGGGGGTCGGAGCCGAAGTGTCACTCGCCGGTTCTGCCGCGAAGCCAGGCATCGCGGCGAGAGCGGTTGCCGCTCCAACTGAGGCATCGCCGACTGCGGTGGGGTTGGATCCGGTCCACGGCGGCGACGAGAAGTCCGTCTCGTCCCTTGCCTCTAGGTCAGTTTCAGCCTCTGCCGCAGCCAGACCCAGAGCAGCCGCTTCCTTCACCACGCTTTGCGCGGCGGCGGCATCCATCTCAAGCGGTGCCGGAGGCACAACTCCCATCAGTTCATCATCACTGGCAATGAGGTAGCCATCTTCGTTAAGGTTGCCGATGACCAGCTCGGC
>Ga0075030_100006167_pt1 | contig 10740 bp, 11 predicted proteins | sample LitLauG_LLR_2012_FD_71393 | JGI IMG/M metagenome (GOLD analysis project Ga0075030, IMG submission 71393) | Freshwater sediment microbial communities from Pennsylvania, USA - Little Laurel Run_MetaG_LLR_2012 | ecosystem: Environmental > Aquatic > Freshwater > Creek > Sediment | place: USA...
GAACCCTCCCGATGTCACCGTGCCGATCGGCTTGGTCTGACCTTGATCGACAAACAGCGGCGCACCACCGCGCACCAGCGCGCGTCCCTCGGCTCTCAGCCCGACGCGCCGGCGCGTCGGCGCACCTTCGAGTTGCTTCAAAATCAAGTCAGATCCGGGAAATCCTCCTGCACGCGCGCCACCATTCCGGCGCACCTTAGAGATCGCCCATCCGAGGCCCGCCTCGACAGGCGTCGTTGTGGTGTTGATATCGGCGCCGTAGAGGCACAGCCCGGCTTCGAGCCGCAAGGAATCGCGGGCACCCAGGCCGATCGGTATGACATCAGGACGCGCAAGCAAAGCCTCCGCTATCGGTTGAGCCGCCTCGTTCGGCACGGAAATCTCAAAACCGTCCTCGCCAGTGTAGCCCGAACGAGAGACGAAGCATCGCGCTCCAAGGATGTCCGCCTCCCGCGTCACCATAAACCCCGTGGTCCCGCATTCGGGCGCGAGAGTGGCAAGCGCTGCCTCCGATTTTGGGCCCTGGAGGGCGAGCAGCGCTCGATCCAACCTTTCAATCAGGCAGGTGTCGCCGAGGTGGGCTGCAAGATGTGCCTCGTCCGTCCCCTTGCACGCAGCGTTGACAACGAGCAGCAAATGATCTCCGCGATTAGCGATCATCAGATCGTCGAGCAGTCCGCCGTCCTCGTTGGTGAAGAACCCATACCGCTGGCGCCCAGGCGCGAGCCCCATGATATCGACCGGTACCAGCCGCTCGAGCGCTTTGGCTGCGTCGGTGACGACCCCGGATTTCGGACGCAACGCGATCTGACCCATGTGCGAAACGTCGAACAGCCCGGCCGCGGCGCGCGTATGCAAGTGCTCCTTTAGGATTCCCGTCGTAAACTGTACCGGCATTTCATAGCCCGCGAACGGCACCATGCGCGCGCCGAACCTCCCGTTCAAATCATACAGCGGCGTATGTTTCAGAACCGGAGGCGAATGCGAATCGATCGTTTGCTCGCTCATGTAGAGGCTCCAAAGGCTCAGTTCGGGGGAAGAAATGCGCCGTCATGAACCTACTCGTTCATCGAAACTGAAAGATTGGGAGAGGCAACTAGAAACGCTTGGTCTTCCACACGCCATTCGTCGGACCGGGTTGGACGCCACGCTCACGCTCCTGCGGTTGGCGTCCGCAGAACGGCATTCCGTCACGCCGCAAGCTTGTGCGCCCGCCCGTCAGCCGTCACCACAGAAAGCTGTCGACCGTGCCAAATGCGAGCTCGCCGAACTGAGCGCGCTTTGCCGCTCACGGGACCGCCTCGAGTAACCAAGCCACCTTGGTGGCGGAGAAATTAGGAATCCAAGAGACCTTCCTCCATTTCCCGCGTTGGGCTTCAAGCTGCCCGGTTCTAGGGATAGAGGCCGCGCTGCTGGCGTGCCATCAAAATGCGCTCGCAGGCGACCGCGAAGGTCGCCGTCCTCAACGAGATCCGGTGCGCCTCGGCAGTGTCCCAGATCTTGCGCAAGGCGTCGATAATGAGAGTGTCTAGGCGGGCGTTGATTTCCTCCTCGGTCCAGAAAAAGCTGGAAAAGTCCTGAACCCACTCGAAATAACTGACCGTTACACCGCCCGCATTGCAGATCACATCAGGTACGACCAAAATCCCGCGCTCGGCGAGAATGTCGTCCGCGGCTGGTAGCGTTGGACCATTGGCGCCTTCGAGAATCAGCTTGGCCTTGATCCGTCGAGCGCGATCGGGCGTAATTTGGCCCTCTAGGGCCGCCGGAACTAGAACATCGCAATCGACGTCCCAGAACGCCTCACGGTCGATCGGTTCTGCGCCTCCGAACGCGCTAACGCTACCATCGCGACGAGCCGCTTCGGCAAGTGCTTTAACATCGAGTCCTGCTGGATTAATGATCGTCGCCGCATGATCCTGGACGGCGACGACCCGCGCGCCGGCTCCTGCAAATAATTCGGCCGCGACCGATCCGACATTTCCAAAGCCTTGCACCGCCACCCGTGCACCCAGCAAGTCCAGATTGATCCGGCGCGCCGCCTCACGCCCCGTCACAAAGACGCCGCGGCCGGTGGCATTGGAGCGGCCTAGTGATCCCCCAAGGTGGATCGGTTTGCCCGTCACGACGCCGGTCGCGGTGGCGCCGACATTCATCGAGTACGTGTCCATCATCCACGCCATGATCTGGTCATTGGTATTTACGTCTGGCGCGGGGATGTCTTGCTGCGGCCCGATGATGATACCGATCTCGCTCGTGTATCGCCGCGTGAGCCTTTCCAGCTCCTTGAGTGACAATTGCCGAGGGTCGACACGAACCCCGCCCTTGGCGCCACCATATGGAAGGTTGATTGCGGCGGCCTTGATGGTCATCCAAGCCGACAACGCCATCACTTCTTCCAAGGTGACGTCGGGATGGTAGCGCACACCGCCCTTGCCGGGACCGCGTGCTATGTTGTGCTGCACCCGGAAGCCTTCGAAGTGCCGCAGAGTGCCGTCGTCCATTTCAATCGGAATGTCGACGATCAGGCACCGCTTGGGGTGACGCAGCGTTTCGGCGAGCGGGGCCAATTCGCCAAGGTAGGGCATCACGCGATCGACCTGCGATAGGTATGTCCGCCACGGACTTTCGGGCGAGGAGCCGACGTAGGATAACGCCGCAGCCGGGAGCTTTATGCTCATGCCCATCTCCTCATCGACAATAGGCGCCCAGATCGCAATTCGATGTCCGGCATCAGACCGCCTTGTGTCGAGCGGACGTAAGTCTATACCGGGCAATCCCCCTCTAACTGAAGCATGTTTTGCCTCAAGCCACCGGAATTCGCCATATTCTTACAGGCTCTCGTCACAACGGGACAATGCCGACGTTTGGTTCCGTCTAACACCAAAACTTCAAGGTCGCCGGATCTGTCACAGTTGAAGCTGAAGCCGCCGCTGCGGCGTTATCCTACGTCGGCTCCTCGACGGGAGCGCGACCGAAGATAACGGATCGCGTCGAACGTGGCGTGCTGCGAAGTCGTAGTGCAGGTCACTCCGGCAGATTCGCGGGGACGGCACGATAACACAAGTTATTGCCTCTTTAACGCATTGAAATAAAACGATGTTATTCACCCATGTTGCTTGGAGAAGCACACAGCCGCGAACCAAAAGCGGGCACCAGCGGCGCAGGAAGTTGTCACTGACCTGGTTTAGAAAGCCCAACCAGAATCATACCACTACCTGCGCAGAGCCGGAGCATCCAACAATGTGCCCTTGGCGCGCCAAGCAAGATAGAGCTCCAACGCGAGATATTCGGCCGCGCCTTGCTCGAATGGAATTGCCCGGACGCCGATCTGGCACGCGCGAAGCCGCCGGTGGAGGGAACCCATGCCCTGCCATTCGAGCCGGTATGCGGGATACCCCGTGCCGAGACCGCTGGAAATTGTGTCGCCGCGCAGTTTGCGCCCCACTTTGTCGTCGTGGCATTGGGCACACGATAGGTTCATCTGGCCTTGGCGGGTGGTCCAGAACCGGCGGCCGGCTTCAAGATAGCTTTGAGCGGGGCCGCCGGTATCGACGTCAACAGGCATCCCGCGAGAATGTCGCGCGATCATCGCCGTGAGGCCCAACAACTCGTTGGTTTCAAAGGCGAGCGCCGTTGCCTTTTGGCGGTCTACCCTGCATTGGTTGATGCGTCCTTCCAAATTGACGAGCCGCCCAGACGCGGCATCGATGCGCGGGTAGCGGGCCGCAACGCCCTTCAATAGCGCAGCTGCGCCATGACACGAGGAGCACGATTTGCCCGACTGGCCGGCGGGCTCGTTCCAGATCGCCTCGCCAAGGTCGACCCACAGCATGGCGCGATTGCGCGCATCGTCGTACTGCTCGGCGCGCATGTCCTCAGATAGGTATTCGGACGCCGAATGCAGGGCAGGACGGTTTTGTTGGGCGCGGCCATCGCTTGCGATCACGAGCGCGGCGATCAGGCTTAGGGTGGCCACCAGGCGTGTGCTCATGACACCCGCAGCCCCCGCGTCTGCGTCGTCACCTCTCCCTTGTCGTCGGTCCACGTAAAGACGATATCGCCCGACACGGTGGCCCGAGTGGTGAAGGCGACATACGGGTTGGCGGCGACACCGGGAAAGAAATCGGCCCGGAAAATCTCTTCCCCGTCGTAGGTGACGGTGAGAGTATGAATGATGAAGCGGGGCTCGGTGTTGGCGCCGGCCGCTGTATGGCCGGTGACCATCGGGTGCTGAATCAGCGCCTTGATCTCGAAGATCTCGCCGGACTTGGCCGTCTCAGGCATAACGATACGGCTTGGACGCATGTTCCGACCCTCCCGTGTTGGATCAGCCGCCGTCGGTACAGGCGGCGAGCAGTACAATCGACTCGGCTTGCGCCTCCCATAGCGTGCCGTCGCTCATCTCGGCGATGGCGTGCACGTTCTGTGTGGCGGCGAGCCGGATCGACGTTGATACGAAGGCGCGGCCCGAACGCGGCGACAGATGAAACCGGGCGACCGTCGCAATGGGGTTTTGCTCCGAGAGCAGGTGGATGGTTTTTACATGGTCGGCAGCCGTCATCGGGCTTTCGACAGAAATCTTCAGCGTGACCGAGTTGCCGTTTTCGGCGAGTCGAGGCAGGTCGAGCGACACGCGTCCGAGCGTAATCGTGCGCCCGGCGGCGAGCGCATTCCGCGCCTCAAAATAGAGTGCGGATGGAAGCTTTTTGGCGCCTGCGCCGCTCACGGCCGCGTCGCTGTCGGCGGCCGGAGCATTGCCGGCCGGCAGCAACGCCGCCCATGCCGTGACGGTTAGAAACCGGCGCCGGTCTAAAATTGTCATCGGCTAAGTTCCCCGTCTGGGTTCGCGTCCTTGAGGATTGCGAGCCAAGCCACCACATCCTCGATTTGCTGCGCGTCCAGAATGGGGCGGCCCTCGAACTTATCGGCAACGCGAACCAGATGATCTACCCGGTAGTAGGGCGGCATCAAGGTCGCCGGATCGAGCAAGCTCAGGTCGACCAGCCGCAGGCGGATTTGCCCTGCTGTCAACCGGGCGCCTATGCCAGTGAGATCGGGACCGAGTTCGCCTTGGAACGGCTCGGACGGCACAGGTGCTTTGTGACAGATCAAGCAATTGCCCGTGGTCCGGTCGAGCACGATGGCCTTGCCACGATTGCCCTCGCCGATGCGGCCTTCGAGCGGCGCAGAGATGCTGTCTCCTTCGCGGGTGTAAACGGCGAGCGGGCTTTGCTCCTCTGACCGGACGAGGTTTGGCGTTAAGGCGGCCAAACCGATCGAAACCGCCGCTGTAAACCGCACGACGCCCATCAGACCCTCAAGCTCTGGTCCTTCACCGGAAGTTGACGGATGCGCTTGCCGGTCGCGTTGGCAACCGCATTCAGCACGGCAGGCGATGCGACCGCGATCGTCGGCTCGCCGACGCCGCCCCACCAACCACCGGACGGCATGACGATGGACTCGACCTTCGGCATGCCGGCAAGACGCATGGGTGGGTAGTTATCGAAGTTGGTCTGCTCGACCGCGCCGTCCTTGATCGTGATTTCCTGGTAGAGCGCCGCCCCAATTCCGTATACGAACGAGCCTTCCACTTGCATCGCGATTTGCTGTGGGTTGACGGCGTAACCCGGATCGGTTGCGGCGACGATCCTATGGATCTTGAGCTTCCCCTTTGCATCGACCGACACCTCGGCGAGTGCCGCCGTATAGCTGCCAAACGAGCGCATGAGGGCCAAGCCCCGCCCCATCACGCCATCTGTCATGGCCTTGCCCCAGCTGCCTTTCTCGGCAACAGCATCGAGCACCGCGCGCGCCTTGGGCTGATTGCCGAGAAGCCTCCGGCGGAACTCGAGCGCGTCGACCTTCGCCGCGGCCGCGAGTTCGTCTATGAAGCACTCCATGTAGAACGCGTTCTGGTTCACGTTGACGCCGCGCCAAAAACCGGGCGGCACGTGCGGCGTGCGCATGGCATGATCGATCAAGAGGTTGGGGAAGCCGTAAACCGTGCCATGCTCGCTGGCGGTCGGCTTCTCCGGGTCATCGGGGGCGATGCCCTGGAACACGAACGGGTCTTTGCCGTTGACCATCGCAGCCGGCCGGACTTCCTTGAGGATCGACTGACCGGAGATCCGCATCTTAAGCGCGACGAGGTTGCCCTTGTCGTCGAGTGCGCCAGTCATCTTCGCCATGGTCACGGGGTGATACTTCCCATGCGCCATATCCTCCTCGCGCGTCCAGATCAATTTGATCGGCACGCCGGGGATCTGCTTGGCTATCAGTACCGCCTGGGTGACGAAATCGTGGAATGCGCCGCGGCGGCCGAACCCGCCGCCCAGGTGGACCTTGATCACATCGCACTTGTCCTGCGGCAGTCCGGCCGCAGATGCCGCCGCTGCAAGGGCCGCCTCGCCGTTCTGAGTCGGGCACCAGACGGTGCATTTGTCCTCTGTCCACAGCGCGGTGGCGTTCTGCGGCTCCAAGGTCGCGTGGTTCTGGTGGGGGTAGCCGTAGGTCGCCTCAACTTTGACGGTCGCCGAGGCAATCGCCGCATCGGCGTCACCAGCCTTGTTGCCGACGAACACGTCCTTGTCAGAGGTAAGGCCTTCCTTCATTATTTCGGCAAAACTTGCTGTCGAAGCCGACTTGTTTGGCCCTAAGTCCCATACGACAGGCAGCGCGTCGAGCGCCGTCTTGGCCTGCCACCAGGTTTCGGCGAGCACGGCAACACCGCTCTCCCCTACGCGAACGACGTATTTGACCCCCGGCATCGTCTTGACCTTGGCGTCGTCGAACGAGGTGAGCTTGCCACCAAACACCGGACAGTCCTTGACCGAGGCCAGCAGCATGCCGGGCATCTTTAGGTCGATACCGTAGACTTGCCTGCCGGTGACCTTGTCGGCGGTATCGAGGCGCGGCACCGATTGGCCGATCAGTTTCCAATCCTTGGGGTCTTTGAGCTTGATGTCCTTGGGTGGCTCAATCTTGGCGGCGGATGCTGCCATCTGGCCGAACGTCGCGGTCTTGCCGGATGCCTTGTGAGTCAGCACGCTGTTGGCCGCGGTGATTTCGGCCGCCGGCACGCCCCACTCGGCAGCGGCAGCTGCTATCAGCATTTCGCGGGCTGCGGCGCCGCCTTTGCGGACATAATCGTGGGAGGTGCGGATTCCGCGCGATCCGCCAGTACTGAAGTCGCCCCAAACGCGATTACGTGCGAGACTCGAGCCCGGCGTCGGATACTCGGTCGTCACCTTCGACCAGTCGCATTCGAGTTCCTCGGCGACGAGTTGGGCGAGGCCCGTCAGCGTTCCCTGGCCCATCTCCGAGCGCGCGATGCGGACCACCACCGTGTCGTCGGGCTTGATAACGACCCAGGCATTGACCTCGGCAAGCCCGGGAGCCGTCTCGGCGTGTGCAGCGCCTGCAATGCCTGGGATGTGGAAGGCGAGCGAGACGCCACCAGCCGAGGCGGTTGCGAGGAAGGAGCGTCGCGACAGGAAATTCTGGTTCATGATCCGCTCCTCAACCCTTCGATGCTGCATTGACGGCATCCGCCGTGGCATGGATCGCGGCCCGCACGCGCTGATAGGTTCCGCATCGGCAGATGTTTGTCATCGCCTCGTCGATATCGGCGTCCGTTGGTCTGGGCTTATCAGCCAGGAGTGCCGCCGCCGACATGATCATGCCGGTCTGGCAGTAGCCGCACTGGGGAACGTCCATCGCGAGCCAAGCCTTCTGCACGGGGTGGGAGCCGTCCGGCGAAAGCCCTTCGATGGTGACGATTTTCTGCTCGGCCGTTACGGCGCTGAGGGGGACCATGCATGACCGGGTTGGCACACCGTCGATGTGGACTGTGCAGGCCCCGCATTGGGCAATGCCACAACCGAACTTGGTGCCGGTCAATCCCAACTGTTCGCGGATGACCCACAGCAGCGGCGTATCAGCGGCCGCCATGACCTCCGTGCTGGCTCCATTGACGTTTAGTTTTGGCATGTCAGCTCTCCAGAGTGGGGCACTATCGAATGCAGCACAATCGGCATAGCCAATATAAGCATTGGCGAGCAACAGAAAGATCACACAGCCGCGAACCAAAACGGGCACCAGCGGCGCAGGAAGTTGTCACAGACCTGGTTTAGAAACCCCAATCAGAATCGTACCACTACCTGCGCAGAGCCGGAGCATCCAACAATGTGCCCTACTCGGCCGCCGCCTATCCCGTTCTGCGCGCTCTCAAAATCCGAGATAGATGATCGCCCGAGCAGCCTTGTCGAAGAACTGATCGAGCGTCATCGCCGCCATCAACGGCGAAAAGAACAATGCCGTGCGCCGCATCGCATGCGAGGCGGAGCGGTTCTTCCGATGCCCCATCGCGTAGCCTACCGCCATGAGCACAATCACTGTTGTCCCGACAAAGTCGATCCACGGCGCCTTGCCTACTTTCGCGATGTCGAGGGCGTGCATGATCGCTTTGAAACACAACGCCAGCATCCCGAGCAGCATCGAGAAGTCGTGCTCGGCCATCGTAATGCCGTGGCGGCGCATGCGCGGCCAATTCTGCTCGAGCGAGCTCACCGCCTGCTGTTCGATGAGCCAGGCGATCCCGCCCAACGCCACCACCCCGTACACGATTGCTATGATTGTCGGGATAGCCACTGACTAAGCCTCCCGCACTTGTGCCCAGCTACTGCGCCCAGCAGTGTTTCACCTGACTTGTCATATCCACTCATGGGGGATAGGATGTCCATATGGAGCACCATAGCCATCCCGCGATTATCAAACGCCTCAAACGCGCCGAGGGGCATCTGCACGCGCTCATTGGCATGATTGAATCTGGGCGGCCTTGCTTGGATCTAGCCCAGCAACTGCATGCGGTTGAAAGCGCGGTTGCCAATGCCAAGCGCGAACTGATCCACGACCACATCGATCATTGTCTGGACGATGCGATTGGCAAGGACGGCAAATCCACCCGTGCTGCCCTCGCCGAGTTCAAGGCGCTGAGTAAGTACCTGTGAGCGCCATGACAGATTTTACGTCTCTTCTCCAGACCGGCAACGCCTGGCTGTTTGTACCGAGTGCCATCCTTCTTGGGGCCTTGCATGGACTCGAACCCGGTCATTCCAAAACGATGATGGCGGCGTTCATCATCGCGGTGCGCGGTACCGTCATGCAGGCGGTGATGCTGGGATTGGCGGCGACGCTATCGCACACGGCTATCGTGTGGGCTATTGCGCTAGCTGGCTTGCACTTCGGGGCACAGTTCAACACCGATGCGACCGAGCCATATTTGCAGCTCGTCTCGGCGGTGCTCATCATCGGCGTGGCAATATGGATGCTCTGGCGCACTCGCCGTGACGTGGCGGCCCATAGCCACCACCATCATAATCACGATGACGTTCGCACCATTGATACTGGCCATGGCGTGCTGACGCTGGAAATCTTCGAAGACGGAATGCCACCGCATTGGCGCGTCCGATCCAGTTCAAGCATGGCGCTACGGGCCACCGATATTGCCCTGGAAACCGTCCGCGCCGACGGCAGCAAGCAGACATTTCAATTTGCGCCTCACGGTGATTGCCTTCAATCGGCCGACCACATTCCCGAGCCACACGAGTTCAAGGCGCACCTAGTTCTGAGCCACGGCGACCATGCCCACAGCTACGCGGTCGAATTCCATGAACACGACGACCATCATGGCGAACAAGGTGGGCTGGACGTTGGCACCGGCGACTATGCCGACGCCCACGAGCGCGAGCATGCGGAAGAGATAAAGCGCCGTTTTGCCAACCAGCACGTCACCACCGGCCAGATTGTGATGTTTGGCCTGACGGGTGGGCTCATTCCCTGTCCGGCCTCGATCACGGTGCTGCTGTTGTGCCTTCAATTAAAGAAGTTCACGCTGGGGATGGCGCTGGTGCTGTGTTTCAGCATCGGCTTAGCCATCACTATGGTGTCGGTTGGCGCAGCGGCCGCATTGAGCGTGCAGCACGCGTCCAAACTTTGGCCGGGTTTTGGTGACCTCGCCGCTCGCGCGCCCTATTTCTCCGGCGGGTTGATTATTCTGGTCGGGCTTTATACCGGATATCTCGGATTGCATGGCCTCGGTGTCGGGTAAGAACAAGACGGAGACCCCAATGGGCCATGACCATAGCCACTGCGATTGAAAATATTATTGCCGACGTCCAGCCGCCAAACAGCTTCGGCTCCCCAATTTCTGACGCCTATCGGTACGGCTACCTAAAGCCAGCCAAAGATCCGACTGTGAACCACGGCAATGAGACGTACTACGGACAGGACTTCTACATTTGCATGCCGTCAGGACGAGGGTTTGTAATGGGGCTTCCCTACCCCTTTTAAAGGCCGCAGCCGAACCGACTTCCAGGTGCCAAAACGGACGCACAACACTATGGCTCCACAATTGGCAGGGCGCTGCGCGTCGTGCGCGAATTCGAATCTGACCTCTACGGACAATCGCTCGTGCCGATCACACTTGCCCATCAGCACGCGTCAATTAGCTCGAAGCCGGGTGGCCGAGTGTTGGACATCCTGTGGAAGCAGTCGATGGAGCGGTAAGCCCTCGATGTTCGACGGCTCCAACCCTAAACCGGCACGGGAGGAGTTCTGGGGAGGAGGCCGAGGGAGGAGGGTTCGCCAAAATCGCGCTTAGTGAGCTGTATTCATTGGGAAATTCGTGAAGGGCAAAAATCTGGCGGAGAGGGTGTCCGGTCATGGTGGGGCTTAAGT
>Ga0075030_100006169_pt1 | contig 10739 bp, 11 predicted proteins | sample LitLauG_LLR_2012_FD_71393 | JGI IMG/M metagenome (GOLD analysis project Ga0075030, IMG submission 71393) | Freshwater sediment microbial communities from Pennsylvania, USA - Little Laurel Run_MetaG_LLR_2012 | ecosystem: Environmental > Aquatic > Freshwater > Creek > Sediment | place: USA...
GGCGCCGACCCGGCGCTGGACGCCGCCATTGCGGCGTATCCCCGCATGGAACGCTTCTTGCGCCAGTCGATGACCGAGCGCACGAACCTGGCGCAGGCGCAGCAGGAATTGGGCCAGTTGGTGCACACCATTCCCAACGCCGTGCAATGACGCGCCGTTTGACACCCCTGCCCATCGGCTCACCCTAGCCCAACCCGATCCCGCCATGGAAGCCGCAACCCTGGACATCCTGATCGAACTGGCCAAGGCCAAGTGCGACGCGGCGCAGGGCCGGCACGCCGCCGTGCAACGCTCGGCCGAACAGGCGCAGGCCTACCTGGCAACGCTGCAGCAATACGCCCGCGAATATGACGAGCGCGCACGGTCCCAGACGGGTGAGGATTTTGACATCAGCGCGCAACGCAATGAGGCCGCATTTCTCGCCCGGCTCCAACTTGCCGTGGAGGCCCAGCGATCCGAGGTTGAGCGCCGCGCCGGGGCCGTCGTGGTCGCGGCGCGCGAAGTGGCCCATTGCCTGCAACGGCGCAAGAGCTTGGAGACGCTGGCGCAGCGGCGCATCGATGCGATGCGTCGGCGCGAAGCGCGCCGCGATCAGCGCACCACCGACGAATTTGGCCAACGGGCGCGCGCGCGCGCAACGGCAGCCGGCTTGCAATTTGACGCACTCCAGGAAGGATCCGATACATGATTTCGCCCACCGACAACAACGTTGCTTCCGGCGGCGCAAGCGTCTGCGTCCAGAACAGTCCGCCGGCCCCGAGCGACGCGGGGACAAATTCGGGAACATCCTTTGCCGCGGCGATGGCGCAGGCGACGGACAATCCAACGCCGGCAAGCAGCACGGGTAGGGCGACCTCCGCATCCGACAACAAGAACGATGGCGCGTCCCCGGAAGGAAAGGACGCGCAGAATTCCACCCTCGGAGTTAAAACGCAGCCAACTTTGGCCAGCAGTCAAGGAACGGCGACGGCTGCCACTGCCATTGCCACTAATCCAATGGTGCCAGCCGATCCCAAGACGCGGCCAAATACTGCCGACGCCAAGGCGACCACCGCCGCTGCGGGCCTGGCGGCGGCCGTGAACGCTGCGGCCACGCTCGACCGGGCCAGCGCGGCCGCCGGCGTCGGGGCGCAAGGCCCGGACGCACCGCAAGTGTTGTCCGGCAAGCCCCTGGAAGGCGCGATTAGCGCGCAGCCGACAAATGCCGAACCGACAAACGGTGCCGCGGATGGTGCGGCGCCTGCGCCGCTCGCGGGCGCGAGCCAGGCAGTTCCGAACGCGGCGGCATTGCGGCCAGAGTCAGCGGCGACGGCAGGTGCGGCGCGCGCGCAAACAAGCGCCATGAAGGCCACATCGCGCGCAGCGGTCGATGCCGGCAGCGCACCTTCGCCGGACACGCATCCCGCGACCACCGCCGGTGGCGCAAACAAGACCCCAGCATCCAAGCCATCGAACGCGCGCTTGGCAACACCATCGATCAGCACCAGTGGCACCAGCGCGGCCAAGGCAGCGGGCAGCGCGTCGACGGCGAGCGCCAAGTCTGCGCCGGCCGATGCCAAGGACAAGACTGCCGACTTGGCCGCAAGCGCCTTGACCGGCGCTACGCCCGCGGCTGCGGTGGCCGCTATGCCGGCTCCTGTGCCAGCAGGGCCAGCAGCAACCGATCCGTCCGGTTCCTCGGCCGAGGTGCTCGCCGGACTGGCCGCGGCGCAGTCCATCACGCCGCGCTCCGCGCCCCTGCAAACACCGGCAGCGGCCGATAGTACGGCCGGCCCCGGCGTGACCAACGCGGTGGCAGCGCGCATCGGCGAACGCACCATGCCCATGTCGGGCGCTGTAGTTGCCGCAAGCCAAGACCTGCGTGGTGGCGCAAGCAGCGCCGGAGCGGCAATGGCCGCGAACATCGAGTCGGCCCGCCTCGCAACGCAAGCGGCAAGCGCGGCCGGCCTGCCGACATTTGCATCCTTATTTTCCGGTTCGCTCGGTGCCACTACAGCACCACCGGACAACGCATCTGCAACCACGCCCGCCGATGCGGCGGCTGCCACCGTTCCGGGCCTATCCCCTTCGATGCTGTCGAGCTTGCCGGGCGCCGCCAGCGCGGCATCCCTGGATGGCATGCGCGCCCTGGTCCATGTGCAAACGCCGGTGGGCGCGGCCGGCTTTGGCCAGGACGTTGCCCATCAACTCGTGTACCTGGCAAAGTCGGGTACCCAATCGGCCCAATTGACCTTGCAACCGGAAAACCTCGGACCGGTAAGCGTTTCGATTCAAATGAACGGTTTGCAAGCTTCCCTGGCCATCAGCGCCAGCCATGAGGCGACCCGCGCGGCGCTGCAAAGCGCGCTGCCCCATCTGGGCCAGATGTTTTCCCAAAGCGGCCTGCAACTGATGAATGCCCATGTAGGGGCCGGTTCGCAACAGTTTCAAAACGCCCCGGGCCAGCAGCAAGGCAGGCCCGGTGCCTTTGGCTCCACCCTCCCCGACGCCGGCGGCGCCTCCCCGACGGTTCTGGCTGCCCCGCAAATCCGCCCGGGCACCGCTATCGGCCTGATCGACACCTTCGCCTGAGGCGCGACCAAGGGGCCCGCCGGAGGCCTTTCCCGAAAGCGCGGGAGCACGTCCAAGCCGAGCGCCAGGAACGCAAGTCCTGCCCCATGGAACAGTGCACAAAACGTGCACGTATTCGGTCGATCGCCGAAGCACGATTTTCCCAATAATCACTAAAGAAATCCGGAACGGTGCCGACGGGGGTCGCGCCCGGTCCGTAACACATGGGGAAATGATGGCCGACAGCAAGGCAGCCGACAGCAAGGGCGCCCCGGCGGCGCCGGGCAAGGACGCAGGCGCGGCCAAGGCGGGGGAAAAACCCGCCAAGAAGCCCGGCAAGAAAAAACTGATCATCATCGTGCTGGCCGTGGTGTTGCTGCTGGGTGGTGGCGCGGCGGCATATTTCTTCCTGCGGCCCAAGGACGAACCGCCGGCCACGGCGGAAGCCGGCAAGGGCGGTGCGGCTGACAAGGCGGGCGCGAAGGACAAAAAAGGCGAGGAAAAGAAGGGCGAGGACAAGAAGGGCGAAATCAAGAAGCCCTTCTTCGTCGAGTTCGAACCGTTCACGGTGAACCTGAAGGATCCGGAGAAGTTCCTCCAGATCAAACTCACCTTCCAGGTGAAGACGGTCGATAACGCCGAGGCAATGAAGGACCTGATGCCCATCGTGCGTGGCGCCGTGATCCCCGTGCTCAGCTCCCAGGACGCCGCGGCGCTCATGACCAACGAAGGCAAGGAAAAGCTCTCGGCCGACGTGGCCGCCGCGGCCAACAAGGCAATTGCCGGTTCGGGCATGGACGACGCGATCGACGCCGTGCTGATCACGCACATGATCATCCAGTGATCCCGGCCTGAGCCCAATCCCAACGACGACAGGCAAACATGTCCGAACAATTTCTCTCCCAGGACGAGGTCGACGCACTCCTGGAAGGCGTGACCGGCGAGTCCCAAAAGATCGAGAAGGAAGAGGAGACGGGCGGCGTTCGCTCCTACAACCTGGCGAGCCAGGAGCGCATCGTCCGCGGGCGCATGCCGACGATGGAGATCATCTTCGAGCGCTTCGCCCGCAACCTGCGCATCGGCCTGTTCAACTTCATGCGGCGCAGCCCCGAGATCTCGGTGGGCCCGGTGCGCGTCATCAAGTACTCGGCCTTCCTGCGCGACATCGTGGTGCCAACCAACATCAACATCATCTCGCTCACCCCCCTACGCGGGCAGGGTCTGGTGATCTTCGATCCCAAGCTGGTGTTTTGCGCGATCGACACCCTGTTCGGCGGCAACGGCAAGCAGCACTTTCGCATCGAGGGACGCGACTTTTCCCCGACGGAACAGCGGATCATCCAGCGGATGATGGAGGTGACCCTGGCCGAATTCACCAAGGCCTGGGGCGGACTGTACAAGTTCAATTTTCAGCACCAGCGCTCGGAGATGCACACGCAGTTCGCCAACGTGGCCTCGCCCTCCGAGATCGTCGTTGCCGTCACCCTCAATGTCGAGATTGGCGACAGCGGCGGCGAAGTGCACATGTGCTTTCCCTACTCCTCGCTCGAGCCCATCCGCGACGTGCTCTATTCCTCGCTGCAGGCCGACGGGCAGGAGCCGGACCGGCGCTGGGTGCGCCAGCTCACCCAACAGGTGCAGTCGGCCGAGGTGGAACTGGCCGCGGAGCTGGCCCAGACGGAATTGACGATCGCGCAGCTGCTGCGGCTGCAGGTGGGTGATTTCATCGCGCTGCCGATCCGCGACATCATCCCGGTCAAGGTCGACGGCGTCACGGTTATGGAGTGCCGCTTCGGGTCGGTTAACGGCCACACGGCAATTTGTGCAGAACGCATGGTCAAGTACTCGCACATGAGCGAAAACTTTTCCATCGAGGAGAATTGAGAATGAGCGAACCCGGTGGTAGCAACACCACAAGCGCAGAGGACGATTGGGCGGCTGCCATGAAGGAGCAGTCGTCGACGGGCGGAGCGACCATAGAATCCAGCGCCGCGGTCGATGCGATTGCCCAGCCGGCCAACATCTTTCCGCGCCTTACCCCCAATGCGCCAGGCGACGGGCCGCAGGACCTGGACCTCATCCTGGACATTCCGGTGCACCTCACCGTGGAGCTGGGACGCACGCGCATTCCCATCAAGCACATCCTGCAGCTTGCGCAGGGCTCGGTCATCGAGCTCGACGCCCTGGCCGGCGAGCCGATGGACGTCCTTGTCAACGGCTGCCTGATCGCGCAAGGCGAGGTCGTGGTGGTCAACGAGAAGTTTGGCATTCGCCTCACCGATATCGTCACGCCCAGCGAACGCGTGCGCCGCCTGCACAAGTAGGCCGGCAACGATGAAACTGGCGATTGGATTGGCGCTGCTGTCGGCACAAGCCGGCGCACTGGCGCAGACGGCGCAGCAATCGGCCGCGCATGCGCCCGAGGGCCCCTCCTTCGTGCCCATGACCCTGGCCCTGATCCTGGTGCTGGCACTGATCGGTGCCGCCATGTGGGCCTTGCGCCGGGCGGGCCTCGCGCCGCGCGCCGGCAACACCCACCTGCGCCTGGTTTCGCAGCTCGCGGTCGGGCCGCGCGAGCGCGTCATCCTGGTGGAGGCCGGCGATCGCTGGTGGCTCCTGGGAATCGGGGCGGGCGGCGTCTCGCGCCTGGGCTCCCTGCCCAAGGGCGCAAGCCTGCCCGCCGAAGGCCAGGCGCCGCACTTTGGATCCTTGCTGGAAAAGCTGCGCGGGGGAGCGCGATGAGTCCTGCCGCGCGCTCGCTGCTGCGCTGGGGCTTGGGCGCGGCGCTGCTCGCCCTGACCGTCCCGGCCGCATGGGCGCAGGCAACACCGATCAGCATCAACGCGGTGCCGGGTGCGGGCGGCTCGACCCAGTATTCCGTGCCGGTGCAGACCCTGCTGGTCCTGACGGCGCTGGGCTTCCTGCCGGCCCTGCTGCTGCTCACGACGGCCTTTACGCGCATCGTGATCGTGCTCTCTCTCTTGCGCATGGCCCTGGGCACCCAGACCGCGCCGCCCAATCAGGTGATCATCGGCCTGTCCCTGTTCCTCACCTTCTTCGTGATGGGGCCGACCTTCGACCGGATGTATGAGCAGGCCTACGTGCCCTTCAGCCAGCAGAAGATCTCGTTTGAACAGGCCGCCGAGACCGGCGCGGTGCCGCTCAAGGAGTTCATGCTCAAACATACCCGGGCCAATGACCTGGACCTATTCGTGCGCATGGCGCGCGTAGACAAGAACGCGATCTCGGCCGACAAGCCCGCGGATATCCCGATCCGCGTCGTCATACCGGCCTTTGCCACGAGCGAGCTCAAAACCGCCTTCCAGATCGGCTTCATGGTCTTCATCCCATTTCTTGTGATCGACATGGTGGTGGCGAGCGTGCTCATGTCCATGGGGATGATGATGCTGTCGCCGGTACTGGTGTCCTTGCCCTTCAAGCTGATGCTCTTTGTGCTGGCCGATGGCTGGAATCTTCTCATCGGATCCCTGGTCGCCAGCTTCTCCCCCTGACAACCCGCCGCGCAGAATCGAAGCCGCGACCGACCCCAGGACCCAATCATGGACACACAAGGCGTAATCACCCTGGCCCAGCAAGCCCTGTACACGGCGGTGTTGCTGTCGGCGCCGATGTTGTTGGCCTCGCTGGTTGTGGGCCTCATCGTGTCGATATTGCAAGCGGCCACACAGATCAATGAGATGACCTTGACATTCATCCCCAAGATGCTGGCAATGATTGCCACCTTGCTCATCGCCGGGCCCTGGATGATCACGTATTTTGTCGACTTCCTGCGCCGCCTGTACGAGTCGATTCCAGCGACGATCGGCTGAACTCGCCCACGCCGCACGCCCTGCCACCGGTGCCGCCATGCTCGTAAACAGCGCCCAGATAGCTGCCTGGGCGGGCGCCATTTTCTGGCCCCTGGTGCGCGTGCTGGCGCTGATTGCCACGGCACCGGCCCTTTCCCACCGCGCCATCCCGGTGCGCGCCAAGGTTGCGCTGGGCGCCGCCATTGCACTGGTGATCGCCCCCTCCATCAATGCGCCGCCGCTGGGTCCGAGCCTGGACGGGGCGTTCTTTGAGATGCTGGTGCGCAGCATCCTGGTGGGCGCGACCTTGGGCTTTGCCGTACGCATTTTATTTTCCGGAATCGAGCTGGCCGGCCAGATGGTCGGCCTGCAGATCGGATTGTCCTTCGGTGGATTTTTCAATCCGGAGGCCACCGACACCGACAATCCGGTTGCGAACTTCGTGTCCCTGATGGTGCTGCTCATCTTCCTTGCCATCGACGGGCACCTGATGATGCTGTGGGGCCTGCGCCAAAGCTTTGACGTGTTCCCGATTGCCGAGCAGGCCCCACGGGCGCTGGCATTTGACATGCTGGCCGCACTGGGCTCCCAGGTCTTTGCCATCGCGCTTTCGCTCTCGTTGCCGATCCTGGCGGTGATGCTGCTCATCAACATCGTCCTGGGCGTGATGGCGCGCGTTTCACCCCAACTGAATCTGTTCGCCGTGGGCTTTCCCATCACGCTGTGCGCGGGGATGGTCGTGCTCTTCCTGTTCGTGCCGCACCTGGAGGCGCCGATCCGCGCCACACTGGAACGAAGCTTGGCGATCTGGCCCGGAGGCTAGAATCATCCCGAAGCCATTCCGATCCGCAACACCGTCGACCGCAGATTCGCCCGCAAGAGCGCACGCGCAATGAAAAAATTGACATGAGCGATTCCCGCACTGGCGCCCGGATCCTGGTGGATCAACTGCTGCTGCAGGGGGTCAACCAGGTGTTTTGCGTACCGGGAGAGAGCTTTCTGGGCGTGCTAGATGCGCTCGTGGACTCGCCCAGCGTGCGCCTGATCGTCAATCGCCATGAATCGGCTTCGGCGTTCATGGCCTCGGCCTATGCGCGCCTCACCGGGCAGCCTGGCGTGGCGTTTGTCACGCGCGGGCCCGGGGCCTGCAATGCCGCGGTGGGCATCCACCAGGCGGCGCAGGATTCCCTCCCTGTCGTCGTATTCATCGGCCAGAGCCCCAGTAGCTTTCTGGACCGTGAAGCGTTCCAGGAGATCGAGCCACGCCGCCTGTTCGGCTCCCTGTGCAAGTGGGTTGCGCAGATCGACCGCGCCGACCGCATTCCCGAATACCTTGCGCGTGCCTTTCAAACGGCAACCAGCGGTCGCCCGGGCCCGGTCGTGCTGGCCGTGCCCGAGGATGTTCTGGAGAACGAAGCGGCCACGGCCAATGCCCGCTGTCATCAGGCCGTGCAGGCAGCACCCAGCGACACGCAAATCGCCGCACTGCGGCGCATGTTGGGCAAGGCGCAACGGCCGATTGTCCTGGTGGGTGGAACAGGATGGACCGCCGCCGCGAGCGAGAACCTGTGCGCATTTGCCCAGGCCAACCAGCTGCCGGTGGCCTGCGCCTTTCGTTTCCAGGATGTCATCGACAATCGTCATCCCAACTACGTGGGCGATGCCGGCCTGGGCATCAACCCGCGGCTGGCGCAGCGCATTTCCCAGGCTGACCTGGTCCTGGCCCTGGGTGCGCGCCTGGGGGAAGCAACTACCAGCGGCTATACGCTCGTGCAGGCGCCGGTTCCCCAGCAAGCGCTGGTGCATGCGCATGCCGGGCTGGAAGAACTCGGACGGGTGTACCAGGCCGATCTGATGATCAACACCGGCATGCCGCAGCTAGCCGCCCGGTTGGCGATGATGACACCCATCGACAGTCCTGTCTGGGCTGCAGAGCTGGGCCAGGCGCGCGCGGAGCTGGCTGCATGGCAACAGCGCCCGCCCATCTTGCTGCGCAATGCACCCGAACTCGACCCCTGGCAGGTTCTTCAGGACCTGCGTTCCGCGCTGCCCGCCGACGCCATAATCGCCAACGGCGCCGGAAATTTTTCTGCATGGCTGCATCGGTTCTTTGCCTACCGGGCGCCTGGAACGCAGCTGGCGCCAAGCAATGGCAGCATGGGCTACGCCGTTCCCGCAGCAATTGCCGCAAAGCTGAGCGCACCGGAAAAGACCGTCGTCTGCGTCAGCGGCGATGGTGATTTTCTGATGGGGGCGCACGAACTGGCCACCGCTTGCCAAACCAACGCGGCGGTCCTCTTCCTGGTCTTTAATAACGGCATGTACGGCACGATTCGCATGCACCAAGAACGGCGCTATCCCGGGCGCGCGTCCGCCACTACCCTGGTCAATCCGGATTTCGCGCGGCTGTTGCAGGCGCACGGGGGCACTGGCTTACATGTTGCCCACACGCGGGACTTTCCCGGCGCCCTGGCGCAGGCCCTGGCCGCAATGCGCCGCGACCGGCTGCCGGCCCTGATTGAACTCGCCTGCGATCCGGGCTTGCTCTCGCCCACCATGCGCCTGGGCGAGCCCGCCGGGGGCGGGCTCACTGCGCCGGGGCGCTGAGCAAATCGGCCAAACGTTCCTGCGCGCCGGGTTCGTCCATCACGCGCTCGGCCTCGGTGGCCGAATAGGCAAGTTCGTGCGCCTGCACCAGCGCGCTGGCCGCGCGCGACAAATGCAGCACGGGAAACGGCGTGCGCGCCGAGGCATCGGCCTGCGGGGCATGCATCGCATACGGTGCGAGCAGTTTTTCCAGCAATATGGCCTGGGCCGTGCTGCGGTCTCCCACCAGGCAGGGCAGGCGCACGCAGCGCAGGTCGATGATGGCGCGCCGATGGCACTCGATGAGGAGCAGTTCGCACAGGGCCGCGCACACGCCGTCCGTTCCCGCGGGCAGCCGGCCACCGTCCATGCGGGCCTGCATGGCGCTGGCAAACACCAGCTTGGGTGGCGCCGATTGGAACCCGCAGGCATCGAGCAAGGCGCGCGTCGTGTCCACGCTGCCCAGCAGCGCCGCTTCCAGGTCCGCGGGCCGCCCGGCCTCGTCCAGACCGGCACCCAGCGCCGAAAGGTGAAAGACACTGTCCGTGATCGTGCCCATCATGCGCGCGAGAAAGCGTGGCAGTTCATAGTCGCCGCGCACGTATTCGATGCGCGGGTCCAGGAACAAGGCGGCGGGCTGAACCCGATCGACCGCGATGACGCGGGTGATCGCCACCGGTTCGCCGTCGGCGCGCGATAGCGTGCCGCGCGCCGCCAGCGTCCGCAGCAGCGCCTGGCCCAGGGCAGAGCACGCGCCGGTAACGACCAGCTGCACGGTCAGGAACCCGCCTTGCCGGACACGGTGGATCCGGCCAAGGCAAAGGACGGGGCCGCCAGCAGGCCCAGGATGATCGCCACGATCCCGTACAAAGCGCTGGCCGACAAACCCATTTCCGCTGGCAGTCCCACCAGCGGGAAGGCCACCAGCGCCGTGATTTCGCGCGCGCCAAATCCGCCGTAGCTGATGGGCAAGGCTCCCGCCACAAACACCGGCGCGGCAACGGCCTGCACCTGCCAATATCCAGCGCCGCCGCCGGCCGCAAGCACGCACAACCACAAGGTCAGGGCGCACAACACCTGGACGAGCACGGAGCTCCACAGCGAGCGGCCCAAGGCGCGGCGCTGGGCCAGGGCAAGATCGTGCAGTTCACACACCCTGCGCCAGACCCTCAGACCAAAGGCAAGCAGCGCATTGTCGCTTGCGCCGCGGCGCGCCGGATCGGCGCCCCGCCCAAGACCGACCCCCACCGGGATCCACGGTGCAGCGCAGGCCAGGGCAAGACCCAGCAGGTAAAGTCCTAACCAGGGCAGCATTGCCTGGCTACCGAGGGGCGCATCGGGCGAGGCATCCAGCGCCCCAGCGGTCAAAGGAATCGCGGCAGGCGCCACGTGCATCAGCAACGATATCGCCAGGATTGCTCCCGTCGCAAGGGACAGGACACAGAGTACCCAAAGGCCGCTCAGGCGGTCCAGCAGGACGGTCAGCGCCGACACCGCCAGCGGATTTCCCAGTCGCTGCAGGCGGATACTGCGCAAGGCGTCACCGCCCAGCGTGGCGCCGGGCAGCAAGACATTGAGCGTCATGCCCTGCGCGTAGGCCAGGGCCAGCGCCGCGGTACGCACCTTCAGGCCGAAGATGCGCGCGATCGTCTCCCAGCGCAGCACCGATACCCACTGCGCCAGCAATGGCAGCACGTGGATCGTGCCTGGCTGGGCGCGGCGGTGATCGCCGCGGCGCTGGCGCAGTGGGTATCGGTGCTGCGCTGGGAGACGATCGCGCGCATCTTCGGCCTG
>Ga0075030_100006170_pt1 | contig 10739 bp, 8 predicted proteins | sample LitLauG_LLR_2012_FD_71393 | JGI IMG/M metagenome (GOLD analysis project Ga0075030, IMG submission 71393) | Freshwater sediment microbial communities from Pennsylvania, USA - Little Laurel Run_MetaG_LLR_2012 | ecosystem: Environmental > Aquatic > Freshwater > Creek > Sediment | place: USA...
CATTCTGCTTCCGCTGCGCGTCAGCTTTGGCCTTGCGTTCCCGGTTTCGTTGGGCGGCAGCGTGCCGTTCCGCAAGCGTCATTTTTCTCATCGGCATGACGCTATTCGGGTCTTTGATCCAGACTTTGTCGGTCGGTGCGGGAGTTGCCACTTGCGATGCCTGGGGTGGCATCTTGGTTTTTGGCGTTGGCTTCGGTTCGGATACGGTTGACTGCCCGATCCCCTGGATGACTCCACAGAAAACCGCGGCGACCACGATTAGCAGACGCAAGAGTCCAAGATGATTCTTCATAATTGTTTTGTGCTCCTTTGCCTTCAAGTGACACTTCGACCTGGCTGAAAAATGCGAGCTATGCGCTCAACACTTCGCCAGCGTTTTCATTGGGGAGGGGGCCCACGAGTCAGCTTGTGCGAGGTCACGCTGTGGATGGTTCCGCGCGCTCCGGGCCCGCCGAAACAGAATGATCCCACTTGTGGGGGCAACGGGAGATCATTTGGCACGCCCCGCGATTTCCCTCTGGGGGAGAGGATTCGCTGGGACCTGAACCTGGAAGCAATCACTTCAACTTATTGCGGCCATCTTTACGATGTGGCCTTGCTCAAACAACGCTGCAGTTTCGCAGGTACCCTACCTAAGAGTCTGTGTTTCACATCACTTTGTTGGCGGACATTCGTCACAAATACATGTGATAACTCGTGACGGACAACTTACACAGAAAGCGAATGACCGGTCGCAGTGTCTAAGTTGAGAGTAACAACTCTTAACTCCATCTTTGGCCGATACATTCGCAGTCGATGTTTTCCATGATGAATATCACAACACTCCAGGTGGGTCAGTTAGCCCATCACTCGTATTGCAGATAGAGGTCCACACTAAGAGGCGAGCTAAGTCGCCTGCGGCGAGGGTGATCCGCCGGCGTGAAAACATCAGAGAGCAGATTTGTCCTAATATTCGAGCAGGCTTGGTTCAGCTTTTTAAACGTCGCCGGGGTTGAGATCCGCGCCATGAAAAGCGTGGATCGCGAAGTGTCATTTCGGGATGGATTGAGGCAGCAGAAGTCACGCCGCCGGGCTAGCCCCCGGCAATAGCGCCGACGATGAAGAAAGGTTCCTTACCGGAAGCCACCGATGCGGGAACTGGTGCATCCGGCGACTCGTGCGACCAGTCCTCTTCGCACGCGAAGAAGCGCAGAAACGGCCGGCGATTTTGGGTTACGTGATCGCGGACGGTGCCGCGCAGCATGGGATAGCAAAGCTCGAGAGCGTCGAGGATCGAGCGCTGCGTGACGGGCGGCTCGACCTCGAGCGTCACCTCGCTGTCGGCGTGCGCCAGCGTGCGGAGATGGGGAGGGAGAATGACTCGGACCATGTCGGTTCTTAGTGGTTCATGAGAGAGTCTGCACCTCGACCGAGAGAACGGCGGGGAGGTCGCGGACTATCGGATCCCAGGTGTCTCCGGCGTCGGCGGAGGCATATACCTGACCGCCAGACGTGCCGAAATACACGCCGCACTTGTCGAGCTGGTCGACGGCCATGGCATCGCGTAGAACGTTAACGTAGCAGTTGCTCTGCGGCAGGCCTTTTGTAAGCGCTTCCCACTCGTTTCCGCCGGTGCGGCTGCGGTACACGCGCAGCTTCCCTTCGTGAACATAGTGCTCGGAATCGCTCTTGATCGGGACCACGTAAATCGTCTCCGGTTCGTGCGCGTGAACGTCGATGACAAACCCGAAATCGGTGGGCAGATTTCCGCTGACCTCGTGCCAGGAGTCGCCGGCGTCGTCGCTGCGCATGACGTCCCAGTGCTTCTGCATGAAGAGGACGCCCGGCCGGGAGGGGTTCATCGCAACATGATGCACGCAGTGCCCGACTTCGGCGTTTGGGTCTGGGATGTATTGGGACTTGAGACCCCGGTTAATCGGTCGCCAGGTTTTTCCGCCATCGTCGGTGCGAAATGCACCCGCGGCTGAGATCGCGATCCAGATTCGCTGCGGATTACTGGGATCAAGAATAATGGTGTGCAGACACATGCCACCCGCGCCTGGCTGCCACTCGGGGCCGGTGCCGTGGCCGCGCAAGCCGGAAAGCTCCTCCCAGTTCATTCCTCCGTCGATCGAACGGAAGAGTGCGGCGTCTTCCACTCCAGCGTAGACCGTGTCGGGATCGGTGAGCGATGGCTCCAAGTGCCACACTCGCTTGAACTCCCAGGGATGCTGCGTGCCGTCATACCACTGGTGGGTGGTGAGCGGCTTGCCGGTCTCGGGGGACGCGTTGTAGGAGAACTTATTGCTCTCACTCTTGGGGGGACCCGGGGCGACCGGTTCGCCGGGAGGTGTTCCGGGCTGGTGCCAGGTATTGCCGCCATCGTCGGAACGCTGAATGATCTGACCAAACCAGCCGCTGGTCTGGGAGGCATAGATGCGATTCGGATCGGCAGGCGACCCTTTCAGGTGATACATCTCCCAACCCGCGAAATGCGGCCCGCTCACGTCCCACTTGTCCCGCTTGCCGTCCGACGTCAGGATGAATGCGCCCTTGCGCGTTCCCACCAGCACCCTTACTCCGCTCATGCTTGCTCCTTCCTTCGTTGCGTGTGCATGTATTTCGTCCAAAGCGAGTGTTAAATCTACGGGCCGCTTCTTGCCGGAATGAGTGTGCGCAGCCGTTCGTCCCGCAAGAAGATTCTTCCAAAACAACATACCGAAATCCACGGGGAACAGGAACGACCGATCTTCGATTCTTTCGACTCAAAACGAGCCGACCTGTCACCACGCTAGTCCGGCAGGTTCGGTATCTCCAGTACGGGCCGGATCTCAACCGTGCCTTTGCGCGCGCCCGGAATCCGCCCGGCGATCTCGATCGCCTCGTCGAGGTCCCTGGCATTCACCAGATAGTAGCCGCCGAGTTGTTCGCGCGTTTCGGCAAAAGGACCGTCGGTCACGAGTCGCTTCCCGTTGCGCACCTGGACGCTGGTGGCTGTCGACACCGGCTGCAATGGGGAGGTCGCCAGGAACTGGCCTTTTGCCTGAAGGTCGTGAGCGAGCTGTCTCGATTCGTCGTAGCAGAGCTCGCGTTCGGTCTGCGTCAACGCCTTCTCGTCGGTGTAAACCAGCAGCATGTACTTCATCTCTTGTGCGTCTCCTACGTGTAAGTCGAACAGCGCGTCTCCTGATCGACACGCTTGCAGATCAAATTTACAATCAGGTATGCCCCCGGATGCAACCGCGGCCATTGAAGAAGTCTACCGCTCCGACTGGGGCCGGATCGTGGCTACACTGATTCGGCTGGTAGGTGACTTCGATCTGGCCGAAGAGGTTGCGCAAGAAGCATTTGCAGCCGCCGTGGACCAATGGCCGGCCGCCGGCGTCCCGGAATTCCCTCGCGCATGGATCATCCAGACGGCCCGCCATAAAGCCATCGACCGCATCCGCCGCCAAACACGATTTGAGGAAAAACTCGATAGTTACGTCAACTCCGGCATGTTCCGGACGATGGAGGAGCCGAACTACGACACGAATGAAATTCCAGACGACCGGCTTCGCCTGATCTTCACCTGCTGCCACCCGGCGCTCGCTCCCGAAGCGCAGGTCGCGCTGACCCTGCGAACCTTGTGCGGACTGGAAACCGACGAGATCGCTCGCGCCTTTCTCGTGCCTCCGACCACGATGGCCCAGAGGCTGGTGCGGGCAAAACGCAAAATTCGCGACGCTGGCATTCCCTACGTCGTGCCTGAGGCGACTGATTTGTCGGCGCGGCTCGAGGCGGTGCTCACCGTCATCTACCTCGTGTTCAACGAGGGCTACGCTGCCACTCGCGGCGGACCGCTGCTGCGAACCGACCTCTGCGCCGAGGCGATCCGGCTGGGACGCCTGGTCAGGGGCCTGATGGAGCCGCGGCCTCCGGCGGAAGCAACGGCTCTCCTCGCCCTCATGCTTCTGCAGGATGCGCGGCGCGATGCCCGCATCGACGAGGCCGGCGATCTCGTAGTTCTTGAAGACCAGGATCGCAGCCGCTGGCATACGGAGCAGATCGCCGAAGCCCTGCCGTTGGTCGACGAAAGTCTTCGTGGCGAACCGGCTCCCTTCGCCCTCCAATCGGCCATCGCAGCACTGCACTGCCGGGCGGCGCGGGCGGAAGATACCGATTGGCAGCAGATTGTGCGGCTTTACGATGAACTCGAGCGCTTGCAGCCGTCCCCGGTCGTCGCGCTGAATCGTGCGGTCGCGGTGGCGATGGCCGAGGGTCCTCGTCCTGCGCTCGCCATCATCGAGCGACTGGCTGCTGCAGGAGACCTCGAAAACTATCACCTGCTGCACGCGGCGCGCGCTGATCTACTGCGCCGGGCCGGGTGGCCGAGTGAAGCAGCGAGAAGCTACTCACGCGCGCTTGCACTGGTCACCAATGACAGCGAGCGGCGGTATCTCGAACGGCGGCTGCGCGAGGTATCCGTGACGGCCTGAGTGGGGTGTCTGCGACTTCTAGAGTTTCACCGTCTTGCCCGTGTTCGCCGCCTCGTACAGCGCGTGCATAATGGTCAAGTCTCGCAGCCCCTCTTCGCCCGGGGTAAGCGGCTCTTTGTTCTGCATGACGCACTCGGACATGTGTTCCATCTCGGCGGCGAAGTGATCGACCACCGGGAGGTCTTTCTCTTCGATGACATTTCCGCGGTGCACCCGCATCCGCAAGCCGCTGTAGGCCGTCGCCGGGTCCATCTCGAGCCACCCTTCGCTGGTGACCACACGGTAGTGGGTCTGCCAGGCGTAGCCATAGCTTGAAGTGCAATTCGCAAGGATGCCGCTCGGAAAACGAAGCTGGAAGTTGATCGCCTCTTCCACCTCTTTGAATCGCACGTCACCCGGGGTGCTATACATCATCGCATTGACCTCGCTGGGCTCTTCGCCCGTGAGGTAGCGCGCGGCCTGCAGCGCGTAGATGCCGATGTCCATGAGCGACCCGCCTCCGGCAAGCGACTTCTTGAGCCGCCACTGGTTGGGATCTTTCATGTTGAAGCCGGCGTCGGCCAGAATCACTTTGATCGTCCCCAGTTCCTTGGAACGGGCGACGCGAATCGCCTCCCTGTTATAGGGCTCGTACTGGCAACGATAGGCCACCATCAGCTTTCGGTTGGCCTTGCGCCCCGCATCGACCATTTGTTGGCATTCCACCGGCGTGTTGGCCATGGGCTTTTCCGTCAACACGTGCTTGCCAGCCTGCAAGCCGCGCACGGTGTACTCCGCGTGCATGCCGTTGGGCAGAACGATATAGATGATGTCGACTTCGGGGTTGTCCCGGATCGAATCGTAGTTCTGATAGTTGTAGATATTCTTCGGATTGACCCCGTAGCGCAGAGCCAGCTTGTTTGCCTTGTCGGGATGGCCGCTAACCAGGGCCACGACCTTGGACTTCTCGCACTGGGCGAAGGCGGGCAGTATCTGGTTGATCGCAAGGCTGCCGAGGCCGACGATCGCCCACCCCAGTTTCTTGCCCGGCGGATCGGGGACGACCAGTTGTGCGTCGGCGCTCTTCAGCAACGCGCCGGCTGCGTTTGCCAGCACAAAGCCTTGGCCCACCTTCGCCATGAATCCACGGCGTGTAATCTCTTTTCCTGGCAAATCAGACATGACGTTTCCCCCCCCGCTATTTCGAACTTCGCTGTTTTCGAATCTCTTCCAGCCGCCGCTTCAGGTACTCCTTGTATTCTTCCTGGAGTTTCTGATCGCTGGGCGAGCCGTAGATCTCGCTTGACTTGTACTTGCCCTCGTCAAATTTCTTCTTCGTCCACTCGTCGTGAACGTGGATCTCGTCCGCCCGGTCGAGAACGTCCTTCACCAGTTGCGGTGGCACGAAGTAGATCCCTTCCCGGTCTCCGACCACCAGGTCCCCGGGCATGACCGTGACACTGCCGATGCGTACCGGAATATTGATGCCCGTCAGCATCACGTTTCCGATCGGGGTCGGATCGACAGCCCGGAAGTAGGCTGGCATGTCGATCTCTGAGATTCCATCGAGGTCGCGCACGCTGCCGTCGACCACCAGACCGGCGCTGTGGGTCGCTTTCATGACGTAATAGAAAAGATTGTCACCGACAATGGTCCCATTCACCTTCTTGCCGAACAGGTCGACCACCAGGACATCGCCGGGCTGCAGCATGTCGATGGCAGTCTGATTGGTCAGTTTCGAGAGGCCGTTTGCTTTTGCTTTTGCCTTTGCTACGTCGTCGACGTCGGCGCGCGACGGCATGAATTGCACGGTGAAGGCCCGACCCACCATGGTCTTACCCGGATACAGAACGTGAAATCCGTCCGCGTACTGGTTGCGATAACCCTTTTCTTCCAGAACCGCCCACACTTCCTCCGACGAGAGGCCGTGCGCCCTTTCGATCAGGTCGTCGGGCACTTTGGGCCGGCCGTCGGGAAGACGGTCAAACGGGTTCGGTGAGGTGTAGTCGATCAGGTCCTGCTTGGCGAAGGAAATGAGCTGCGCTCGGGCCGAAGGGACTGCGAGCAATGCTCCCGCGCACAGACATAAGAAGGTTGCCACACTACGTTGGGCCGAACGGTTTCGCGCGGTCTGGGTCATCGATGGCCTCCGCCATCCCGCACGATGGCTCGTGCGAGCGTCCAAAGCGGTCGTGGAAACGAATTGTGCCGCGATTGCGTCCCTGAAACTCTCAAATCAGAAATGATTTGTCAAACGCGATTGACGCGCAAGGGTACAATCTTTTTTCTTTGCAAAGCGGATCATCCGCGGACGGATGCGATTCCGCGAGAGGAAGTGCAATGAAGAAATCTTTCTACGCTCGTATCTTTGGCGTCAACTTCGCATCACTTGCGGTCATTCTGGTTCTTGTTCTCTCAACAGGGGCAGCGATCGTCTTAGCTCCGCGCGCCTTCTCAAAGCCAGCGGAACCGGCCGGGGAAGCAGCCCTGTTAGACGGATATCGCCATGTCGAAGTCGCCTCCGTGTCGGATGCGATGGAGAAAATCTCGGGCCAGCGTATTTTCATGTCTCACCGCATGCGTCCCATCTTTTCCGCCAAGTTCGCGGGGTTCGCGGTGACCGTGAAATTGAAGAAAGAGGAGAATCACGATCCCGACGCGTTACAGGGCATGCTGGCGGCAATTGACGAGGGCGGACTGAACTCCGTCTATGTGATGGTCGTGGACGACGGCGTCGATATCGCGGGTATGGGCGGGCTGATGGGTACGGCGATGGCGGCCCGGAATTTTTCTGGAGCGGTGATCGACGGCGGCGTGCGCGACACGGCCTATCTGCAGAAGATCGGCTTTCCCGTGTTCGCACTCGGGATTGTTCCGTCGACCTCGGTCAGCCACTACCGCTTTGCCGGGGCGAATATTCCGGTCGTTTGTGATGGGGTTCCTGTGGCCGCCGGCGACATCGTCGTCGCCGACGCTGACGGCGTCGTGGTCGTGCCGCGCGCCAAAGCAACAGATGTACTCGCATTGGCCCAGGAAATGGATTTCAAGGAACATTCGATGTATGCCTACATCGAGAAGCTCAAGTCAATCGAAGAAGCCGTGAAGAAATTCGGACGGTTGTGACGCAGCGAAGCCGAATGTCGGAGAGACATCCCGGGACAGCGAAAGGATGGAGCATATGAGCAAGAACGGCAAGAGCATGTTCGATCGCCGCGAAATCCTGAAGACTTCTGCAATCGCACTGGGAGGCACGTTATTGGGCGGGGGGATGACGGAGGCCTATCCCAAAGGTGTCAACACGAACTCGAGCCCTTCAACGCTGAAGATCACCGATCTCCGCGTGGCCAACGTGGTGAAGCCGGGGCCGAGTCCTTGTCCCATCATTCGCCTCGACACCAATCAAGGTGTGTACGGGCTCGGGGAAGTCCGCGATGGCGCTAGCCCCACGTACGCGCTTTTCTTAAAGAGCCGCATCCTGAGCGAAAACCCTCTGCAACTGGATCGCATTTTTCGCAAGATTAAGCAATTTGGCGGGCATGCGCGGCAGGGAGGAGGGGTTTGCGCGATCGAAATGGCGCTGTGGGACATCGCCGGCAAGGTGTACAACGCCCCGGTCTACGCCATGGTGGGCGGGGGAAAGTTTCGCGACAAGATTCGCATTTATGCCGACACGACCGAGTCGAAAGATCCCAAGGTCTACGGGCAACGAATGAAAGAGCGCAAAGAGGGCATGGGCGTAACTTGGCTCAAGATGGATCTGGGGATCGAGATGGTGTCCGACACGCCGGGCACAGTGACGATGCGGTCAGACCTTACGGATTGGGACATGAACCAACTTCCACATCCGTTGTTGGCGGTAGAGGTCACCGACAAAGGGATTGCGATGCTCGAGCAATACGTCGCGGCGGTCCGTGACGCGGTCGGCATGGAAATCCCGCTGTCCATGGACCATCTCGGGCACCTCGGTGTGAAATCGATTATCCGCCTGGGCAAGGCCTACGAGAAATACAACCTGTCGTGGATGGAGGACGTCATTCCCTGGACTTACACGGATTTGCTGAAACAAATTTCCGAAGAAAGCCCAACCCCGATTCTCACGGGGGAGGATATCTATCTTAAGGAGCCCTTCCAGGTCCTTTGCGAGAAGCATGCTGTGAGCAAGATTCATCCCGACCTTGCCACCTCGGGCGGCATCCTGGAGACCCACAAGATCGGCGACATGGCTGAGGAGTTTGGTGTACCGATGGCCATGCATTTTGCCGGGACGCCGGTGAGTTGCATGGCGAACGTTCATTGTGCCGCCGCGACGCAGAACTTCTTGGCGCTCGAAAATCACTCCCTCGACGTGCCCTGGTGGTCGTCGCTGGTGCAGGAGGGTGTGAAAACGCCGATCGTCCACCACGGCTGGATCGACGTGCCCGACCGTCCCGGCCTCGGGGTTACGCTGAATGAGGATGTTGTGCGGCAACACCTGGCGCCGGGCAGCGGTTACTTCGAGCCAACACCGCAGTGGGATCAGGAGCGTTCATGGGATCGGTTGTGGAGTTAGAGGTTCGTCGTCGATTCTTCAGGGCGCGGGCTGGGCGTGTATCTCGACGTAATCCAAGGGAGCATGTTCGTCTTTGTCGGGAATGCCTTCGATCTGGATTTCGTCCCCGGGCCGCAGCTTAAGGTGGATCAGCCGTCTTGTCGAAGAGTCGGCGTTGGGTTTGGTTGCCGGCAGATGATCGTCGGCGAGCCATTCATCGACCACTCGATCTCCCAGGGAAACGCGGAATCGGGAAACCCCGTTGTTCTGATCGAAGTACTGGACGTCGAGTTCATACGGTCCCGCCACACCACCGAACTGAAGGGTCGCCGCACAGCGTTTCTCAGAATCTGGACATTCCACAGCCTTGCCACCAGACGCGCTCTCCCACGGCTCTACGCTGAAACGCACGTAGCCTTGAAGTTGCATATCTTCAGCTTCAATCCGCCCCGGATGATGTCCCACTCGACCACGCTGATCTGAGATACCCGACATGCGATGAAACCAATCGTTAATCGCATCGCGCCAGACGATGGCATGCCCTGCCTGGTATTGCAGTCGCACCAGCACCTCGGCGTAGCGCTCGTCATCGATGTGTCCTTTGAGGAGTCTCCACTGGGACATATAGGCCTGTGCGCGGTTGGCGCCTTCGTAGTGCGAGTCGTAGATGTGCTGAACCACAGTCTTTCCTGAATGCAGCACATGGGTGTAGGGCACATGGTGGAAAAACAGGAGCAGCTGATCCGGACAGTTCGCCAACGACTCATATTGTCGTTGGACAGCAGGCGAATACTGGCCGATAAATCCCGTCCCTGTGGCCACGGTCCGATCCATCCCGATCCCTGCATGATCGGCGCGATGCCACTGCCCCCACCCGTTTTCCTCCGACGACTCCGGACCGGGACCATAGTGGCTGCCGAGAATGTCAGTAAGCGTTCCCGTGCCCAACGGTCCTGTGTAGCTCTCATAAACACGCCAGGAAGCCAATTGCATTTCTGTGATCGTCCGCACGACCAGGGGGTCGTTGCCAAAGGTGAGACGCGTCCATTCGTCGACAATCGTCTGCGAGCTAAGACCGGGAGCCCACGCGAGGCGTCCGAAACCGTAGAGGTTCGCCATTGCGAGGGGACTCCCCAGCCAGTTCGTATTCAGGCCAACATTGGCCACGCCGACCAGTCCTCCGGTAGGCCGGTGAAACGTTCGGCCCGCTACTAGATCCTTGACTGGAGAACCTTCTTGAGCCGCGTGGAGGTCGAAGTCGAGCACTTCTTTCCACATGGGCACGAGAAAGCAGAGATGGCGCTGTTGTCCCGTGTATTCCTGGGTGATCTGCAACTCGATCGCTTCGTTCGAATGCTCAAGTCCGCCCAAGAGTGGCGAAACCGGTTCGCGCACCTGAAAGTCGATCGGCCCGTGCTTGATTTGAATGACGACGTTGTCTTCGAATTTGCCGTCGAGCGCGTGGAAATTGTCGTAGGCGGCTTTGGCTCGATCGTTCTTCGGGTTGTGCCAATCCAGATGGCGGTCGTACACAAACGCTCGATAAAACAACACGCCCTGGTGCGACTTCAGGGTTCGCGCAATCACGTTGGCGGCGTCGGCGGGGGTGCGGCCGTACGTGGCTGGGCCCAGGCGACCTTCTGAGTCTGCCTTCACCACGAATCCACCGAAGTCCGGAATCTTCCGGTAAATTTCGTCGACCTTGCGGCGCCACCATTCGGCTACGCGAGGCTCGAGTGGGTCGAAGGTGTCCAGTTCGCCGGAGGCCTTGGGAG
>Ga0075030_100006173_pt1 | contig 10737 bp, 9 predicted proteins | sample LitLauG_LLR_2012_FD_71393 | JGI IMG/M metagenome (GOLD analysis project Ga0075030, IMG submission 71393) | Freshwater sediment microbial communities from Pennsylvania, USA - Little Laurel Run_MetaG_LLR_2012 | ecosystem: Environmental > Aquatic > Freshwater > Creek > Sediment | place: USA...
CGTGCAGGTACGCGCGCCCCCGCAGCGGCCACAGGTGCGTCACCATCAGTTCCGGCAGCACTTCCTCTTTGAGACGCAGGTCGAACGCGCTCTCGCAGGGGCACAGCAACACTTCGACTTGCCCCGTGCGCCAGGCGAAGCGGGCCCACCCCCGTCGCACCGCGCCGTCCCGGAGTTCCACTTCCAGACCCGCCGGTCCCTCGAAGATGGAGAACGCCGGGCCGTCGAACAGCCGCTGTCCTTTCGCCGCCGGCAGAGCGCGCCGCTCGGTGGCACCCACCTCCAGGACGGCCGGGCCATCGTCGTCGGAGGCCAACGGGCAACCTGCCCACAAGTCCGCCGGCCCCTCCACGCGGAGGATTTCGCCGCAAACCAGGATTCGCCGTTGCGTCGTCAAGGCGTCGAGGCCCTCACTTCACCGGCAGAATGCTGAAGTTGGGCGGCGCACAGGGAGGCGTGCTCACCAGGTTGCTGGTGCACGGGGTGAGCATGACCTCGTTGGAGTCGAGCACGATCTCCGCCACCCGCGGCGGCGCGTAGGCGCGGCGCGGCTTCGCCGGCTTGGGCTCAGGCACTGGACAACTCCAGCGCCTCGCGCTTCTTGACCGTCACCTCGCAGTGATGAGGAACGGCTTTCTCCACGTCGCCGGCCTCCAGCCAGGACTTCCCCGGACATCGCGAACAGCCGCCGCGAGCAGCGCAACTGCCGCACCCTTCCGGCTTGGACCCTTCCGACGGAAACACCAGCGAGGCCTTGGGGGTCCAGGCGTGTACCCGCTCGGACTCGGCTCGCAGCGCTTCCCAGGCGCGCGCTGCGCCCACCTCGCGCCAGCTCACCGACGTGGCCCGCGCAATCGCGCACGCTTCGAAATGGCCGGAGGGGTTGATGTTGAAGGCGTTGCTGCCAGCCCCACAGCGATACACCCGCGTCCCCAGGTCGGGCACGTCCATGAAGCAGGCCTGCAGTCGCTCCTGGAAGGCGGAATCGGCCGCTTCCAAAGCCAGCACTTCGGCAGGAGAGAGGCGCTGCTCGAGCGGGGCGCGGTTGCCGTCGAGGCGCGGAAACAGCCCCGGGTCGGCGCGGAACGACAACCCTCTTTGCCGAGCAAAGGTTCTCATCTGGGTGAGTTCGTCGAGCAGCAGCTTCATCGCCGGAGCCTTCAATTCCACCCGAATGCCCAACGCGCAAAGGCGGTCCACCGCGGACACGGCCTTTTCCCAACCGTCGCTCACGCCGGTCACGCGTCGATAGGTTTCGGCGTTGGTTCCGTAGAGCGAGATCTCCACCTTTCGCGGCGGAAGCTGCGCCCAGAGCGCGAGAATATCCTGCGTGATCAAGCTGGCGTTGCTGAACACCGTGACCACGAAGCCCCGCCCAATGGCATGGCGGTAGATGTCAGGGAAGTCCTTGCGCAGGAGCGGCTCACCTCCCGTGATGTTGAGAAAGACGCAGCCCAACACCGCCAACTCGTCCAGCAGTTGCCGCCATTCCTCGGTCGACAACTCGCGATGGCTGTCGCGTTGGCCTTCTTGGTAACAGTGCACGCAGCGAAAATTGCATCGCCAGGTGAGTTCGATCATGCCGTACAGCGGTATCCGCAGGGCGGCGGTGGCCTTGGTCAGCGCGTCCACAGCGTTGGGGGAACTCAAGTCGGCACGACCTCGACCAGCCCGAGCCCACCCAACGCGTCGAGGAAGGCCCGCACGTCGGCTTGCGCTTGCGACAAAGTCACCTCGAACTCCTCCGCCACACTGTGGGCCAAATGCGAAGCCGTGGCCGACTCACGTAACGCGGTCCACACGAACCCGCCCGTCTCGTTGAGGGTGAAGATATTGACCTTCTGGGTCGGACTGCTCCGAATCGGCACCAACAAGGTCTGGCCGCCCACCGCCCGCTCGACCACCTCGGTCCCGGCGGTGCGCCTCCACCGCTGAGGGGCCGTCAACATCCCTGTAGAATACTGGAGAAGGGCGGCGCCAAAAAATTTGCCGGCGCAGGTTTGTAGGGGGGTGTGGGTGGCGCCTCTAGGGTGCGGCGAGCTTGGCGTGGATGTACAGAAAGGGCGCCTCCCGGCTGACGCGCGCCACCAGTTCCTGGCGCGTGGCGGCGGCCCCTGCATCGTGCTCGTGGATCTGCGCCCGGTACAAGAGCCAGCGGCAGTAGGTGTCCTCCGGCTTCGTCCGGTAGTCGTAACCCCACTCGGTCAGCCCTTCGAGTACGCAGCCGGACAGTTCCTTGATCGCCTCGGGCCATTTCCCCCGCGCGACAAGGACCGAGCCTTCGGCCAGATGCCGCGCGCTGGCCAATTCGGGGTTTTCCGCCCATTCCCGCTGGGCGGCGCCCAGGGCGTCCAAGGTCCGCGCGGCGCCGTCGAGGTCACCCAGCGCGCTTTCAGCCATGGCTTCCCGCGCCAGCGCTCGGCGCCGAAGGCCAGCCCCAATGTCCGCCGGTAGCCGGGTCTTCGACAGGCGCTCGAGCGCCCCCTTAACCGTTGCCAGCGCGTCGGCGTCCTTGCCCAACTCATGCAACAACGCCGCGCGGTTGATCTGCCCCCAGATCACGCTGTACGTGGCCGCTTCGCCCAGAGCGCCCGCCTCCTTTTCCATGCGGGTCAGAGTCTGCAATCCGGCAGCCCCCTTGCCCTCGGCGAGTTGGGCCCAGGCGGTAATGACGTCGACCTCGAAGCGATCGGACGGTTCGAGCGTCGCGGCGCGGGCGGACTTCAAGGCGGCATAGCCGCCCGCCCAGTCGCCGCGGAAAAACCGCGCCACTGCGATGCCATGCCAGGCGGTGAAGAAGTTGGAGTCCAACTCGATCGCCTTGCGAAAAGTGCTTTCCGCTTGGTCGAGCTGGCCGGCCGCCAATTGAATCTCGCCCAAGGAGTCGAGCGGATTGGGCTCTTTGGGCTGCAGCTCGATGCACTTTTGCAGCGCCAGGATCCCCAGGTCGAAATGCCCCTGCATGGCGCGTGCGTAGGCGACGTTGTTGTAGGCCGTGCAGGTCCGGTTGATCGCCATCGACTTCTTGTAGGCCTCGACCGCCAAGGTCCATTTGCGTTGCACGAAGGCCTGCTGCCCCAGTTCGAAGGACGCGCGCCAGTCGTCCGGAGCCAACCGGATCACCCGTTCGATCAAATCCGGCGCCTTGGCGTGATCCTGCCGCTGGGCGCTCAAGTATTGAATGAAGAGCTGCTCCGCCTCCGGCAGGCCTTGGGTCCGGGCCAGCTCGATCGCCCGTTCAAAGCCCTTGAGCCCTTCGGGCCCTTGCGTGTGGTAGGCGACGCTCGCTTGCGCGAAGGCGAAGGTCGGGTCCAGTTCCAGGGCCTTTTTGAACCCGCGCAGCGCCTCGGCGTCGCGGTTGTTGTCATCCAGGCTCCGAGCTTCAGTGAAGGCCTGCAGAGCCTCGGGCGACCGCGAGGTCACCGGCACCACCCGGGGCGGTCCCTTGGGGACTTCGATCTCTTCCGCGAATTCCGCGCGCCCCGCGTCGGGCGAAGACGCGACCGGTGCCACTTGCGTGCAGGCACAACACAGCGCAACCCAGAGCCCCCCGGCAGCCTTCTGCTTGAGCATTCCGCCATGCTACCGACTTCCAAACGCCTTAGGCACTTTCTGCGCTACCCTACGCCCCCGCCGTGGAATGCTTGACCCACCGACAGATCTCCCTGTCCCTGGAAGGAGAGCTCCCGCCTCGGGAAGCGGTGGAGGTCCGGGAGCACCTGGAAACCTGCGCCGCCTGCCAACAACGCCGCGAAGTGGTGCGGTCGGGGCTGCGCGACGCGCTGGTCAGCAGCACCGCCACCGCTCCCAGTGGCGCGGCGCCCCAACGTGCGCCGGTCGAGACGTCGGTGGCCCGACGCAGCCCTGCGGCCCCCCTGGAGCACGGCACCATCATCAATCGCTACACCATCCTCGACCGCCTTGGGTCTGGCGGCATGGGGGTGGTGTACGCGGCGTATGATCCCAAGCTCGACCGCCGGGTCGCGCTCAAGTTTCTCACCGCCGACAAGAGCCGCCGCCACGCCACGATGCAGACGCGGTTTCTGCGCGAAGCACAGGCGATGGCGCACCTGTCGCACCCCAACGTGATCAACGTGCACGACGTGGGCACTTTCGGCGACGACGTGTTCATCGCCATGGAGTTCATCGACGGCTCCGACCTGAAGCACTGGGTGAAGGACGCACCTCGTTCCTGGCAGGAGGTGGTGAAGGCGATGGTGGAAGCGGGCCGGGGCTTGGCGGCAGCTCACAAGGCGGGCCTCATTCACCGCGACATCAAGCCCTCCAACATCCTGGTCGGCCGCGACGGTCGGGTCCGGGTGATGGATTTTGGCTTGGCGCGCAGCGCCGAATCCCCGGACGACACCAGCGATGCCGACGCCAAGGGCAGCAGCGATCCTGAGGTGGGGCCGCGCGAAAGCGCGCTCGACGTGACCGTCACCCAAGCCGGTTCGGTGATGGGGACGCCGCAATACATGGCCCCCGAACAGCGCCGGGGCACCCCGGTGGATGCAAGGGCTGACCAATTCTCGTTCTGCGTGACGCTGTACCGGGCGCTGTTCGACCAGTTCCCTTTCAACCGCAAGGAGCAACACCGCCTCGCGCTGGGAATGCAGGTGAAACCGGCCGACCCACCGGCGGATCGCCCAGTCCCCGCAAGGCTCAAGCGGGTGATCTACCGCGGCATGTCGCTGCGCCCTGAGGACCGCTACCCAGACCTGGACGCCCTGTTGGACGCCTTGACGCGGCGCCAGCTCCGCTTCGGCCGGCGCGCTCTGCTTATCGCCGCGGGGGCGGTGGCCGCCATTGCCGCGGTCACCTACCCCGCGCTGCGGCTGTCCCGCGCCCGGGTGTGCGCTGGCATGGACGACCGCCTGACCGGCATCTGGGACGACCCCCGCCGTCTGGAAATGGCGCGCGCCTTTCGGGCGACCGGCAAGCCCTACGCCGAAACCGCTTGGCAACGGGCACAAGCCGGCCTGCAGGCCTACGCCAGCCAATGGGTGGCCGCACGCACCCAGGCCTGCGAAGCGACCTTGGTGCGCCGCGAAGCGTCGGACGCGGTCCTGGCGCGCCGGGCTTCCTGCCTCGACCGCCGGCTGCGCGAGCTGGAAACCGTGGCCACCCTGTTTGCGCATGCGGACGGCCGCGCCGTGGATACCGCGGTCACCACCGTCGAAGCGCTCACCCCGGCCGCTTCCTGTCTCGCCCACGATCGACCGGGCGCGCCCAGCAAAGGCGATCGCCCCGGAAGCGCCGACGTGGATGCCCTGCGCAGTCGCCTCGGCCAGACCCAGGTGCTTCTGGAGGCCGCCCGGTTTGAGGAGGTGCGCGCCGCACTGGAGAGGACCTTGCCAGATGCCCGCCGCGCGGCGGACCCCGCTGTGCTGGCTCAGGCGTTGCGCTTGAAGGGCCAGGTCGATTTTGAAGCCGGCCAGCTCGCCCAGGCCCGCGACGAGCTCCAGGAGGCGGAGTGGACGGCCGAGTCCGCCGCCGATCCGGAGGAAGCCGCCGCCACCGCGTCCGCGCTGATCACCGTCTCCTACCGCAATGGACAGAGCGAGCTGGCTCACCTGTGGGCCAACCACGCCCGTGCCCTGCTGCGCGCCGAAGGCGGCGATGAAGGCCTCGAGAGCGACGTGGACGTCCGTGAAGCCGCGGTCGACCGCGCGGATAACCTCCTGGACCGGGCGCAAGAGCTGGGCGAACGGGCCCTGTCCTTGAGGCTCCAACGCTACGGGAACCCGTCCGCGAGAGTGGCCTCGGCGTGGATGCTGCTCTCCGGTATTTCCAGCGCCCGAGGCGACGACGGCAAAGCCCTGGATGACGCCCAGCGCGCGGCGAGCATCTTCGAGCGGGCGGTGGGACCCGATCATCCCGATACCGCGACCGCCCGCGGCCTGCAGGGCGCGGCGCTGGTGTCCCTAGGGCGCTGCGCGGAGGCCATGCCCCTATTGGAAAGCGCGCTCAAGGCGCGTTTGGCCGCGAACCCGTCCCACCCCTTTCTGGGCCTGAGCTACTGGGACTTGGGCAACCTCTACCGCAAGCTGGGCGACGAGCCCCAAGCGGTTTCTCACTACGCGACCGCGCAAGGGCTGTTGGAAAAGCATTTCGGGGCGGGGCATCGTTTTCTGGGGAGCATGCTCGCCGACCGGGCCCGGCTGCTGCTGCAACAGGGCGACGCGCGGGGGGCACAGTCGCTGGCGGATCAAGCGGTCCACATCCTCACCGGGAGCTCCACCGCCGACTTTGGGGGCGTCGTGGTCCCGCTGACCGTCCAGGGGGATGCCTTGCTGGCGCTGGGGCAGGCCGCCGCTGCGGGGAAGGCCTATCGCCAAGCGGTGGAAGCCGCGACCCACCTGTTCGGCGCGAAAGATCGGCGTTTGGCCGCTGGGTTGACCGGCTTGGCGGAGGTGGAATTGGCCCAAGGCCACCCCGACGTCGCGCTTACGCGATTGGACGCTGCGCAGGCGGCGATCGGCGATCAGCCGGTGGACCCCGCGGAGCTGGCGCGCACCCATCTGGCCCGCGCCCGGGCCCTGTTGGCGCTCGGGCACCCCGAGCAGGCGGATGCCGAGACCGCCCAGGCCCGTCGCCTGGCCATGAAGGCCTGCAACCCGCGAACCGCGGGGGCTCGCTAGCGGGAAGGTGTGGCAAGATGGCGAACATGCCTGCGCGACGCCTGCTGATCGTTGACGACGACGCCCTGGTGCGTTCCCTGCTCCGCGATCTGCTGTCACCCACCGGCTGCGAGCTACTGGAGGCGGCGAACGGCGCCGACGCGCTGGAGCGGTACCGGCTGCACCGTCCCCACATGGTGCTCCTCGACCTCATGATGCCCCAGCAAAGCGGGCTCGAGGCCCTGGAAGCCATCCGTGCGCTCGACGCTAACGCGCGCGTCTTGGTCATCAGCTCGCTCGATGCCGAGAGCCTGCGGAAGTCGGCGGCGGCGGCGGGCGCCATTGGCTACGTGGTGAAGCCCTTTCACCCCATGGAAGTCCTGGACGCGGTGCAGCGCGCCCTCGCCGCTCTGCCGTGACTCGCTACTGGGTGCGAAACGAGGACGGTACTGTCCTGGGCCCGGTGGGCTTGATGGTGATCAAAGACCTGGCCGCCGCCGGGCAGCTCAGTTCGATCAAGGAAGTGTCGGTGGACGGGCAGAAATGGAAGCCGCTCGGCGCCTTCCCTGAGCTCAACGCCCTCGTCCCGGCGGCGAGCGGTGCCGGCACCGCCGCGGGGGAGGCGGAGCAGATTCGAGCGGAAATCAAGGCCCTGCGGCTGAAGTCGCCCCACGAAATTTTCGGCGTTCCGCGCGGGGCCGGCCTGAACGAGGTGCGAGCGGCGTTCTTCGAGAAGGTCAAGCGGTACCACCCGCAGCGGTTGCCCCGCGGCGCCCCGCGCGAGATTCAAGAGGCCTGCGGAGAGATGTTCAAGTTCCTCTCCGACTTGATGCTGGCGGTGCAAACCGGCCGGACCGGAAGCGCTCCGGGCGGCCGGACGCCCGCGCCCCTCGCCCATACTCCTCCGCCGATGTTCGGCGCGGAGGCGTTCGTCGGGCTCTTGCGCGGGGCCAACGGCACCTACCAGGTCAACCTCGCCTTGGGGCCCAAGACGGTGGAGCTCTTCACCCGCCACAAACTGGTGAACGTTCAAACGGGCGGCTTTTTCATTCCCGACCGGGTCATTCCGCTCGGGACGGCCATGGACATCACCCTCACCTTTCAGGGCGATCCGCGCGTCCTTTCCACCCGCGGCAAGGTGGTGGTCGAATCGGCGGGACAGGATCCCCGGCAGCCCAAGGGCAGCGGCGTGCAATTGAACCTGTCGCCCGCGGAGCGGACCTTCCTGCAGACCTTCGTCAGCGCGCTCACGCCTAAAGGCGAGAAGAGCCAGGGCTAGAGCGCGCGGATACCGTAGGCGAACTTCACTGCCACCTGGATGTCGGGGGCGTGAATCCAGCCGTCGAGCGTGGAGGTCCGCTCGCCCACCACCAACAAGACCGTGCTCAGGTGGCCAAAGGTGTAGCTGGTCACCATCTCTGCGACCACCGCCGGATCCAGCGTGTTCACGTCGACGTAGACGCTGGTCTTGAAGTCGGCCGAGTAGGACATCACCGCCTGGGCGATGCCTCGATGGCCCAGAACCTCGGTGCCGTCGGGGCGGCGCAACTGGCTCATGGTGTATTTCAACGTTCCGTTGAAAATCCCCACCCGGAGGCGCGCGCCCAAGGTCGGACTGCGGCGGTAGCCACCCCAGAACGTACCTTCTTGATAGTCGAACGACGCCGAGAGCACCCCGGGGGGAGAGTCCAGGAACAAGTCTGCAGTGACGGAAGGATAGAGCCCGGGCGGAATGTCAAAGCGCCCCCCGGCGAGGGTGAAATCGGTCAGCACGTCGTCCAGGGAGCGGGTGATGTTGACGCCGATGTCGGCAAAGTTGTTGAGCAGGGCGTAGACGGTCAGTGAGGACCGGTCGATCAACGACTGATCCGAGAACGTCAGGGTGCGGCTGGTGCTGCCGTCGAAGACCACCCGGTTGACGAAGTCGGAGCTGACCAGCGCCGTATAGGTCAACCCCACTTCGGTCTGCCTCACGCCGGTGAGGATGAAGTAGCCCATCTGGGCGTCGAACGAATCGTCCACTTGAAGGTAGGACGCCCGGGCGGCGAACGCCTGGCTGGTCCAGGTCACCAAGGCGTTGCCGGTGTAGCCGGAAGGGGCTCCGGCGGTGTCCGACCGGGCGAGAAAGCCGGACAGCCGCAAGTGCTGGTCGAAGAAGGTGAGCTGTCCGTCAGCGCCGTAGGCCCGGTACTGAGAAAGGGCCCCGGGCTGGCCGCGGTCCATGAAGATCGCCCCCACGCGATCCCCACCTTCGAACGCGTGCTGCGCGCGCGCCACTGTGTACTCGTTGCTGATGTGGACGACGTTTGGATCTGACGTGGCCGCGTTCAAAACGGCGGCCTCGGTATCCCCGGCCAGCACCCGGGCCTTGAGGCCGTACAGGATCGGCAACTCCGACAAGTCCGGGTTCACTCCGATGCGGCGACTGTAGAAGAGCTGAAAGTTTTGGGGCCCCATCTCCAGCGCGGCTTTGTTCTCCAGGAAAAAGTCCCGCTGCTCCGGGTAGTAGAGTTCAAAGCGGTCGGTCGCCGACAGCGCCGGGTCCGGCGGAATGCCGAGGAAGTCCGGGTTGACCGCGAAGTCGAGCTGCACCGGCCCCGCTGGACGGACCCGCCCGTACAAGCTGGCGTAGGCGCCTGCGGGGCCGTTCACCGGGGCGAAATTTCGCAAGAGCGGCAGCTTGTTCGCCGCCTGATCATAGGTGCCCGCCACCGCGGGGGCCAGGTAGACGCGCTCGCCGGGCTCAATCCCTCCCTCCACTGTCATCTGCCCGAAATGGCTGGGCTTCGAGGACTGGTAGCCCGGGGGAGACAACGCCCACTCGCTGATCTCCGAGGGCGCGTTGCGCGTGAAGTCAATGCCCAGGGTGTAGGCCTCTTCTTGCTTCGGCACGCGCAAGGTGGCCCACGGAATGGCCACCTCCGCGGTCCACCCGTCGTCGTCGGACACGGTGCTCGCAGTCCACTCGCCGCGCCATTCCCAGTTGATCTTCCACTTCTCGGGCGCGTCATTGGTCCCCGAGACGTCGGCGTCAGCCCGGTACCCTCCTCGCGAGACCATGAAGGCCTTGTAGGTCGCATGGTCGTGGTTGGCGTCCACCGTCACCGCCACGAATTCTGCGTTGTAGATGTCCTGCTCGCTGGCCATGGCGCCCGTGATCACCGGCGCCCCGGGTTGGTTCTTGCAACGAAAGGCCACGTAGAGGTTCTCCGAGTCGTAGGTGGCCTGCACCTCGGTCACCGCGGTGGCCGGTTGTCCGTAGGGGTTGGACATCCAGGAGAGGAAGTTGCTCTCCTTGGCGGCCTTGGACCAGGTGGCTTCGTCCAGGCGCCCGTCAATGTGGATCGCCTCCGTCGCCCGCGCCACGGCCAGGATTTTGTTGTTGGTGGGGAACTCGCCTCCGTCTGGACCGCCGACGCTCAACACCGGCGGGGACTTGATCAAGGTCAAGGGGCGACCTACGCGCTCCAACTCTTCCAGGCGGCGCGGCGCGTCCAACTGCCCCCATGCGGCGCCCGGGAGCAGGAGGAGGAGGAGCCACGCCCAACCACATGGCCTCGATCGAGTGCGCATTTCTTTGAGTGCTTGGAGAATACATGATCGGCTAGCATGCACACGCTCGCAAAGAGCGGCAGGAGTCCTGACACATGGGTCTGTTCGGCAGCCCGAAGGGCGTCATCCAAGGCTTCGTCACTCGGCTCAACGCTCACGGGCCCGTCGCCTGGATCACGGAGGTGGCCGCCTACCCCGTCGAGCCCAACGGAGGCCCACTGGGGCCCCGGGCCACGCATCGCAAGGCGAGCGCGCAGGTGGAATGCAATGACGCGGACAAGTTCGAAATGACGCTGCCGCCGGGTCATTACCAGCTGCTCGTCTTGCTCACCCCCCAGGTCATGGTCGACACGCCGGGGAGCACCGGCGCCAATACCGAGATTCGCGCCAATCCCGACGCGGTGGTGCGCGCCTGGCCGCTGCCGCGGGCCCTTGAGGTGAAGAAGGGCGACACCCGAAACGTGAACCTCAAGGTGGATTGCGCAGGCGTGAACACCGCGCTTCCGCCGCCCGCGCCTGCGGCCAAGCCGGCGTAGAAGGTTTTTCTAGGCCACCAAGCGCGAAC
>Ga0075030_100006176_pt1 | contig 10735 bp, 8 predicted proteins | sample LitLauG_LLR_2012_FD_71393 | JGI IMG/M metagenome (GOLD analysis project Ga0075030, IMG submission 71393) | Freshwater sediment microbial communities from Pennsylvania, USA - Little Laurel Run_MetaG_LLR_2012 | ecosystem: Environmental > Aquatic > Freshwater > Creek > Sediment | place: USA...
GCACATCCACACCCCAACGCGCATGTGGAGCATAACTCCCCCTTTTTTTACGGCGGTGGCGGCTTCGGACCGAGGAACCGAGCAGGTTCAGAGGCGTTTGCGGTTCGAGCCGAGATGCCCCGGGCGACGGTTAGGACCGCGTTGCGGGCCGAGATGAGAAGGGCGGCGGGGAAAGGCTTGTACGGATCAGTTGAGATGAAAGCTGACTGAACGGCTGTCGGAAACGCTGGAAGAATCTCGTTCCCCCCGCATCCTCCTGCATGGCCTGATTGTTGAAGCGATGCTTCCGCAAAGAGCATTAGCACGCCCGGGTTCCAAAGTCAGTGACCCTACGCACCCCTCCGGCGCTGTCAGGAATGCTGTTCCGAACGAGGTCGTAACCATGTTTTGCTCGGACTGTGCCGTGCGGGGGTGAATTTGAGCCGAGAGAGCCCGAGCCTGGGGCAAGAGGAGTAACGGCGGGGAGCGACCGAAAGAAATACCCCCCGCCGCAATATCGCGTTCGTCAATCCGCTAGTTTTCCGATGGCTGCTCGGCGTGGTCAACCACCAGCGCCGGCACAGCCCCAGTGCGCGCTTCGAGTTTCAATCCAAGCTGCTCTTGAAGGGCGTCGAAGATCGAAGCAGCAGGTGGTTCGGCGGACTTGGTCACCGGAACCGGTGTGGCGCCGCGCTGCTCAATCACTCGCACGTCTTCATTTTGTTCCGGCGTCCAGCGAAGCGTGAACGCGTAGCTACTCTTTAGTCCTGTTTTATCGAGCACGGTCTGTCCCAGGCGCCGCGATAGCTCATCGGCTAGCAGGCGGATGGGGATTCCCGAAGAGGTCAGCTCTCCTGGCTCGAGATGAAACAAGCTCGGCCCCTTGGCTTCCTGAAGCTTCGGCCCACCGTCGGCAACCACCAGGTCATACACGGGAAGGTCCTTGTTTTCAGAATGCAGCGCCAGCTTGAAATACTGGCTCAAAAGCGTTTTCAGCGCGGCTTGATCGTCAAAACTCTTCGTGTCTTTGGTCTGCTTGAGCATCTCGTTGGCAACCGTTGGATTGAGCTTGGCGTCGATATCAAATTTCTGCGTCTTCAGCCAATCCGGTCCGCCCGACACCTGCGAATCCTGCACCCGATACGCCATTCGAATCAGCATCTGTAGCGTGATACCTCGGGCCGTGAAGTTTCCATCATTGAGCGAGAATCCGATCTTTGTGTGGAACATCCCGTTCTCGGTGTTGGTGTCCGGCTTGATCGAAACCGATTCGAATGTTGGGCTGGCCGGCGTGCTCGCGGCTTGATCCTGGGCACGGCTTGCAGTCGGATGCAACAAACCCACCGTGACCGGAACGGCAAGCGCTAAAGTCGCGGCACTGGTCAACAGGAGTTTCTTTGCGAAATTGAGTTTGTGCAAAATACGAGCAGTCATAATATGGACCATCCTTTTCTTCAGATCTGCGCCGGTGACCCCCGAGACACAAGGCAACGGTGACCCCAGACAGAATTCGCAAACTTTTAAAATGCTTTCGGCATAAACCTGACGGTCGCTGCCGAGTTCGACGACTTCTTCGTCGCAAGCCCGTTCCCTCTCCTCCACAAGCCGCGCGCCCAGCCACCAGACCAGCGGGTAAAACCAGAACACAGCTTCCACCAGCATGTGCAGCGCGGCAAAAAGATTGTCGCGGCGGCGAACGTGCCAGACTTCATGCGCCAGAATTGCTTCCAGGTGCGCGTCTTCCAGGTGAGTCGAGATTCCTTCGGGCCAGAGCAGAACCGGGTTGGTGATCCCGAAGATTCCGGGCTCCAGCGAACTTCGCGAAAGCAGCATCGAGATCGGCTTCCGTACTCCGCCGAGTCGCTCGATCCTGCGCAGCGCTCCAACCTCGCGTCCGTCGGACAGAGGCTCGGCTGACTTCATCGCGGAGAAGATGCGCAGCCAACGCACCCCCCACACCACGACCACTGCAACAAAGCCGCAGAGCCAAATCACGCCGAGTGCTGGCAGCACATGAATCAGAGTAGGCGTGGAGATCGGTGGAACGTGAGACGGAATTGCTGACGTTGCGGAACGGGTAAACGGCTGTCCGATTTCCTCGACCAGATAGAGACTTGGTTGTGTAGCAGAGACGCTCCGCCACGCCACACGACTGCCGATGCTCACCAGCCACGAAAAAGGAACCAGAAACTTCAGCGAAGCTGCCAGCCAGAGCCAGTATCGAGCGCGTGCATGATGCCTGCGCAGAAACACCGCCAATAAACCTGCCGCGGCAGCCAGCAGAGTGGATTGCCAAAGGTGATTCGCCAAGCCGGGACCCACGGCGTCCCAGAGCAGAGAAAGATACTTGTCGATCATTGCGAGTGATCCTTTCTCTCCAGTTTGCGGAGGACTTTCTCGGCTTCCTTCACGTCAGCGAGCGTGAGCTTGCCCGACTCAATCAGATGCGCCATGACGGGTTGGGTACGGCCTCCGAAGAGTGCGAGCAACTCGTCAATCAGCTTTCGCTGCGCGGCATCCCGCGAGACCGCCGCCTCGAAAATATGAAAGTTGCCGACTTTCTTTAAGCGGCGGACCGCCTTTTTCGCCTCCAGCCGGTACACGGTCGTCTGAATGGTCGTGTAAGCCGGCCTGTCGTTCTCCGGGAAATTCTCTTGGATCTCGCGAATGGACGCGCTGGGTCGGCTCCACAACGTCTCCATAATCTGCAGTTCCAGCTTGCTCAGCTTGGGTCCGGGCATTGCATCTCCTATCGATGTGTGCAGTATTACTACAGATGTAGTAAATGTCAAGTTCATTTTTGCAAATTCTTATGGAAGGGATCAAGGCAGGCTGTTACATGCCGAATCGGTCTGAATTCGCAAACGGGACGCGGTTTTCACCATCCGTAACACTTCTGTATGCAGCCTCACTGTCACTCGACCCGGCAAAGCATAATGTAGACCTTGCCTGACGTTGCTTTTCCCGGAACAACTACCTGAGGTCACAAATCTTCATGATCGAAAATGCTTCGGATCTCGTTGAGTGGCACATCTGTGAAAGTTCTAACCTCAACTCGTCGTCGGCCCAGCGCCCACCCATCCAGGTCGGACCTTTTGCCAGCGAGCAGGAGTGCCGCACAGTCCTCGACAGCCTGACGCAGATTCCGTGTTTCAGCCACGGCACGCTGGAAATCCACAAGAAATATCGTCGCCGCGAGCAACGTGTTCCCATCCACCTGCCGGTACAGGTCTCGCGTTTTTCCCGGGCCCAGCAATTCTGGTCGGCTCACACCGTCGATATCTCCAGGTTCGGTGCACGTTTGGCGGGCATGGAGGAGTCATTCTGCCTCGGCGAGTTTCTCATGATTCGATGCGGAGTCCGTGAAGCTGTGTTTCGCGTGATGTGGCTTGGATTCCCGAGTACTCCCACGGCTGGTCAGTTCGGCGTCGAATGCCTTACGCCAGAAATGAACATCTGGGATCGGCATCTGTCAGAACGCACAAATGACGAACCCTTGCTGCAGGAAATCGCCGTGGCTCATGCGGTCCAGCGCAATCTTTTTCCGCAAGAGAAGCCGCCGCTGCAGACGCTAGAATACGCCGGCCGCTGCATTCAAGCCCGCAGCGTCGGCGGTGACTATTATGATTTTCTCGACCTTGGTCCAGGGCGCGTCGGATTCGTGCTGGCCGATGTAGCCGGAAAAGGCGTCGCCGCCGCCCTGCTGATGGCCAACCTGCAAGGGAGCATTCACAACCATTTCGGTCTCGACGCCGCCAACCTGCCAGGACTACTCTCCGCGGTGAATGAACATCTGTATCACCACACCGAGCCGTGCCGCTATGCGACGCTGTTCTTCGGCGCTTACGACGACCACACCCGCCGTCTCGCCTATGTGAACTGCGGCCATCTTCCGCCCGTGCTGCTGCGGGCCAATGGCACGATCGAGAGGCTCGAAGCCACCGCTACGGTCCTCGGTTTGCTCGGAGAATGGCACTGCGAACTCGCCTCCACACAGCTTGGTGCTGGAGATGTTCTTACCATCTACACCGATGGAGTCACCGAGACAACCGGCCTCGACGAAGAAGAATTCGGGGAAATCCGTTTGCTGGCTACTCTCGAAGAGAGCAAACATGAAAAAGTCGGCGCCATGATCGATCGCATCGAAGAAGACGTGAGGCAGTTCCGCACCGGCGACCGCTGGCAAGACGATCTCACCTTCGTAGTCGCGCGCGCCAAGGCCTAGACCCCTTATAGCGACACTGTCGAGCAAGTGCTCGCCACCAAATGTGAATTGTACGGGGTGAGTGTTGCTCGATTACTGCTGCGGCGCGAAGTATCCCTTGCGTGCCCGGACCTGCGTGTCCTTCTTCAGGCTGGAAATTTCAATGGAGCGATACCGCCCGTCGGCGTCGAAGTCCGCCGGCTTGTAGGAAACCACGTACTGGCTGCGCAACTCATCTTCGATCGCCGCAAACGAGTGGGTGATGTCCTTCATCTTGAAGGGGAAGAACGCCCGTCCGCCGGTCGCTTCCGCCATCTGCTCAAGCACCTTGTCGCCGCGCATCACCAGGCCGCTATCGTCAGTCGAGATGGCATAGATGATCACTTCGGCCCGTTGCGCCATCTCAATGGCCTGTGCCTTAGTGAACTCACTCTGATTATCTTCGCCATCGCTCACAATGATGATGGCTTTCCGCACCGGGTGATCCGGATGATCTTTCAGGAATTTGTCTTTGCACGCTTTGTACACCGCGTCGTAAAGCGCCGTTCCGCCGCCATCGTGCAGTCGGTGCACGCTGGCGGATAGCAAACTGACGTTGTCAGTGAAGTCCTGAGCCAGTTGGCTGTGCGTGTTGAAGCCGACCAGGAACGCTTTATCGAATCCCGCGCGCAGTGTGTGTTGCAGAAAATTCGTGGCTGCCGTTTGCTCAAAATCAAACCGGCTATCCACTGACCCGCTCACGTCCATCAGCAGGCCCATGTGCAAGGGCAAATCCGTCTCGCGATGAAAATTCAGAATCGCTTGCGGCGGCTTGTGGTCGTCCAGAATGCTGAAGTCATTCTGACTGAGATTGCGGACGAACTTTCCATGCTTATCGGTGGCGATGAACAGCACGTTGACCTCATTCACGCGAGCGTGAATGGTGATCACGGAATTCTGCGGATCGTCGGGATTCTCTGTTCCGGTATTCGCTGCGAAGGCACTGACGTTGGGAGCGCCGGAGACATACGCCGACTGCGCCGCAACCGGGGCAACCGCAAAAAAGGTTGCCAGCGTGAGGCTCAAAATCGTCCAAATTGCGCGCGTGTACTTCATGCCCGAAGAATCCATTTTTTTCACGCCAAACCGGGTCAAAGGACACTCCTAAGTGATTCGTTGCACGCCAGATGCCGAAATCGGGCCTTCGGAATCCGATTATCTGCTTGACTGTAGGAGTCCGCCGCCAATGTGCCAAGTTACAAAAGGAGCACACGTTTGGTCATGCGTTCGTTCGCCAACCCACAAAATTGCGTTGATTCTATCAGTTGCAGACACCCTGTCCAGCACAAACAGCAAATAGGGTATGACCTTGTGACTTTCCCGACGGTCCTCTTGGCCATCCAGATTCCTTGCCCTAAATACTGGACATGGTCCACTATTTTTTCCTTAGAATCTAGCCAGAGGGGGCGCTCATGAAAAAACTTTTGTCCTTGATACTTACCATGATGGTGTTGCCTGGTCTCAGCTTCGCCGTCAACGACGAGCGCGAAGTCGATCGCGTGAAGGATGCAGGTGACGTTCTAAAGGAGATTCTGAACATCCCGGACGACATTCCTCAGGACTTGCTTGACAAGGCGGAGTGCATCATCGTCCTTCCGTCGGTCAAGAAGGGCGCATTCGGGATCGGTGGCAGCTACGGTCGTGGCGTAATGACTTGCCGCGGCGGCGAACACTATAAGGGCAAATGGGGCGCTCCTGCGCTCTACGCGCTCGAAGGCGTCAGCATCGGATTTCAGTTGGGCGGACAGGCCACGGACTTCGTGCTTCTCGTCATGAATCCCAAGGGAGCCGAGTCGCTGCTGTATAGCAAAGTCAAACTCGGAGCGGATGCCTCGGCTGCCGCTGGTCCCAAGGGCCGCACTGCGGAAGGCGCCACTGACATCGTGATGAGTGCCGAGATCCTTTCCTACTCCCGCAACAAAGGACTGTTCGCGGGCATTTCCCTGGAAGGATCGACCCTGCGCTCCGATGGCAGCGCCAACGAGAAACTCTACGGTCGCAAACTCACGGCGAAAGAGATTATCCGCCAAGGCAAAGTCGGCGTTCCGGCATGCGCGCATGAATTAGTATCGCTGCTCGACAGGAAATCACCGGTCAACAAGTCAGACCCGAAGTCGCTGCAATAACGGACGGATCTGTGTAACTCTGTGACCCCTGTGGTGAAAGACTCGCGAGATCGCACGCGTTGCGGCTGGGCGAAGGGCGATCTCTACATCCGCTATCACGATGAAGAATGGGGCGTGCCGGTCCACGACGACCGCACGCTCTTTGAGTTCCTCATTCTCGAAGGCGCGCAGGCGGGGCTGAGTTGGAGCACGATCCTCAACAAGCGCGAGAACTACCGCAAGGCCTTTGACGAATTCCATCCGGAGCGAGTAGCGCGCTACGATGGCCGCAAGGTCCAACAACTGATGCGTGATCCGGGCATCGTTCGCAACCGGCTCAAGATAACTTCCGCCGTCGCCAATGCGAAAAACTTCCTGCGCGTTCAGGAAGAGTTCGGCTCCTTCGACCGCTATGTCTGGCAGTTTGTCGAGGGCAAGCCGCTCCTGAATGCGCGGAAATCTCTCAGCCAGGTTCCCGCCCGTACCGCCGAATCTGACGCGATGAGCAAAGACCTGAAGCGCCGGGACTTCAACTTCGTTGGATCGACCATCTGCTATGCCTTCATGCAGGCCGTGGGCATGGTGAATGATCACCTCACGGAATGCTTCCGCTATCGTCCACTCGGCGGAAGAGCCCGTTAAGTTGGATTTACCCGTCGGGTAACCGACCGATTACTCTGAAGTGACAGGGATATCAGCGATTCGCTTGACCTTTTGTCCCCGGATCAAGATATCCTTGATCAACGACTCGGGGCTCGCGGGTACCCTGCAACCTTAGGTTTAACGGCAGTCCTCCGGTTGCCGCGCAGGTGCTGTCGCAACTCGGTCTCCGCGCCCGATTGCGGCGAGTTGGCTCGCAGTTCCGAGGATCGCCTTTAACATGCAGTTTCAGGCACAAAGTTTTGCCCGCCTTCCCATCGCGCGGAAAATGCTGGTGATCGTCGCTGTCTTTGTTGCGATCGTCATCTGCGTTTCCTTCCTGGCCGCTCTTCGCTCCGAGATTCTCACCAGCATTCGCGCCTATGTGGGCGGAGAAGGCCTATGGTCTAAAGCGGAGAAACGCGCAGTCCTGAATCTCACCGACTACGCCACCAGCCACCGCGAGAGCGACTACCAGCAGTATCTGGCTGAAATCGCGGTCCCGGAAGGCGACAAGATTGCCCGTTTGCAGCTTTCCTCGCCTTCGCCGGACATGGCGCTTGTGAGGAAAGGATTCATCCAGGGCCGCAACCATCCCGATGACGTCCGCAGCATGGCAAACCTCTTCCGCCAATTCCACAACGTGGGCTACATGGCGAAAGCGATCTCCATCTGGACTGAAGGCGACGCTTATATCGACCAGTTGCAATCGCTGGCGGCTGAATTGCACCGCGAGATTCAGTCTCCTCATCCCGACGAACTGAAGATTCAGCAAATCACTGCGCAGATCGCTGCCATCGACGCGCAATTGACTCCGCTCGAAGATGCTTTTTCTTCAACGTTGAGCGAAGGCGCGCGCTGGATCAATGAAGTCGTCTCCATCGTTTCGTTGGCTATTACCGGTCTGTTGCTGTTGATCGGGATTGGTCTTTCCACGATGGTCTTGAACCAGATCCGCAACTCGGAAGAGAAGTATCGCACGCTCATCAACACTGCAAACGATGCCATCCTCGTCATTGATGCCGAGAAACACACGGTTCTGGAGGCGAACAGCAAGGCCAGTGAGATGCTCGGTGTCGCCGAAGATCAACTGATCGGGATGGAGGAGTCCGAGCTGTATACAGGCAAGGAAAGTGAATCCAGCTCCGCGCTAACGCCGATGCTTTCGCGACGCGGTGAACTCGAACTTCGTCGTGCCGACGGCTCCCTGTTTCCAGTCGAGGTGAGTGCGAGCAAGACGGAACTCGCCGGACGGCCTGCCATCCTCGCCATCTTCCGCGATATCCGCGAACGCCGCGAGGCCGCGGCTATCTTGCGCCGCAGCGAGGAGCGTTTTGGTCACCTCATCCAGAACCTTTCTGACGTGATCACCGTGGTCGCAGTCGACAGCACCATGCTCTACCACAGTCCTTCGGTGGAACGAGTCGTGGGATATCGAGCGTCGGCGCTCTTGGGCAAGAGCTTTCTCAGCTTCGTGCATCCGCAGGATCAGGCGGCGGTTCGCGCCGCCTTTGAAAAAGTCACGCTTAAGACGGGAACTGCGACGCCTCCGGAGTTTCGCTTCCGTCACAGCAACGGATCGTGGATCTGGCTCGAGTCGGTTGCCAACAACCTGCTGAACGATGTTGCGGTCGGCGGGATTGTAGTGATCTCCCGCGATGTCACGGGCCGGCGCATGCTCGAGGAACAGGTTCGCCAGTCGCAAAAGATGGAAGCCGTCGGACGGCTGGCGGGAGGCATCGCGCACGATTTCAACAACCTGCTGATGGTCATTCGCGGATACGGCGAAATCGTGCTGCAGGAAGCCAGCGCGACTCCGACGGTGCTCAAGAATGTGGAAACCATTGTGCGCACCTCGGAGCGCGCGGCGAGCCTGACGCGCCAACTGCTCTCCTTCAGCCGCAAGCATCTTTTCAGTCCTCAGGTGCTCGACCTCAACGATCTCGTCAACCGCATGAGCGACATGCTGCTGGGCCTGCTGCGCGAAGAGATGGAGATGGATGTGAAACTCGATCCGGACGCGGGATGCATCAGCGCCGACGCCGGACAGATCGAGCAAGTGATCATGAATCTCGTGGTCAATGCGCGAGACGCCATGCCTAATGGCGGAAAGCTCACCCTGCAAACGGCAAGCATCCATTCCAAGACAATTCGCTCCACGCGGCAAATGGCGATGCCTTCGGGCGACTACGTCATGCTTTCGGTTTCTGATACAGGTGTCGGCATGGACGCCGAGACACAAAGCCGCATCTTCGAGCCATTCTTTACCACCAAGAGCAAAGACGAAGGAACCGGGTTGGGATTGTCGGTCGTCTACAACATCGTGCGTGGCAGCGGTGGTCTGGTGCGCGTAAACAGCGAACTGGGAAAGGGAACCACGCTGGAGATTTTCTTTCCGCGCATCGCGGCGCAGCCGCCAGCGAAACTGCTGCAAGCTGCGGCCGCAACTTCGCGCGCCGGGGCAGAGACCATTCTTGTAGCCGAAGATCAGCCCGACCTGCGCTGGATGATTTGCCAGTTCCTGCAGGAATTGGGCTATTCCGTGTTGGAGGCGAAAGACGGAGCCGATGCCGTTGCCTTGTCGGAACAGTATCGCGGGGCGATCGATGTTCTGCTGACCGATGTAGTGATGCCGCACGTGCGCGGTCCCGAAGTGGCGCGCAGGTTATGCGCGATGCGCCGCGATATGAAAGTGATCTTCATGTCGGGCTACACCGAAGGAGAATTCGGTTCGGGCGACAAACCGGACCCAGACCTTCCCATCCTGCAAAAGCCTTTCGAACTGGATTCGCTGGCAGTGAAGATCCGCGAAGTCCTCGAAGCAAGAACCCGCCGTTAAACCTCTGTGATCCTGTGGCGAGTGGTTGTCGCTAACGTGACGGCGCAGCCAGAGCGCTCGCAGTAACCCAGATCGCGACCAATCCGAACAAAAGCACCGCGCCTTCCACACGCGTTGACCACACATGCAGCGCATCAAACTGCACGCGCGCTGGATCGTTGAGCGTCACCTTGGCAAAATCGCCAACCTGCGCGCGCAGCGAGTCCATGCGCGGGATGATCCAGAACTGCGAGAAAAGGGTCAGGGCAAGCATCAGCACAATAAGCACATGACGCAAGGCGAAGAGTTGAGCGGTTCCCGTGGAGAGGCGGTTATAGAGCAGGGAACTGAGCAGGAAGACAAGGCCCGAGACGATCGCGATCCAATGCAACTTGCCGAGAGCGCGGCCAACAACATTCCCCGCAAGGTGCGTGTCAGGAAGAACCTGAAACGAGGTTGGAGCCAGCACAAAGGCGAAGAAGATCAATCCGCCGATCCACACAACCAGCGATAGAACCATCAAGTAGCGCAGGAGGGACATGACCGAGATTATAAACAGCGTGTCATCCAGAGCGAAGCGAAGGATCTATGTACTCGCTTGCACCATCGATGGCGCAGGCGAACGCATAGATCCTTCGCTTCGCTCTGGATGACAACGGATATTCGTTAGACAGGTACCGAAACAGTCTCGACGATATCTTTCAGCACCTGATCGGACTGTTCGGACTTCTTCAGCGTGGAGGCGTAGAGACCGTTCACGACTACGCGGTGGGCGAAGACGGGGACGACGAGTGGCTTGAAATCGTCGGGCGTGCAGAAGGCGCGGCCTTGGATAAAAGCCATCGCTTGCGCGGCGCGGTATAGGGCCTGCGAGCCGCGCGGAGAAACACCGAGCGCCAGGAACTCCGATTCGCGGGTGCGGCGCACAATTTCGAGTGCGTAGTTAACCAG
>Ga0075030_100006178_pt1 | contig 10731 bp, 9 predicted proteins | sample LitLauG_LLR_2012_FD_71393 | JGI IMG/M metagenome (GOLD analysis project Ga0075030, IMG submission 71393) | Freshwater sediment microbial communities from Pennsylvania, USA - Little Laurel Run_MetaG_LLR_2012 | ecosystem: Environmental > Aquatic > Freshwater > Creek > Sediment | place: USA...
TCACAGTCCAAATCAGCCGCAGCATTTTCAGATATTCACAACGCGGCGGGCCAGGCCGAGAGCTTCCGTCCAAAAGACGTTGGAGTTGTGCACCAGGTCCACAACCTGGCGGATGGCTTCGACAAATTCATCCAATTGGGATTCGGTGACCACCAGCGGCGGCGCCACTTTCAGCACCATGAAATTGTTGCCGCAGATCTGTGTGAGGATTCCGTGGTCGCGGAAAAGACGCATTACCAGCACCTGCCCGAACATACCCCGATGAATGCGGCGGAAAGTCGCGAACGCGATGCGCGGGCGGAGACGCTCCGGCGCCCGGAATTCAATGCCGGAAAGCATGCCGGCGCCGCGGACTTGTTTCACCATCTGGTAGGGAGCGAGAGCGTCCGCCAGACGGCTGCGAAGCTTTTCTCCCAGCCGCGCGCCACGTTCGCCGAGCGACCCGCGCTCCAGAACATCCATAGTGGCCAGTCCCGCCCGCATAGCGAGGCTATTCTCGCCAAACGTGGAGGCATGCACGAAGGCGCGCCGCAGAGAGCCAAAAACGGCATTGGCAACCTCCTCGGAAGTGAGCACCGCGCCGACCGGGATCAAGCCGCCGCTCAGGGCTTTTGCGAGAATCACTATATCCGGTTCCACGCCGAATCGATGCGCGGCCAGGAACGGGCCGGTGCGGTACATTCCGGTCTGTACTTCATCGAGAACGAAGAGGGTGCCATAACGGCGGCATAAGGCCTGAGCCGTGGCCAGGTAAGACGCATCGGGAAGACGAATGCCGCCCTCGGCCTGAATCGGTTCCACGATGAAAGCGGCAAAGCGCCTGGTGGCGAGCTGTTCCTCGAGAGCCTGGATGCTGCCGAACGGAACGGCAGCGGTATCCGGCAGCAAAGGGCCAAAGCCCTCCCGCCAGAAAGCATCGCTCATCAGCGAAAGCGCGCCGCAGGTGCAGCCATGAAAAGCTCCTTCGGCGAAGAGCAGGCCGGCGCGGCGCGTGTAGGCGCGCACAAACTTGATGGCGGTCTCGACGCCTTCGCTGCCGGAACTGCAGAAGAACGCCCTTGTCAGGCGCCCGCCCGCGCGGCGGCACAAGCGAGCGGCCAGTTCGCCGGCCAACTCGGGAACGTGGCTTTGCAGCATCGCCGGACCGCTTCGGTCCAACTCTTCCTTGAGCGCGGTCACGATCGCAGGATGGTTGTGGCCGGTGTTGTGCACGCAATAGCCGGAAAGGAAATCGAGGATACGGCGGCCATCGGCGGTAAACAATTCGGAGCCCGCGCAACGCTCGTAGCGCACGTTCATCTGCAGCAGGTCCAGAAGACGGACCCACTGCGGATTGACATGCTCCGCGTACAGGGCTTCCGCAGCGGGAGCGGCGGCAACGGTGGACATGGTTACAAGTAGAGGACGCCCGCCAAACCGGGGGCGTTTCAATAACGCAGCTCGCCGGCCGAAATCTTAAGAGCTAGTACCGCCACTTCCTCTTCCATGGGCCGGTCCTTGTCCTGGAACTGCGCCGCCGTCCTTACAGACTCGTAAATCGCGTGCGAACCGCGCCCCAGCGTCTGCGGTTCGCCGCGCAAATCCACGGCTTGGGCCGCCGCCAGCAGCACCATGGCGGTCTCATTGCGCAAGCACTCCAGCGCGTCCAGGGCCGTGACAGCCGCATGCATCCCCAGGCTCACCACGTCCTCGTTGTATTCCTCGGTGGGCAGAGAATGAATCGAGCTGGGCCCGGCGATCTGCCGAACGGCACATGCCAGGCTGGTGACACTCAGTTGCATGCCCTTGAAGCCGGAATTGACTCCCGGCTGGGGGGTCAGATTAGCGGGCAGCCCGCCATTGAAGCGCGGATCGACCAGCAGCGCCATCAGGGCGTTGCCCCAGTTGGCGATCACCGCGAAATCGATTTTCCAGGCATCGAGCACGCGCGCCATGTGGCCGCCATAGAAATTCCCGGCGCGGTACAACGTGCCGGTTTGCGGATCGACGAGCGGATTGTCGTTGGCCGAGTTGATCTCACGCTCGATGGTCGCGCGCGCGTCCTCCAGCCCCTCCCATGCCGGTCCCAGGCCTTGCGGGGCGCAGCGCAGGGAGTAACCACTCTGCCGGCTGGATTCGGCGATGTTGGCGGAGCCCGCCAAGGCGTCGCGCAGCCAGGCGGCCACGGCGATTTGCCCTGGGTGCCCCTTGCGCTCGTGCACCCAGGCGTCGAATGGCTGAGAGGGCGCCTGAAGCGCTTCCACGGCGAGCGCCACGGCGGCCAGCAGCGCGCGCAGCACGTGCCGGGCATCGATCCACACCAGCGAAGCTACGGCCGTCATGGCGGTGGTGCCATTGATCAGCGCCAACGCTTCTTTGGCTTGGAATTGGATCGGCTGCAAGCCCGCGGCTTCCAGGGCGGCGGCGGCGGGGACGCGCCGGCCGCCAAACTCCGCCTCGCCCATGCCCACCAGCACACGGGCGACATACGCCGAAGGCATCAAGTCGCCACTGGCCCCCACCGACCCATAGCGCGGGACGACCGGCGTCACGCCGCGGTTCAATGCGGCGGCGAGCGCATCCACCACCTCGGGACGCACGGCGGAGGCGCCGGTAACGAAAGTTGCCAGGCGCAGCAGCATGGCCGCGCGCACGACGTCACCCGGCAAAGGCGCGCCGGTGGCACAGGAGAGATGCCGCAGAATGTTGTGCTGCAGCAGTTCCATCTGCTCCGGCGCCAGCGCGAAACCCTGGTTGCCACCCACACCGGTATTGACGCCGTAGATCCGCTCGCCGCGCGCCAGCAGCTCTTCCAGGCGTTGGCGCCCGGCGCCGATGCGCACCCGCGCCGCGCCGGTCAGCCTCACTTCGACACCCTGGCGCGCCACGCGCCCTACATCTTCAATCGAGAGCGCCCGGGCTCCCAAGTCCAGATTGCCGGCCATGCCTGTAGAGTACGCCTATTCGATGGTGAAGGTCGCCCTGGCCTCGTAGCTCTGATTGCCCAGCGAGTCTTTCACCTGCGCGGCGATGATGTACGGTCCGGGGCGCGTATTGGGCTGAATAGTGATCGAGAAAACCGCGGGAACGTAGTGCTTGGGGTAGAACGATTCGGTCTGTTCGGAAGTGGCCTCCGGCTGCGTCCAGAGCACCTTGCCCGCACCGTCTAGAATCGAGCTCAGGTAGCTGACGTCGATCTTGTTTTTCGGTCCGTAACGGAAGCCGGTGATATCGAACTTGAGCCATACGGCGTCGCCGGACCGGTAAACGGGATTCGCGAGCGGTTGCGCATCTTCTTCGCCACGGTAGAATCGGATGTTGCGCACCGTCAACGTATCGCTCGGCGCCACCTCGTGGCCGCGCACCTGGAAAGGCACGGTGAGTTCGGCTTTGGCTTTCGCCACCAGGTCTTCCACCTGAATCGCGATCTTGTAGGCTCCCGGCGCGACCAGCGGCGGGATGGGAACCTCGGTCTGGATCTTAGGCATCCATTCCTTATCCTGCGGGGTCACTTCGTCGGTGATCTCGTTCTGGAAAAGCTCGGTGAGCGCAACGCCCCTGGAGTCGAAAGCCTCCACCGAATACGCCAGATGAATTTTCTCATCGGAAGTCTTCTGATACCCGGCGACACGGCAGGAGAAAAACATCGTCTCCCCAGGGAGATGTTCGAAGGCGGCAGGCAAGGCAGCGCCCCCGTCGCTGTCGGAGACGATCGGCCTCACGATTTCCAGGGGAGCCGCCATCAGGCAGGACGCAAACGCAAGGAGTAGGACCGGCCGCATGGGAGACCTCACTTCCATTGTAGGCTATGGTATTCTCATCTCGCAGAGGTGATCACGGCGTGAACTTCACGTGCGCATCGCGGCGGCATTTTCTAGCGGGAGCGGCGGCTCTCGCGGTGGGCACATGGGCTCCCGGCGGCCGATTGCGGGCACAGGCGGCGACCCGGCGGGTGATCGATTGCCACCACCATTTTGTCTCGCCTGCGTTTTTGAAAGCTCTCAGCAGCAAGCAAGGCCGCAAGCTGGAAGGATTCACCAGTTACTTTCCGCTGGGTCTCTGGCAGAATTATTCGCCCGCCAAAGATATCGAGTTGATGGACAAGCAGGGCGTGGCGACAGCCATGATCTCGGTGACCTCGCCGGGGGTGTGGTTCGGCGACCGCGAGGAAGCGCGCAAGCTGGCTCGTGAGATGAACGAGTACGGCGCCAAAATGGCTTCCGATTACAAGGGCCGTTACGGTCTGTTCGCCTTATTGCCTCTGCCTCTGATCGATGAGAGCCTGCGCGAAATCGAATATGCCTTCGATACCCTCAAGGCCGACGGCGTAGGGGTTCTCACGAGCTACGGCAACCGCTGGCTGGGCGACACCGCGTTCCAGCCGGTCTTCGACGAATTGAACCGCCGCAGAGCCGTGGTTTATACGCACCCCATCGATGCGCCCTGCTGCCAGGACCTGTGGCCCGACGTGAATCCCACCACTCTGGAGTTCCCCACCGATACGGCCCGCACCATCCTGAGCCTGCTGGTGACCAACGCCGCGGCGCGCTATGCCGACACCCGCTTCGTCTTCTCGCACGGCGGCGGAACCATGCCCGCGGTGATCGGACGCCTGGGCATCGGTGGCGCCGATACGCTTACGGCCGTGCTCGGCCGACCCGCCGAACCCAATTCCCGCCTGTATCACCTGCGCCGGTTCTACTACGACACCGCCATGTCCACCAACGTAGTGCAGATGCAGGCGCTGAAGACCATCGCGGGCGTTTCGCAAATCGTTTTCGGCACCGACTATCCCTTCGGCGGCGACGCCGCGCGGCATCTGACCGGTTTGCAGAGCTGCGGCCTCACCGCCGACGAACTGCGCAGCATCCAGCGCGACAATGCGGCGAGGTTTCTGCCGAAGTACGCAGGGTAGTGAGGCGCATTCCTCGCGGCACCACTGTGCGGCCGGCTCTCGGATGGCCGCGTCATTGCGGCGGAGCGTGGAAGCGGCCCACATAAGCCGCCTTACCGATAATGTGGCCGTCCATCGCCTTCATCAATTCGTCGCGTGTGGTGTTGGCCGGAAGATCCAGCTTCGTGTCCAGGGCGTAGAACTCCCACACGTAATGATGGAAGGGTCCGGGTCCTGCGCCAGGTCCGAAATAGCCTGGCGTGCCTCGGCCGGCGAGGATGCCCGGGCCGTTGCGCGTCCCATCCGGGAGATCTCCGCCGGCCAACCCTTCGGAGATGCCTTTCGCGACGCCGGGAATATTAAAGGCAGTCCAGTGTAACGTATCGACGGTTGTCTTGTTCGAGGAATTCTCGATGTCGTGGAAAACCACTGCGTAGGTTTGCAGCCCGTCGGGCGGCATCGTGGGGTTAGGTCCCAGGCTCCAATGGAACTCGAACTCGGGTGATTTGTTGCCTCCCCGTCCCGCGTTCGCCATGGGGACTTCGGCGCCGTCCGGAAACGCCGGGGACGTAACCGATAGCACGGGGCGCGGCGGCCCGCCCGGTCCCTTCCCACCGCCCTTACCGCCCGGAGCCTGCGCCTTCGCCGCCGCGCCCAGAGCCAAAGCAACAACCATCGACAGGATCTGTGTTTTCATTTGATGTTCTCCTGAGAAAGTGGGTCGTAAGCTCACAGATTAGCAGGTTCCCGAACGGGTTCAAACGGTAGTGCGCTAATTGTACACAAATAGCGGACTACCGTTCCAACTGCTTGCGCTGCCCCGCTCATCGCTTCATCCCTTTCCTTTTCCCGAGAACATCGATGGGCGCGCCCGCCGGCGCGCAGCACCGCCGGATCGATGCCCTTGCCGTTGTCGACGACGCGCAACCTGACGCCGGCGGCCCTTGTATCCAACGGGAGACGTGCCTGTCGACACTCAAACCCGTTATGGTTATTGCCACCCGCCGCCGAGAGCTTTGTAGATCTGCACGACCGTGAGAAGCTCATTCCGGCGGAGTTGCGCGAGATTTAACTCCGCCTGGAACCGGTCGCGGTCGGCATCCAGCGCGTTCAGCAGCGTGTCCACGCCGCCGCGGTAGCGAACGTATGCCAGGCGGGTCCGGTCCCGCAGCGCGGTAACCAGAAGTTCCTGCTGCACCCGGCTCTCGCGCACTCTCTGATGCGCAATCAAGGCATTGGAAACTTCTGTGAAAGCCGTTTGAATCGATTTTTCGTATTCCACCAGGGCGCTTTGGTGCAGGGCCTCGGCCAGTCTCACATTGGATTTCAGCCGTCCGGCGGTGAAAATCGGTTGAGTCACCTGGGGCACGAAGCTCCAGGCGCCGTTCGCCTTGCTGAACAGGCTCGAAAGCTGGTTGCTTTGGCCGATTTGAGGAGACATCCGGTAATGGCGAACGACTGCGCTGGGCGACCCACTTGCGTGTTTTGAAGAGCCCCTCTGCCATTGACGAGGGAACCGCGCTCACCCCTGATGCACGTTCGGGTTACAAGGCTTCTTAAAGATCATCCGCCGGCAACAGATGAAGAGACCCGTGAAGGCAAGAATAGCAGGCACCACTCCGGCGATGCTCCAGGCCAGTTTGGAGATCCACCCATATCTTCCGAAGTGCGCGTCGGATAGCCAGTAGAGCACAGTGTCGGCGTATCGGTCCGCGGGATCGAGCCGGAAGAGCGGATTGACCACTGCCGGGAACGCGAAGTAGATTCCCGATAACCCCCACACGAGGATTATGGGGAAAAACCAAAACCCGAGGGCGCTGTGCAAATCCCAACTGATCCGCCCGAAATGTGCCTGCCAGTTTACCTTGAAGCTCCGGCGCCAGTTTTTGTTCCCCGGCCACCAGATCACCGCGCCCGTCAGGCATAGCAGTACGAGACACATCCCGCCCAAGCCATTAACGAACCGGCCCGTCGAGCCGGCCAGCAGGTTGTCGTGAACTTTCACCAGCCACTCAATAGGGACGATTTTGTATAGCTCTCCCTGCCAGACCACAATGCTGCCACTGATGCTCATGAGTACGACGTATGCGCTGGCCATGGCCCCAACGGCTAAATGGAGCTGGAACAGAGCATTCCGGAACCGTGACCTTTCCGGATGCTCAGCCCACTGTCGCCAGCCGGTCATTCTTCCTGCCAGTATAGACACTTCGCTCAAAGTCCGCTCGGCAGGCAGCGGGAAGAGCGGTGCTGATATTTCGTCACTTTGCTGAGGTCGCAGCACCAAGCCTTTCCTCTAACACATTTAGTTTCAGTGGATTCCGGATGGTGTTCGCGTTGCACAACTAGAGTGCAAATGACGAAGATGCAACCGATTCTCTCGATAGCGCTCCTGGCGGCCGGTGCAGCGGCGGCGTACGCACAAACGGGACCAGCCTACGCTTCGGCGTACTCCATCACTACTCCTAAACCGATCAGCCCGGCTGAGGGGACCACGACTCCCAGCGCCCAGGCCGCACAGCGCCAGAATCCTTACCTGGGCAGCGTGCCTGCCAACTCCACCGGAACCACGCTCAGGCTCTCGCTAAAGGACGCGATTGCGCGCGGGTTGCGCTACAACCTCGGTTTGGTTGAGTCGGAACATGCCGGCAGTGATGTCGGTGCAGAGCGGCTGCGAGCGCTGTCGGCGCTGTTACCGCAGATTTCGGCCTCAGCCAGGCAGGCTTACGAGAACATCAGCTACCAGGAAATCGGACTGAAACTCCCGGCGATCCCAGGGCTGCCGGCATTGCCCGCGACCAGCGGGGGATTCGGGTACCAGGATGTGCGGGTCGCCATGTCGCAGCGGCTGTTCGACCGGGAGCTTCGTCAGCGGTTTCAAGCCCGCAAAGAGGACGCGCAGGCCTCCGCGCTCAGCGTAAAGGACGCGCGTGATGTCGTGGTGCTCGCGGTCGGGACCGCGTACTTCCAGGTGGCCGCCAGCGCGGCGCGTGTCGAGACTGCCAAAGCCCAGGTGGCCTCCGCTCAGGAGTTCGATCAACTGACTTCAAACCGGGTGAAGTCTGAAGTCTCGCCCGAAATCGAATCGTTGCGCGCACAGGTCGAGCGCCAGTCCGCCGGACAGCGCCTGACCAATGTGACCAATCAACTGGAAATCGACAAGCTGACCTTTGCGCGGATTACGGGCCTGGCGATCGATCAGCAGTTCGAACTCACGGACACGCCCTCGCCGGCCCGTGTCGCGGATATGACGCTCGAAGCCGCAACCGCGGAAGCGCTGCGCGGACGGGCGGACTTGGCCAGCACCGAAGCTGCCGTTCGCGCCGCGGAATCCACACTGCGGGCCGAGAAGGCGCAGCGCTTGCCGGTTATTTCGTTCAACGCGAACTACGGCGGCGGTGGAAGCAACGTTGCCAGCTTCAACCAGGTTTACCAGTTGGCGGGCGCCATCTCGGTGCCGCTCTATACCGGCGGCAGGATCAGCGCCGATATCGGACAGGCCCAGGCGGACCTCGAACGGCGCCGCGCGGAATATCAGGACTTGCGCGGACGAATCGCCTACGACGTTCGCGTGGCCTGGCTGGACGCCAGCGCCTCCCAATCGAGTGTTCAGGTGGCCGAGAACAATCGCGCGCTCGCCGGGCGCGCTCTCGTGCAATCGCGCGACCGGTACACCAACGGCGTGACGAACTATCTGGAGGTGGTGCAGGCGCAGGAGGCGATAGCCGCCTCCAACGAGAATTACATCCAAAGCTTGTATTCGTTGAATGTGGCAACGATCTCCCTGGCGCGCGCCATGGGCGCCGCCGAAACCAGATTGCCTCAATTACTGCAAGGAGGGAAATAATCATGACCGAAGAACTGGAACAGCGATGCGTTCTGGGCGACTTCCCGAAACCGAAACCCGTGGAGCCAAAGCCAGTGGTTCACATAGTGGAGCCGAAGCCGGCGGTTCACGAAGTTCCGGCCCGCCCCAAGCGGAAAATTGCACGCTGGCTCGCAGTATTTGCAATCCTCGGTGTCGCCGCCGGCGCCACCGCGCTCTGGCTGGAATCGAGGGGCTTCGAGACCACCGACGACGCGCAGGTGGACGGCCATTTGGATTCCGTCAGCCCTCGCATCAGCGGCACGGTGATCTATGTCAATCCCATGGCGGAGAACAACCAGTTTGTGGAAGCCGGTACTCTCCTCGCCGAACTGGACCCGCGCGACTACAAAGCCGAGTTGGATCACGCGCAGGCAGACCTCGATACGCGAAAAGCCGAGGCGGTTTCCGCCCAGGTGACGGTGCCCATTGTCGACGCGAACGCCTTCAGTCGCCTGCGCGCTTCGGAAGCCGCCGCGCAGCAAGCGATAGCCACCGTGAGCGAGGCCGAAGCGAATCTCGCCGCGGCCCGGCACCGGCTGCAGCAAGACCAGGCCACTTCTGACCGTGCCGAGCGGGATCGCGCCCGCTATCAGGCGCTGGTCGAGAAGCGTGAAATCTCGCGCTCCGAATACGACGCCCGCCAGACGGAGGCAGTGTCCGCCGCCCAGGCGGCCGAGGCCGATCTCGCCGCCATCCAGTCGAGCGAGCACAAAATCGCGCAGGCGCGAAGCCTGGTTGCCGAGCGCGAGGCAGAAGTCGAAGCGGCGCGGACCGCTCCGCAGCAGCTTGCCGATGCCAAAGCCAAAACGCAAACTGCCAACGGCCGCCTGGAGAAAGCCGCCGCCGAAGTCCGCACGGCACGGCTGAACGTCAGCTATACCAAGATCTACGCGCCTGTGAGCGGTATCGTTGGGCGAAAGACAGTCGAGCTCGGCCATCGCGTGCAACCCGGCCAGGCTCTGATGATTCTTGTTCCGCTGGATGACGTCTGGATCACCGCCAATTTCAAAGAGACACAACTGAAGGGAATGAAGGCCGGCGAACCGGTCCGCCTTCATGTGGACACTCTCGATCGCGACTTTAACGGCTACATAGAAAACATGCCCGGCGCAGCCGGCCCTCTTTTCAGCCTGTTCCCGCCGGAGAACGCTACCGGCAACTATGTCAAAGTCGTGCAGCGGTTCCCGGTTCGAATTCGGCTCAACCCGAATGAAGATCCGCAACACCTGCTGCGGCCCGGGATGTCCGTGGAGCCGCGAGTGAAGGTCCGGTGAGAGCGGTTTCCGAGGAGGCTCTATGACTACCGATCGACCAGTTGTGAATCCATGGCTGATCGCCTTGACCGTCACGCTCGCAACCTTCATGGAGCTGCTGGACACTTCGATCGCTAACGTGGCGCTGCCTTACATCGGGGGCGGTTTAGGGCGCAGCTACGACGAAGTGACCTGGATCCTCACAACCTATCTGGTTGCCAACGCCGTGGTGCTGCCGATGTCCGCCTGGCTCAGCCGCGTCTTCGGCCGCAAGAACTACTATCTCGGATGCGTGGCGCTGTTCACTCTGACCTCGCTGTTTTGCGGTCTGGCGCCGAGCCTCGGAATCATGTTGTCCAGCCGCGTGCTGCAGGGCATTGCGGGCGGTGGACTGGCGCCGGTGGCTCAGGCCATCCTGGTCGATACGTTCCCCGCCGCGAAACGGGCCTCGGCATTCGCGCTGTACACGATCGTCATCGTCACGGCGCCCGCCATCGGCCCGGTTCTGGGAGGCTGGATCACGGACAACTACAGTTGGCGCTGGATCTTCTTCATCAATATTCCCGTTGGGATTCTGTCTTTCCTGCTGACCACCCGGCTCATCCAGGATCCGGCGGCGTTCGATGCCGAGCGGGCATCGGTGAGGCACGGAGGTAAGCTGTCGGTCGACGGTTTGGGGATCGCCCTGATCGCGCTTGCCTCCGCGACGCTCGAAGTCGCGCTCGACCGCGGACAGATCG